>Ga0247727_10004853_pt1 | contig 27993 bp, 27 predicted proteins | sample WisWelCaveWW1625_FD_202498 | JGI IMG/M metagenome (GOLD analysis project Ga0247727, IMG submission 202498) | Biofilm microbial communities from Wishing Well Cave, Virginia, United States - WW16-25 | ecosystem: Environmental > Aquatic > Deep subsurface > Groundwater > Cave microbial mat | place...
GCGGGTTTCCAGTTCGGATGGGGATAGGGGCATGGCAACCTCCACTTCTTAGCGTATATAAACGCTAAGAACATTGCAACAAAAAAAAGGAACGCCCCCAACCGCCACATTTATGTCGTGCACCCCTCAGATCGGCGTTTCTTGATCTTTGCGGGAGGTTGTGCTAGGATGGTGATGGGGTTTTGTGCCTGCTTACACTGAGGAAGGTTGATTCTCGCGGTCAAGTTCAATCCTGAGACGGTACGTGCCGCCGGGGGCATCTTTGAGGTTGTAGGACCACCCTCCCCAACCAGCGTATCCGGGAACGTCGCAATCAGCTGGGACTATTGAATCCCCGTCTATTCTCGCGCCGTGTATTTGGACGAGAATTCTCCTTCGGAGCCTCGGCGCAAAGAACAGCCTTATTTCGACTTCGGGTATGGGATTCTGGGACTTGAAAGTGTGCTGCCCCAACTCAAAGCCTTTCGTCTCAAGCTGGCGCAACATGCGCGGCCACTTGTATGTGATGACGATTTTTCTCTTCTCTCCTGGGCTAATATGAGGCAGGAAAAAGAGCACCACACTTTTCTCGTAAGGGGTGTTTTTCGTAGGTATGTATACGACTCTATTCGCCGCGCTATCCGCTCGAACCTTAAAGTCAATATCGTCGAGGAACTCGCAGGCGACAGCGGCCGGTTCCGCCCCCACTCTGATATGTTCGATGTGTAAGTCTGTGATCGCTTGATACTCGTCCTCTCTTTTCACGGTGGTGTCGAGATTCTCTGCGACCAGATAGGTACGGCGTACACTCAAAAGATTCTTCTGTGGTCGTCTTGCTGTCGGATACAGTTGGTCCAATACCTGTGACGCAGCAAGCATCATTTTCTCGAATGTCTTCTCTACTGTTTTGCCGCGTCTCTCGATCGTAGTACGAAGAGCCCGCAGGTCATATCGCCACTGAAGGGCGAAGCCGACAAAAAGAACAGCGAGTACAAGGAAGAAGAGTGCGCCCACCACATAGCCGCCCTTGATCGCAACCTTGGCCCCAGGCGGATCGACCGTAACGGCACCCAGCATCAGCCACGAGAGAAGATCTCGGATGCGCTGCACTCCCCCGAGGAACCTGCCAGCAGCGCCAACGCCTACCACCAGGAGCAAGAAGCCGGTAACAAACCTATGCCGCCCGACCCGTCCCTTTAGATCGCCCCACCACGTAAACTCCACGACTTCCCTCCCGAAGGGAGAAGCAAGGGCTCTATTTCACTCCCTTTGCCTCCTCATAGTGTATACTAAATCTTGGTTTTGGGTCAATGCCCTCCCAAGGGGCAAACTAGCGTCTCTAGAGAGAGTTGAACAACTCAAGGCTCAGAGAGAAATAGATCGCGGGCGGCAACGACCGTGTTGGCGTGGATGGTGACAGTGTCCTCGGTCTGGCGGGCGTAGCCGCCGGCCAGCGTGACGGCGACGGCCGCGCCGGCGCGGCGGGCGGCCTCGATCACCAGGGCGTCGCGGCGTTTCAATCCTTCTAGCGTCAGGGCAAGCCCGCCCAGCTGGTCCTCGCGATAGGGGTCCGCCCCGGCGACGTAGAAAACCAGCTGCGGACGGTGCTTTTCGACCGCCGGTATGTAGCGAGCCGACAGAGCCAGCAAGTACTCGGCGTCGCCGGTCCCGTCCTCCAGGTGGATATCGATGTCGCTCGCCGGCTTTTCCGCGGGGTAGTTGTTGTATTGGTGGATGGATATCGTGAAGACAGCCGACTCGCCGGAGAAGATCGCGGCGGTGCCGTTGCCGTGGTGGACGTCGCAGTCGATCACCAGGGCGCGCTCGATGGAGCCGTCGGCGAGCAGGCGGCGGATGGCGACGGCGAAATCGTGGATGGCGCAGAAGCCCTCGCCGTGATCCGGGAAGGCGTGGTGAAATCCGCCGCCGAGGTTGAAGGCGATTCCATCGGCGAGGGCGCGGCGGGCGGCGAGGATGGATCCCCCGGCGGCCGTCCAGACGGCCTCGACCATCTCGCGCGAGTAGGGGATCTCCATCTGGAGGACCTCCTCGAAGGTGAGCGTGCCGGTCTGCAGACGCCGGATGTAGCCGGGCTCGTGGACCAGCAGAATGTCCTCATCGGAGGCGGGCGCGGGATCGAGAAAGTCTTCGGGCGCGGCGATGGCGTCGGCGAGCAGCCGGTCGCGAAGGAGCCGGTATTTCTGCGACGGGAAGACGTGGTCGCCGAGGTGGAGGTCGTAGCGGTCCGAGTAGACGAGCTTGAACGGCAGCATCAGACGACGCCGTCACGCCAGGTGCGGTGGCGGCGAAGACGGCGCTCCTGATAGGAGCCAGCCAGCGTCGGCAGCATCAAGTAGCGGCGCCGGCTTGCAGCGCGGTGATGGCGGCGGCGTAGAAGATGTCGTCGGCGGAGCAGCCGCGGGAGAGGTCGTTGGCGGGCTTGTGGAGCCCTTGCAGGAAGGGCCCCAGAGCGAGCGCGCCGCCGAGGCGCTCGGCGAGCTTGTAGCCGATGTTGGCGGCGTCGAGGTCGGGGAAGATCAGGACGTTGGCGCGGCCGGCGACCGGCGAGCCGGGCGCTTTGGAGCGGCCGACGGACTCGACCAGCGCGGCGTCGGCCTGCAATTCGCCGTCGACGGCCAGATGCGGGGCGCGCTCCTGGACGATCTTCAGCGCCTTGACGACTTTGTCGACGCGGGGATGGCGCGCGCTGCCCTTGGTGGAGAACGACAGCAGCGCTACGCGCGGTTCGGTTTCGAGGAAGGTGCGGGCGTTTTCGGCGGCGGCGATGGCGATGTCGGCCAGCTCGCTCGGCCCGGGGTCGGGCGTGACGGCGCAGTCGGCGAAGGCGACGCCGCGGCCGTCGCGGAAGACCATCAGCATGAAACTGGAGACCAGGCGAAAGCCGGCGCGCACGCCGAGGCAGTGGATGGCCGCCCGAACGGTCTCAGCCGTAGTGTTGACGGCCCCGCCCAGGCAGCCGTCGGCGTCGCCCGCGGCGACCATCAGGTCGGCGAAGTAGAGCGGGCGGGCGGCGATCTCGGCGGCTTCCCGTTCGGTGACGCCTTTAGCGCGGCGACGCTCCCGATAGAGGGCGGTGTAGCGCGCCAGCTTGTCGGACTTCGCCGGCTCGACGAACGTCACGCCCGGGAGTCCCTCCTGCCCCGGCCCGATGAGCATCGGCCGGACGACCTTCTCGCGCGCCAGGCGAGCGGCGGCGGCGAGCACGCGCTCGTCAGTACCTTCTGGGAATACAATCCGCTTCCCCAGCGCGCGCGAGCGCTCCACGAGCTTCCGGGTAAAGTCCTCGATGGACATAGGAGCATCTTACCGAACCCGGACCGAGGGCACTTGCGCCATGGAGTATGATAAAGAGCAGGTGCTGGTATGGATCCGGAAGTCAATGAACGGTTCGAGCGGATGCTCGGCGTTCTGTCCGGGCTCCTGGCCCCAGCGGCGGAGCACGAGAAGGAGCACGCCCGGTTTCGCGAGCGCATGGCGCTGATCGAGCAGGCTCAACGGCAGAATGAGGAGCGCATCGCCGTCCTCGTCAAGATGATGGACGAGTGGATTCGCGACCGGCGCAACGGCCAAGGCGCGTAGTCGCCGGCCGGCGCAGCGCAGACTGCGCTATGGAATAAGATGGGGAGCAGGTGACGGTATGGATCCTGAAGTGAGGGAACGGTTCGAGCGAATGGAGGGCGTCGTTTCCGGCATGCTGGAAACGGTGTCTGGGCTGCTGACTCTCGCCGCAGAGCATCAGCGCGCCATCGACAAGCTGCGACAGGCGCAGGAGAAGACCGACGAACAGCTCCGCCAGAATGAGGAGAGCATCGGCGTCCTCGTCAAGATGATGGACGAGTGGATTCGCGACCGGCGCAACGGCCAAGGCTCGTAGACGCCGGCCCGGCGTCAGGTTCCATGACAATCTCGCTGCGAGATCTGGCGGCGCAGAGCGCGGCTACGGTGTGGTCGCACAAGCTCCGCAGCGCGCTGACGGCGTTCGGCATCGCCTGGGGGATCGCCTCGTTGCTGCTGCTGGCGTCGGTGGGAGAAGGCTTCGAGCGCGACCAAAAAAAGGGATTCGACCGCATCGGCGAAAACCTGATCCAGATCCGGCCGGGGCGGGTGATGTTCGGCCAGGGAACCCGGGCGGGCGCGCGGCCGGTGTTTTTCAACTACGGCGATTTCGAGGCCATCGTTCGCGACTGCCCGCAGGTGAGGCGGATCACCCCGGGCGTGGGGCGGACGAACGTGCGCATGAGCAGCGCGGCCGGGAGCGGCCACTTCATCCTGGCGGGCGTGCTGTCCGCCTATTTCGAGATCGCCACCTCGCCGTTGAAGGAAGGCCGCCCGATCACCGCGGCCGACTCCGAGGAGCGGCGGCAGATAGTTATAATAGGCGACGAGATGCGGCGGGCGTTGTTCGCCGGCCGCCCGGCGCTCGGCGAGACGCTCTACGCCGGCGGCATTCCGTTCACCGTGGTCGGTGTGATCGAGCGCGTCGGGGAGCCGCGCTACCCGGTCAATCTCACGGCGATTCTGCCGTTTCGCACGGCGCAGAAATTCTTCCCGACCCTGGGGTCGCCGGATCCCGATCCGGTGAACAGCCTGCTGCTGCAACCGGCCGACCCGGAGCGCAGCCGCGAAACGATCGCGCAAGTGCGAGGCGTGCTGGAGAAGCGGCACGGATTCGGGCCCGGCGACCGGGACGCGCTCGAGACGCGCGACTACGCGGACATGTTCCGCCAGGTGCGGCTGGTGGCGCTGGCGATGAACTTGTTTCTGGGCGGGGTGGGCGCGGTGACGCTGGCGCTGGGCGCGGTGGGCGTGATGAACATCATGCTGGTGAGCGTCTCGGAGCGCGTCGTCGAGATCGGGATCCGCAAGGCATCGGGCGCCACCTCGGCGGACATCCTGTGGCAGTTCTTCGCCGAGTCGACGTACCTGACGTTCGGCGCGGGACTGCTGGGGATGGCGGCCGGCTGGGGAGCGGGGCAGGCGCTGCTGCGCAACAGCGAGTCGCTGGGGATCTGGGCGCCGGTGATGACGTGGCAACTGGGGCTGATCGGCGCGGCCGTGCTGGGCGGCGTGGGAATCGCAGCCGGGTTGTGGCCGGCGCGACGGGCGGCGGCGCTGCCGCCGGCGGCGGCGTTGCGGGCGGAAGTATGAAGCGCGCGCGGCAAGCTCCGGTCAGAGAACTGCTGCGCGAGTCGTGGCGCAGCGCGCGATCGCATCTGCGGCGGTCGGCGCTGGCCAGCCTGTCCATCGGCTGGGGCGTGGCGACGTTCGTACTGCTGAACGCCTACGGGGAGAGCGTGGCGCAGACGGTGCGGGAGGCGTTCTACGCGATCGGGCCCGAGGCAATATTCCTGATACCCGGACGCGTCGTGCTGCGCGCCGGCGGCCAGCGCGCGGGCGCTACGGTGCGCTTCACGGTCGAGGACGTCGAGTACCTGAAGCAGACGGCGCCGGCGCTGGCGCTCATCTCGCCCGAGGCGCGCCTGGCGAACCGCGACTTCGCCGCCGGGCCGCGCATCCTGCGGTCGACGCTCACCGGCGTCTGGCCCGACTACGGGGAAATCTGCGAGGCGCGTCTCGCCGAGGGCCGCTGGCTCCATCCGGACGACCAGGAGAACCGGGCGCGCGTCGTGGTGCTGGCCGCGGACCTGAAGCAGAAACTGTTCGGCGACGAGCCGGCCGCCGGCGAGACGATCCAAGTCGCCGGTCTGAACTTCCTGGTCATCGGCGTTATGCAGCGAAAGATCCAGCGGCAGGGGGACACGGTGGCCAACGACCAGGCCTTCACGCCGCTGAGCACGCTCGCCACGGTCGGCGAGGCGCGCTACCTGAGCACGATCGTGCTGACGCCGCAGCCGTCGGCCGAGAGCCGCGCGCGGTGCATCGACCAGGCGCGGCGGGCGTTGAGCGAGCGGCACCGCTTTCACCCCGCCGATCCGCTGGCGCTGCGAATCTTCGACGTGCAGAAGGACATCGGCGAGTGGGTGGAGACGGGCACCCGCGGGCTGCGGCTGGTGTCGTTCTTCATCGGGCTGCTGACGCTGGGCGTGGGCGGGGTGGGGATCATGAATATAATGTTGGTGGCGGTGGTGGCGCGCACGCGCGAGGTGGGCGTGATCAAGGCCGTGGGCGCGCGCCACCGGGACATTCTGTGGCAGTTTCTCGGCGAGGCGCTGCTGCTGTGCCTGGCCGGGGGCCTTCTGGGTATTATATTGGCCTATCTGCTCGGGCTGCTGGTGGGGCCGATGCCGCTGTGGAGCGCCTTTTCCTACCAGAACACGGGCATGGGTGAGGTGAGCCTGCGCGTATCGCCGGCGCACATGGCGTTGGGGTGGATCGTGCTGACGGGGGTGGCGCTCGCCAGCGGGCTGTGGCCGGCGCTGCGCGCGGCGGCGGCGGATCCGGCGGAGGCGTTGCGGCATGAATAGGCTGGCGCTGGCGGGGCTGCTCGGCGCGGTGTGGGCGGCCGCGCAAGTTGTCGATCTCGGAATCTATCCGCAGAAGATCCGCACGTTCCACGCGCTCGACGACCCGGCGGCGCCGCAGCGGGCGCAGCCGCAGGTCCCCGCGCCGCTGCCGCCGAACTGCCCGATCCGCGACGTTCGCATCGTGCATCGCGCGAGCGACGGAGCCGTGTGGGCGGCCGGCGCGTTGGCAGTGGCGCGACATACCGCGGCTCGGGGCTGGGAATATTTTGCCGGGCGGCGGTACTTGCCCGAAGGCGAAGTGCGGGATCTGATCGTCGAGCGGCCGGAGTTGGTCTGGATTCGCACCGACAAAGCCTGGAGCCGCATCGAATTCCGGCCCATGACGCTGGAGGCCAAGGCCGCCGAGTTCGAGAAGCGCATCGAGCTGCGGCATTACCGCTACGGCATGGTGGCCGATTCCGAGCTGACGCGTCCCGGCGACCTCGCGAGCAACCGCATGGTTCCCAACGACAACGACGGGCTGTGGACGGCGATCTACGCCGGCGCGGAGGCGTTCCGTTTTGCGGTGACGCGCTCGCCGCAGGCGCGGGCGAACGCGCGGCGGTCGATCGAAGCGATGATGCGACTCGAGGAGATCACCGGCCAGCCCGGCTTTCCGGCGCGCTCCTACATCCGCAAGGGCGACTACCGCCCGCCGGGCGGCATCTGGCGCGACAGCCCGGACGGGAAGTTCGAGTGGAAGGCCGACACCAGCTCCGACGAGATCGTGGGGCATTTTTTCGCCCATGCCCTCTACTGGGACCTGGCGGCGACCGAGCCGGAGCGGCCGCGCATCCGCGGCGTGGTCGGCCGCATCATGACCCACATCCTCGACCACGGCTACCACCTGGTCGACCGCGTCACCGGCAAACCGACCACCTGGGGCGAGTGGTCGCCGGAGTTTTTCGCCACGCCCAAGGGACGGATCGAGATCGCGCTGAACTCGGCGGAGCTTCTCTCGCACCTGCGGGTGGCGCACCACATTACAGGCCAAGCGCGGTTCCTCGAAGAATACCGCCGGCTGATCGACGTCCACGGCTACGCGCGCAACACCACGCGGTACCTCGAGCTGCGCAACAACATCAACTACTCGGACGAAGAGCTGGCGCTGCTGAGCTACTACCCGCTTTTCGTCCGCGAGAAGGATCCCGCGCTGCGGCGGATCTATCGGGAGGGTCTCGAGGGATGGTGGCAGAACTGCCGCCGCGAGAGGAATCCGCTGTGGATTTTCATCTACCAGCAAGCAACGGGCGAGCGCGCGCATACGTCGGATGCGGTGTGGAGTCTGTCGCGATACCCGATGGACCTCGTCAAGTGGAGCGTGGATAATTCGGCGCGGGCCGACCTCACGCCGGATGCGGCGCGGGACCGGTTCGAGCGGGGGCAGATCCGCGAGCTGCTGCCGCCGGATGAGCGGCGCGTCCACAAATGGAACACCAACGTTTTTTCGCCCGACGGCGGCGGCGACGGCCGCGGCGAGGACGACGGCGCGGCTTTCCTGCTGCCGTACTGGATGGGGCGGTATCACGGGTTCATCCGGGAGAAGGCGCCATGACAACCATGCTTCGCGCCGCGCTGGCGCCTACTTGCCAAAGTTGGCGCCATACCACTCCCTCCGGTCGTGGCTCGGAAACGCTTGCTGAGCCGCGACCAAAGGGAGCGGTTTCCCGTGACGGTCTGCACGCGAACTTCTCCAAGTTTGCAGTAGCGGCGATGCTGGCGGCGGCGACACTCGCGGCCCAGCGTCCGGCGGAGCGCAAGAAAACGCCGGCGAAACCGGCGGCGGCCGCGACGGCCGATAGCGGGACTCTCACCTCGGTCGAGGTCACCGGCAACAAAGCCTTTTCGGCGGAAGTCATCGCGCGGGCCAGCGGTCTCGAGACCGGCCGCGTCGTGACCTCCGAAAATTTGCGGAGGTCGGTCGAGCTGCTGACCGCCACCGGGGCCTTTGAAACCCTCTCTTACCGTTACCGGACGGAAGGCGGAAAGCTGGCGGTGACCTTCGAGGTCCAGGAGGTAGCGGATCTTTATCCGGTTGGCTTTGAGCGGCTGGGGAAACCCGACGCGGACCTTGCGAAACTGTTGGGCGATAAGGTCCCGCTGTTCGGCTCGCAGATCCCGGCTACCGGCGCCATGATCAAGCGGATTGTCGACGCGCTGGAGGGCTCGCTGGGGATGAAAGTCGCGGGGCGGCTGCTTCCGAAGGCGCCCGGCAAGCTCGTGATGACGTTTCGCCCCACCGAGCCGCCGCCGGTGATGGCCTACGTGCGGTTCGAGGGGAGCGCAGTCCTGCGAGCCGAGGATTTGCAGAAGGCCTTCTACCAGGTCAGCGTCGGCGTGCCGTACACCGAAGAGCGGCTGCACGAGCTGCTGGATGCCACCGCGCGGCCGTTGTTCGAGGAGAAAGGCAGGTTGCAGGTCCGGTTCGGCCCGTTTCGCACGGAGGAATCGACGGAGGCCACCGGCCTGCTGGTCAACGTGCCGGTCGCCGACGGGGACGAATTTGTGTTCGGCAAGATTCGCTTCGCGGGCCAGGGTCTGCTGGCCGAGAAAGAACTGGAGCGGCTGGCGGGGCTCGAAGAGGGCGAGCTCGCCAACTTCGCGCTGGTCAACAAAGCGCTGGCCGCGATCGAGGCCCGCTACCAGCGCGGCGGGTATTTGAAGGTCAAGACCGCGGTCGAACGCGCGCTATCGGAGAGGACGAAGACCGCCGACTTGACGATCCGGATCCAGCAGGGCGACCGCTACCTTTTCCGGCGGCTCGAGATCAAGGGCCTCGACATCAATGCGGGGGCGGCGGTGAGCAAGCGGTGGGGGATCCAGCGCGGGCAGCCCTTCGACGCCTCCTACCCGGAGGTGTTCAGGAAGCGGATCGAGGAAGAGGGGATGTTCGACCAACTGGCGAAGACGGCGTCGCGCGTGACCGTAGACGAAGAGGCCAAGATGGTCGACGTCGAACTGGTGTTCACCGGGGAGCCGGCCAAGCCCGTGAAGCGCGGCGTTGTACGATAGGGCGATGCGCGCTCTCGTGGCGCTGCTGCCGCTCGCCCTCATGCTGTCGTGCGGGAAGCCGGTCCCGGCCGGCGACCCGGCGCGGCTCCCGACGATTCCCGTGACGCTCCCCAGCGGCAAGACGATCCGCGCCGAGCTCGCCACCGATCCGGCCGACCAGCAGCGCGGGTTGATGTTTCGCGCGGAGCTCGCCTCCGACCGCGGCATGCTGTTCGTGTTCCCCCAGCCGGACCGCCGGCCGTTCTGGATGTTTCAAACGAAAATCCCGCTCGACATCCTTTGGCTGGACGCCAACCGCAGCATCGTGTTCATCTCGGCGAACACGCCCCCCTGCCCCTCGGACCGGCCGGAGAATTGCCCGAACTTCGGAGGCGGCGAGGTGTCGCGGTTCGTGCTGGAGCTGGCCGGGGGAGCGGCGGCGGCCAACGGCCTAAAGATCGGCGACAGCTTGCGCTTCTGACTGCTTGCCGTTGCGGTTTCCGTATTTCCTACCAGTTCGTAATCGACCCGTCCGGCCGGCGGTACAGGCGGACCGGCTGCGAGCGCTCGGTGACCTCGGCCGCCAGCTTCGCGCGCGACGGGTCGAACTCGACCCCCAGGCCGGGCCGGGTGTTGGGCCACAGCTTGCCGTTGCGGAAGTCGAAGTGCTGCGGCAAGTGCGGCGCCTCGCGCGGGCCCGCGCCGGTCATCTCCATCAGCACCGCACCGGAGAACGCGGCGCAGGCGTGGACCAACGCGGCGGTCGCGAGCGGGCCGGTGAAATGCGGCGTCAGCCCCACGTAGTGCGTCTCGCAAATCGCGGCGAGCTTCACGAATTCGGTCAGGCCTCCTGCGTTCGGAATCGAGACGCGCGAGTAATCGATCAGCCGCTGCTCGACCAGCTCGTTGATGTCCCAGCGGTCGCCGAACTGCTCGCCCACCGCGATGGGGACTTTCACCTGCGCGCGGACGTTCCGGTAGACGCTCGGATTCTCCGAGCGGACCAAATCTTCCACGAAGTAGGGCTCGAGCGGCTCGAGCAGGGTGCTGAGCCGCACGGCGTCGGGCAAGTCGAGACGCGTGTGATAATCGATGGCCCAGTCGCCTTGTTTGCCGACGCCCTCGCGGATCTCGACGCAGTTCTGGTGGGTCCGCTGGACCATGTGGCGGGAGTTGAAAGGCGCGTCGCCGCCCGGGTCGGCGACCGACGTGCGAAAGGCGCGGAAGCCGGCCTCGATGCAGGCGCGCGCCGTCTCGCGCAGGCTCCCTTTGCTCGGGAAGCCGGTCGAGTAGCACTCCACGTGATCGCGAGCTAAGCCTCCTAGCAATTCATAGACGGGCACGCCGAGGGCTTTCGCCTTAAGGTCCCACAGCGCCAGGTCGAGAGCGCCGACGGCGTGCAGCTTCTCGCGGCCGGGCGGATAAAAGTATCCGCGATACATAAGCTGCCAGAGGTGCTCGACGCGCGCCGGGTTCTCGCCGATCAGCAGGCCGGCGGTCTGCTCGACGGTGTCCTTCGAGCCGCCCTCGCCGATCCCGGTGATGCCGCCATCGGTCTCGATGGTAACGATGTGAGCGCTCTGGTTGAAGATCGGCCGGGAGGCCGCGACGACGTAGAAGCGCACCCGCGTGATTTTCAGATTGGGGAGGGCCGCCTGCGCCCGCTGGGGCGCCAGCGCCGTCCCGGAAGCCAACAGCCCCGATCCCAAGAACGATCTTCGTCTCATGCTGCGTTAAGATAGCGCTTTCCCGTTCCGCGCACAACATGGCCGCCGCCCTGCGCATCCTGGTCTCCCGCCACTCGGCGTTTTACAGCCCGCTGATCTCGACCCTGGCCGCAGGGTTCCTCGCCGCCGAGGGACTCGAAGGAACCTACGCGGTTCTGCCGCCGGGGCGGCACGCGCGGCACATGATCCGCGACGGCGAGGTCGACGTCGTGCAGGCGGCGGTTTCCTCGAGTTGGGGGCCGCTGGAGGCGGGCGAAACGGATCTGCCCGTTCACTTCGCCCAGATCAACCAGCGCGACGGTTTTTTTCTGGCGGGCCGGCGTACCGATCCTGCCTTTGACTGGTACAAGCTCCAGGGCGCCACGCTGCTCGCCGATCACGGCGGGCAGCCGCTCGCCATGCTGAAATACGCCGCCCGCTGCCAGGGCGTCGACTGGGCGAAGATCCAGGTGATCGACGCCGGCAGCCCCGAGGAAATCGACGCCGCCTTTCGCGCCGGCCGCGGCGACTACGTTCACCAGCAGGGTCCCGCCCCGCAGCAGCTCGAGGCGGAAGGAATCGGCCACGTAGTCGCCTCGGCCGGCGAGTCCATGCCGCCGGTTGCCTTCTCCAGCCTGATGGCGTCGCGGGCGTGGCTCGCCACCGGAGACGCGGCGGCGTTTCTCCGGGCCTACCGCAAAGCGCGGGAGTGGGTGAATCAGACACCGGCCGAGCGGGTCGCGGCGGGAGAAGCCAGCTATTTCCCGGGCATTTCGGCGGGGGCGTTGATGGCGGCCGTCGCCCGTTACCAGAGGCTCGCTTGTTGGGGCGGCGGAATCGAGATCGCCCGCCCGCTGTACGAGCAGGCGCTGGATGTCTTCCAGGCCGCCGGGATGATCTCGCGCCGTCATCCCTACAACGAGGTGGTGCTGGATGTCCATCTTTGAGTTTCTAGGGCTCGACAAGAAGCCCCCGCCGGCATCGGAAGCGGACACCCAGACGGTGCGCAAAATCACCGCCGCGCTCGACCGCCTGGAGCCGGACCGCGCGCGTTATATCGCCGGCTTCGCTTACATCCTCAGCCGAGTCTCACACGCGGATCTCAACATCGGCCCCGAGGAGATCCGCGCCATGGAGAGCCTCATCGTCGAGCGCGGCGGCCTGCCGGAGGCCCAGGCGGTCCTGGTAGTGCAGATGGCCAAGACCCAGAGCCTGCTGTTCGGCGGCACCGAGAACTTCCTGGTGACGCGCCAGTTCAGCAAGATCGCCAGCCGCGACGAGAAGCTCGCCCTGCTCGACTGCCTGTTTGCGGTGTCCTCGGCCGACCAGTCGATCTCCGTGGTGGAGGACAACGAGATTCGCCAGATCGCGAGCGAGCTGCGGCTGGAGCACGCCGACTTCATCGCGGCCCGCTCGCGTTACCGGCAGCACCTGTCGGTGCTCCAGAAGCAGAAGCCGGGAGTCAGAAGTCAGGACACAGAATGATCGTGTAGAAGGCGCTCCAGCGCCGGGCGGGCGATCGCGAGCGAGGCCAAGCCCATGCCGTCGCGGAATCGCCCGCGGGCGATCATGCGTTCGAGTTGCGGGTAAGTGACTTCTCGAACGGTGAGGTGTTCGGTTTCCTCGAGGTTTTGGCGCCCTGGCCGCAGGCTGGTGGCCAGAAAAACATTGCAGATTTCGCTGGACACTCCGGAGTACACTACGTAGTCCCCCAGCTTGCGGAGACGCCCGGCGCGGTAGCCGGTTTCCTCCTCCAGCTCTTTTCGGGCGGCACGAGCTGGTCGAAGGCGCCCACTGCCCCCTCCCGGCAGCTCGTAGTTGTAGCCGCGGGTCGGGTAGCGGTACTGGCGAACAAGAACGATTCGTCGGCGTGCGGTGACGGCCACGATCGACACAGAGGGGCGGGCGCGAACGAAGGCGTAACGGATGGTACGCCCGCTCGTTCGGAGACGGAGACGGTGCTCCTCGAGGCCGATCCAGGGGTTGGCATAGACCGTCTGCCGGGAGAGTTCTATGACCGGAGGCTGTGGCATTCGGCACTTCCTTAGATCTTTGCTTAGTTTGATGTTCCTTTTGAGTCCTAAAAGCTATAGTATGGATGGGGGAGCGGGATGTAAGCATGTGGGGAAAAAAAGATAACACGCCCCCGGCGCCACCAGCTAGACCGATCGCGCCGGCGGTGAATCCTGTGCAGGAGGCGAAGCCTGTGACTTCTACGCCCATGGTGAAACCTGGCGAGCCAGAACGGGTCCGGGAACGACCCGGTGCGGCGGCCATCGGCAAGTCGGTGGTGATCAAAGGAGAGATCTCGAGCAGCGAAGATCTTTTCGTGGACGGCGAGATTCGGGGCGCGATCGAATTGCGCGACCACAGCCTGACGGTTGGCCCCAACGGCAAGGTGGACGCGAACGTCACCGCCCGGGAGATCGTCGTCCAGGGAACTCTGAACGGCAACGTGCACGCGAGCGACAAGATCGAGATCCGCAAGACCGGGTCGCTGCTCGGCGACCTGACCACGGCGCGGATCATCATCGAGGACGGGGCTTATTTCAAGGGCAGCATCGACATTCTTAAGCCCGGTCAAAAAACGGAGCCGGCCAGGGTAGCGGTTTCGGGGTCCGGCAAGCCGACTGTCCAGCCGTCGCTGCACATGGCCGCCGAATCGCGGCAGTCGTAGCTGCCGTCGGCGCCCGGACCGCGAGGAGGCCGCGTTGCTCGGCGAACGTTTCCGGTCCTTGTTTCGAGCCGCTGGAGAACTGCCTGCTAACGGCGGGATAGTGCTGGCGGCGGGCGCGGCTCGCCGCGAGGCGGCCGCGCGCCGGTTCGACGCGGCGGAAGCGGACCGGCAATCGAGCGGTTTGCGGCAGTTCTTCGAGGTGCTCCGCGGTCAGCCGCGCATGCGGATCCTCGACCTCGGCGGCGCCACCCAGGCCAATATCAATTTCATCACCCTGCAAGGGCACAAACTGTATACCGAAGACCTGCTGCTCTCGCTCGACCGGCTGATCGAGCAAGCGCGGGAGTCGCGAGCCCGCCAAGCGCTGCCCGCCCGGGTGCTGGCGGAACATCTGAACTTCCCGGCCGGCGAGTTCGACGGCATCCTGGTTTGGGACACGCTGGAGTTTCTGGAGGAGGACATGTTGGGGCCCTCCGTCGCCCGCTTGCAGGCGGCCCTGAAGCCGGGCGGCACGCTGCTGAGTTTCTTTCACACCCACGCCAAAGGCGAGACGGTTCCCGTTTACCGCTACCAGATCCGCGACCATCAGACGCTGCACTTGCAGCCGCGCGCCCTGCGTCCGCTGCCCCGGGCGTTCAACAACCGCAACCTGGAGCGGATGTTCGCCAATTTTCGCTCCGTGAAGTTCTTTCTGGCCCGGGATAACCTCCGCGAAGTGATCGTCACCCGCTGACGTTTCGTCCTAAGATAGAGGGAGGAGGCCCGCGGTCGATGCTCAGGCGGAGGGCAGCGCTGTGGTGGCTGGCGTGCGGCCTGGCTGTCGCGGCGCCCGACTATCGCCGGAGCGGCCACGACCACTTCTACAACCTCGAGTACGACGAGGCCATCGCCGACTACACGCGCCTGATCGAACAGGAGACCAACGACCCGCTGGCCCACAACCACCTGGCGGCCGCGCACCTATTCCGCGAACTTTACCGGCTGGGGCTGCTCGAGTCGAGCGCCCTGCGCGGCGACAACGAGTTCCTGAAGCAAAAAAAGCCCGAGCCCGACCCGCAGGCCCGCGCGCGCTTCGTGGAGGCCTTGGGCCGGGGCCGCCGCGTGGCGGAGTCGCTGCTGGCCGCCGACGGCCGCCACCAGACGGCGCTCTACGCGCTCGGCACCAACTACGCGCTGTGGGCCAACTACGAGTTCATCGTGGAGAAAGCGTGGTTCTCTTCGCTGCGCAAGGGCGGCAAAGCGCGCGACTACTGCGAGAAGCTGCGCAAGGTGAATCCGGGATTTGTCGACGCCTACCTGGTGCTCGGCGTGCACGAGTACGTGGCCGGCAGCCTGCCGCTGCCGGTGAAGTTGCTGGCGGCCCTCGGCGGGCTGCGGGGCAGCAAGAAAAAGGGCGAGGGCTACGTGACGCGAGTGGCCGCGGAGGGCAACTACGCGCGCCACGACGCGCGGATCCTGCTGGTGATCCTCTACCGGCGCGAGCGGCGGCCGCTCGAGGCGGCCCGGGTGCTGGAGGGCCTGATCGCCGACTTTCCGCGCAACTATGTATTCGGACTTGAACTGGCGGCCATGTACACCGACGCCGGCCAGAAGGACCGCGCCCTGGCCGCTTTCCGCGAGCTGCTGAAGAAATCCGACGCGCAGGCGCCCGGCTACCAGCGGCTGCCGCGCCAGGCCGTGCTGCGCAGGATCGAGCGGCTGGCCAACGGCCCCTAGTGCAAACTGGCAGAGTCCACCACGGGAAACCGCTCCCTTTGGTCGCGGCTCGGCAAGCGTTTCCGAGCCACGACCGGAGGGAGTGGTATGCGCCAACTTTGGCAAGTAAGCGCTAGCCATGACCCGCGTCGAGCTCCGCTTCCGCCTGCAATCGCCGCTGACGGAGGCGCAACTGGAGCGCCTCGCCGAGGCTCGCAGCGTCTACGGCTTCCTGCGGATCGTCGTCGGCGACGGCAGCGGCGGCCTGCTCGTGGAGTACGACGCCTCGCGCCTGACGGCCGGGGAAGTGACCGCCGTGCTGCTGGCGGCGGGCGTGCCGGTGCTCGATAACTAGGCCAAGGAGCTTGGGACCTCGCGCCTTTCGATCCAGAACCAGCCGGCCAGGAACAGAAGCGCCCCGGCAGGCGCCAGCCGCGCCAGCTTCATCTCGAGGCCGCCGTCGTAGGTCAGTTCGATCTGGCAGTCTCCGGAACATCGCGGCTCAACGACCATCAGCCCGAGGCCGTCTTTGCGAATGGGCCGCGGGCTCCCGTTGGCGGAAGCCCGCCACCCGTGGTGGTAGGAGAGCTGCAAGGCAACGAGCTGATGGGGCTCGAGGGCCGCCGCAAGAATCGAGACGCGGTCCGGTCCGTGCCACTGCAATGCGGCGAGCGGCATGCCGGGATTCTCAATTGCTGCGACATACTGGCGCAACCCGGCGAGGTCCTGGAACCCCTCCGGCGCTTGCGCGACGACATCCTGCGGCCCGACGATGTGCGCCGGCCGGCCCGTTCCCGGCACGCCATAGATGACGTCGTCTCCGTTCCGCCATAGCTCCGGCAGCAGCCCGCGAAACTTCGCCGGATCGCGAAACGCCTTGAAGTACTCCCGCCCGCCCGGTCCGCCGACAAAGATCGCGTCGGCCCCAAAGGCCCGCAGCCAAAGCACGCTCTCCGGGCCGTTGCCTTGGGTGGTCCAAAGACCTCGCCGCAAGTTCAGAATCTGCGGGTTGGTAACCCCCGGCCCGAAGCCTCCCCCGAGCTGCGGATTGCGGGCGAATACGTTCAGCCAATACTCCACCGAGCCAATCGCGAAAAGACGGGCGCCCGGCCGATTCTCCTCGAGCCATCGGGCGGCCTGATACTCCACGCTATCTTGCATCTCGGCCGGCCGAATGAGCAGCCGCGCCGAATCGCGATGCGCCCGCCACTGGGCAGCCATCGGGAGGCACAAGGCCGCCGCCACCCAGGCCCTGCCGCGTTGCGGCAGCCGCGCGAACAGCCATCCCGCCGCCATCGCCGCGACCAGGCAGATCGCCATGTCCAGCTCCAGGTGGTAGCGCACCGGCTGCGGGACAACGTACATCCCGAAGCGGTCCCAAAGAACCACGATCGTTCCAGTGATCAGCAGCAGAAACCAGGAAAAACGGGTTGCCGGCGAGAGCCGCCGCTTGGAAAGCCGCCTATGCAGAAGCCACGCGGCGAGGCAAATCAAGCCAGCGTAAAGCGCTTGTTTCGGGCCAAGCGGGTAGTAACCCTCCATATGCGGGGAGTTGCGGCGGACAACAGCCACAGTAGACGGCGGAACCAAGGGCGCGGCCAGCGAGTAGGCGAGCAAGCCGATGCCCAGGGCCTTCTTAAGCCACGCGCCTGTCAGTCCCGGCTCTGCATGGGCCAGGAAAAGGGCAAGGATCGACAGCGCCAGCGCGTAGGCGCCGATCCAGTTCGTGAGGGCCACGGCGGCCAGGGCCAGCGCCGCCACGAGAGCGCGCGCCGCGGTAGTCTTGCGCATCGCCGAATCCAGCGCCAGCAGGGCGGCCGGCAGCAGGGCCAAGGCGGATACGTGCGGTCCCTCTCCGTAGATCACAAGGTTCTGAAGGCGTCGGGCGGTCCAAGGACTCGCAGTGTCCCGCGCGATGAGATCGACCAGGAAGGCCGACGGGGAGAAGATCGAATACAAGGCCGCGGCGTAGAAGCTCCACGCCACCCGGCCCGAGAGCCGCACCAAAAGCCAGAACAAGGTCACCGGCCCCAGACAATACATCGTGGCAGTCACGGCGTGGTAAGCCAGGCCCGGAGAGACATTCCACAGCGCGCTGGTGACAGCGGTCAGGATAGGCAGGATCGGCGGGTAGGTGTTCTGAAACGGGATGCCGCCATACCACAGCGGAAACCAGTTCCGATCAGCGGGGTGCTCGCGGATATAACGGGCCAGCGCGATGAAGGCAGGATCGATCGAGCCCAGAGTCGACAAGTACTCGACGGTGAATAGTTCCCGGCACAAAAAGGCGTTGATAGCGAAGATCGCGATGGAGAGAGCGGCGATTCCGGGGGCGCCCAGGCGATTGCCGGGCCGCAAGGACATGCCGGAATTATAGCGGTTCCCGCAGACGCGGCTGAAGCCGCGCAGCCGCGGCGATGCGAAATGCTAGAATCGCCGCTGGAAGCCAGTCTTGGCCGGTGCTGGGCCTGGTCTTCAAAACCAGCGTGCGGCACTTCGTGTCGCAGGTGGGTTCGACTCCCACTGGCTTCCGCCAGAGTCTTCCCCGGGCCTACAGGCCTCGGTAGGCTGTTCCGCGCGGGCGGATGCGCGTGACGACGACCCTCCGCTGCTTTTCCGACACCCTATAAACGATGCGATAGCCCTCGCGGTAGAACCTCACCCGGTAGAGACCCGTGTGACGTTCGAGCAAGATAGAACCTTCGGGAAACGGGTCTTCTGCGAGATCCAAAATCGCCCGCATCGCTTCTTCCCGGATGCGGTCGTCCAAGAGATCGAGGTCGTCCTGGGCTTCCGATAAGATCTTAACGAGGATCTCCTCGGAGGGCGGCAGCGGCGGCGGATCGAGCGCCTGACGGCGGATGTGAGCGGCGAGCCGGCGGTCGTGGTCGGCGGCGCGCTCGCGGGCCTCGGCGGGCTTGTCGATCAGCAGTTGCACGGGCAGCGTGTGAACGAAGGGCGCCGCGCCGAGCTGGCGCGTCAGCGCCGGGTAAGAACGCCGCGCCGCAAAGTTGTAGGGACGGCGAAGGCGGTAAACCTCGCCGCGCCGCTCACCGCGGGCGGGGGGCGCGAACAACAGTAGAGCGAGGAGGCGCCGCCGGTTCATCTCGAAACCCATCATAGCTGGATGATATGGCAGATCTGCCATATCATCTCGGCGTCCGCCGCAAGCCGTCGCATGACCGTCACTGCGGGAATCCCGCGTAACACGCGCAACATTCCCGCTTAGTATCGCCGCGGTTGCTTAATCGTCCAGCCGGTATCCATACCGCTTCAAGACTTTCAGTACCGGAATCTCCTTGTTCGTGCGCAGGCGCCGCAAACTGACGATAATGTCGGCCTCATCCTCCGTGACGTGGTTGGTCCCCTTCGGTTTTAGGCTCCGGGTGCTGGTTCGACGTTGGTCTGTCGCTGAGGACTTTTTGGCGCGGGTGATTGCTGCTAAGCGAGCCATTACGCTGTTCAGTATAACCCAACGCAGGCGGTGCGCTCCTCAACGCGTGCCGAAACGGCGCGTACAAAAACCAGCCGGGGAGGGACGCTCCAGTGTATACTGTGGGCATCCGGGAGGCCGTCAGCGGCGATCCCGGACAATGCCGCCGTGCTGGTGGACGGAAACCTCGGCCTGAGCCGTTTTGGTCAGAACGTCCTTGGCCCCGAACACGGAAAGAACATCGGGCTGGACGTGCTGGGGATTCCCGGCACCAATGGCCCCGACATCCGGCAGAGCGGTTTCCCGATCTTCCACCTACACGCACACCACCAACGTGGGCTGGACGCGGGGCCAGCACGACGTGCGGTTCGGCTTCGACGTCCGCCGATTCCATGTGAACCACTGGCAGCCGGAGGCGGGTGGCGGCCCGCGCGGCAGGTTTAACTACAACGGCGGCATTGCCTCGCTCAGCGGCGGCCCTTCGTCGAACCAGTTCAACACCTACGCGCAGTTCCTTCTGGGCCTGCCCGATTCCATGCACAAGAGTCTCCAGTATTTCGCGCCCATGGGCACGCGGGAGTGGCAGATGGGCTGGTATGCGCGGGACCGCTGGCAGGCGACGCGCGCGTTGACCGTAACCATGGGCCTGCTCTACGAGTACTTCCCGCTGATGACCCGGCCCGAGCGGGAGCTGCCCGGCGCGATGGCGGTCGACGTGGCCTACGTGGGAACCGGAACGGTCCGCTCCTTTGCGAATTGGAACCAGAACCCCGGCTTCCCAGGCTCCGGAACGACTGGGCGGCCTCTTCGTCAGCCCCAACTACCATTCGCTGCAGATCACAGTGAATCGCCGCTTCACCGGCGGCCTTTATGTCAAGGGAGCCTACACTTTCGGCAAGGCGATCAACTTCCAGGACGGCAGCGGGTCGGATTCCGGCGGCACGACGCTGGGGTGGAATCACCCTTCCGTGTTTTACCGCAACCGCGCCATTGCCGGTTACGACCGCAGGCACAACCTGCAGATGGCCTGGGTCTACGATTTGCCGTTTGGCCCCGGCAAGAGGTGGATGCCCAGCCGCGGCGTCGCCGGCGCCATTGTGCGGGATTGGCAGATCAACGGGATCCTCAGCTCCTATACCGGCACACCCTTTAACGTAACCGCTTCGGGAACCTCGCTGAATGCTCCCTCGAACACCCAGACGGCGGACCAGGTGAATCCGGTCGTGACCAAACTCGGCGGAGTCGGCAACGCGGAGGTTGCCTTCTACGATCCGACCGCATTCCGGGCCGTCTCCGATGTGCGCTTCGGCACGAGCGGCCGCAATATTCTTCGTGGGCCGGGCCTGGTGAACCTCGGCCTGGGAGTGTTCCGCAACATCACGCTGACGGAGCGCTGGAAGATGCAATTCCGCGCCGAAGGATTCAACGTCACCAACACGCCGCATTTCGGCAACCCGGGCGCCAATGTTTCCAACGCCCAGTTCAACGCCGACGGCACGGTTCGCGCCCTGCGCGGCTTCATGGCTATCACCGGCGCTGTGGCCGACGAGCGGCAACTGCGCTTCGGGTTGCGGCTGATGTTTTAGAGGCCGCTACTGCCACGGCGGCGCCGGGAATTGGCTGCACATTTGCAGCCAATTAGGGTCTGGCGCCAGCGCCGGGCGGAAGGTCCTTCCGGGCTGGTGACAATCCCAGCAGATCGCCGACCTCAGGTTAGCAGCCCGCGGCAAGAGTGCCCTGGAGCCACCTGGGTGCAAATTTGCACCACGGCAAGTCGTTGATTCCGCGGGGATTGAGGATGATCTGGCAAATTTGCCCGGTCTACTTCTGGGGCGCGGCGGCGCCGGGATCCGGCGCCGCTGGCTTGGTGAAAGCCTGGCAGGCGGCTTCGACCGTCGGGTAGACGCGGATGATTCGGTCCAACCGCGTCGCCGCGAATTCTTTCTGCACCGCGCCTCGCGCGTCCACCAGCCGCAGCCTCCCGCCCGCGCGCCTGGCGACAGGAAAGCAGTAAACGAGAATCCCCAGGCCCGTGCTGTCGATGCGCTCGACCCCGCTCAGATCGAAAATGAGCTTCCCCGGGTGCTCGCGCAGCAGCTTGTTGAGCTGTGATTCGATGCGGTCGCTCTCTTCGGACGCCAGCGTGAGCCGGCCGGCGAACTCCACGACCACGATGTCCGGCTCGATGCTTCTGGTTTGAACCCGCAGGGCCATGGTGGCCGCCCTGTCCGTCTACGAGAATACCGCAAGTCCGGCTGAGGCGCGCGCCGGGCGGGCTATGATGGTAAGTCAACTCGGATGAGCGAAACGGCGGAAGTCGTGATTGTCGGCGGCGGAATCGTCGGGTCGAGCATCGCCTACCACCTGGCGGAAGCGGGCTCGACCGATATTCTGGTCCTCGAGCGCGAAACCCACCAGGGCAAAGGCTCGACCGGAAAGAGCATGGGCGGCGTGCGGGCGCAGTTCTCGACCGCCATCAACATCCAGATGTCGCTGTTCTCGATTCGCTTCTTCCAGTCCTACGACGAGGTAGTCGGACACCCCTCCGGTTACAGGCCGCAGGGCTACTTGTTCGTGGCGACCAACGAAAAGCACCTGGACTACCTGCGAACCAACCATTCGCTGCAAGTGGCGATGGGCGTGGACACGGTTCGGCTGCTGACGCGCGACGACATCCTTCCGATCGTCCCGCAGCTCCGCTCCGACGACATCCTCGGCGGGAGCTTCGGCGCGACCGACGGTTTTGTCGACCCCTACAGCGTGATGGTCGGGTTCATGGCGCGCGCCACGGAGAAGGGCGCGCGGCTGTGGCGCGAGACCGAGGCCACCGGATTCGTCCTCGACGGGCAGGGCATTGCGGGCGTCGAGACCACCCGGGGAACCGTCTCGACCCGGACCGTGGTGAACGCCGCCGGCGCCTGGGCGGCGCAGGTCGCCAAATTCGCCGGCGTGGGATTGCCCGTCGAACCCCTCCGCCGGATGCTCGTGCCCACGGAGCCTTTTTCCCTCATCCCGCAGACGGCGCCCATGGTCATCGACATGACCACCGGATTTCACTTTCGTCCCGAAGGCCTCGGCCTGCTGCTGGCGTGGAACGATCCCGCCGAAACGCCGGGATTCAAGACGCAGTTCGACACGGCGTTCATCGAGAAAATCCTGACCCACGCGGTCGATCGCGTGCCGTGCCTGGAAACCGCGGAAGTCAACCCGCGGCGCTGCTGGGCCGGGCTCTACGAGATGACGCCGGACCACTATCCGGTTCTGGGCGCCGTCCCCGAAGTCCCCGGCCTTTTCCTGGCGAACGGATTCAGCGGCCACGGCGTGATGCACTCGCCGGCCACCGGGCGGATCGTCTCGGATCTCATCGTTCGCGGCCGCTCGGATATTGTCGATGCCCAGGCGCTGGGGATCGACCGTTTCGCCGCCGGCCGGCTGCTAACCGAGACGGCGGTCCTGTAGCGGGCTGCCGGGTCGCCACCTCGCCACGGCCTTACAGTATTTCTCGTATGTGTCGCCGAACTTCTCCCGCAGCGTGGGCTCTTCGTACCCCACCACAAAAAGGTGGGCAGCCAGAAACCACGGCGGCGCCAGAACCAGAATGGCGCCGGAGTGAAGGTACAGTCCAAAGCCGATCAGCACGGCGAAGCCGCCGAGATACATGGGATTGCGAACATAGCGGTAGGGTCCGGCAGCGACAAACTGCCGCGGCGCGTCAAATGGCGCCGGCGTTCCGCGGCCCAGCGCGACGAAGGCCCCCGCGCACCACAGCGCCAGACTTCCCCCCACCGCCATCAGGGCGGCGCCGGGCACTTCCGTCCACTGGGGCAACCCCCCGACCAGCCGGTCCATGGGCCGCAGACCTAGAGCAATCCATCCCCAGAAAAACACGAACCCGCTCATGAACGTCAGGGCCCGCAGGCCGACCAACAGCGTTCTCATGGGAGCGCCTCCTTTCCGGCAATCCCCAGCAGCTCGTTGAAGAATCCCACCAGGTGCTTCCAAACCAGGTAATAGATGACGACGGCGACGGGAAACACGAACGGAAGGGCCTCTATCGCAAACGCTGGAATCGTGAAACCGACCGCCCGGGTGATCAGGAAACCCGCCGGCGCAAGCAAGAAGGGAAGAACGGCGCCGTGAAGCCCGAGGGGCAGATGCCGGCGCGAGCGCAGCCAAAGATGCAGCATGTTCCAGAGACCCCAGACGTTCGGAACCACGGCCATCGGAAACACGATCACGCGCTCCAGGGGAATCGGAACATCCCAGACATGCCGGCCGGTCGTGAAGCCGGTCAGTATCACCAGTAGAAAGGCGGTTGGCGCCACGCTCCCCGCCATATACGCCCGAAGGTACGGATAGCGGCCCATAACTCACTCCTTCACAACTGATACAGAAGCAGGGGAATCGCCTCGGGAAAGACCAGGAACCAGGCGGCCGCGCCCGCGGCCAGCGCCCAGTCCCACCAGGAAACCCGGATCGGCCTTGGCTCGAGCCGCCGCAGCATCGCCGGCCACAGGTCGCGCTCCAGCTCGGCGTGCTTCACCGGAGGGATCGCGCTTCGCAGCAGCTCTTCGAGTTTTTTGTCGTTGGGTTCGCTCATGGCTCCACTCCCATGCTTTGCAGTTTCTTCCGCAACTGCCGGACGGCCCGGAAAACGCGCGTCTTGACGCCCCCGACCGAAATGCCGAGCGCCTCGGCGATCTCCGCGTAGGGCCGTTCCTCGATCAGCGCCAGGGTCGCCGTCGCCCGCAGCGTCGCCGGCAGTTCGCCAAAGGCGCGGCGGACGGCGGCGCCTACCTCCTGTTGCTGCACAGCATCGGGCGCCGGATCCGAGGCCAGGTTTGCCGGCAGCTCGACCTCGCGGCGCGCCGTCTTGAGGTAGTCCAGCGCGGCGTTGGTGGCGACGCGCCGCGCCCAGGCCCCAAAGTCGCGCACCGGCTCGAATCGCGCGTGAGCCCGATAAATCCGCCAGAAAGTTTCCACCGTCAGGTCCTCGGCCGCGCCCCGGTCCCGCACCATCCGCACCGTCCAGGCATAGACCAGCCCCTGGTACTGCCGGAACAGCGTCTCGAACGCGTCGAGGTCGCCGCTTGCGAACCGCTCCAGCAGTTCCATGACCGTCGCCTGCTAACCCTTACTGTCTGCAACCGCAGGTGGTTTCATATTCCGCTGCGGGAAAATTTAACATGCCCAATGCGCGTTTGGGCCCCATCCGGTTGACACCGCGCTCAACAGGGCATAGACTTCAACCCAGAGGGCACTTTTAGGGGGCCACATGCGTATTGCAAGAACCTTCGTGATGCTGGCCGCTTCGGCGGCGGCGGCCGTGGCGCAGATCACCGCGACGCTCGACGGCTTGGTGCGAGATCCGCAGGGCGCGCTAATTCCGCGCGCGGAAATCACCGTGGTCAACGTCCAAACCGGCCAGACCTTCCAGGCCACCGCCGACGATCGCGGCCACTGGGCGATTCCCTCGCTCGCCGCGACCACCTACCGCGTCACCGTGACGGCGCCGGGATTCAAGAAGGCCACCGCCGACAATGTGAGGATGGAGGCCGGCGTGCCGGCCACGGTGAATCTGACGATGGAAGTCGGCGCTGTGACGGAAACCGTCGATGTCACCGCCGGCGCTGAAATCCTGCAGACCGCCACCGCCACGGTGTCCACCAACCTCATCGGACGGCAGATCCGCGACTTGCCCATCGTCAGCCGCAACGCCACCGACCTGATCGTGATTCAGCCCGGCATTCAGACGCCCGCCGGGCCGCGCAACAGCACCTTCAACGGTTTGCCGCAGGTCAGCGTCAACATGACCTACGACGGCATCAATATCCAGGACAACTTGCTGAAGAACACCTCGGGCGGGGCGTTCTATCCCATCGTCTACCCGCGCCTGGACGCCATCGAGGAAGTGTCGGTGACCACGGCCGCCGCCGGCGCCGAAAGCAACGCCGAAGGCGCCGTGCAGGTCAAGTTCATCACCCGGTCGGGCACCAACGATTTTCACGGCGGGGCCTTCATCCAGGAGCGCAACACCTTCTTCAACGCCAACTACTACTACAACAACATCAACGGACTGCCCCGCGACAAGATCAATCTGCACCAGATCGGCGCCAACCTGGGCGGGCCGATCCTCAAGAACCGCGCCTTCTTTTTCGTGAATTACGAAGTGTTCCGCTTTCCGCAGACTTGGAACGCCTCGCGCACGGTCCTGACCGACAACGCCCGCAACGGCATCTACCGGTATCGCGACTCGACGGGCCAGATTCGCGACGTCAACCTGTACGGCATAGCCGCGGCGCGCAACGCCACGCTGCCGGCCAGCGTCCGGGCGTTCGCCGCGACGCCCGATCCGCGCATCGCTGCTTCGCTCGACCAGATCGGACGGCTGGCCACCAATCAGTTCGGGAGCCTGCGCGACCGCGTCACCTCCAACAACGACTACAACCGCAATAACTTCACGTTCCTGGCGCCGGGCTCGCACAAGATCGACTTTCCGACCGCCAAGATCGATCTCAACCTCACCGAGAAGCACCACTTCGAGACCGTCTACAACATCAACCCCTACCGGCTCTTCCCTGATGGTATTAACAATGTCGTGAGGTACCTGCCTGGCACGGGCACCGTGCTCGGCTCCGAGAAAGACGCCGGCCAGCGCGAGGCCTTCTTCACAGCGGTGGCGGCCGTGCGCTCGGCCTGGAGCGCGCAGTGGACCAGCGAAATCCGCTTCGGCCTGACCGGCGGCAACGTCCTGTTCTCCGACGGCATCACGCCGCCGATGTTCGAGCCGTGGCGCGGCTACGCTCCGGGCTTCGGCTTCACTTCCAACCCTTTCACCGCCAGCAGCCCCTCGCGCCGCAACAACCCCGTTCGCCAGTTGAACGGCAACGCCAGCTGGGCGCGGTCCGGACACCTCATCAATTTCGGAGGCAGCTTCTCGAACATCCGCGAGTGGATTCAGAACCTCGGCACCCAGATTATCCCCGGCATCACGTTCGGTGTCGCGGCTAGCGATCCGGTGAACTTCGGCGCGACCAACATCTTCGACACCGTCAACTTTCCCAACAGCACGCCGACCGACCGCTCCAACGCCGCGGCTCTTTACGCCCTGCTGACCGGGCGCGTCTCGAACATCAACCGCACGCTGGCCCTCGGCGAGGACACCCGCACCTTCGGCAACGTCCCGGCCGTGCAGCGCATCCGCCAGCGCGAGTACGGGCTGTTCATCCAGGACAGCTGGAAGTTCCGCCCCTACCTGACGCTGAACTACGGGGTGCGCTTCGAGGATCAGCGCCCGTTCCAGAGCCTGAACGGCACCTACACGCGCGTCGGCTATGAAGGCCTGTTCGGCATCTCCGGCGCGGGCAACCTGTTCAAGCCCGGGACGCTCGCGGGCAAAGTCCCGCAGTATTTCCCGGTGGAGTCGTCCGAGATTACCGGCTACCCGCCAAACCGTTTCTTTGCGCCGACCCTGGGCCTGGCCTGGACGCTGCCCGATCGGGGCGGCCTGTGGGGCCGGCTCCTCGGCCGCGGCGGCCAGTCCGTGTTGCGCGTCGGCTTTTCGATTGCCTCCGTTCGGGAAGCCTTGCAAACCATCACCGGCTCCTGGGGCAACAATCAGGGGCGGACCATCAGCACCGCGGTCGATCCCACCAACTTCCCGGCGGAGTTTGGCGCGCCAGGCGGCGTGTTGTTCCGAGACGCCAGCCTGCCGGTGCGAACCGTGCCCACCACCCCCGCCTACCCCCTGCCAGTATTGTCCACTTCGGTCAACGACTTCGACCCGAATCTGAAGAACCGGTACGTGCAATCGTGGAACGTCGGCTTCCAGCGCTCTCTGGCGCGCGAAATGGTGCTGGAGGTGCGCTATGTCGGCAACCGCTCGGAGCGCTCCTGGACCACGCTGAACCTCAACGAGGTGAACGTCTTCGAGAACGGGTTCCTCGACGAGTTCAAGATCGCGCAGGAGAATCTGGCCATGGCGCGGCGGACGAATCCGAACAGCACGCAGTTCGCGGGCCTGGCCGGCCAGCGGCCCGTGCCCATTATTCAGACAGCCCTGGCCACCAACATCGACACCAACTTCGCGGTGTGGCTTTCGCAAGGCCAGGCGGGAACCGCGGCGTCGAGCATCTCGGGCGACGCCAACCGCATGCGGCGGCTCACCAGCGCAGGCCATCCGGCCAATCTCTTCATCGTGAACCCCACCACCGGAGGCGCCGCCGCCAATCTCGTGACCAACCAGGGCGGCACCAACTACAACGCCCTGCAGGTGGAGCTGAAACGCCGCATGTCGGCGGGCCTGCTGCTGCAAGGCAGCTACGTGTGGTCGCACTCTCTCTCCACCGGCAACCTGCTGACCCTCCGCGACCTGAACGGCTACACCAACCCTTCGACGTTCGATATCCGGCACGCCTACAAGGCGAATTGGGTTTACGAGCTGCCGCTGGGCTCCGGGCATCGCCTGCTCGGCGGGGTTCAGAACCGCTTCGCGAGGAAGGCGGTCGAGGGATGGCAGCTCGCCGGCGTCATGCGCATCCAGTCCGGCACGCCCCAGGTCTTCAGCAGCGGCCGCGGCACCTACAACACCCGCGACGGCGGGGTGGTTCTGAACAACCTTACGACTCGCGAGTTGCAGGACATGATCCGGATCCGCAAGACCACCGGGCCCAATGGCGTGGGCGTGACCTACTGGCTGCCGCAATCGCTCATCGACAACACGCAGGCTGCTTTTGAAGTCGGCGGTAAAACGCTCCGCGACCTGGATCCGACTAAGCCTTATGTCGGCCCGCCGACCACGCCGGGGCAATTCGGCAACCAGATCTGGCTCTACGGGCCATGGATCAACCACTGGGATCTCAGTGTGGTGAAACAGACGCGCCTCCGGGAGGGCCAGTCGATCGAGTTCCGGGCGCAGTTTTTGAACGCCTTCAACCTGATCAATTTCTTCCTCGGCGGAACCAACGTTAACGCCGGCTTCGGACAAACCGCCAGCGCCTACCGGGACATCAACTCCACCAACGACCC
>Ga0247727_10004854_pt1 | contig 27992 bp, 27 predicted proteins | sample WisWelCaveWW1625_FD_202498 | JGI IMG/M metagenome (GOLD analysis project Ga0247727, IMG submission 202498) | Biofilm microbial communities from Wishing Well Cave, Virginia, United States - WW16-25 | ecosystem: Environmental > Aquatic > Deep subsurface > Groundwater > Cave microbial mat | place...
TCATCGTCGGACAGGACACCGACTCGGAGTCGAACCTCTACTCCGCCGGGATGTCCTGGTTGCCGAAGCTCGACAAGGAGGACTTCGTCGGCAAGTACGCGCTCGAGCACTTCGCGCAGCGTGAGGAGAAGGAGCGCCTGGTCGGCTTCACGATGGAGGAGGACGTCCTCCCTGCTGAGGGAGCCCAGATCGTCATCGAGGGCCTGCCCGCTGGGCGCGTCACGAGCGCGCGTCGCAGCGAGGCGGTCGGCGCGGTAATCGGTCTCGCGTGGGTTCCGACGGATCGCGCCGAGAGCGGCACGCGCGTCGAGATCCGCGTCGACCGGCTGCTGCGCGGCGCACGCGTTACCCACGGCGCCTTCTTCGATACCGCCGGGGAGCGGATGCGATCGTGAGTCGCGCGTTCCTCTCGCCGTCGCGCTGTGAGCCCGGAACGCTCGCGTCGCCGCTGCGGCGCGCACTAGACACGGTGTCTGACACCGATGGTCGCAAAGAGCGAGCTTCGGGTGCCGAAGGTGACATTCAACATCTAGTGCGTGATCTCTGGCTCGACGGCGTGGTCGAGATCCGCTGCGATCTCGATCTCGTGGCTCCAGCTGTCGGCGAAGCGCTCGTTCGTCTGTCCCCGCGGCGCGGTTTCCTGTTCACCGATGACGATCCGGCCGACGTCGCCGAGCGACTGCGCGCCGGCGGTGTGCGCGCGTACGACGCGACCGGTGCGCTCGCCGGGATGGCGATCGCGAGCGAGCAGGTCATGCGCCGGCTCACCGACCTCGACCTCGACAGCATTCCCACCGCCGGCCCGTTCGCCCATGTGACAGCGATCTTCCGGCGCGGGGCCGACGGCTCCTATCTCGTCTACGTCCAGCAGGAGCTCGGCCACTACGTGGCTGAGGCTGTGGTGGACGCGCTGGCTGGGCTAAGCATGGGGTTTGACCCAGCGGGTCAAACCCCAAGCGAGAGTCACGCGTGAAGGAGATCTTCTTTCCCAAGCGGATGTGGCGGCCGCGGCCGGAGCTCAAGCGGCGTTATGAGGTCGTCATCGTGGGCGGTGGCTCGCACGGCCTCGCGACCGCCTACTACCTCGCGAAGAAGCATGGCATCACGGACGTCTGCATCCTCGAGAAGTCCTACATCGGCTCGGGCGCGTCGGGCCGCAACACGACGATCATTCGCTCGAACTACCGAACGCCCGAGGGCGCTGCCTTCTACGGAGCGAGCGTCAGGCTCTACGAGCGGCTCTCGAGCGAGCTCGACTTCAACCTCATGTTCTCGCAGCACGGGCACCTGACGCTCGCGCACTCCGATCGGGCGATGATCACGATGCAGGAGCGCGCCGAGGTCAACAAGCTGCTCGGGATCAACTCGAGCGTCGTCGGCGTGGATCGGATCCGCGAGCTCTGTCCGCAGCTCGACCTCTCCGACCGTCCCGCCTACCCGATCGTCGGTGCCCTCTATCACCCTCCGGGCGGGATCATCCGCCACGACGCGGTTGTGTGGGGGTTCGCGCGAGCCGCCGACCGCCTCGGCGTCGAGATCCATTCCAACACCGAGGTCACGGGCTTCCAGCAAGACGGCGACCGCATCACCGCAGTCGAGACGACGCGCGGCCGCGTCGAATGCGGTCAGGTCGTGAGCGCGACGGCCGGCTGGTCGTCGCTCGTGGGCGGGCTCGCGGGCATTCGACTCCCGATCACGACGCACATCCTCCAGGCCTTTGTCACCGAGCCGGTGAAGCCGTTCCTCGACGTGGTCATCGTCTCGTCTCAGCTCCACGTGTACATCTCGCAGACCGATCGCGGCGAGTTTCTGATCGGCGCCGAGATCGAGCCGTACACGACCTACAAGAGCGCCGGCACGCTCTCGTTCCTCGAGTACTCGGCTGCGCACACAATCGACCTCTTCCCACAGCTCGAGCGCACGCGGGTGCTCCGCACGTGGACCGGCCTCTGCGACCTTTCGCCCGACTACAGCCCGATCCTCGGGAAGACGGAGATCGACAACTTCCACGTCTCGACCGGCTGGGGCACGTACGGGTTCAAGGCGGCGCCCATCGTCGGCGTCACACTCGCGGAGCTCGTTGCGACCGGGAAGACCCCAGAGCTGATCGCCCCCTTCGCGCTCGAGCGATTCCATACCGATACGCTCGTGTCCGAGCTGGCCGCTGCCGCGGTGAGCCACTAGCCTCTCGACGACATGTCCACGGTAATGCCCTCCAGCCTCGAGATCGCACAGGACGCGACCCTTCGCCCGATCCTCGACGTCGCCGCCGACGCGGGCCTCCTGCCCGAGGAGGTCGAGCCGTACGGCCGGTACAAGGCGAAGGTCGACCTCTCCGTGATCCAGCGCCTCGCGGATCGGCCCGATGCGAAGCTGATCAACGTCACCGCCATCACCCCGACTCCGGCGGGTGAAGGGAAGACGACGACGTCGGTCTCGCTGACGCAGGGGCTCGGCGTGCTCGGTCGAAAGCCGGTTCTCTGTCTTCGGGAGGCTTCTCTCGGCCCAGTGTTCGGAGTGAAGGGCGGCGCGGCGGGCGGCGGCTACGCGCAGGTCGTCCCGATGGAGGACCTGAACCTGCACTTCACGGGTGACCTGCACGCGATCACGGCCGCCAACAACCTGCTGGCGGCGATGATCGACGCGCACCTCATGCACGGGAACGCGGCTGGGCTCGACCCGCTCGCGATCTCCTGGCGCCGCTGCCTCGACATGAACGACCGCTCCCTCCGCGAGGTGATCACGGGCCTCGGCGGACGCTTGAACGGGGCCCCACGCCAGACGGGGTTCGACATCACCGCCGCGAGCGAGATCATGGGGCTGGTCGCGGTCGCACGCGATCTCGCCGACCTGCGTGAGCGACTCGGCCGGATCACCGTCGGCCAGACCTTCGACGGCGAGCCGGTGACGGCAGAGCAGATCAAGGCCGCCGGCGCGCTCGCCGTCGTACTCAAGGAGGCCGTCAAGCCCAACCTGGTGCAGACGCTCGAGGGGCAGCCGGCATTCGTGCATTGCGGCCCGTTTGCGAACATCGCCCACGGCAACAACTCGCTCGTGGCCGATCGCGTGGGGCTGAAGCTCGGCGAATACGTCATCACCGAGTCCGGGTTCGCCTCCGACATGGGGATGGAGAAGTTCTTCGACATCACGTGTCGCATCGGCGACCTGCGGCCGAGCGCGGTCGTGCTCGTGGCCAGCATCAAAGCCCTGAAGCACCACGCGGGTCAGCCCGAAGGGGGCCTCGACGCGATCGAGATCGGCGCGCAGAACCTCGCGCGGCACGTCGGGATCATCAACGGCTTCGGGCTGCAGGCGGTCGTGGGAGTCAACAAGTTCCCGAGCGACACTCAGGAGGAGCTCGAGCTCGCGCGCTCACTCGCGCTCGAGCACGGCGCGTTCGCGGCCGAGATCAACACGGCGTTCGAGAGCGGCGGTGCGGGAGCGACCGCGCTCGCGGAGGCCGTGGTCGCCGCCGCAGACGAGCCCAACACGTTCGACTTCGCCTACTCCCTCGATGCGCCGATCGAGGAGAAGATCCGGCTTATCGCGACTCGGGTCTACGGCGCCGACGGTGTCGAGCTCCTGCCGCCGGCAAAGAAGAAGGCTGCGGAATGGGACGCGTCAGCCCTCGGCCGTCTCCCGATCTGCATGGCGAAGACTCACCTCTCGCTCTCGCACGACCCGGCCTTGAAAAACGCGCCGACCGGCTTCACGGTCACAGTGCGCGACCTGCGTCCCTACACGGGCGCGGGCTGGATCGTCGCGCTGTGCGGCGAGATGATGACGATGCCCGGGCTCGGGAAGGCACCGGCCGCCTTCGCGATCGACATCGATGAGTCGGGCGAGACGGTCGGCTTGTTCTGACAGTCGCTATCCTCGAAGCCGTGGCGCTTGAACGCCTGCGCGGACGGATGCCGTTGCTGGCCTTCGTCCTGCTCGCGGTCCTCTGCCTGGCTCTGATCGGTTTCGCGTGCGCTTGCATGGACGACCAGTTCGCGCAGGCGCTGGACCGCGTCGCCCAGTCGATGCCGCCGGCCGTTATCGAGCTCTGGCCGGCTTTCGCGGTGGGCGTACTCGCACCATGGTGGCTGGTCGTATTCTCGGTGCCGGCGTCTGGCCGGGCTTCCCCGGCGTTGCTTCAACGCTTCCTCTTCTGAGTCGTCTCGGCACGGCCCGACTGCGGGCAGGCTCGAGTGACGGATCAGAGAGAGGGGTGTCGATGACAAGAGCAACGAAAGCGAGAGCGCCGCGCCCGCGGCAGGCACCTCCGCCGCGGAAGCGCTCGCCGTGGGTAGAGCGCGGCCTCCTTGGTGCTGTATCGCTGGCGGTCGTTATCGGCGCTGTAGCGTTCTGGCGCCTGAGCGGGGGCGACCAAGGAACTTCGGCCGCGGACGCCGGCCCGGTCCACGTCCACGGCCTCGGCGTCAACCCCGCCGATCGAGCCCTCTTCATCGCCACCCACACCGGGCTCTTCCGTGTCGGCGAGGGAGAGTCGAAGGCCGTCAGGGTCGGGGAGGGCTACCAGGACACAATGGGCTTCACGGTTATCGACGAGAACCGATATCTCGGCTCTGGCCACCCGGATCTGAGGACCGACCTCCCGCCCTTGCTCGGGCTGATGGAGTCCACCGACCAGGGTCGAAGCTGGGAACCGATCTCACTCCTTGGCGAGGCGGACTTTCACGTCCTGCGATCGGCCGGTGACCGCGTGTACGGCTACGACGCCTCGAACGACCGGCTGCTCGTGAGCGGGGATGCGGGGCGAACGTGGGAAGAGGTCGAGCGACCTGCACCACTCGTCGACCTCGCCATCGATCCCGACGACAGCTCGCACGTCGTCGCCGCCGGCGCGAGCGATCTCGCCCAGGGCCTCTACGAATCGCACGACGGGGGCCAGAGCTGGGACAGCATCGGGACCATCGTCGGCCTTCTCGCATGGCCCGCCCCGGAGCGGCTCTTCCTTGTGGACGGTGGCGGAGAGGTGTTTCTGAACCCGAACGGCGGTCGCTTCGAGCACCGCGGCTCGATCGGCGGTCAGCCGGCCGCCTTCCTCGGCCATAGCGCCGGCGAGCTCTTGGTCGCGCTCCACGACGGAACGGTCAAGCGCTCGACCGACAGCGGGTCGACGTGGACGGTGCGTTCGACGCCATGACCGGCAACCGCGAGAGGAGGTGAGCACGTGGAGCTCTTGGTGCTTCTTGCCGTCCTGATCTGCCCGATCGCGATGGGCGGGATGATGCTGTGGATGATGGTTCAGATGCGGGGTCATGGACGGGGCGAACGGGAGGATAAGGAGCGATGAGCCGTCGTTCGGGTCTCGTGCTGGCGATCGGCGCGCTGCTCGTCGCGCTGCTCGGCATCGCGGTTGCAGGCGCTCTCATCGTGTCCCTCGCCGGGAGGTCGCCCGCTGCCGTCTCGGGGCATTACCGCGGAAGCGAGCCGCCAAGAGGAATCGAACTCGTCGACTTCTCGCTTCGCAACTACGACGGCCGATTGCTAAGCGCGCGTGAGCTCCACGGACGGATAGCCGTCTTGACCTTCCTCGACAGCCAGTGCACGGAGTCGTGCCCGGTCATCGCGTGGACCGTGGCGCGGACGGTCGACTCCCTGACCGCCGCCGAGCGGCGAGATGTACGGGTGGTGGCGATCACCACCGATCCAGCGGAGGACACATCGCCGAGGGTGCGGCGTTTTCTCGCGCGGAATCGGGCGCTCGGGCGGCTCCTCTACATCGGTGGCGGCCAGTCCGCGAGCGAGTTACGCGACGTCTGGAACGCGTTCAAGGTGCTGTCGTCTCTCGAGAGCGGGCGAGACACGCTTCACTCCGCTCCCGTGCGGATCTACGACCGCAACGGTGAATGGGTCGCGACGCTTCACGCTGGCGCAGATCTCACACAAGCGAACCTCGCGCACGACATCCGCGTCGCGCTCTCAGAAGGGGACGAATGAGGCGCGTCGACCGGACCTCCGGTCTGCAAGGCGAGGATCAGGCATGACAGAAGTGATCGAGGCGCAAATTACGTGCCCGAGCTGCGGGTTCTCCAAGGTCGAGACAATGCCAACAAACGCCTGCCAGCACTTCTACCGGTGCGAGGGATGCGGCGAGCTACTTCGGCCGCTTCGTGGCCATTGCTGTGTCTTCTGCTCCTACGGGGACTCGCCCTGCCCGCCGAAGCAGAGAGCGCGAAGAGGCTTGGCGAAAGCGACGGCGTTTGAAGCGGGCCCGATGACGTCCCACGCGCAGACCGGCTCGTCCCCACCCGAGCTTTGGGACCGGATCGCCCGCCTCTACGATCTCCAGCTGTTCCTCGAAAAACCGGCGCTCCGCACCGCCATCGCACTCGCCGGTCCGAGGAGCGAAGATCGCGTGCTCGACGTCGGAACGGGGACAGGTGCGCTTCTCCGAGAACTTGCGCGGAGCGGCTCGCGCCCGGCGCAGGTTGTCGGCGTCGACGCTTCGAAGAGGATGCTCGAGCGCGCTCGCTCGGCCGGCCTGCCAGACGAGTGGCAGATCGAGCAAGTCGATGCGCGCAGACTCCCCTTCGCGGACGGGCGATTCAGCCTCGTCTTTGCTGCCTATCTCATCAACGTCCTCTCCGACGAGGACGGCCGTGCGGTACTCCGCGAGGCGCAGCGGGTGCTCGCGCCTGACGGCCGGCTTGTCGTGGTCGCTCCTGTCGAGCCCTCGTCACCGTTCGCGCGGCCCTACCGCTGGCTGGCGGAGCTTCTGCCCGGCAGGCTGCCACGTTTCTTCGCCGGCATCCGCCTCCTCGATCCCGAGCCGCTCATTCGCGCTGCGGGCTTTCAGACCGAGCGGCGACGGTACGTGGGTCTCGGCTATCCGTCTGTGTGCCAGCTTGCCGTACGCAACGGCGCGGAGCGATGAGTGACGTGACGAGCACGGAGGCGCAGCGGCGGTTCCGTCCGTTGGTGGTCGCGCAACTCGCTGCGCTGGCGCTCGTCGTGGCGCTCTTCGCGCTGCTCGTCTGGAAGATCGCGTTCGGGCAGAGTGGCGCGGATCTCGTCGCGGCGATCAAACGGGGTGAGCGACCGACTGCGCCCTCGTTCGACCTCCCGGTGATATGGCACAGGCCGAGCACGTGGCCCGAGCGCGTACGTCCCGCCCTCGCCGACAGTCGCGTCCAGCTGGACGAGCTACGTGGGACGCCGGTCGTTCTCAACTTCTGGGCGTCGTGGTGCATCCCGTGCAAGGAGGAAGCGCCGTTCCTCGCGGCGTCCGCTCGGGCTCATCGACGGGAGGTAGCCTTTCTCGGCCTCGACATCCAGGACTTCGCCTCGGACGCGCGTCGCTTCCTTCGCGAGCTCGACGTTCCGTACCCGTCCGTTCGGGAGACCGGCGACGAGATTCACAGCTCCTACGGCCTGACGGGCTTGCCGGAGACGTACTACATCGACGGCCGCGGGCGGATCGTCGCGCACGCGAGAGGCGCCATCTCCCGCGAGGAGCTCGAGCGCGACATCGCGTTGCTACTCGCGCCGGGATCCAGCTGAGTAGCGTGCGGGTCACGGGGGCGGCCACCCGTGTGCCGTCATCGCGGCGCTCGGCAGCGCTGCGGGACCTTCGGGCGCACATGACGTCTGATCCAAGGCGGCGGTTCGACCTCTAGGCTTCTCCCTGCGTGGCCAAGAGCGCACCGAGACGGGGCGGAAGAAGGCGACCGGTCGAGGCCGCAGACGAAGGGCCGGCGCGGCCCCGCTGGGTCGGCGCCGTGACGTGGGTGGCCATCGGCGTCGTCGCCGCCTTCCTCGGGCTCTGGTTCGCCAAGCGACAGGCTGAAGCGCCCGCGGAGCAGGTGGCGCCGCCTGCGACGGGTCTTCCGCACACGCCGGACTACCACACGCTGCTCGTATCGCCGACCGACCCAGAGCGCATCGTTCTTGGTACGCACGCAGGTCTGTACGAGTCGACCGACGGGGGCCGCGCCTGGCGTGAGGGCCCGCTGGGCGGGAACGACGCCATGAACCTCGTCCGCACTCGCGGCGGGAGGATTTGGGCCGCAGGCCACAACGTTCTCTTCGCGAGCGACGACGGCGGGCGCACCTGGAGCGAGGTGCGCCCGGACGGGCTGCCGGGCCTCGATCTGCACGGCTTCGCCGCCGACCCGAAGGATGGCAACAGTCTCTATGCAGCAGTCGCGGGCGAGGGGCTATACCGCTCCCTTGATGGCGGCCGTACGTTCGCGGTTGTCTCGGAGGAGGTGGGCTCGAACGTCTTCGGGCTCAGCGTGACGCCCACGGGACGCGTGCTTGTGGCTGATCCCTCGAGTGGGGTCAGCGCGAGCGATGACGGGGGAAAGACCTGGAGGGTCGTGCTCGGCGAGCCCGCAATCGGCGTCGCCGTGAATCCCGTCGACTCGGAGATCGTGCTCGCCACCGGCAGCGGCATCTTCCTCTCGCGCGACGGGGGAGCGAACTGGACGACCGTGCGCGTGGTCGAGGGCGGCTTCGGCCCCGTCGCCTGGGCGCCGAGCGCTCCGCGCGTCGGTTACGCGATAGGCGGCGGGCGCACGCTGTACGCGACGCGCGATGGTGGCGCCTCGTGGCAGCCGGCCGGCTGAGCTAGGCCGAACGAGAGACGAGCCGCTGGAGCTGCTGCTGCCAGTCGGAGTGCTTCTGCTGACAGTCCGGGCACGCGCGGGCAGTGGTGCTGCCCCCGTTCACCTCGCGCCACGCCTGGGCGGACATGATCCCGACGGGCTTTCGCTGCGTGCAGATATCGCAGGTCAACCAGCGTGACATCGCTACAGACTAGCCCGGATTACGGGAGGCGAGTCTCGACTCCCCAGTCGGTCGCCTTCGAGATGATGACCGCGAGGATGATGCAGCCGATGCAGAAGAGGACGACCCCGTACTCGAATCTGCGGGTGTGCCTCTGATTCTCCGGAAAGTCGATCTGGCGACCTAGCCCGAACAGTCCCTTATCCGCCACTTCCTCCTCCTTCTCCCGGCGCCATCGGCGCGGCAGGACTTGGGGCCGCCGCCGCGCGAAGCTTGCCCGCGCGGTCTACGAGCTTGCGATGCTCGGTCCACACGAAAGCGACAAAGGCCAGAATCATGACCGCAACGCCGATCACAGTGAGCACGTAGATGCCGGTCGCCCCGCCGTAAATGACGTCGCCCGCGGATCCGCCCTCCGGTGTCGGATAGACATATCCCGCAAAGGCCCACTGGCGGCCCGCTCCGAACGTGAAGTAGCCGGAGCACTGCTGGAACGGCTCCATGAGCTCCGTCGAGAACGGGAGGCCGGGTGGTGAATCGCGGACGACGCAGTCCGGTGCGGTGTCCCAAATCCAGTTGCTGGGTGCGGCCATCTACGCCACCTCCTCCTTCCCTGCTCCCGGCGAATCGCCGGCCTCGAGACGACGGCGCCGGTCCGCGCGCACGGCCCACGCCACGAGCGGAACGACGACGACAACCATTAAGACGAGTGCGAACACGAGGGACATGGCCTATGTACGCGCCTCGCTGTACGCCTCGAGGAGCACGGACTCGGACGTGACCACCTCGCCGCTCGGGAGAGTGATCGTCTCCGGCGCGCGCTCGAACTCGGGGTAGAAGTCCACCCCGAACTCGGCGAGATCGAGGCCCTCGAGCTCGACTTCCGGCGGCACACGCAGGAGGTTGAACTTCTTCAGGATCCACGCCGGGACGTAGCCGCCGAAGAAGCCGAGCGGCAGGAAGATCAGCATGCCCATGAGCTGTCCCTGGAGCGTCACTGGGACGTTGTTCAGGCCCGTCGGGTAGCCCGACGCAAACAGGCCCACGGCGAGCGGCCCGTAGAAGCCGGCGACGCCGTGGACGGCGACCGCGCCCACCGCGTCGTCGATCCGCAGCCTCTTCTCGATGAAGTTGCCCGCGTAAACCACCATCGCACCACCGCTCATCGAGATTAGCCAGACGAGCGACGGCGCGTAGACGTCGGCGCCGGCGGACACGGAGATCACACCGGCGAGACCCCCGGACAGCGTCCAAAACGGGTCGCCGCGACTCGCGAAGTAGCCTCCTGTAAAGCCGCCGGCGAAGCCGATCGTGATCGCGTACGTGATCGCCGAGAGCGTTGCCGGGTTGAAGTAGATGTTGTACCAGCCTGGGAAGGTGAGCGAGCTGATCGCCAGGCAGCCGGCGTAGAAGCCGTAGAAGCCCGTGAAGATCAGCATGAGCCCCATTAAGGTCAGGTGCGTGTTGTGGCCGCGGAAGTTCCGCGCGAGGCCGTCCTTCGTGTATTTCCCGATGCGCGGGCCGAGGTTCAGAAGCACCCCGAGCGCGAAGGCGCCGGCGACACCGTGCACGACCAGGCTCGCGATCGCGTCATGGAAGCCCCAGCGCAGCGGGAGGAAGCCGTAGGGCGACCAGCCCCACGCGGCATCGAGGATCCAGATGACCGAGCCGAGGATCGTGCCGAGGATCAGGAACGCCGAGAGCCGGACGCGTTCGATGATCGCGCCCGAGAGGATCGAGGCGGTCGTCCACGAGAAGAGCAGGAAGATCGCCCAGAAGACGCCGGTGATGTGGTCGGTGAAGTTCGGGCCGAGGTTGTCGCTCCAGGGCCAACCGGTTGCGCAGAACGCGCCCTGGAAACCTCCGTACCCGGCGGCGTCGGGGCCGTAGGGGATGAGGCCCTCGCCGAAGCAGGTGTAGATGTACCAGCCGAAGTAGTAGAAGGTCGGCGTGACGACGGCGATCGTGAGGATGTTCTTCATCGCCGTCGACATAACGTTCTTCCGCCGCGACGCGCCGCCCTCGTACGCCATGAAGCCGACGTGAGCGAGCCAGAGGATGGTGACCGTAAAGAAGTAGTAGAACTCGCCGAGGACCGTGCTGTCGAGGACCTGCTTGGCCGAGAGGTCGTTGATCTGGTCCTGGAGCTCCTGGAGCGTCGGCTCTTGAGCGAGCAACCAGGACAGTGTCGACCCGATCATGCCGTCACCTCTTCACGTGCGCAGCAGAGCACTACTGACCGGTCGAGCCTATGAACCGCCACGGACCGCGACAAGTCACTCTTCTCACACCATTTGCCGCTCAGAGATGTGCAGAGCGGACATGACGCCGCCACGCGGGACCTACTGCTACGGACGGTCGCTGACCACCTGGACTTTCCCCGTGTTGGCATTGATGAGCAGAACCGTCAGCTTGCGGTATCCGCCCCTCTCGTTCCGGATGTAGTACGTGACCGCCCAGTACCGCCTGGGCGGCACGCCTCGCTGGACGGCCCGGATGTTGTGTCCCTGTGGGTCGAAGTCGAGCTGGCGCTCGCCGAGGACGACGGCCTGCTCCTGGGAGATGCGGACTTGAGTGCGCTGGCAGCCGCGTGACACGAGGAACGCGCCAACCAGCGCGATCACGATGACCACGACCCCAGGGGCGGGCCGGCGTCTAAGCGCGCGCGCCGTGTCGCCGATCGTAGGCACGGTAGCCTCGGAAGATGAGATAGCCGAAGACGTGGGTGAGCGCGACGAAGAGAAGCCACCAGATCCACCACTTCCAGTGCGGCCTCCACTCGCGGAGTTCGATGACGGTGAGGTAGAGGGCCAGCGCCAGTGTGAAGAGCTGGATCACCTGTCCCACCGGGAAAAGGAGTGGCAGCAGCACGCCACGGGCATCGTACGGCCCTCGGGCGTGACTTGTCACCGAGCCCGCCTCCGGAGCGCATCTGACCACCGCGTCGAGCAGAATCGCCGCGTGACAGTCAAGGACGTCATCCTCACCCTCGGGGTCATGCTCGGCGGAGGGCTCGTGTGCCAGCTGGTCGCGGACCTCCTGCGAGCGCCCCGGATGCTCGTGCTGCTCCTGGGAGGAGCTCTGCTCGGGCCGTCCGTTCTCGACGCCATCGACGTCCCGCTCGACTCCATGGGCGCCGAGGTCCTGCTCACGCTCGGCGTCTCGTTCATCCTCTTCCACGGAGGGCTCCAGCTCTCGACGCGCATCCTCAACCGCGTCGCGATCGGGCTGGGACTGCTGGCCGTTCCCGGCGTGGTCGTCACCGCGTTCGTGGTCGGAGCGGTGGCGACTGTAGCCTTCGACGTGCCGTTCTCGACCGGGCTCCTGATCGGCGCGGTGCTGGCGCCGACCGACCCGGCGATCCTCATCCCGCTCTTCGACCGCATCGGCATCCGTCAGAAGATCGAGCAGACGGCCATCGCCGAGTCGGCGCTCAACGACGCGACGGGAGCAGTGCTGGCGCTCGTGGTCTCGGGTGTTGTTCTCACTGGTGACGCGTCGCTCACCGGCCCGCCGATCGACTTCCTCGAGGATCTCGGCATCTCGACGGTGCTCGGAGTCGGCTTCGGGATCCTGCTCTCGCTCGTCGTGTCCGACCGCCGTACAGGAGTCTGGCGGGAGTCCTCAGCGGTCGCGGTCGTCGCCGTCGTCGCGGTCGGCTACTTCTCGATCGACTCGGCAGGCGGCAGCGGGTATCTGGGTGCGTTTCTTGCCGGGCTCGTCGTCGGCAACATGGACCAGCTACGACTCGGGATGCGCTCGAGCCACGAACGGGACATGCGGGCCTTTGTGGACACCGTCACCGACCTGGTCGTGATCCTGGTGTTTGTGATCCTCGGGGCCAATCTCCCATGGAGCGACATGTGGGACAACCTCTTGCCTGCGCTCGCAGTCGTCGCGGGCCTCATCCTCCTTGCCCGGCCCGTTACCGTCCTCGCCTGCCTGCTGCCCGACCGCCGAGGGCAGTGGACGCGCGAGGAGATCGTCTTTCTCGCCTGGACGCGGGAGACGGGGGTTGTCGCGGCGGCGCTTGCGGGAGTCATGGTCGGCCTCGACGTCCCGCGCTCGGAGCTCATCGTGACGACTGTGGCGCTCGCGATCGTCGTGACGTTGGGTGTGCAGACGACGACAAAGATGTGGCTCGGGCGCAGGCTGGGGCTCGACGAGCGCGGTCCGAAACTCGGCGATGTCGCGGACCTGTCGGCGCCGTAGAGGGGTCAGACCCCTGGACATGTCTCGGCCGGTCGGCTTGCTGACCCGACGCTCGGTCTGGCTCTGGGCTAGATCGCGGGGACGCGTCGGTTTGGGACACGACCCGGGGTCTGACCCCGGTTACGACCAGGGATACGGCGAGCTCGACACGGGATGTAGATCGCCGGTCGCGAAGCGCTCGAAGCGGAACGGGTAGAGGAGGCGCGAGTGCTCGCCGAGAAGCACGCTCGCGACCTCTCTTCCGACGCCGATCATCTTGTAGCCGTGGTTCGAGTCGAGGACCGCGTACAGGTTCGGCCGGAAGTAGTCGAACACCGGGAAGTTGTCGACCGTGAAGGCGCCGACCCCGCCCGAGCGAGCCATCTTGTAGAGCGGCCGGCAGCCCTCGAAGCGCGACATCGAGTGTGAGAGCGCCGCACAGAAGAGATCCGGGAAGCTCGGGTCGATATCGGTCGTCGTCGGATATGGGTCGAGCTCGACGTCGCCGTCGATGACGAGCGGCGACGCGCCGCCCTGAACCGAGTGCCGGTCGCGCTTGAAGTAGATCCCCCACAGCTCGTCGGTCACGAGCTCGCCGTCGTCGGTGTAGAGAGGCGCGTCCGTGTCGAGATGGATGACGGGCGGCGCCCCGCCGTCGGCCTTGGCGAAGTGCATCGGGTCGACTCCCACCTCGCCCTCTTGCAGGTTCCAGTACGTCCACATCGGCTGATCGCGCGCGACGTCTCCGGACGGCGTGTGGACGTCGATCGTGTCCGGGAGGCCGAGCATCGCCCAGAACCGCTTCGCCCACGGGCCCGGCGCGACAACTACCTGCTCACCCACCTCAATCCGGCCCGCGGAGGTCTCGACCGCAGTGATCGACCCGTCCGAAGCGTCCTCGAAGCCCGCCACTTCGACACCGGGCACGACCGAAACTCCCGCCTCCCGGCACTTGCCGTGGAGGCCCGCGACCGAATCCATGTTGAACGCGAACCCGCCCTGATTCTCGTGCAGGCAGATGGTCACGCCTTTCGCACGCCAGTCGGGGAACAGCCCCTTCATGTGCGCGTCGACCTCGGCCTCGCCGAGAATGAGCTCGGAGCGATAGCCGATCCGCTCCTGTCGTTCGAACGTGGCGGTGAGGTCCGACTCCTGCACGGCCGCGCCGAGGGCCATGTAACCGACCGGGTTGTAGGCGTACGCCACGGGGTCCGACTCCCACACCTCGACGCAGGCCTGCATCAGCTCGCTCATCGCGGGCTGGAAGTAGTTGTTGCGGACGACGCCGCACGCGATCCCGGATGCGCCTGCACCCGGTCGCGACTTGTCGAGGACGAGGACGTCTGCGCCCGAGCCCAGGCCTCGCGCCGACAGCTCCTGCGCAAGGTGGTACGCGGTCGAGAGCCCGTGGATGCCGGCTCCGACCACGACGTAAGAAGCGCGCGCCGGAATCGCCATCTATTGCCCTCTCGACAACGGAGTTGCGACCACGTCCACGGAACGGTACCAGTTCATTCTGGCGTGAGCCGGGCGAGGCAGGGCTCCGACTCCGCTAATCGGAGACCCAGAGCAGGCAGCGCGCGTCGCGGCGCAGCCGTCGCACCGCCCGGGTGTGTGACCAGCGCCCGAGACGCCGCCGGTCGGCGCCGAACACGAGCAGGCCGATACGCTCCTCGCGGCATACCTCCAGGGCGGCGGCGATCGGCCTCGGATTGTGGAAGGCCATCTGGGTCGTCCGAATCCCTCGAGCACGTGCGTCGCGGGCGACGCCGTCCAGCTCGCGGCGGTTGTCGTGCTCCGCGAACCGGCGTGCCATCTGGTCGACGTACGTCAGGTAGCCGAGCGGAATCGCGTCACAGATGTAGAGCTCGGCCCCGGACTCGCCCGCGGCGTCGACGGCGGTCCTGACGGCGATCGCGTCGAAGGGCACGTTGCAGGTCAGCAGCATCACCGGACGTGCCGCGGACAGAGTCGCCTCGCCGGCGACGCCGCGATCGGCGACGACCGCGCCGCCCGTCACCGTTCGGGCTCGGGCTTCGACGCCTCGAGCTGCCAGGTCGGGAGCTCCCCTGCACCGTAGAACACGCGCCGGCGCACGATCGGGCCGATCAACCGGAACCAGAAGAGCCCGCTCGCCGGAACGGCAATAGCTATGCCCTTGAGGCCCCAGATCGCGAAGGCGATCGCGGCGGCACCGGCGATGAAGAGCGTGCCGAGGGTGATGTAGACGCGCATCTTGGCCTGCGAGTGACGGACGCCGGCCAGCCGCGACTGCTCGAGCCCCGTGGTGTCGTAGGTGCGACCGCACGTGCAGCTGACGCGGTCGCCCAGCTGCGCCGAGAGCGTCTCGCCGCATTCGCAACGCAGCGTGATCGGGATCGCAGGCATGCCGAGACCGAGTGTAGAGCTCCTAGCGCGAACGCTCTCGAAGCGAGGCGGAGGGCGGGCGCGATGCCCGCCCTCCGCGCAATCGGACCGCTGCCCCTACGGCATCGCTGGAGCGGTCGCCGCAGCGCCGGCGCCCTCGAGCGCCTCCGCCGTCGGCTGCTCGTCGCTTGGGTCGCGGAAGCTGAACTTCTTGCCGTGCTGACGCTGCGCGATCACGTACCCGGCGACACCGGCCACGAGGGCGAGCAGGCCGACGATGATGATCCGCGGCACCCATGCGGTCGGGTCGGTGAACTCCGTGTCGGCCGGGTCGAACGCGTACCCCGTGTACTTGAGGAACACGACGCCGAAGATGATGAAAAGCGCATTCAGGGCGGCGAACAACCCCGCCATCCACATCCACACCGGACCGAGCTTGATCGGTCGCGGCCAGTTCGGGCGGTCCCGGCGCAGCAGCAACACACCCGTGAGCGCGAGCACGTGCGACAGCATGTAGCCGAGGTTGCCCGCGGCGAGGATGAAGAAGATGCCCGGGAAGACGAGGATCAGCGCGATGTTGAGCACCGCGTCCAGCGTCATCGCGCGCGCCGGCACGTGATGCCTGTTGAGCACGCCGAGCTGCTTGACGGTCATTCCCTCCTCGGACAGGGCGTACAGCGCCCGCGAGCCGTCCATCGTGGCCGTGTTCATCGACAGCAGCAGGCCGCCGCACAGACAAAGGGTGAGCACAGTGCCGAGGCCGTCGCCGGCGATCTCGTGCATCACCTGAATCAGGTACACGACACCGGAGAGGTCGCCGACGATCACGTCGTACCCGACGGTGCCGAGCACCGCGATCGGCAGCAGGATGGACAGCCCGACGTTCAGGCCGCCGGTGACCGTCAGCGCCTTGCGCGTGTCGTTCTTCGTGTCCTTGTACTCGGGCGCGAACGTCGCTGCCGCCTCCGGGCCGTACGTCGACCACCCGAGGATGTAGAGCCAGACCATGATCAGCGCGAACTGATTGAAGCCGCTCGGGCTGTCGCCGAAGAACTCGACGGAGGCCGCGACGTAGTTCGACCCGACCGCGTGGTTACCGACGTCCCCTGTGAGGAACGCCCCGATTGCGATCACGACGACGGGGACGAGCATCATCGCGCCGACGACGTAGCTCAGCCCGACCGCCGGCCGCATTCCGCGGACGTTGAACACGTAGCAGAAGATGATCGCTCCGATGCCGATCAGCTTCGCCGAGGTGACGGCCGAGAGACCCGCAGGATCCCAGCTCCAGGTGGCGATGCCATCCGTCGGATCGGCAAACTCGCCGATCAGGAGCAGGCCGATGAAGCTTCCGTACACGGCGAGCACGCTCGACCATGCGAACCAGTAGCCGAACACCGCGATCGGCCCCGCGAGAGAGAAATGCTTCCGCCAGCCCTCTCGCGCATACACGGAGAGGCCGCCCGGCTTGTCGGGGAACATCGACGCGGGCTCGGCATAGATGTACGCCTGTAGCGCGCCGATCACCGCGGAGATGATCCACAGCGCGATCGCCCACTTTCCGCCCAGGTAGACGATCGAGAATGCGAGACCAACGAGCAGGAAGCCCGGGTTCGCGAGGCCGATGACCACCCCGTCGTACCAGCGCATCGTCTTCAGGAGACGACGTTCATCAACCGCAACCTCTGCCATGCGACCCTCCTCGGATGTGCGCCCACCGGCGCGGACCGCACGACCCTACAACGGCCGGCGGTCGTTTTCAATGAATCCAGCGGCGGGCGATCAGTCTGAAAGGAGCTCGACGCGAGCGTTATCCTCCCGACCACCATGGCCTCGCCTACTGGAACGTACGACTTCGCGATCGTCGGTGCTGGTGCTGCCGGCTGCGTCCTCGCCGACCGGCTGAGCGTCGACCGCTCGGTGCGCGTGCTCGTCCTCGAGGCGGGTCGCCCCGACTATCGGTTCGACGTCTACGTGCATATGCCGGCGGCGCTCTCCATGCCGATCGGCAACAAGCGCTACGACTGGATGTACGAGTCCGAGCCGGAGCCACACATGAACGGCCGCCGGGTGTACCACGCGCGCGGGAAGCTCTATGGCGGTTCGAGCGCGATCAACGGGATGATCTTCCAGCGCGGCAACCCGCTCGACTACGAGAAATGGGCGGCGCAGCCGGGCCTCGAGCACTGGAGTTACGCCGATTGCCTTCCGTACTTCAAGCGGATGGAGACCTGCCTTGCGGGTGCCGACGACTTTCGCGGCGGCAGTGGGCCGCTGATCCTCGAGCGTGGACCCGCATCCTCGCCGCTCTTCCAGGCGTGGTTCCAAGCCGCCCAGGAGGCCGGCTATCGGCTGACGGATGACGTCAACGGCTACCGGCAGGAAGGCTTTGCGATGTTCGACCGCAACATTCACCGCAGCCGCAGGTTGACCGCCGCCCACGCGTACCTCCGGCCGGCGATGAGAAGGCCGAATGTCGACGTCGTGTCGCGCGCGCTCGCGACGAGGGTGCTCCTCGACGGATCGCGCGCCGTCGGAGTCGAGTATCGCAAGGGCAAGGATGTCCATACGGTCCGCGCGGGCGACGTGATCCTCTGTGGCGGCTCGATCAACACGCCTCAGTTGCTGCAGCTGTCGGGCATCGGTGCTCCAGAGCATCTCGGCGAGCTCGGGATCGGGACCACCCACGAGCTGCCCGGAGTCGGCGAGAACCTCCAGGACCATCTCGAGGTGTACGTCCAGCATGCCTGCACGCAACCCGTCTCCGTGCAGCCGGCGCTGAAGAAGTGGCGCCGCCCGGAGATCGGCTTCCGCTGGCTGTTCCTGCGCAGCGGCCCGGGTGCCTCCAACCACTTCGAGGCGGGCGGGTTCTGCAGGTCGAACGACGAGGTCGACTACCCGAACCTGATGTTCCACTTCCTGCCCGTCGCCATCCGCTACGACGGCTCGCAGCCGGAGGGAGGCCACGGCTACCAGGTGCACATCGGCCCGATGAACTCCAACGCCCTCGGGTCGGTCAAGATCACCTCGCAGGATCCGAGCGTCAAGCCGGCGCTGCGTTTCAGCTACCTCTCGACCGATCAGGATCGGATCGAGTGGGTACAGGCGATCGCGGTGGCGCGGAAGATCCTCGAACAACCCGCGTTCGCCGAGTTCGACGGCGGCGAGACCTCGCCGGGGCAGTCCGTGCAGACCGACGACGAGATCCTCGACTGGGTGCGCAAGGACGCCGAGACGGCGCTTCACCCGTCGTGCAGCTGCAAGATGGGAACGAATGAGCTCGCCGTTGTCGACCCCGCCACGATGAACGTTCGCGGGCTCGACGGGCTTCGCGTCGTGGACGCGTCCGTCTTCCCCTCCATCACGAACGCGAATCTCTACGCGCCGGTGACAATGGTCGCCGAGAAGGCTGCCGACCTGATCCTCGGCTTGACACCGCTACCCCCCGAACCCGTGCCATTCTACCGGCACCGGAAGACCGCAGCTCCGGCAGCGTAACGCGGCGCCCGCTCAATCCTCGGCGACGTCGCGGAGGACGCGACGGTCGCCCTTCGGCGCGTCGTTCAGGTCGATGTTGAGCAACTTCGTCTCCGTGAACGTGTCGAGGAACCACTGCGAGAGCTCACGACCGACGCCGCTCTTCCCCGTCCCCCCGAACGGCGCCAGCTGGTCCCAGTAGTTCGTGCTCTCGTTGATGTTGACGGTCCCGTGCTGCAGTGCCTCTCCGACGCGGAACGCCGTCGCGAGGTCGCGGGTGTAAACGGCGGCATTCAATCCGAGATCACTGTCATTGGCGATCCGGATCGCTTCGTCCGTCGATGAGATCTTGATGATCGGTGCGACGGGCCCGAACGTCTCGTTGCGCGCGATCTCCATCTCGGGGGTAACGCCCGTCAGGATCGTCGGAGGGTAGAAGACGCCGTCGGGCTTGCCGAACTGGATGACCTCGGCCCCACGTGCGCGCGCGTCCTCGACGTGCTTGGTCACGCGGGCGAGCGTCGTGTCGTTGCACAGGGGGCCCATCTCGGTTGCTTCGTCGGTCGGGTCACCGACGCGTAGCGAAGCCGTTCGCAGCTTCAGCTTCCGGACGAACTCGTCGTGGACGTGCTCGTGGACGAGGATCCGTTCGGCCGACGTGCACACCTGGCCGGCGAGGTAGAAGCATCCGAGCACCGCACCCTCGACCGCAGCGTCGATGTCGGCATCGGCGAGGACGATCTGCGGGCCGTCGCCGCCGAGCTCGAGCAACTGCTTCTTGAGGCCCGCGGCACGGCTGATCTTCTCACCGGTCGCCGTCGAGCCTGTGAAGAACACCGCGTCGACGTCGTCGTGCTCGACGAGCGCCGCACCGACCTCCCCGTACCCCTGGACGAGGTTCACGACCCCGGATGGGAAACCCGCCTCCGCGAAGAGCTCGGCAAGCATCGCGCAGCTGGTCGCAGCCCACTCGGACGGCTTCCAGACGACAGTGTTGCCCGAGGCCACTGCGTGCGCGATCGCGATCGATGCGATGTCGGTCGGGAAGTTGTAGGGCGTGATGACGGCGACGACACCCACGGGGCGGTGAGAAAGGATGAGTCGCTTGTTGTTGGCCCGTTCCTGCGTCGACGGGAGCGTCATGCCCCGATGGCGCAGCACCTCCTCGGCAGCCTTCTGATACGAGGGCGCCGAGTACTCGTAGATCTCCTCGCGGGTCTCGTTGATGGTCTTTCCGGTCTCGAGCGTGATCATCTGCGCGAGCTCTTCGCCGTGCGCGACGACCACGCGGTGCATCTCCCTGACGAGCTCGACCCGCTCCACGAGCGCAAGGCCCGCCCATCCCGGCTGCGCCACCCGTGCCGCTTGGACGGCACGATCGACATCGGCGGCGGTACAGGTCGCGATGCGACTGACGACTCGCTCAGACCACGCCGAGCGAACCTCCATCAGCGGGCCGCTGCCAGTGACCCACATGCCGCCGATGAGAGCTTTGGTAGGGAGTTCTCTGGTCACAGCCATGGCGTACTCCGTCGTCTGAAGCGATGACGTGGCGGTCGAGCCTGGGGCGAGCGTAACACCGGAGGGCCGTGCGCCCGGGGCGGTTTACCGGCTCGTCGTACTCGACGGGTGCGCCATGCGAGGATCTTGGTCGTCAGAATCCGTGGTGATGGAGCGCGCCGAGCCACAGGAGTTCGAAGTTGCGATCACGAGTGCGATCTCCGCGCCGGAGGCATTCGGCGCGTCGTTCGACGCGGCGCCCTCTGCCGAGACGCTCGAGCTCGGAAGCGGCCTCGAGGGCGATCCGGCGCTCGCGTTCCGTCGGACGCTCGGGATGTTCGCCACTGGCGTGACGGTCCTGACGGCACGCGTCGCCGAGCAGGTGCATGGCATGACCGCGAACGCGTTCATGTCGGTCTCCCTCTCACCGCCCCTCGTGCTGATCTCGATCGACCGCCGCGCGAAGATGGGCGCGCTCCTGCACGAGGGAACCCGCTTCGGCGTCAGCGTGCTCGAGGCTCGGCAGACAGAACTCTCCGACCGGTTCGCCGGCCGGATCGCCGACGATATCCCCGAGCCCGCCTTCGAGGTCGTGCACGAGACGCCGCTCGTCGAGGGTGCGCTCGCACACCTTGTCGCTCGGGTCGTTCGCTCGTACTGGGGTGGCGACCATTCGCTCTTCGTCGGCCAGGTCGAGTTCGCGCGCTACGGCGAAGGGCGTCCCCTCCTCTTCCACGGAGGCCGCTACGAGCGGCTCGTCGAGGATGCGCGCGTGTTCTCGATGCTCCCAGAGGAGCTTCTGGAGCCGATTCTCGCGCTCGGCGAAGCGCGCGAGTACGTCGACGGTCAGTCGATCATGCGTGCGGGCGAGCGGGGTGCCGAGCTCCTTCTCGTCGTGGCCGGATTGGTACGCGTCGAGCGTCCAGGGCGGTCCCTGACGCTCGGTCCTGGCGAGCTCATCGGCGAGATCGAGGTGCTCGATCCGGGTGGCGGGCGCATCGCGGACATCTTCGCGGTGGGGTCCGTGCGTTGCTTGACGGTGACCCGTGAGCGGCTCGTGGCTGCGCTCGAGGCCAATCCTCGCGCGGCGATCGCGCTCATCGAGGTGCTGGCCGCACGGTTCAGAGAGACGGCCTGACCAGCTCGATAAGCCGCGGTTGTGCAGGCGGCCCAGGACGGGCACCATTCGGTTCGTGATCACGAGAGTCGCGGCCTCGCTCACGGTGGCATTGATAGCCCTCGGTGTCGGCGCACGTGACGCCGGCTCGGGAACCGTCGCGGTGCCCAACGTCATCGGGATGCGCGCGCTCGCCGCTGAGCTGACGCTCGAAGGCGCCGGCTTACGCTGGAGCTTTGGCGATGGGCCGGCGCCGAGTCCGGCGAATCGCTTCTTTCTGTTGGACAGGATCTACGGCCAGACGTTCGCTGGTCAGCAGGTTGAGCGCGGAACCACGATTCTCCTCGTGCCGGCTTCACGCAAGATCGCCACCAGCCTTCCCTAGGGGCGCTAGTCGATCGACGGGAGCTCGGAGAGCCACGGCGTGCGGTAACCGGACTCGTCCCACATGACCGGAAAGAACGACTCGTCGAGCGAGAGGTCGCCGCGCCGGCGGTAGCGCGAATACGTCACGTCGACGTTCGTCTCGTGGAAGCGCACCTCCACCGGGAGCATGTGCGAGACGAGCGCCATTCGCGCCGTCGCAGCGCTCCGGTTCGGCGACGACCCGTGCCAAGTGAGGCCGTGGTGGAAGGAGCCGCCTCCAGCCGTGACGACAACCGGAACGATCTCGAGCTCGTCGCCCTCCGGCGCGGCGGCTCGCGCGCCCGCGAGCCAGTCGTCGGGCGCATGGAACTGCGTGCGCTCAGGCGGGGACTTCGGCCAGTGGTTCGAGCCGCGCACGAATTCGAGCGGGCCCGCGTCGGCCTGCGTCTCGTGGAGCGAGATCCAGCACGTGATCATCTCCGGCGGCACGAGGTAGTTCGCATACGACGAGTCCTGGTGGAAGCCGATCGCCTTCGTTCCGGGCGGTTTCCAGAGGACGTTGTCCTGGAGGATCCGCACGCCGTTGTAGCCGGCGAGCTGGGACGCGAGTCGTCCCGTCCGCTCGGAGAGCACCTGCGCTGCGACGACGCCGTCGGACTTCCATGCGTTGCAGAGCTGGCGCGTGCGGTCCTCCGGGTCGCGCCCCGGCACCCAGTTCACCTCGTCGGGGCGGATGCCGGTCTCGTACTCGCCGTCGAAGAGCGGGACGTAGCGCTCGCGGAGCAGCTCGAGCCCGCGCTCGGAAACGAGCCCCTCCTCGACGATCAGGAAGCCGTCGCGCTGGAAGGCTTCGACCTGCTCCGTGGTGAACGCGTCGACCATACGCGGCTACTTCCGGAGCGTGCCCGGTGCGAGGTGCGAGAGGACGCGCGGCCACACGCGCTCGAGGATGTCGCGTCCGCCGTCCGGGACCATCTCGAAGCGGCCGCCGAGCCTCTTCTTCCACCACTTCGCCTCGGCGCTGCCGCCTTCACGCATGCCGTAGAGGAGCAACGTCTTCGCCTTGCACGGCGTCACCGCGGTCGCGGCCTCGCTTTCGAGCGGCGGCGTCGACACGAGGACGAGCCGATCGACGAGGCCGCCGTGTCGCGAGGCGAGCTCGAGCGCGGCGAAGCCGCCCTCGGCCCAGCCCACGACGCCGGCCGGTGACTCGTCCCAGTCGAAGGCGACCTCGACGTCGCGCCTCGCTGTCTCGTCCGCCCCCGGGTCCACGCGAGGTGCGCCATCGGGCAAGCAGAGGACGATGCGCCGGCTCACGGGTCCTACGAGCGAGGCCGAATCTTCTCGGGGTCGTAGAACGGAAAGCCGACGACGGTTGCCGGGATCCGCTTCTGCAGTCCGTCGAGCTTGCCGATCTCGACTGCCGCCCCGAGCTCGCTGTACTGCACCGCGATTCGGCAGAGCGCGATGTTCTTCTTGAGGATCGGGCTGCGGGTTCCGCTCGTGATGACGCCGACCTTCCGGCGGCCCACATACACGGGGTCGCCGTGGCCTGCGGTCTCGTTCCCGCTCAGCTCGAGCCCCACGAGCGTGCGCTGTGGGTGAGCTTTCCGCTCCTCGAGCGCCGCACGGCCGACGAAGTCGTCGTCCGTCCCGAGGTCGACGGCGAACCCCACTCCTGCTTCGAACGGGTCGACCTGGTCGTCGAACTCGTACCCGGCGAAGATCAGCCCCGACTCGATGCGCAGGATGTCGAGCGCTTCCAGCCCGAGCGGTGTCAGCCCGTGCTCCTCGCCGGCCGACCAGATCGCGTCCCACACCGCCGACCCGTCCGAGGGGTGGCACCAGACCTCGTAGCCGAGCTCGCCGGTATAGCCCGTGCGCGAGACGACGATCGGGATCCCGTCGTACGCGGAGATCCGCCCCACGGTGAAGCGGAACCACTTGAGATCCTCGAGCGAGGTCTGCGTCGGCGGCGTCCACACGATCTTCTTCAGGAGCTCGCGGCTCTCCGGCCCCTGGACCGCCACGTTGTGGAGCTGCTCCGTCGAGGGCTTTACCCACACCTTGAGCTCGTACCGGTCGGCGAGCTCCTTGAGCCAGATCCCGTCGTACTCGTCGCCGCCGACGAAGCGGAAGTTGTCCTGGCCGAGGCGGTAGACCGTCGCGTCGTCGATCATGCCGCCCGTCTCGTTGCAGACCGCCGTGTACGTCACCTGCCCGACCGAGAGTCGCCGCGCGTCGCGCGTGATCGCGCGCTGGACGAGGGCCTCGGCGTCGGGTCCGAGGATCTCCCACTTGCGCAAGGGGGAGAGGTCCATGATCGCGACCTTCTCCCGGCACGCCCAGTACTCGGCGATGGCGCCCTCGTTGTCGAAGCAGTGCGGGAGCCAGTAGCCGCGGTACTCGACGAAGCTCTTCGTCAGCTCGCTCGTGCGGGGGTGAAAGGTCGTCTCGCGCGTGAGCACGGGGTCCGCGTCCGCCGTCACGCGGCGGGCGATCGCGACTGAGAACGAGTTGTCGGGCGCGTACACGCGGATGTGAACGGGCGTGATCTGCCAGCCGTTCGCGGGATCGATGTCGTCCGGGCACGCCGAGGACGCGCACACGAGGTCGCTCATCGCCCGGAAAAGGACGTAGTCGCCAGGGCGCGACCACGGCTCGTCCATGACGTAGACGTTGTTGGAGTTGAATCCGGTGTTGAAGAAAAGGTTGAGCGCCTCCCAGCCCATCCGCGGCGCGATCCCGAACGGCGTCACCTGGCCGTTGAAGTTCTCCGAACAGTTCACGTGGCCGGGGTAGCCCTTGTCCTCGTAGTACTTGGCCGTGCAGGCGAGGCCGAAGGTGTCGTGGCGGCCGACGGTGTCGCGAACGACCTCGATCAGCGGATCCTGATCGACGTCGTAGAACTTCCCGTGGAGACCTGGCTGCGGGTAGGCCTGCCCCATGAGCGAGCGGGTCGTGGTGGCGTCGAGCCCGCGCTCGAGCCCCGACTCGAGCTTGCGGCGGTGGAAGGCGAGGAAGTCGGAGCACTGCTTGCCCTCGACGTCGATCACCTGGATGAACTCGCCGGCGCGGACTTCGTAGGCGAGCGCGGTGGCCGCGTCGACCCGGAAGTCGAGCCGCGGCTCCGCGAGCAGTGGCGGAAGCTCCTGCAGCTCGTAGGTGCGAGGTGTTGCACGGCGCACCTCGACGAGAAGCTCGGAAGGAGGCGGCGCGCCGTCGACGATCCGCCCCGCCGGGGCCGCGACGACGACGGTCACGGCGCGCTCGGCACGGAAGGTCTGCGACGAGCCCGGCGGCGACCACTCGCCGAACAGCGGTATCGCCAGCGCGTCCGTCGGATCGAGTCCGCGCGAGCCGAGCTCGTGCGCGAGCAGGCTGCCGTTGCGGTCGGCCAGGGCGGCCCGGATCACCGTCGCCGGGGCATCCGCCTTCGCGTCGAGCGCGGCCGCGTCGTCGCGACCGTCCGTACCGAGCACGGAGATCTCGGCCGCCTGGCTCCCCCGCGTGTCGACGACGGTCATCCGCTCGTCCGGTCCGAGCGCGAACACGGTCGCACCGCCCGGCCGGACGATGTACGTCTCGACGAACGGGTCCTCCGGGAGCAGCCCCCGGATCAGAGCCGGCGAGGTACTCATGTCGCGCTTCGGCGCGCGCGCCTTAACAATCGGTGTCTGACACCGATTGTTAAGAAGCTGGCGCCTTCGCCTCCTCCTCGGCCGCCTGTGCAACGAGTTGCTCGGCGAGCTCGCGCTTGCCGTCGGCGTCGAGCTTCTTGATCTCGTTCTCGACCGCGCGCCGGTTGTAGGACTGGTTCCAGTAGTCAAGCGACTCGAAGCCGAGGAGGACCGCCTTGCCCACGAACTGCCGAAGCACCTCGTTGGTGGGGCCCATGACCCAGCCCGCCTTCGCGTCGCGCACGTAGCGCTCGAGCTCCATGTCGCGCTTGTATCCGGAGCCTCCGCAGGCGTGGAGCATCTTGTCGACGACGTGAGCGACGTTCTTCGCCGCCTCGAACTTGATCTGCCAGGCCCAGTGGAGGAAGTCGGCGCGGGCGAGCTCACCAACCGCGAGCACGCGCGTGTTGTTCTCGGTCACCCGATCCATCGCCTGAGCGACGGAGTAGACGAACAGCCGAGCCGCGTTCGTGTCCATCAGCGCCTCGCCGACGTAGTCCTGGATCGTCGGGTAGTCGGCGACCCGGAGTCCGACATCGACGTGCCGCTTGCGTGTCGTGTGGCGCTTGGCGATGTCGATCGTGCCGAGAGCAATGCCGTTCCACACCGAGGACGAGCCGATCAGGAACCACGGGTCGACCGACTCGTCGTTGGATGCGGCGCCGTCGCCGACCGGGCCCACGATCTGCTCGCCCGAGACCTCGACGTTAGGGACCTCGAGCGGGCCCGACTGGTTCCCACGGAGCCCGAGCGCGTCCCACAGGGACGGCTGCGACTCGACGTCCGAGCCGTCGATGACGAACACCGACAGGTCGTCATAGCCGGTGAAGTCGGGGCTCGTCGTCTGCACGACGTAGAAGTCGGCGAATCCCGCGGAGGTCGTCCACGACGCCTTCTTCCGTACCTTGAAGCCGCCGTTGACGCGCTCCGCTCCGGACGAGATCGGGTACCAGAAGTGCGACCCGGTCTCGGGGTCCGAGTACGAGAGAGTGCCGAGCTTCCCGCTGTTCAACGGCCGGATGTAGCGGTCGATCAGCTCCGGTGTGGGTCGCAGCATGATCGTGTTTACCGCGCCGATGTGCATCACGTAACACATGGCGGTCGACGCGCAGCCGTAGCGCGCGATCGTCTCGCACGTCATCGCGTAGGCGACGTGGTTCTCGCCGAGGCCGCCGTACTCCTCCGGGACGGTCAGCGCGAGAAAGCCGTGCTCGCCGAGCAGCTCCAGGTTGCGGCGCGGGAAGAGAAGCTCGTCGTCCGAGCGCTTCGCATTCGCGCGCATCTCCTTCTCGCAGAGCTCGATCAGCGTTCCGCGCAGCTCCTTTTGGCGCTCCGTCAGGACCCAGTCGGGATCCCACTCGAAGCCGAGCCCCCAGAACGGCTCGCCACCCCACATCTTCTCGGACATGCTCACCTCCAACGGTTGCGTCTGCGTCATCGTATGGCTCCCCGAACCGTCAAGTCCAGGGATAGGGGCTCGAGGACGCCGGGTGGAGAGCGCCGGCCGCGAACCGCGTGAGTCGGAAATCGTCGAGCTCGGGCTGCGGCTGCCCGAGGATCTCGGCGGCGGCGAGCTTCCCGAGCGCGAGCATCTTGAAGCCATGGTTGGAGTCGAGGACTGCGTAGACGTTCTCGCGCAGGAAGTCGACGACCGGGTAGGAGTCGGGCGTGAAGCACGTCTGTGCCCCGAAAGAGGAGCAGGTCCAGCGATCGAAGTCGCCGTCGAAGCGGCCGAGCGCCCATGACATCGCGCCAGCCACCGACTCGTCGAACTCCTGCGTTGTCAGGCCAAGGTCGGGGTGTGACGGGCCGTAGGGGTCGAGCTCGCACTCCGCATCGAGCGGAAGCGGGAGCGCGCCGACGGCAGCGCCTCGTCCGAGGCCCGGCCTGAAGTAGATCCCCCACGAGCTGGGGAGCCCCGTCACGGGCTCGTCCGCGTCGAGGTGCACGACCGGGCTGCGGGGGTCGAGCGCGGCGTTGGCATGGACGTACTCGCCCTCCCGCACTTGCCAGAAATGGAATGGAAGCTCATCGGAGAGCTCGAGCATCCGCAGGAGGTCTGGCGCCCACGGCCCGGGCGCGAGCACGACGAGGTCGCACTCGATGCGACCTGCAGTGGTCTCGACTGCGCTTACGCTGTCGGCGCTCATATCGAAGCCAAGCAGCGTGACCCCTTCCACGATCTCGACGCCAGCCGCCCTGGTCATGCCTTCGAGCGCGGCGAGCGTTACGGTCGGGTCCGACCAGCCGCTGCGCGCTTCATGCAGGAGCGCCGTCGAGCCACGCGCCCGCCAGTCCGGAAAGAGCGACCCCATGTGCGCGCGGACGGGCTCTGCGCCGTGCACAAAAGTGGACGCGTAGCCGACTTCAGCGTGTTGGGAGGCGATTTGCTCGAGCTCCTCAGCCTGCGCCTCGGGCACGACGGCGATGTAACCGACCTGCCGATAGCCGAACAGACTGGGTTCGAGCTCGAAGATCTCGACCGATCGCCGGACGATCTCGTTCATCGCCGCCGAGAGATAGAAGTTGCGCACGATCCCGCCCGAGATCCCGCT
>Ga0247727_10004855_pt1 | contig 27992 bp, 22 predicted proteins | sample WisWelCaveWW1625_FD_202498 | JGI IMG/M metagenome (GOLD analysis project Ga0247727, IMG submission 202498) | Biofilm microbial communities from Wishing Well Cave, Virginia, United States - WW16-25 | ecosystem: Environmental > Aquatic > Deep subsurface > Groundwater > Cave microbial mat | place...
TCCACAGCGGCTTCCGCCCGGGGATGCGCGTAGTCCCCGCCAATTCCGCGCCCTGCGGGGTGTGCCTGTTCTGCCGCAAAGACCGTCCCAACCTCTGCGACGATCTGCTGTTCAACAACGGTGCCTATGCGGAGTTCATCAAAATCCCCGGCCGCATTGTGCGCCAGAACTTGCACGAAATTCCGGCCAATATCAGTTTCACCGACGCCGCGATGATCGAGCCCCTGGCGTGCGTTTTGCGCGCCATCGAAGAAACCGGCATCAATTCCGGTGACACCTGCGTCATCGTGGGCTGCGGCCCTATCGGCTTGAAATTCGTCAGGGTGCTGAGCCACCGCGGTGTGAAAGTGATTGCCCTGGCCAAGCGCTCCAGCCAGGTTCGCGCCGCCGAACGCCTCGGGGCCACCGCAGCCTTCGACGTCACGCAGATGGAAAACCCCATCTCCGCCGTGCGCGCGCTGACCGAAGGCGGCCGCGGCGCGGACGCGGTGATCGAAGCCGTGGGCCAGCCCCGCACGTGGGAGTGGGCCATTCAGATGGTGCGTTGCGGTGGCACCGTCAATCTCTTTGGCGGCTGCCCGCGCGGAAGCAAAGTGGAGTTCGACCCGGCGGCGCTCCACTATTCCGAGATCACCATCAAGTCCAGCTTCCATCACACCCCGCGGTTCATCCGCGACGCCCTGGATACCGTGGCCCGCGGCGAAATCCGCGCCGCAGACCTCATCACCGGCGAAATCCCGCTCGTCGAGCTGCCGCAGATGTTCGAGCATATGAAGAACCGCAATGGCGAGCTGAAGACGGCCGTAATCCCATAGCCCGCTCCAGCCGCGTCCTCCCCATGCTGGCACAGGCCGAACTCGAAATCGCCCGCCCGCTGCCCCCGCCCGGCAGCTCGCTGGCCGACGCCGAGCGTTACACGCGCTGGCTGGCCACCGGCCACTACGAGAATTTCAATGTCGTCTCCTGGCTGCTCCCGCGGCGCCTGCACCAGCATTTCTATAACGTCTATGCGTACTGCCGCTGGGCCGACGACCTCGGTGATGAAATCCCCGATTCCCGCCGGGCGCTGTGCTTGCTCGACGAATGGGAAGGCGAGCTGCGGCGCGGCTACGACGGCCGCCCCTCTCACGCCGTGTTCGTTGCCCTGCTGCCCACCGTGCGCGAGTTCGATATCCCCATTCAGCCGTTTCTCGACCTGCTGACCGCGTTCCGGCAGGACCAGACTGTGCACCGGTATCCTGACTGGGAAGCGGTGCTCGGCTACTGTCGCTACTCCGCAAATCCTGTTGGGCGCCTGGTGCTCTATTTGTGCGGCTATCGTGATGCCCAGCGCCAGCAGCTTGCCGACGCCACATGTACTGCGCTTCAGCTCGCCAATTTCTGGCAGGATGTGAACCGCGACCTCGACAAAGACCGCATCTACATCCCCCTGGACTTGCTGGCTGCCCAGGGCCTGATGACCGAAGACCTCTTTGCGCGCAAGTTCCGGCCGGAGTACGCCGCGCTGATGCGCGATCTGATCAGCCGCACGCGGGTGCTTTTCGCGCAGGGCGCGCCATTGGCGCAGCAGGTCACTCCAGAATTGCGCGTGGATATCGAGCTGTTCAGCCGCGGGGGTCTCGCGGTCCTGGACGCGATCGAAGCCATCGGCTGCAACACGCTGGAGCGCCGCCCGGCCATCGCCCGCGCCACGCAAGTCCGCCTGCTGGGGCGCGCACTGCTCTCCCGCCTGTTTGGCGCGCTGCAATCCGGCGGGGATTCCGCCGCGCCCGCGAGGGGCAATGCCTGAGCCGCTTTCGCTGGCGGCATCCTTCGAGCACTGCCGCCGCGTGGCCCGCGCCGCCGCGCGCAATTTCTACTACGCCCTGCGTCTTCTGCCGCCCGCCAAGCGTGACGCCCTCTGTGCCCTCTATGCCTTCATGCGCCATGCCGACGATATTTCAGACTCCCCCGGCGACCTGGCCGCCAAGCATCAAGCCCTGCTTGCCTGGCGCGGCGCGCTGAACCGGGCCCTGGGGGGAGATCCCCCCGCCCACCCGGCATTACCCGCATTGGTCCACACAGTAGCAACCTACAAAATCCCGGCGGGCTATCTGCACGACCTCGTTTCCGGCACGGAGATGGACCTCCACGTCACCCGCTATGAAACTTTCGAGGAATTTCGGAAGTACTGCTACCGCGTGGCCGGCACGGTCGGCCTGTGTTGCATTTCCGTTTTTGGCTTTCGCGACCCGCGCGCTTCCGAGCTGGCGGAAAAGCTCGGTCTGGCGTTTCAGTTAACCAATGTCCTTCGCGATGTCGCTGCGGACGTGGCGATGGATCGCATCTATCTGCCGCAGGAAGATATCTCTCGCTTTGGGAGTGCCGCCGCATTTACGGAGCGGAAGGCCACGCCAGGGTTTGTGGCCATGATGCGCTTCCAGGCGGAGCGCGCCTGGGGTTTCTACGACGAAGGCATCGGTCTGCTTCCGATGGTGAGCGAAGACAGCCGCGCGGCGCTCTGGGCACTGGCGCGCATCTACAGCGGCCTGCTGAGCCGCATCGAGGCTTGCAGCTTCGATGTTTTCGCCGTGCCGCACGTGCGGCTCTCTGCCGCGGAGAAAACCTGGACGATGCTCCGCGCGCGTTTCGGCTGGTGGCCCCGAAATTATGGAATCGAAGACAGTGATCGTGGTCGGCGGGGGACTGGCGGGTCTGTCCTCCGGCGTCGCGCTGGCTGAGCACGGCTACCGCGTCCTCTTGCTCGAGCGCCGTCCGCACCTGGGCGGGCGGGCCACTTCTTACGACCTCCCCCACGGCGAGCACGTGGACAACTGCCAGCACGTCACCCTGGGATGTTGCACCAACCTCGAGGATTTCTACCGCCGAGCTGGCGCCGAAGGGAAAATCCGTTTCTATGACCGGCTGTATTTCGCAGACCGCCAGGGCCGCCGCGGAACCATCGCGCCCTCATTCCTCCCTGCGCCGCTGCACCTGGCCCCATCCTTCGCCGCACTTCCTCTGTTTACCGCCTCCGAGAAGAGCGCCATCGCTCGCGGGATGCGTGCCGTGGCCCGCGAGCAGGCTGCGCCACCCTCGCCGCCGATGACCATGCTCGAATGGCTCCGCAGCCGCGGCCAGCCCCCCCGAGTCATCGAGAATTTCTGGCGCGTGGTGCTGGTCAGCGCGCTGGACGAGGAACTGGGCCGCACCGACGCGGCCTATGGCATTCAAGTCTTCTGGAAAGCATTTCTCGCCGCGCGCAGGGGCTTCGAAGTGGGGATCCCGTCGGTCCCGCTCGCCGAGTTGTATGATGGCTGCCGCGCCGCGGTGGAACGCCGGGGCGGTGAAGTGCGCTCCAGGGCAGCCGTGCGGGCCATCGAGGTCTCCGGCGGCGTATTCGCAGGCGTGCGGCTGGACGACGGCTCCACATTGCGCGCTGATTCCTGCATCGCTGCGGTCCCGCACACCGAACTGCTCGAGCTGCTGCCCGCGGGCCTTGCGGCCTCCGAGCCGGCATTCGCAAACCTCAAGAAACTGGGCGTCGCACCCATCACCGGCGTGCATTTTTGGTTCGACTGCGTCTTGATGAGCGAGCCGTTCCTCACCTTGTTTGAGCGCACCACGCAATGGATTTTCAACAAGACGCTTCTTTGCCCTAAGGCCGTGCCACCCGGCTCCGCAGAGCAGTATCTGCAACTGGTGATCAGCGCGTCCTACGATCTGGTGCCCAAATCGCGCCAGGAAATCATAGACCTCTGCCTGGCCGACCTGCGCGAAGTCCTGCCTGCTGCCCGCGACGCGAAGTTGCTGAAGGCTACGGTTATCAAGGAGACCGCAGCCACTTTTTCTCCCGCGCCGGGCTGCGACCTGTGGCGGCCGCCGCAGGTCTCGCCGGTAAGGAATCTGTTTCTGGCTGGCGACTGGACCCGCACGGGCTGGCCGGCCACCATGGAAGGCGCCGTCCGCAGCGGCTATCTGGCTGCGGAGGCCATTTTGGCTGCTGACGGGAGCACGGCGCGCCTGATAAAACCAGACCTGCCCGTGGCGCCCCTTGCGCGACTGATGGCGCGGATTTAAGCTTTCGTGCCGCATGCCGTGCGGGCAGCCGGGAAGTGTGCGGGAGGAGCGCAAGGGTTACACTTACTGACTCTTGAGCGTCAAATGCCCGGGAGGGTACTGAACATGGCCAGACCCAAAAAAGGATCTGTGGTCGTGCTGGTTGGCACACGAAAAGGCGCGTTTGTGTTCCGCAGCGACGCCCGCCGCAAGTCGTGGGCTGTGGACGGGCCGCACTTCCTGGGCTGTGTCGTCCACAACTGCGTGCTCGACCCGCGGGACAACGAAACCGTCTTCGCCTCCACCTATACGGAGTGGTTTGGAGCGGACGTCCGGCGGACCCGCAACTGGGGCCGCACGTGGCAGAAGACCAGGGGCGGCGTGCGCTATGAGCGCGGCTCCGGCCTTTCGGTGAAATGCGTCTGGAGTATCCAGCCTGGCCGTGCCACGGAGCCCGGCGTCGTGTACGCAGGCGTGGACCCCGCGGGGCTATTCCGCAGCGAAGATGGCGGCATCACCTGGGCGGAAGTGAAGGGCATCAACCGTCACGCCACGCGCAAACAATGGGCTCCGGGCGCCGGAGGCCTCATCGTGCACAGCATTCTGGTGGACCCGCACCAATCGCGCCGGATGTACGTGGGCATTTCTGCGGCGGGCACTTTTCGCACCGACGACGGCGGGCGCGCCTGGAAGCCCTGCAACAAGAATGTCCGCGCGGACTTCCAGCCCAACAAATTCCCGAGGGTGGGCCAGTGCGTGCACCGGCTGGCACTGGGCGGGGCGCCCAATTTGCTTTACCAGCAGAACCACTGCGGCGTCTATCGCAGTGACAATGCCGGTGAAGACTGGGTGGATATTTCCCGGGGGCTGCCCTCGCGCTTCGGGTTTCCGATTGCCGTCCACCCGCGGGACCCCAGGACTGTCTGGGTTGTGCCGATGAAATCCGCCCAGTACCGCTTTGCTCCCGGCGGTGTGCTGGCCGCCTATCGTTCCACCAACGCGGGGCGTACCTGGCAGAAGCAGGGTACGGGCCTGCCCGCCCGCAATGCGTATGTCACCATCCTCCGCCAGGCGATGTCGGTGGATGCCTGTGATTCCGTTGGCGTCTATTTCGGAACCGAGAGCGGGCAGATTTTCTACTCCCGAAACGAAGGCCGCGAATGGCACCTGATGGCGGACTCGCTTCCGCCGGTCCTTTCGATCTCAGCCGCAGTAGTCTGACGGGGCTGCATCTGCTCAGGCCTGCGCCTGCGATGTCAGCCAGCGCTTGATTTCCGGTTCGCCCAGACCCGCCAGTGCCACAACATATGCCGGGACGGCAACTGCCGCCCGTACAATCCAGTGCCACGGGAGCCACAGCAGCAGCGCGGCCATCACCGCGCCCGCCACCAGTGGCCGCCCCATCAGCCAGAATGGATTGGACTTCATCACTGCGGTGCGGAAGCAATATATCGCCAGCATGAACCAGAGGACGTCGCCGGCGACCGTGGCGGATGCCGACCCGGCCATCCCAAACCCGGGAATCAGAAGGATATTCAGCCCCACGTTGGTCGCCGCAGATGCCATTGCGCAGCGCAGGTCCAGTGTCTGCTGGCCTGCGGCGTTCAATGCATGCCGGTAGCTGCCGCGCAGGATCACGAACACTGCGGACCACACCAGGATTCGAAAGGGCAGGACGGAGCCCTGGTAACCGGCCCCGAAAAGCAGCCGGATGATGGGCCTGGCAAGAAGCGTCCCCCCCACGCCAAGCGGCACGGCCACGATGGCGCACAGCCGGAAGGACCGTTCGACTATCGGCAGGAAAGTGTCCCGATCTTCCGTCCACGCGCGCGAAAGAGGCGGGAAGAGTCCCTGGAAGTACGTCAGAGGAGCCGCCAGCGCCATAGTTACCGGTTTGTAGGCGGCGTTGTACCACCCCACTACATCGGCGCCCTTCAGGAACCCGAGCAGGATGGTGTCGAAGTTGTAGTTCAGCAGGCCCATGGCCTGCGACGCGCCCAGCGTCAGCGCCACGCGAAGCTCGGCGCCCGCGCCGCGCAGCGTGTAGGGCAGCCCCAGGCCGCCGTGCTCCTGCACAAACCGCGCTGCAAAGTACACGGCGGTGGCCAGATCGCCTCCCAGCTTGATCAGCGGGATGACCAGCACCGTTTCTGGACCGCGCACCAGCAGAAAGATGGCCAGGGCGAAGACAATCTGACCGGCCACCAGACCGGCCGCCACACGCGACATTTTTTCCCGGCCCAGCCATACCCACTTCAGGCTCCCCGCCTGCACGAAGATGCTCAGGCCGAAGAGAATCATCAGCTCGGTCAGTTTCTCGAAAGCCGGCAGGAATTGCAGGGACGCCAGGAGGGCCAGAAATCCGATGAAGGCCATTCCGATTCGCAGCGGGAGCACGCGCCCGGCCAGCCCGCGCAAATCCGATGTCTGCGCGGCTTCGCGCGTGGCCCAGAGCTCCAGGCCGCCGTCGCCGAGCAGCAGAAACCACGTCAGCAGGGAATGGGCATATTCAAGCACGCCGAACGAGCCCACGCCCAGCATCCGCGCCAGATAGACGAAGGCCAGAAAGTTCAGCGTTTTGGCAAAGAAGTCGCCAATCGAGAGACGCAGGATGTTTGCAAACAGATGGGCCAGCGGCGCACCTCGGCACTCGCGAAGAATGTATCATCTCCAGCGGCGCAAACCGGGCGCCGGCGCGGCGCCATGGGTAACCCTTTCGCGGCGGGGCGCAAGCCCCCGAGGGACCACTTTTCTGCTTGCAAACTCAATTTGGGCGTAGAATAGGTCATCCCCCCGGAGGCATCCTGTGCCGAAGTACAGGCAGCCGGGTTATCAGGACGCAGAGAGACCCGCGAAAAAAGAGAAGAAGCGGCCGCCGCCGTCCGGCCCGCGCCCGGACCACCTCGGCCCGCGTACGCCGCGGATGGTGGGCAGCGTGCAACGCGCGCGCTGTTCGAATTGCGGCAACGTGCTCCAGCAGGGCTTTGATGTGAATAGCCAGTGCCCGCGCTGCCAGTCGGAGCTGCATTGCTGCAAGCAGTGCCGCCACTTCGATTCCGGCGCGCGGTTCGAGTGCACACAGCCCATCCCGGAGCCCATCCCGAAAAAGAATGCCCGCAATTCCTGCACGTTTTTCGCGTTCCGCGTCACCATCGAAAAAGACACGGCCCCGGTTTCTGCGCCTTCGCAGCCTGCCGCCGCATCCGCCCCGGCCGCGCGTCCCAACGCCGCGCGCAAGGCGTTCGACGACCTTTTCAAGAAATAGCTGACCATCCGGGGGAGGCAGCCGGGCTGTCCGCGTCCGCCCCGTTAGCGCGGTGGATTGGGAAACAGCGTCGGCTCTGCCAGCGGCTGGTCCGCGATGGCTTCGAGTTGCGGATAATGTGCTCGCAGAGGTTCTGGCACTTTCACCTTGCCGCCGGTCAGCAGGCTGATGAGTTGCAGCGCGTTCACAATGGCTTTGCCCTGGAAGTGGTTGTTGGTGATGACGAAGGTCGTGCCGGCGCGCCCGGCCACGTGCCGTATGCGCTCCGCCCACGGCTCCAGCTCTTCCGGCGTGTACAGGTAGTTGTAGCGCTCCTCGAGCGGCGTCATCGGGTCGTCGCTGAACCAGGTGTCGTACCTCCGCCCGTGCAGCCGGATGTAGCCCACCGCAGCCGTGGCCCGCTGCGATGGCTTCAACGACTTCCCGATGACCGGCTGGTCGATGTTGCAAAACGCTACGCCGCGCTCCTCCAGAATCTCGAAAAATTTTTTCTGGTTCCACGTGGCGTGACGCACTTCGACCGCCAGCGGGTAGTTCCCGAAATGGTCCAGCAATTTTTTCAGATAGCCCAAGTTTTCTTTTGTGTGGTGAAAGGAGAATGGAAACTGGAACAGCAGGACGCCCAGCTTGCCCGCGTCCATCAGCAAGTCGTAGCCCGGCCGCACCGCTTTCTCATCGGCCTGCGTCGCGCCGCCTTCGTGGGTGAACCGCTGCCACAGCTTGGCGGTGAACAGGAACCCGCGGTTCCCGGCAACGTATTCCAGCCACTGCCAGCAGACCATCGGCCGCAGCGGCTGGTAGAACGACGTATTGATCTCGATGGTGTCGAAAAAGCCGGCCAGGTACGCTGCGGGATGAAAGCCGCGCGGTTTTTTGGCCGGATAGACGATGCCGGCCCAGTCGTCGTACGACCAGCCCGCGGGCCCCACCCGGATGCTTCCCGACGGAAGCGATGACGTCTTTTTCGCCTCGCGCATTCTTCTATCTTAGTGGAAATCGCGGGTTGTTTCCGTCTGCGCGCCCTGCTAGGATGGACGGGTCCGATGGGCCCTCGGTCATATCCTGCGTCCTCCTTCACCTCCCCATCCCAACCGCAAAGGTGCGCTGATGAAGATTACGCTGAACTACAAGCACGTCGATTCCCGCGCTCCGGTCGAGAAGGAAGTCGCCCGGCATTCGGGAAAGATTGGCCGCCTGCTGAAGTCTTACGCCCCCGACCTGGTCAAGCTGCATGGTTCGTTTTCCCGGCATCCCCGCAAAGCGCAGTTTGATTTCTATCTGAACCTGAATCTGCCCACCGGCACATTGCAAGCCACCGGCGAGGGCGGCAACATCCCGCTCAGCGTGAAGCACGCCTTTGCGGAGCTCGAGGACCAGATCAAACGCCACCAGGAGCGCCTGCGCAAAGACTACGAGTGGAAGCGCAAACGCCCCCGCGCCCGCGCCTCGGCGTGAACACGCGCCGGGCCGTGTTGCTCTGGGATTCGGAATCTTGAATTTGGCATTTCTGCTTGCCGGTTGTGCGCTCCTTGTTCTCAGTTCTGTGCCCTGAGTTCAGAGTTCTTCCCTGTCCCCTGTCCCCTGTCCCCTACCCCCTGTCCCCTTCCATTTCTTATTGCGGCTTCACCCTGCTGCGCTCCTCGGGTTGCCAGTTCCGCCCGCAGCAGATAAAATTGGTTCCAGCGTTACTTCTGTGCTAGTCACTAGGCACTAGTCACTAGCCACTGCTTCCAGGGGCGTAGCTCAGCGGCAGAGCAGCGGCCTTTTAAGCCGAAGGTCGTGGGTTCGATCCCCACCGCCCCTATCAGAATCAGATGTCACTGATGAGTGACCAGTGAAGAGTGGCCAGCGAGAATTCGCGAAAACAAAAAGGGCGCCCGACGCTTCGGGACGCCCTCTTCGCTTTCAGACTAAGAACTGCGCACTGAAAACTGAATACTTCTTGCTAGAACCGCACCTTCGCCCCAAATTGCAGTTGCCGGGCGGTGAACAGCGTGTTGCCTGTGCTCACGCCCGCAAGGAAAGAGCTGGCGGCGCTGGTGCGCGGCGGTTCGCGCAGCACCAGGCAGCCATTGAATTGTGCCGTGGGAACCGAGGCTCCCAGCAAGCTTGTGCAGGTTACGGCGGGAGGGCCGCCTAGTACAGCCGGGAAAATTGTGGCGCCAGTGGAAAAGAAATCAAACATGTTGTTCTCGACGGCGAAGATGCCTGATGCGGGCACAAAGTTCGTGCGGTTGAAGACGTTGAATGCTTCCCAGAGGAATTCAAATGTGGCCCGCTCGCTGACCTTGAACTCCCTCGAGAGCCGCAGGTCGAAGGTGACCAGGCCAGGGGTGGTGAACTGCGTGTTGCGCACGATGAACGGCACGCGGCCATTCACTGCGGTGCCGCCTCCGCTGGCTGCGCCACAGGTCAGGCCGCCCAAGAGCGTCGTGCAGTTGCTTGGGCGGCCGCTCATAGCGGCCGTGACCGGCCGTCCGTCCTGAATACGCCACACGCTGGAGAGCCGCCAGTCCCTTACCACGGCTTTCAGTTCATTGTTCTCCACCATATCGCCCCACGGCATAGTCCAGACAATGTGTGCCGTGAACCTCCGGCGGATGTCGATCTCCGATGTGCCGTATTCATCCAGCAGGTTGTGCGGGTTGAGCGGGCTTACGGAACCCGTGAAGGTGCCATTAACCCCCGCCACCTGTCCGTTGTCGCGAGCCTTCGACCAGGTGTAGTTGGCGTCAAAGGTCAGTCCGCGCGCCACGCGCCGCTTCACGCGGATGACCAGCCCGTTGTACCAGGAATTGACGATACTCCTGCCCATACTCAGCGCGCCAGTGACGCCCTGCGCCGCGCGCGGCCGGGGAACAGAGCCCGCGCCGGTCACCACAAAGAAGGGCACAGTGGTTGATGGCATACTCTGGTTCAGCCGCCCGCTACCGTCCATGATTTGATAAGTCCGGACCTGGTTCGGCAGAGGCAGATTTGCATCGTAGAATACGGGCAGGTGCAATCCGCGCGAACCCACGTAGGTCACCGAGAAACTCAGCCTCCAGGGCAATTCGCGCTCGTAGGCCACGTCATACTGATACACCACAGGGCTTACCCAGGTCGGGTCCAGAGTCTGAGTGATGGGTGCAGTCCCACCGGTAGCCGGGCAGGCTGCCTGGAAAGCCGCCAAATCTGCAAAGGTAGCTGTCGGGGTTGGACCAGTCGACCCGAAGATCGGGCCAAACGGCGGGGCTGTGCTCGGCAACGGGAAGACAGTATTGGGAACTAGAGGAGCACCGCAGGCTGTCGGGCTGAACGAAAAGGTGCGCTGGAAGACGCCGTTCTGGAAGAGGTGAACGAAGATTGAGCTGTTCTGCGTCCGGCCAAAATAGACGCCGCCACCGCCGCGGAGCACTTCCTTGCCGCTGCCACCCGGGGTCCACGCGATGCCAAACCGCGGCCCGAAATTGTTGGTGTCCTGGTTCAGCGTACTTGTTTCCGATACCAGCGGGTTGGCCTGAACGATGGCTGGCATATCCTGCAACTCATAACGCACTCCCAGGTTTAGCGTAAGGTTCGGACGAAGTTTCCAGTTATCTTGAATATAAAAGTTATAGTCGTTAGTCGAGAACTCCCCAACTCCATCCACCGTGATGGGGTCCACAGCTTGCGTGAATGTATTGTAGGTTCGTGTGGCATTGTTGAGGTCGCCCACAAACCGCGCCAATGCAGTTGTTCCGCTATAGCTGTAGATCCCCCCGCCGTTAAAGAGATTCTGAATGCGGTCGCGGACGTGTCGGATATCCAGTCCGGCCTTGATCTGGTGGCGGCCCCATTGCCAGCCCACATTGTCCCGCCACTGGAACTGCTTCTCATCGGGAAAGGCGCCGCGGGGAAGAAAATTGGGCATACCGAAATTGGATCCGCCGCTAATCTGGATCTGCGGTCCCGAGCCATTCGGCGTTTGGGATTCAAAATCGCGGCCGTACTGGAAACTGGCTTCATTCACCATCGTCGGAGTGATGATGTAGCTCCAGGTGACAGTCAGGAACTCGCTCTTCACGTTGTCTGAGCCGTTGGCCAGCGGGGAAGTGCCGCGCAGAACGGGGCCGGTGAAAATGCCCCCGGGTGAATCCCAGCGCTGGATGTTGGTTACACCACTGATGCGGTTGTTCTGGTCCCACTGGTAGTCAATTTTTGCCAAGCCGACAAAGTTGTCTCCCTTTCGCACACCGATGGTATTGAACAACGGGGCCAGTTCAGCGAGTACCGCATTGCAGGCTGCCAGGCCATTCTGCGTGACGCACCTTGAGGCTTGAGTGTTACCGCCAGCCGGTGGCATCGTCACAAAAAAGTCTGCGTCGTTGGCGGTATGAACCGGCGGAAAGTTCCGCTTCTGCTGATCGTAATTGACAAAGAAAAACAGCTTGTCCGCGATGATGGGCCCGCCGAGTGAGCCTCCGAACTGTTGCCGGCGCTCATCGGGTTTCGGTTGTCCGCTGGCATTGGCGATGGGGTCGCGGGCCAGCCAGATATCGTCGCGGATGAAGTAGAAAAAGTCGCCGTGCATCTCGTTGGTGCCCGATTTGGTGACCGCGTTGACCGTGCCGCCGGCGGCGCGTCCCTGTTCGGCGCTGTACGCCGCGTTGGTCACGTTGAATTCCTTGATGGAGTTGATGCTGTAAACGTATGGCAGCCGCGTGCGCCCGCGCGCTTCCGAAAAGAAGGCCTGGTTGTTGTCCGCGCCGTCCACCATATTGTTGTTGTAGAGCGAGGAAATCCCGCGGAAGCTCACCCCGCCGAATCCGCCGTCTTCGCTCACCCCGGGGGTGAGCAGTACCAGGTTGTCCCACCGCCGGCCGTTGAGCGGCAAGTTTTCAACTGCTTCCTGGTTGATGGTCTGGCTGACCTCGACCTTCTCGGTCTCCACTGCGCCAGCCTCACCGGTCACGGTCACAGTTTCCTGAGCGGCCTTCAGCGGCATTTCTATGTCCAGCCCGATGGTCTGGCCGACTTCGATGCGGATGTTCTGGCGGATGACTTCCGCGAATCCTTCCCTCTTCACGCGCACCTCGTAGCGGCCGGGCTGCAAATAGGGAGCTGAATACAGCCCCGCCTCGCTGGTGGTGAAGCGCCGTTCGGCACCCGTGTCCACGTTCTTGACGATGACCTCGGCGCCGGGGATGACGCCTCCCTGGGGATCCTTGATCGTGCCGATGATCGAGCCGCTGCCCGCGCTTTGCGCGGAGGCTGCCGCGCTGAATCCCAGCGCCAGCGCCATCACCAATAGCAACGCTCCCGCAGCATTCTTCACTGAATGGAAGGACTGCATGGTTGTCTCCTCCAGGAATGGTCTGAAAATCGGATGGGACACACCCGCGCAGGCACGGGGAACACACCCGCCGCCGGGCACCAGCGGATTACGCCGTACTTTTGCAAAACCGGAAAAGATATCCAACTCCACCCCGTACTACGGCCTTATCTTCTTGGAGAGCCTGGGCAAAGTCAAGGCTCGTTTGAAGTGAGATGCCACGAATGGCACCCGCGCCCCGATCCTTCGGGGCGCGGGGCTGCGCCTTGTACTCTCCCCGCCCCTGCGCTACAGTACGCCTTCTTTCGGGGGGCTTGCGGTGATTCCTGTCCAGCGCGGTGAAGAGCATCTCAAAGTGCTGTTAAGGCGGTCGGCTATCGAGCGCCGCGTCCGCGACATCGCCCGCCAGATTTCCCGCGATTACCGCGGCGAGCGCATCCACCTCATCGGTGTCCTCAAGGGCGCCTGCATTTTTCTTTCAGACCTGGTCCGCCATATTGCCGGCGACGTTTCACTGGACTTCATGGCCGTCTCCAGCTACGGCAAGGGCAAGGAAACCTCGGGCCAGGTGCGCCTGCAAAAGGACCTCGACTCCAGCATCGAAGGCCGCCACGTCATCCTTGTCGAAGACATCCTCGATACCGGCCTCACGCTCAGTTACCTGCGGCGCATCCTGCTTCAGCGGCGTCCCGCGACGTTCAAAATTGCCGCGCTGCTCGACAAGCCTTCGCGCCGCCTCAAAAAAGACATTCACGCCGATTACCTCGGCTTCAAAATCCCCAACGAGTTCGTGGTCGGCTACGGCCTCGACTACGCCGAGCGTTTCCGCAATCTGAAAGACGTTTGCATCCTGTCTCTTCCGCCGGAATGACCGGTAGCCGATGCCCCGCAACGTTCTCACCTTGCGCGACCTGGAACATACCGCCGCCGGCAGCGAAATCACTGTGCCTCCGGACACGCTCATTACTCCGCTGGCCCGCGAAGAAGCCGAGGCTCGCAATATCACCATACGATTCTCGGAGCAGCCTCCCCCCGCGGCGCTGGCCTCTGCCTCCAGGGCAACTCCCCGCGTAGTAGCCATCGGCGCAGACCACGGCGGCTTCGAATTGAAACAGCAGCTGGCCGGGTACCTTCGCGACTGGGGCTACACCGTGCTCGACCAGGGCACCGATTCCGCGCAGGCCGTGGACTATCCCGATTTCGCGGAAGCCGTCGCCAATTGCGTCGCTCGCGGCGACGCGCACCTGGGCGTCGTGATTGACAGCGCGGGCATCGGCTCCGCCATCGCCGCCAACAAGGTGCCGGGGGCGCGCGCGGCGCTGTGCTATGATAGAGCCACCGCGCGCAACAGCCGCGAGCACAACGACGCCAACATATTGTCGCTGGGCGCCAGGCTGTTGCCGGCGGAGCAGGCACGCGAAATCCTGGCCGTCTGGCTGGAGACCCCGTTTGCAGGCGGCCGCCACCAGCGGCGTGTGGACAAAATCCGCGCCATCGAATCCCGCACGCGGGACTCCCGCAAGTAGCGGCGCTCCCGCCTGGGGCGGCGCGCCCCGCCTGCGGCGGGCCCCAACCCATGGACCAGCGCCACTTCGAACAGGTCATCGCTGCCGTCGCCGAAGAAGTCCTCGCCCAGTTGCGTCGCGCCCGCCCCGAAGGTTCGGGGTCTGCGGCCCTGTCTCAGGCTGGCGATGACGCGGTCTGCCCCGATTGCGACCACAATTGCATCGAGCGCTGCTCGCGTCGCACCAAATGCGTTATTGACGCCGGCGCCGACCGCATCTCCTGTGGCTGCGCGGTCAGCTCCGTGGACGCGGCCATCGCCCCGCTGATTGACCACACGCTCCTGAAGCCCGAGGCCAGCCGCGACGACATCCGCCGCATCTGCGAAGAGGCCGTCAGGTTCTGTTTCGCCTCCGTGTGCGTCAATCCCTGGTACGTCCCGGTGGCCGCGGAGCTGGTCCGCGGGAGCGGCGTCAGCGTCTGCACCGTCGTCGGCTTCCCGCTGGGGGCCACGCTGCCCAGCGTGAAAATCTTCGAGACCGAGCAGGCCATCAAGCTCGGCGCGCAGGAAATCGATATGGTCATCAACGTCGGCGCGCTCAAGTCCGGCCAGGACGACGTCGTCGAGCTGGATATCCGCGGCGTGGTCGAAGCCTGCCACCGCGGCGGCGCGATTTGCAAGGTGATCCAGGAGAACGCGCTGCTGAGCATCGAGGAAAAAGTCCGCGCCAGCCTGGCCGCAAAAAAAGCCGGAGCCGATTTTGTGAAGACCTCCACCGGCTTCGCCTCCGGCGGCGCCACCGCGGAAGACGTAGCCCTGATGCGCGCCGTGGTGGGCAGCGAGATTGGCGTGAAGGCCGCGGGCGGCATCCGCAACCTCGAGGACTTGAAGAAAATGGTACAGGCCGGGGCCACGCGCATCGGCGCCAGCGCCAGCGTGCGCATCCTCGAAGAAGCGCGCATGGGAAGCGGAGAAGGCAAGGTCGCGGCACCCCTGGCGGCCACTGCCTATTGAGCCAACCTCCATGGATCCCGCAGGCGTCAAACGCGAAATGGAAGTCCCCGCTGCGACCCTGGCCACCCTGGTCGAAATCGGCGAGGAGATCAACGCCTCCCTGGACCTGGATGAGGTCCTGGCCAGGGCCGCGTCCCTGGTCAAGCGACTGGTGGACTATGAAATATTCGCCGTCCTGCTGGCCGATGCCAGCGCCCGGAATCTCTATTTTCATTTTGCCATCGGCCACCGCAAGGAAATTGTCGAACACCTGCGCATCCCCATCGGGGAAGGGGTCACCGGCACCTGCGTAGCCACGCGCCAGCCGGTGCGCGTCCCCGACGTTTCCCGGTATCCCGGCTATATCAACGTGCTCGACACGGTGCGCTCCGAGCTCGCCGTGCCCATTCTTTCCAAAGGCGCCTGCATCGGGGTCCTGGACATCCAGAGCGTCCGGCTGGACGACTTCACGCCCGAACAGCAGAACATCCTGACCCTGGTGGCCAGCCGCCTGGCCGGGGCCATCGAAAACGCCCGCCTGTTCGAAGGCATCCGCCGCCATGCGGACACGCTCATGCTGCTCAATGAAGTCGGAATGGAAGTCAGCGCCCTGCTCGATGTCGAGGAGCTGCTCCGCCGCGCCGCGGAGTCCGTCAAGCGCGTGATTGACTACCAGATTTTCGGCATTCACCTCTACGACGAAAAACGCCGCGTGTTCCGGCAGCACCTGGCCGTGAAATACGGCCAGACGGTCTCGGAGAAAATGGAGGTGACATTTGACCAGGGGATTGTGGGCGCTGCGGCTACCTCCCGCCAGCCGGTGATTGTCGGCGACGTCCGCGCCGATTCGCGCTACCTGCTCTGCAATCCGGAAACCCGCTCGGAGCTGGCCGTGCCGCTCATTTCCAAAAACCGCGTGATCGGCGTGCTGGATCTGGAAAGCCCGCAAGTGGAGTACTTCACCCAGGACCACGCGCAGGCCCTCAGCATCCTGGCCGCGCACCTTGCGGTCTCGCTGGAAAATGCCTGGCTCTATGAACAGGTGGCCCGCGACGAAGCGCGCATGGAGCGGGAGCTCCAGGCCGCCCGCCGCATCCAGAGCAGCCTGCTGCCTCCGGTTCCCTCCGAAGATGCGGGGCTGGACATCGCCGCACGCTACCTCTCTGCGCGGGAAGTCGGCGGCGACCTCTACGATTTCCTGCGTTACGGCCCGCAGCAAATGGGCGTGGCGCTGGGCGATGTCAGCGGCAAGGGGACAGCAGCCGCGCTCTACTGTGCGGTGGCCATTGGCATCCTGCGGAGCCTGGCGCCGCAGAAACTGGCCCCCGCAGACCTGCTGCGTCAGCTCAACCTGCTCATCTGTGAACGCAAGATCGAGGGGCGATTCCTCACCCTCTGCTATGCCACCTGGCACCGCGGCCGGCAGAAGCTGCGCATCGCCAATGCCGGGCAGTCGCAGCCATTCCTGTTCTCGAAGGGGGAGTGCCGCCGTCTGGATCTGGAAGGTTTTCCTCTGGGCATCTACGAGGAAGCGACGTATTCGGAATGGGCCACCCCTTTCGAGCCCGGCGACGTCCTGCTGCTTTACTCCGACGGCATCAGCGAGTGCAGCAACGAAGCGGGCGAACTCTTCGGCCTGGAGCGATTGCGCGCCCTGGTGCAGGAACACGCTTGGAAGGATTCCAACGGCATTGCCGACGCGATCATGGAGGCCGCCGCGCGCTTCTCCAAAGATGCCCACGCCGGAGATGACCGCACGCTGGTTGTCCTGAAGGTGAAATAGGGATGGGCGCCGGTCGTTCCCGGGACCGCGGCCCCGAAGTCCCGAATGTTCGGGACGGGCGCAGTATTCCGGATCCGGTTTCGTTTACCCCGGGATTCTCCTTCCGTGGCCGCCGCCTCTGCTGCGAGGGAGTTGCCGTCGAAAAGCTTGCCGCGCGTGCCGGGACGCCCCTCTACGTGTACACAAAAGCCGGCCTGACTTCCTCGGTCCGCCGGCTGAGCAGGGCTCTGGGCTCCGCGGGTCTCGCCCGGCACACGCTCTGCTATTCCGTGAAGGCAAACTCGAACCTCTCACTCCTCCGCCTCCTCGCCGGCCAGGGCTGCTCGTTCGACATCGTCAGCGGCGGCGAACTGTTCCGCCTGCGTCAGATCGGGGTCCCCGGCCGCCGCATCGTGTTTTCAGGAGTCGGGAAGTCACGGGAAGAAATCCGCGAAGCCCTCGACGCCCGCATTCTGCTCTTCAACGTCGAATCGGAGTCCGAGATCGAGTTGCTGGCCTCCGAGGCGGCCCGCCCGCCCCGCCCCGAAGGTTCGGGGTTCGGGGCGGGTCCCGCCGCTGCCGCGATTCGCGTCAATCCCGACGTCCAGGCCGGGGGCCATCCGCACATTTCCACGGGACGCCACCAGCACAAGTTCGGCCTCGACTGGCCTGCCGCTCGACGCGCATACCGCACGCACCGCCATTCGCGCTGGGTCCGATGGCAGGGCATCAGCGCGCACATCGGTTCGCAAATTCTCAGTGTGGCGCCCTTTCGCCGGGCCGTCCGCCGCCTGGCCGGATACGTTCGCGTGCTGGCGCGGGATGGCATCCAGCTCCGCTATTTCGATTTTGGAGGCGGCCTGGGCATTCGTTACGCCAACGAATCGCCGGTCAGTTTGAGCGCATACGCGCAATCCATCGCCGCGGCCGTGCGGCCCCTGGGCTGCCATCTGCTGCTGGAGCCGGGAAGATCTATCGTTGGCCCTGCCGGAGTCCTGCTGACGCGCGTGTTGAATGTGAAAAGGACAGGCGGCAAGACCTTCGTCGTCGTGGACGCCGCGATGAATGACTTCCTGCGTCCCGCGCTCTACGGTGCACTGCACCCTATCACTCCGGCGATGCGCCAGCGGGGTCGCGGCTCTGCACGGGCAGACGTTGTTGGGCCGGTCTGCGAAACAGGGGACTGCTTCGTGCAGGATTGGCCGTTGGGGGAAGTGGAACCGGGCGAAGTCCTGGTGATCTGGGGCGCCGGCGCCTATGGGTTTGTGGCCGCGTCCAATTACAACTCCCGCCCGCGGCCTGCGGAAGTGCTTGTCTCCGGTTCTCGCTACCGCTTCATTCGCCGCCGCGAATCCCGCCACGACCTCATTCGCGGGGAGTGAAGGCTCCGCGCCCGCTTTCAATTTTTCGGATAAACGGTGTTTCCACCCACGAGAGTGGCCACAACTTTCACATCCTTAATCTTCTCCGCCGGGATGGCCCAGAGGTCCGCATCCAGCACGACCACGTCCGCCAGTTTTCCCACGGTCAGCGAGCCCTTTGACTCTTCGCTGAATTCGGCGAATGCCGACCCCATCGTGTACGCCTCAATGGCTTCTTCCAGCGTGATTTTCTGTTCCGGATACCACCCACCGGGGTTTTTGCCGTCCAGTGTGGCCCGCGTCACGGCGGCATAGATTCCCTCTAGCGGGTTAATCGGGGCAACTGTCCAGTCGGACCCGAACGCCAGCCGGGCGCCCTTGTCCAGCAGCGTCCGGAACGCATAGGTGCCCTTCCCGCGCTCGGTTCCGATGCGCTTCAACGCCCAGCGCCCGTCGTCAATGGCGTGGTACGGCTGCATCGAGGCGATCACGCCCAGTTTTGAAAATCTCTCGAACTCAGCGGGATGGATGTGCTGGGCATGCTCGATCCTCCATCTGCGCCCGGCCCGCCTGCCGTTGGTTTTCTCAACCTCGGCGTACAGGTCCAGGATCATCCGGATCGCCGCATCGCCGATGGCGTGGATGCATAGCTGCAATCCTGCCTGGTCCGCGCCCAGCCCCATTTTCAGCCCCTGCTCGTAGGGGAACATCTGCAACCCGCTCGTGCCTGGGTCGTCGTTGTAGGGCTCGAAGAACAGTGCGGTCGTCGAGCCAAGTGACCCATCGGCAAATCCTTTCAGCGCCCCGATGCGCAGCCAGTCGTTCCCGAATCCTGCGAGTATCCCTGCGCCCGCCGGGGCGGGCCATTGCTGTATGGGTGTGATGGCATAGATGCGCGCGGTCAGCTCGCCGGCCGCGGTCAGTTTCTGGTACGCCCGCACGTCGTGCGTGCTGCTGATGGCGTGGATACCTGTGACACCGAACTGCGCGGCGTGCGCCAGCGCTGCGCGCAATGCATCCAGCAGTTGCACTTCGGTGGGCGGAGGAATCACGCGGTCCATCAGCCCCTGCGCCGCGTCTTTCAGCACGCCCGTGGGCTCGTCGCCGGCCCCTTTCACGATGGCCCCGCCGGAGGGCGGCGCCGTGGTTTTCGTAATCCCGGCCAGCTTCAGGGCCAGCGAGTTCGCCAGGCCCATATGCCCGTCGTAGCGGCTCACAAACACGGGGTTGTCCGGCGTCACCCGGTCAATCCATTCGCGTGTGGGCAGCGGCGCCTCGGGCCAGTTCTCGTGGTCCCACGTGCCGCCGGTGATCCATTCGCCTTTCTTCAGTTTTTTGGACTGCTCCCCAATCCGCCGCACAAATTCTTCCGGAGTCTTCGCGTCCTTCAGCTGCACGCCGCTCAGTTCGAACCCCCCGCTGCTCAGATGCACGTGGGAATCGATGAACCCCGGCAAGACCGTCTTGCCTCGCGCATCAATGCGCTTCGTTTGCTTCCCCGCCCAGCCCAGCACTTCCGCGTTGCTGGCCACGGCGACAATTCTTCCGCCGATTATGGCGATGGCCTCCGCACGCGGACGTGCCTTGTCCACCGTCCACACTTTGGCGTTGTGGATCACCACATCGGCATTCTTGGCCGGCTGCGCCAGCGCCGGCCCTGCGGCACTGCCCATGGCCAGCAGGGCCAGACACAGGCGGACACAAAACACGCGCATGGACATTTTCGGGAATCTCCAGTTCCAGAGTGGCAAGACTACCGCTGGCCCCACTTCAGTTTCTTCCGCAAAATCTCGAAGTACGATTTCTTCGCCGGCCGCACCAGCTTCAGCTTGTGTGGATACTTGCTGATGGCCACGCAGTCGGCGTGTTCCAGTTCTGCTCCTACCTGCCCGTCCAGCGTCAGGTACAGCGCCTGCTCGCCCTCTCCCATCGTGATGCGCATCTTGGCCGAATCGGGGATCACCAGCGCGCGGTTGGTGAGCGAATGGGGGCAAATCGGCGTCACCACAAATGCTTCCAGCACCGGATAAATAATCGGTCCGCCGGCGGAGAGCGAGTATCCGGTCGAGCCGGTGGGTGTGGAAATAATCAGGCCGTCGGCCTTATAACTGCATACGTAGCTGCCATCAATCTCCAAGTCGAAGTCCACGATGCGCGCCAGCGCGGCCTTGTTCAGCACCGCTTCATTCAGTGCCCGCTGGCTGTAGATGACCTTCCCGCCGCGGGATATCTCCGCCTGCAACAGGATGCGCTCGCTGATGCGGTGCTGTCCGGCCAGCACCTGCTCGAGCAGCCCGTGCATCTCTTGCGGCGTGACGCTGGTCAGGAATCCCAGGTGCCCCAGATTGACTGGCAGGATGGGCACGCTGCGGTCGCCGATCATTCGTGCCGCAGCCAGCAATGTCCCGTCGCCGCCCAGCAGCAGGAGCAGGTCCGCGCGCGCCATCAGTTGCTCGCGGGGCAGAACGCGGTCCGCGGGAAGCGTGCCCGGCTCCACGCATGACCCCGTCTCAGTGTCGAAAAACACTTCCAGGCCGTGCCCCCGCAGCTGGCTGATCAGCGGCGGCACAATTCCGCAGATGTCTTCTTTCTGCGGCTTGGAAATAATCCCGACAGCTTTGACCATTCCGGCTTGGACTCTCCCGAGGTTTGCGGGAAATTCCCGGCGCTGATTCTACATCAGGCGCGCACCCTGCCAGCCTGCGTTTTCTCACCGTTTCCGCGCGTGCAGAAAAAATTCCTGATTCCCCTCAGCGCCAGCAATTCGGCTGCGTCGCACGCCCAGGATCAGCAGGCCTGCTGCTGCGGCCGCCGCCGTGACGCGCTCGATGGCCTTCTGGTGCAGCTTTTCGTCCCTTACAATTCCGCCGCGGCCTATCTCCCCGCGGTCCAGCTCGAACTGCGGCTTGGTGAGGATGAGCAGCTCGGCTCCCGGCCGCGCCAGCGGCGCCACAGCGTGCAGAATCTTGGTTACGGAAATGAATGAGACGTCGATGGTCACCAGCTCCGGCGCTTCGGGACAGTCCTTTTTCGAAAGGTTGCGAGCATTTTGTTTCACGGTCACCACCCGCGCGTCGTTCCGCAAGCGCCAGTCCAATTGCTCCGGGCTCACGTCCACGGCATAGACGCGCGCCGCCCCATGCTGGAGCAGGCAATCGGTGAAGCCTCCGGTCGAACTGCCCACGTCCAGACACAGCTTGCCCTGCGCCGGCACCGCGAAATCCGCGAGCGCCCCTTCCAGTTTCAGTCCCCCGCGGCCCACATAGCGCTGCGGTTCTCCGGCAAGTTCCACTCGCGAGTCAGCAGCCACCAGCGTGCCAGCCTTGGCCTGCGGTTGCCGCCCCACGAGCACCTTCCCGGCCAGGAGCATCGCCTGCGCTTTCTGCCGCGAGTCCGCCAGCCCGCGCTCCACCAGCAGCACGTCCAGCCGCTTCTTCCCGGTTTTTCGCTTGGCAGGCATATGGGAAGGGAACAGCGCAAGGCTAACCCGCAATTCCTACTAGCACAGCAGGCGGAGTGGCCCCGAAGCTTCGGGGGCGCAGCACGCAGCGCCCCTACACCTCGGGTCATCGCCAGCTCCCTCAGACCTCGTATTGTTGCGGTTCGCTTCGACTGTTGCTGTTCTCATTGTAGGGGCGCTGCTTGCTGCGCCCCAATCGCTTGCAGGTCCCGGCTTGGTAGCAATGCGAGTTACGCGCGCCGCGCGACCAGGAATTCCGCCAGCTGCCGCAGCCGCGCCGCCCTCTCCCCGTAGGCATCCAGCTCCGCAAGCGCTTCCGCCGCGAGCCGCGCGGCGATGGCGCGCGATTCCTCCAGGCCATAGAGCGCCGGATACGTGGCCTTTTGCTGGGCCTGGTCTTTCCCGGCCGTCTTTCCCAGAGTAGCCGAGGATTCTTCGACGTCAAGGATGTCGTCCACCACCTGGAATGCCCAGCCGATGGTGCTGCCCATGCGTCGCAGGCGGGCCACACCTTCCGCGTCTGCGCCCGCGCAGATGGCCCCGGCCACGATGGCCGCGCAAATCAGCGCTGCGGTCTTGGACTTGTGGATGTACTCGAGCCTCGCCGCGTCTGCGGCCTGGCCTCCGGCCTCGAGGTCCGCCACCTGCCCGCCGACCATGCCATTCACGGTCCCGGCCGCGCGCGCCACTTCGCTGACAATTTCCGCCCGCCGCGAGGCCTCGACCCCGGCGGCGCCCAGGATCTCAAACGCCAGCGTCAGCAGCGCGTCTCCCGCGAGGATGGCCATCGCTTCGCCGAACAGCTTGTGGCAGGTTGGCTTGCCGCGGCGCAAGTCGTCGTTGTCCAGCGCCGGCAGGTCGTCGTGGATCAGCGAGTAGGTGTGGATGAACTCGATCGCGCAGGCCACCTCGACCAGTCCCGGCGGCGCAGGCTGGAAAATGCGCCCCGCCTCCAGGCACAGGATCGGCCGCACGCGCTTGCCCCCCGCAAACACGCTGTAGCGCATGGCGCGGTGGATGGTCGCCGGGGGCACGTGTTCGGCCGGCAGGAGCCGCTCCAGCCCCGCCTCGATCGACGCACGGTCTTCTTCAAAAAAAGAGGGGAGTTTCATTTCGGCCGGAGAATTCAGGCGGGCGGCTCGTCCTCATCCCCGGCATCAAACGGCTCGGCCTCCATCTTGCCGCCGGCCTTCTTCAAAAGAATTTCCACCTTGCCTTCGGCCTCCTGCAACTGTTTCTGGCAATCGCGAGCCAGTTGCACGCCTTCCTCGAAAAGCTTCATGGCCTCGTCGAGGGACACGTTGGCGTTTTCCAAACGCCGCACCACCTCTTCGAGCCGCGAAAGCAATTTTTCAAATTCCGGCTTTTTGGATGGATCAGCCTTTTTGGTTGTCGAGGAGTTCATCGCCTGTGCTCTTCTATCATACGTTTTGCAGCGCCGACAAACGTGCTTCACCCGCCTGGCGAGGGTGCCGGGCGCGGGGGGCTTATGGCACTAGTCTGAGACTGTGCACCCGCGCCGCTTCCCACGCCCGGTCGCTGAACGGCGAAGGCAGGCCATATTCCTGGTACCAGGCCTCGAACTGGTCGTCGTAATGCCGGCTCAGGTACTGCCCGGATTGGCCCGTCGGGATGTTCATCAGCGAATGGTCCCAGTTGGAAAGGTCGGCCACAAATCTCTCAGACACGCCGAAGCCCGTTCCTGTCTGCTTTACCGTGTGGCTCCCGCCGCTCTGCACCACCCCGGCAATGCTCCAGTGCCGGCGCAGGAATCCACTGCGCGCCATGGGGTGCAGGATTTCCAGGGCGATGAACCGCCCCCAGCGCCATTCTGCGGGGTCGGCGGGACGGTCGAAACCCAGCATGCGGCTGCGGCTTTCCAGCGCTCCCACCGCAGCATCCATGCTGGCGCTCAGCATCTCCTCATAACTTGCATAACCGCTTCTTTCCAGCCACCGCGCCGGTTTTTGCCGCAGCACGTTCTCAACAAACGTAGTCGCGCGCCACGAATCATAAAGCGCGATCTCGTCGCCCAGATACGGCTTGAGCAATTTGCGGAGCAGCGCACGCCGCGTGAACTCGACGAAGGCCATCAGGACGGATTTGGCCTCGGCGCGGCCGTGCCAGCCCTTCAACTCCGCGGCTAACCGCCTCGCCCGTTCCTCTTTGGGTGGCGCAGTGTTCGCCGCGCGATGGAGTTCTTCCGCAATGAATTTGTGCGGCAGGCTCACGATGTCTGCTTGCAGGGCGATGAACTCTGCCGGCTGGAATTTCCGGCCCTCCTTCAACACCTGATAAATCCGTTCCGTCCGGTACGGCGAGGCCCAGTCTGCATTCCAGGGCTGCGCGTACCGGGGCCCCAATACGCGCGCATTTGCCGTCCCGATAATCCCGCCGGGCGGGTTGAGCACCTTTGGCAGCTCATCGAACGGCACGGTTCCCGTCCATTCCGATTCGTCTGTGTTCCCCGGCACAGGCATGCTGCCGTCGCCCTTCTTCCGCAGCGGGACGCGCGCTCCCACGATGTACCCGATGTTGCCTTCGACGTCGGCATACACAGTGTTCTGCGCCGGACCGCTGATGCCGCGCATCACGCCCAGGAATTCCGTCCAGTTTTTTGCGCGGCCGATCTGCGGATTGGAGAGCGAAAGCCCGCCCGGCTCTGTCACCACCCAGCGCAGGGCATACGCGCGGTTCTTTTCCCGATGCACGATGGGGCCGTGGCGCGTGACCACCACCTCCAGCGTGTGCGGCGCGCGCCCCTTGACGGCGATGGTCTCGCGGCGGACCTCGGCGTCCTTCCACCCGCCGTTCACACGGTACTGCTTCGGGTTCTGCGGATGGAAGGTCTCGACGTAAAGGTCCTGCACGTCTGCGCCGTTGTTGGTGTAGCCCCAGGCCATGCGCTCGTTGTGCCCCACGATAATCATCGGCACCCCGGGCAGCGCAAACCCCTTCACGTTCCAGCCCGCGCCCTGCAGCTGGATGATGTACCAGGTGGACGGCACACTCAGCGGCAGGTGCATATCATTGGCCAGCATCGGCTTTCCCGATTGTGTGTGCTCCCCGCTCACCACCCAGTTGTTGCTGCCCAGGATCTGTTCGCTCTCGCTCGCGAATTGCCCCAGCATCGCAAAAGCCGACCGTGCAATGCCGTAGTTCGATCTGGATGCGCTGAGCGATCCCGCATTCCCTGTGTCCAACTGCGCACCCCGCGTCCTCGGTGTCCCGCCTTCAAGCCTTTCGGCGTTGCCTGCTGATGCGCCGGACGGCGACTCGCCGCCGACGATGAAGTGGTCCAGCGGAGACTCGGCATGATAGAGGTCGCGCTCGCGCTCCGGCCCCACCCGGGCGGCCACGGCCTCGCGTCCCAGCTCTTTTTCCCAGGTGCTGGTGAGCGTGTTCCACATATACAGGCCGATGAGCAGGGAATCGGCGGGCTTCCACTCCCGCGGCTGGTAACCCAGGATGCGGAATTCGACCGGCAGGCGGGCCCGGCGTTCTTCGATGTAACGGTTCACTCCCCGCGCGTAGCTCTCCAGCACGGCGCGCTCCTCGGCGGTCATCACCGCCGCGGCGCGCTCCGCTGCCACGCGGAATCCCAGGATACGGCTCTCGCGATCCAGAGCCAGGGCCTGCTCGCCAAAAATTTCGGCCAGCTCACCTGCCGAGACCCGGCGCAGCAGGTCCATCTGCCACAGGCGGTCCTGCGCGACGACGTACCCCTGCGCCATCAATAGGTCGTGCTCGGATTCCGCCCGGATTCGCGGCACGCCGAAAGAATCGCGGTCCACGCTCACCGCGGCCTTCAACCCCGGCACGCGCACTTCGCCGTACAGTTGCGGGAGCGACTGCCGCACCACCCACCACCCCAACAACAGCGTCACGCTGGACAGCAGGAGGGCCACGCCCAGCAGAACCCGCAAAGCCCGCAAGAGTTTTTTCATGGAGAAATCTTGAGCCGCCGTGTTCGATTCACGCCGCGGAGTTTATCCCACCCGCCGAGCCGGGCGCAATTCCAGTTCGAGCTAATCTGCACCCTTCCATTTCTGCGTTCCACGGCACCCTGTTAGAATCGCGCTGCGTGCCGGGGTCCCGAAAGTGCGGGAGGTCTGCTTCCCGGCGCGCTTGGCGATGACGCTTTTGCTCCTTCTTGCCGTCCTGCTGCTGGTGGGGCTGAACGCCTTTTTTGTGGCCGCCGAATTCGCGCTGGTGGCCATGCGCCCTTCCCGCGTTCACCAGCTCATTGAGCAGGGCAACGCGCGGGCAGGCGTGGTGCACGAACTGCTTAAGGACCTGGACCGCGTCCTTTCCGGCGTGCAGGTGGGCATCACGCTGGCCAGCCTCGGCCTGGGCTTTGTCGGGGAGCAGGCCTTTGCAGGTTTTTTTACCGGGCTGCCGGGGTGGATTCCCGGCCCCTACAATCTCATCATCGCCCACGGGGTTTCCCTGGTCCTTTCCTTCAGCATCCTGACATTTCTTCACGTCGTGCTCGGCGAGCTGGTGCCCAAAAGCCTCAGCCTGCAACGCGCCGAGCGTATGAGTCTCCTGGTGGCCCGCCCCCTGCGATGGTTCCTGGCTCTGTTCAGCTGGGCGATTGATTCGCTCGACGGCGCCAGCGCGCGCTTTGTCCGCGCCATGGGCGTCGCGGACACCCACGGCCACGCTATGGTGCGCAGCGCAGAGGAACTGAAAATCCTCATCCAGCAGGCGCGCGAGCGAGGACTGCTGGAGCTCGGCGAAGAGCAGCTGGTGCAGAGCGCCATCGAGCTGGGTCAGCTGCAAGTCCGGGAGATTATGGTCCCCCGGCCCGATATGCACGCCCTGCCCGTAGATGCCTCGCTCGAGGACGTGATGCGCACCTTTGCCACCAGCCAGCGCTCCCGCATCCCCGTTTATCAGGGGAGTCTCGACCACGTGGCTGGATACATTCATATCAAAGATATGCTGTGGATACTGCTGGACCGCGAGCGCCGCGCCGAAGAGGGCCAGCCGCCTCCGGAGTTTCGCCTCAGTCAGCTGCTCCGGGAAATTTTGATTGTCCCGGAGTCCAAGCTCTCCAGCGAGCTGCTGCTGGACTTTCGCACCCATCGCGCGGGGATTGGAATCGTGGTGGACGAGTTCGGCAGCATCCTCGGCCTGGTGACGATGGAAGACTTGCTGGAACAGGTGGTCGGAGAAATCCACGACGAATACGATGTGGTCGAGCGGCCGCTGACCATGGCCGACGGCGCCATGATATTTGACGCTGCCCTCAGCTCCCGGGACCTCGAAAACCAGTACGGCATCTCCCTGCCGGAAGACCCTTCCTATGAAACCGTGGGCGGTTTCGTGCTCACCCATCTTGGGTTTGTGCCACACGGCGGGGAGAGCTTTGAGCACGACGGCCTGCGTTTCACGGTGGTGGAAATGGACCGCCGCCGCATTGCCCGCGTCAAAATTCAGCGTGTAAAGCCTCCGGAGACTCCGGCAGCGCAATCGGGAAGGAACTAACCGAGCTGGACCGCGACTTCAACGCCGCGCTGCGCTCCCAGCGCCCGCGCAGCATTGCCTTTGTTGATGGAAATCTCCACGTATCCGCTGGAGCCGATAAGCGCAAACGCCTCACCCTGCGACCCCTGCGAATACGCCTGCACAAACTTGGTCACTTCTTTTCCGGCCACGGTCAGCTTGAACGCTGTCTGGCCGGTCAGCAGTTGCGGGACATCTTCCGCAGGGATATTTGTCGTCAGGTTTCCGAAATAATCCACCTTCAACACCACCCCTTTGACCGTGGCTCCTTCCTTCTTCGGCTTGGGCATGCTGAATTTCACGTAGTCCGTGATTTCTTCACCGAAGCTGGCCGCGGCCCAGCTTTTGGTCATCCACGCCGCCACCGGGGCAAAAATATCCCGCCCGTGGAAGGTATTGCTGACCGGTTGCAGGTAGTAATGCTCCGCGGTCACGTGCCGAACGCTGAGGCGCTCTTCGCGCTCATACACCATCGAGAGCACGCCGTTGTCCGGCGCCACCATCCAGTACGTATCCGCGGCCACCAGCAGCGGACGCCGCTGCGTGCCCACTCCCGGGTCCACCACCACCAAGTGAACAGTCTTCGGAGGGAACCAGCGGTATGCGTTTCCGATGGTCAGCGCGCCATCCAGGATGTCGAAGGGCATCACCGAATGACAGATGTCCACTATGTGCACGTCCGGATTGACCTTCAGAATCGCGCCCTTGACGGCGCCGACCAGGTGGTCGTTCTGTCCGTAGTCCGTCGTGAGCGTGATGATGGGTGGGGCCAAGAATTGTTCTCCCGCTGGCGTTCAGTCGGTGC
>Ga0247727_10004856_pt1 | contig 27986 bp, 21 predicted proteins | sample WisWelCaveWW1625_FD_202498 | JGI IMG/M metagenome (GOLD analysis project Ga0247727, IMG submission 202498) | Biofilm microbial communities from Wishing Well Cave, Virginia, United States - WW16-25 | ecosystem: Environmental > Aquatic > Deep subsurface > Groundwater > Cave microbial mat | place...
CCCCGAAGAGCTCCGGCGCTGCGATGGTGCGGTCATCGTCACGGATCACAGTCGGCTGGACCTCGGGCTCGTCGTCGAGCACGCCCGTCTGGTGATCGACACGCGCAACGCCACCCGCAACGTGACCGGCAAGGCACGCATTCTCAAGTTGTAGGAGGGCGTCGCACGATTCCGTGATGAGTCCCGCTCCCCCCGCAAGGTTCACCGAAGAGTCAAGCCCACATGAGAAAGACCCTGGTCACCGGCGCCGCAGGTTTCATCGGATCGCACCTGACGGACCGACTCCTTGAGCAAGGTGATCGGGTGCTCGGGCTGGACAACTTCGACCCCTACTACGACCCCGCGATCAAGCGTCGCAACCTGCAGGGCGCGCTGAAGTCGCAAGACTTCGAGCTCGTCGAGGGCGACTTGTGCGACTACGAAGGGATGGTCAAGGTCCTGAACCGGTTCCGGCCCGACGTCGTCGTTCACCTCGCGGCGCGCGCAGGCGTGCGCCCATCGATCCTGGAGCCTCGGCTGTACGAACGCGTCAACGTCGGTGGGACGACCAACCTCCTGGAGGCGATGCGACACAGCGGTTGCCCGCGTCTGGTCTACGGCTCGACCAGCTCGGTCTACGGCCGCGCCTCGAGGCCTCCGTTCGCCGAGGACTCTCCCGTCGACCAGCCGCTGTCGCCCTACGCGGCAACCAAGCGCGCGGGCGAGCTGCTCGCCTACACCTATCACCACCTCCACGGGCTTCGCACCACCTGCCTGCGATTCTTCACGGTCTACGGCCCTCGCCAGCGTCCGGAGATGGCAATCCATTTCTTCAGCAGGCTGATTCTCGAGCGCCGGCCGATTCCGTTCTTCGGCTCGGGCGACAGCACTCGCGACTACACGTACGTCGACGACATCCTCGACGGGGTGCTCCGGGCGATCGATCACGAGGAGGGCTACGGCATCTACAACCTGGGGGAGTCCGCCGTCACGACACTCCGGGAGCTCGTCGACATGCTGAGCGCGGCGCTCGGCGTTCCCGCCGTTCTCCAGCCGATGCAGGATCAACCCGGCGACGTGCCCGCAACCTGCGCCGATATCCGCAGGGCTCGGGCGGTGCTGGGCTTTCAGCCTCAGATTCCACTCGCGGAGGGGCTGAAGCGCTTCGTCGCCTGGCTCCGGGAGGAACGGCGGTGAAGGTCACGGTGGTGGTCGGCGCCCGGCCGAACTTCATGAAGGCGGCGCCCGTCATCTCCGCGCTGAAGCGGCGAGACGGGATCGACGTCGAGGTGGTCCACACCGGCCAGCACTACGACGAGCGGATGTCGGATGCGTTCTTTCGCGACCTCGGCATTCCAGAGCCCACGGCAAACCTCGCGGTCGGCAGCCAGAGCCACGCTCGCCAGACCGCGGAAGTCCTGACCCGTTTCGAGGAATTCCTGAGGAACACCAGGAGCGACCTCGCCGTGGTCGCGGGAGACGTCAATTCGACGATCGCTGCGGCCCTCGCGGCGGTCAAGCTGCTCGTGCCCGTGGCGCACATCGAGGCGGGTCTGCGCTCGTTCGACCGCACCATGCCCGAGGAGATCAACCGCATCCTGACCGACTCGATCTCCGCGCTCCTGTTCGTGACCGAGCCGTCGGGGCTCCGCCATCTGCAGCGGGAGGGGATCCCTGCGGAGCGCGTGCATTACGTCGGCAACTCGATGATCGACACGCTGCTCAGAATGAAGGATCGCGCGCTCGGCATGCCGCTGCCTCCGGGCATCCAGGCGCCGTTCGGCGTCATGACTCTGCACCGACCCTCCAACGTCGACTCTCCCGCAGTCCTGGCGGGCATCCTCGATGCCCTCGCCGGGCTGTGCCGGGATCTGCCTCTTCTCTGGCCGATCCATCCGCGGAGCGAGAAGAACCTCGAGGAGTTCGGGCTGATCGGGCGGGCGCGGGGCATTCCGAGGTTGCACCTGCTCCCTCCCTGTGGCTATCTGGAATTCCTCGCGATGATGGCGCGCGCGCGCCTGATCCTCACGGATTCCGGCGGCATCCAGGAGGAAGCCCTGGTGCTGCGGGTCCCGGTGATCACGCTGCGGGACAACACCGAGCGTCCCATCACGGTCGAATGCGGCGGCAACCTTCTGTGCGGGTCGGAACCCTCACGGATCCGCGCTGCGGCCCGGACGATGATGGACCTCGATCCGGCCGAATTCCGAATACCGGAGGGATGGGATGGCCGGGCGGGCGAACGGATCGCCGATGTGATCGCGCGCTTCCTCAAGGATCCGTGGCTGTGACCGTTCCCTCACCCTTCGTCGGAGGTGGCGCATGATCCTGGTGACCGGAGGTGCGGGCTTCATCGGATCGCACCTTGTGTGCGCGCTGGTGCGGCAGCGGCGAGCCGTGCGCGTGCTCGACGACTTCTCCACCGGCAAGGAGCACAATCTCGCGTCCGTGATCGACCAGATCGAGGTTGTTCACGGATCGGTCGTTGACCCAAGGGTGGTCGAGCAGGCGATGAAGGGTGTGCGCCTGGTCTACCACGAGGCGGCCCGACCGTCGGTGGTCCTGTCGTTCGAGCAACCCGCTCTGGTGCACGAGGTCAACGCGACCGGCACCTTGAACGTCCTCGAGGCCGCGCGCCGTGCCAAGGTGGAGCGGCTCGTGCTCGCGTCCTCGTCGTCGGTCTACGGCGATCCAGAGGTCAATCCGTCCACCGAGGAGTTTCGCGAGGATCCAAAGTCTCCGTATGCGGCGCAGAAGCTGATCTCGGAGCACTACTGCAGAATCTACGCGGCCTCTCATGGGCTCTCCACCGTCGTCCTGCGCTACTACAACGTGTTCGGACCGCGCCAGGATCCCCTCTCGCCCTATTCGGGCGTGATCTCGATCTTCTGCGATCGGATGCTCCGCGGGCAGATTCCCGCGATCCAGGGGGACGGCGAGCAAACCCGGGACTTCACCTACGTCGACGACGTCGTCAGCGCCAACCTGCTGGCGGCGACGGCGGCTCTAGAGCCCGGCGCGGTCGTCAACGTCGCCACCGGCAGAAGCATCAGCATCCTGCACCTGTTCGAAGTGGTGGCGCGCGAGCTGGGCCTCGAGGTCCGTCCCCGATTCCTTCCGGCCCGGACCGGCGACATCCGCCATTCCGTCGCTGACATCTCGCGCGCCGTCCAGTGGCTCGGCTATCGTCCCTCGGTCGCCTTCGAGGCCGGGCTCCGGGCGACCCTTGACTGGGCCAGGCTTGAGATCGCCGAGCCGGTGCTGGAGAAGCCTTCATGAAAGGTGTGATCCTGGCAGGGGGGCTGGGCACCCGCCTCTATCCGCTGACCAAGGTGACCAACAAGCACCTCCTCCCGGTCTACAATCGGCCGATGATCCACTTCCCGATCGAGTGCCTGTGCAAGGCGGGCATCCGCGACATCCTTCTCGTCACCGGAGGCGACTCGGCCGGCGACTTCCTCAAGCTCCTGGGTGACGGCGCGGAGTTCGGGGCGCGTCTGTTCTACGCCTACCAGAAAGGAGAAGGAGGCATCGCCGACGCGCTGCGGCTGGCCGAAGGATTCGTGGGCGAGGAGCGCTTCTGCTGCGTCCTGGGCGACAATCTCGTCGAACGGTCGGTCCGGTCGGCGAGCGAGAACTATCAACGTCAGACCGCCGGCGCAAGAATCCTGCTGCACCGGGTTCCCGATCCGGAGCGATTCGGAGTCGCCGAGGTCGAGAGCGGCAAAGTCGTCTCGATCGTGGAAAAACCCAGGAATCCCCGCAGCGATCTGGCCGTGACCGGGCTCTACTTCTACGACCGGCAGGTGTTCGAGATCATCCGGACGCTCAAGCCTTCCAACCGCGGCGAGCTCGAGATCACCGACGTCAACAACTGGTACCTGGAGCGCGGCCAGCTTTCCTTCGAGATCCTGGAAGGGTGGTGGAGCGACGCGGGCACCTTCGAATCCTTGTTCAAGGCGAGCACGCTCGTGCGCGACGGCGGCGCGAACCACTAGCAGGCCAGGGAACCCTCTTGACTCTGCGTATCCTCGTCACCGGAGCCTCGGGAATCCTCGGCAGGCAGCTGCAGCGCCTGCGCCCCGCGGAGCTCGATCTGGTCGCTCTCTCGCACTCGGACCTCGATGTCACGTCTCGCGCGGACACTTTGAGAATCGTGGAGGGAGTTCGCCCGGACGTCGTGATCCACGGTGCCGCTCTGACCGACGTCGACGGCTGTGAAGCGCGGCCCGAGGAGGCGTTCCGGGTCAACTGGGTGGGAACCGCCAACGTCGCCGAGGCGTGTGAGCGAACCGGGGCGGTTCCCGTCTACCTGTCGACCGACTACGTGTTCGACGGAGAGACCGACAAGGACTACCTCGAGCACGATCCCGTCCGGCCGCTGTCCGTCTACGGACGCAGCAAGTGGTGCGGCGAGCAGGCGATCCTTCAGCGCTGCCGGCGCTTCTACATCGTTCGCACCCAGTGGGTGTTCGGCCCGTTCGGACGCAACTTTGTCGACACCATGCTGGCGATCGAGGCAGAAGGAAAGCCGCTGCGAGTCGTCGCCGATCAGCGCGGCTGTCCCACTTACGCTGCCGACCTCGCCGAAGGCATCTTCCGGCTGATCGAACGCGAGCCCGGCTACGGCATCTATCATCTTTCGTCCCGCGGCGAGGCCTCGTGGTTCGAGTTTGCACGCGCGATCTTCGCCGAGACCGGACGGCGTGCCGATCTGAGTTCGTGCACGAGCGCCGACTGCCCCCGTCCGGCGAAGCGACCACGCCGCTCGGTGCTGCGCAACTTCCATCTGGAGCTGACCATCGGCGATTTCATGCCCACCTGGGTCGAAGGCCTGAGGCGCTACCTTCGGGAATACCCGTGCTCGCCGAAACCGCCGACCGAGGGGACGGGGGTCCTGCGTTGAAAACACTGTTGATCACCGGTGGCGCGGGTTTCATCGGCTGCAATCTCGTGCGCCTGGTCCTGGCGGAAAGAAAAGACGTTCTCGTCGTCAACCTGGATGCCTTGACGTATGCGGGCAATCTCGAGAGTCTCGTCGACGTAGAGTCGAGCCCGAGCTACCGGTTCGAGAAGGTCGACATCGCGGACCGGGAAGCCGTCCGCGGAGTGTTCGCGAAGTACCCGATCGACGCGGTGGCCCACCTTGCGGCCGAGTCGCACGTCGATCGCTCGATTCTGGATCCTGTGACCTTCATCCGGACCAACGTCCTGGGAACCCAGAATCTGATCGACGCTGCGCTGAAGACCAAGGTTGCGCGCTTTCTGCAGGTGTCGACGGACGAGGTCTACGGTTCGCTGGGAAAGGTGGGGAGGTTCGAGGAAACCTCGCCTCTCAAGCCCAGCTCCCCGTATTCGGCCAGCAAGGCGGCAGCCGACCTCCTCGTGGGCGCAGCCTGCCACACCTACGGATTCCCGGGTCTGATCACGCGCTGCTCGAACAACTACGGGCCCTACCAGTTCCCCGAAAAGCTGATTCCCCTGATGATCCTGAACGCCGTCGACGACCAGCCTCTACCCGTCTACGGCGACGGCCGGAATGTGCGTGACTGGCTGCACGTCGAGGACCATGCCCGGGCGCTCCTGTGCGTTCTCGAGCAGGGCAGGCCGGGCGAGATCTACAACATCGGCGGCGGATGCGAGCAGGAAAACCTCACGGTCGTTCGTCTCATCCTGAAGGTGCTCGGGAAGGACGAGAAACTGATCCGATTCGTCGAGGACCGGCCGGGGCACGATCGGCGCTACGCGATCGATGCCACCAAGATCGAGCGGGAGCTTTTGTGGAGGCCGCGCCATCCGTTCGAGGAGGGGCTGCGAGAAACGATCGACTGGTACCGTGCCAAGCTTCAGTGGACCCGGCGAGTGCGCTCCGGCGCCTATCGCGAGTACTACCAACGCCAGTATGGTCGGCGGCTCGCGGAACCCTGAATTGCAGTGCCGGCGCCGGCGCCGGTTGAGACCGGAAGGTGCCCGGTGCATGCTTGAAGCCGATCCGGCCCTGGCGGAGCGCCCCTGAGGTGGCTACGGATCGAGGGGGCGTCAACTTGAGCGGCAGCTTTTTCCGATGGGTAGGAGGTTGGCCGGGGTGCGGTCGAACCGGTTTTCTGGAGGAGGACGAAGTGGAGAGGGTCTGCATGCCCATCCCTGAAGCTGCAGCACGGCAGCCGTCCGGGAATCGGCTGCACTTCCTGCTCCCGGCCTTGTGGCTGTTGCTCGCCGGTTGCCAGACCCAGAACGATGCCCGTGTCCAGACGCTGCTCAATCAGCGCGGGTTCGGGAAGCCGTATACGGGTGATTCCAACGAGCAGTACTACATCGGCATCGGCGACTCGATCCTCGTTCAGGAACCAAACTATCCCCCGCTCAACGGTGCGTACGTGGTCCGAGCCGACGGAGTGATCCACGTGCCGCACATCGGCGACATCTTCGTGGCGGGACTGACCGGTCCCGACGTCCAGGAGACCCTGAACCGCCGCTTCCAGCAGTACGCAGAGGGTGTCAAGGTCGATGTCTCGATCCAGCCGACCGGACAGCGGTCGTTCTATGTCCACGGCGAGGTCGGCGGCGAAGGCCAGCACCCGTTCATCGGCGGCATGACGCTGTTCGAGGTGCTGATCCAGGTCCAGCCGACCATCCTCGCGGACGACGATTCCGTACGGCTGATCCGCGCCGATCCGGTCAATCCCATGGTGTTCAAGTTCGACTATGACGAGATGTCGATCGGCGGCTACTCGGGCAACAACGTCCTGATCCGAGAGAACGACATCATCTACGTGCCGCCGAACGTCCTAGGCTACATCTCGATCTTCCTGGAGGGGCTGCTCGCACCCCTCAATCGGGTGGTCTTCAGCCTCTTAAACTTCAACCGCCTCATCTACCTGACGGAATCGTTCGGAGAGCCTGTCTACTTCCGCGGTGGCGGTGGCCGGCAGCGCTTCGGCGGCGGCTACGGCTATGGGGAACTCAAGCTCGACATCGACGCCGGTGCCGAGGAGAAAGAGGACCGCGAGGCAGGACAGTGAGCGACCCGGACGAACTCCAGCTCGACTTCGACCCGCGCGCACAGCTCTCGCAGCTCCTCAAGGTGCTGCGGCGCGGCTGGTTCACTCTCGTTGGCTGGACCGCAGCCGGCGTCCTGCTCGGGATCGGACTGTTTCATTTTCTGCCGAAGTCCTACGCCTCGTTCACCAAGTTGATGATCCATGCGGCGTGGGTCGAGGACAAGGACCAGAGGAACGAGCTGAGCCAGCTCCCGATGGCCCAGCGTTCCCGCAACGTCGAGGACCTGCTCAAGAGCTCGCTGTTCATCGAAGAAGTGCTCGACCGGCTGGAGTGGGCCGAATGGGTGGCCGCAAAGAAGCGCGGTGACGCCGAGCGCCTGGAGATGGTGGCCAAGGTCAAGGAGCGTCTGCGTTCGCAGGTGTTTCCAGGCGAGGCGGGAGAACGCCTGATCTTCGTCAGCTTCGAGTGGTCGTCCCGGGAAAAGGCCCGCGACTTCACCCGTGAGATCCGCAATCACTGGCTCAGCTTCGTCGCCGAAAACTATCGCGAGGAGCTGACCCGCAGCGTCGAGGTCGCCAACGAGATCCAGAAGAAGCTGACCGACGACCGCAACGCGATGATCGAGAACAAGAAGAGGTTTCAGGCGCAGAAACCGGTGCCCGGCAGCATTGAGACCCTGACCGAGCAGCGGATGGTGCTCCAGGGCAAGTCGTTCGCCATCAATCAGCAGATCGCCGGGAGGCAGCAGCAGGTCGACGAGCTGGAAAGAAAGCTCCTGGCCGTGGGGCCCGACGGAAACCCGTTGATTCCACCCACCAACATCAGCCAGATCCAGGAGGAGGACCCGATGCTCGCCGGGATCCGTGTGCAGATGGATGTCCTGGCGAAAGAGATCGAGACTCTCAAGATCGCGGGCTTCACCGACAAGTGGTTTCAAGTGGAAGGCGCCCGCAAAAAACTGGCTCGCTTCCAGACGCTCTACGAGGTGCTGGGCGGCTCGAGCGCGGAGGAGGTCCAGACCGAGGAGGTTCCAAACCCTGCCTATCTCCTGGTGCGCCAGCAGATCGACACCGTGCGGGCACAACTGCGGATGGAGGACGCCGAACGCGCCCAGCTCGACCAGGACCTCGCCAAGGTGGAGAACGATTCGAATGTGCTCCCCGGCCTCCTCTCGCAGCTCGACGAGTTCGAGCGCGAGATTGCCAATCTCAACCTGATCATCCAGGAGCACAACGCCAACTACCAGTCGCTGCGGGACCGCTTCTCTGCCCTGCAGCAGCGCGGGGAAAGCCTGTTGCCGTATGAGATCCTGGAGGAGCCGGCGCTGGCGAGCTCGCCGAGCACCCAGCTCGGCTGGGTCGCCTTCGGAATCACCGTGATGGTGTTCCTGGGGATCGCCCTGGTCCTGCTTCTGGGAGGCGAGCTGCTCAAGACTTCGTTCAGCAGCGCCGAGCAGGCCAAGAAAACGCTGCGCCTGCCGGTCCTGGGCGAGACGCCGCACATCCAGACTCCAGCAGAGTCTCGCCGGCACCGGGTGCTCCGGGCGCTGCAGGTGGCCGCCTCGATGATCTTTCTCCTGGGCTTGGGCGCCGTGATCTACGTCTGTGTCGCCCGCCCCGAGCTCGTTCCCCTGCGGCTGCGTGAATGGGCCAGCCAACTTCGAAACGGGCTCGTGTAGAGCCTCCCTCTGAATTGCGGATTCTGTACGTCACCCATCGTCTTCCCGATGCCCCGAACAAGGGCGAGAAGATCCGCTCCTACCATCAACTGCTGCATCTGTGTGCGCGGCATGAGGTTCATGTGGTCGCGCTCGAGGATGGCGCGACCCGGCGGCGGGAGCAGCCGGCCTGGCGGGAGCGGGCCGCCTCCCTTCAAGTGTTTCCCCTGTCGGCAACCGGCGCTCGCCTGAGAAGCCTGCGTGCCGCCGCGTTCGGCGGCTCGCTGACTTCCGCTCATTTTGCCGATCCGAAGTTGCTCGCCGCGATCCTGAGCGCGAAGGAAACCGTGCGTCCCGATCTCGTGATCGTGTATTCCGGCGCGATGGACCCGTTCGTCGGCGGATTCCGGCCGCGGGTACTCGATCTGGTCGACGTCGACTCGGTCAAGTTCACGGACTACTGTCGCGAGCGGATCGTGCGCGGACCGAGGCGACTCGCCTGTCGGATCGAGGGTGCAAGGTTGCAGCGACTGGAGCGGCGCGCGACCGAGGACGCGAGCCTGACTCTGGTGTGCACGGATCTCGAGGCGGATCTCCTCCGCCGATTCGCTCGTCCCCGGCGACTGGAAGTCGTCGGCAACGGCGTCGACCTCGACCTGTTCCGATTCCGAGGCCGGCCGCGCGCCGACGAAGAGATCCTGTTCGTCGGTGCGCTCGACTACCCCCCCAACAGCGACGCCGCGCACATCCTTGCGACCGAGATTCTTCCTCGCGTGCGCCGGCACTTCCCACGGGCCAGAGTCACCCTCGTGGGCCACCGTCCGACACCGGCCGTACTGGGCTTGAGGCGTGCAGGCATCGAGGTGGTGGCGGATGCCCCTGAAATCCTCTCGTACCTGCACCGAGCGACTCTGTCGGTGCAACCGTTGAGACTTGCGCGCGGCATCCAGAACAAGGCGCTCGAGGCTCTGGCCGCCGGGCTGCCCCTGGTGCTCAGCGAAGGGCCGGCGCGCGCGCTCGGCGGGAATCCGGGAGAGCACTTCCTGGTGGGGCGCGACCTCGAGGAGCTTGCCTCGCACACCGTCCGATTGCTGCAGGAGCCGGCCCGGCGCGACGTCCTCGCACAGGCTGGACGAAGCTTCGTCGAACAGCGTTACTCCTGGCGGAAGATCCTCGAGCGATTCGGGATCCTCATCCAGGAAGCGGTGGCGGACCGGGACTGAGGGAGCGGCTCTTGACGCGACCTCATGTCCTGGTGATCTCCTGGTGCTTTCCGCCGTTCTCAGGCGGGGGCGTGTACCGTCCTCTCCACTTCGTTCGCCATCTCAGCGCCCGCGGCTATCCCGTGACTGTGCTGACCGGAAAGCTCTCGCCCGACGACCCTCAGGACCCAACCTTGCTCTTGCGCGTGCCATCCTCGGTGCGCGTCCTCCGGGTCCGCCACCTCGATCCGTTCCGCGGATACCAGAGACTGAAAAGGCTGTTCTCGCGCGACTGTACAACCCCGCGATCGGCCGCCCCCCCGGGCGGGAGCCCATCTCTCGCACCGCCGACCTGGAAGGACTATCTCAGCGAGTCGCTGCAGATCCCGGACCGTTGGCGGAGCTGGATCCTCCCTGCCACCCTGAGGGCGGTTCACGCCTTGCGCCTGCACCCGCCGGATGTCCTGTTCTCGACCTCGCCGCCGCACAGCATGCACTTGGTCGCCGGCCATCTGTCGTCCTTGCTGCAGCGACCCATGATCATTGATTTCCGCGACCCATGGGTCGACAACCCGTTCCGCGGCGACTCCCATCGATTCGTCGAGGTCGCTCAGCGCAGGCTCGAGCGCCAGGTCGTGGAGGCGGCACAGCGCGTGATCCTCAACACGCCCGCGATCGAGCGCAGATTCCGTGAGCGCTATCCGGATCTCGCCCATTTCCTCACGATCACCAACGGCTTCGACTCCGATTCGACCTCGACCATGGCCGTCTCCGGTGGTGACGATCGGCCGCCGGACAGTGGAGAAGGCAGACCGGGCGCGCGCCTCAGCATCGTGCACGTCGGCCACCTCTACGGCATGCGCTCGGGGCGATACCTGCTCGCGGGCCTCGAGCTGCTCCGCCAGCGGTCCCCGGCGACCTTTGCAGCCGTCGAAGTGCGACTGGTGGGCCGGATGGAAGATGCCTCGAGATTCCAGGAGCTGGTGGATCAAAGGAAGCTGACCGACGTGCTGTCGATCGAGGGGCCGTGCGCACACGCCGTTGCACTCGAGCGCCAGCGGCGTGCCGACGTGCTCCTGATCCTTGGAGTCGAGAGCGAAGGCCCGGAGATCCAGGTGCCGAGCAAGCTCTACGAGTATTTTGCCGCCGCGCGCCCGGTGCTGACGCTGTCGCGCAAGGGCGGCGCCATCGAGGAGATCCTGCGGGTCGCCGAGTACCCGTACGAGCAGGCCGATCCGGACGACTCCGCGCAGATCGCCGCTGCTTTCGAGCGGCTCGTCCGGCGGCGCGGCGAGACGGCCGGCCGATCCGTCGATCCCGGCAACCTCATCCGGTTCCGTTACGATCGCCTGACCGATCAACTGGAAGAGTGCCTGAACGCGGCCTGCGCCGCTCCCTGGACGTGAGATCACGGATGTGCGGAATCTGCGGGTTCTACGATCGTCGCAAGGATGCCATCCGCTCCGAAGCGGAGCTGCTGCGCATGGGAGAGACGATCCGGCACCGCGGTCCGGACTCCCACGGCAGTACGCTGCACGGAAGCGCCGGCCTCCACAGTCGCCGCCTGAGCATCATCGACGTGCAAGGAGGCGATCAGCCGATCTTCAGCGCGGACGGCAACGTCGCGGTGGTGTTCAACGGCGAGATCTTCAACTTCCAGGAGCTGCGCCGGGACCTGGAGGCCCGGGGCCATCGCTTCCGCACGCGCTCCGACACCGAGGTCCTGGTGTACCTCTACCTCGAGCACGGTCCGGAAAAGATGCTGCCGATGCTCAACGGGTTCTTCGCCTTCGCCCTGCACGATCTTCGCAACGACCTTCTGTTCGTCGCCCGCGACCGTCTCGGTGTGAAACCGCTGTACTACGCAGAGATGCCGTGGGGACTGTTGTTCGGCTCGGAGATCAAGCCCTTGCTGTGCGAGCCGAGCCTGTCCCGGGAGCTCGACCCGACCGCGCTCCTGGATTTCCTGACGCTGCGCTACATCCCTTCCCCGAGCAGCATCTTCGCCCGCGTGCGCAAGCTGCCGGCGGGCCACTATCTCAAGTACGACGGCACCTCGGTTCATCTCCACCCGTGGTGGGACCTCAAGGAGTTCGGAACGCGTTCCGGTCGGGCCGAAGATCTCGCTGAGCAGCTCTGGGAGCTGGTGCTCAACTCGGTGAAACTGCGCCTGATCTCCGAAGTTCCGCTGGGCGCGTTCCTGTCGGGCGGACTCGATTCGTCCGTTGTGGTGGCCGCGATGCATGAGATCCAGGGAAGCGACGTGATCGCGGTCTCCGTGGGCTTCGAGGGCTGGGACAGGAGCGAGCTCGACCACGCAAAGCGAGTCGCGCGATTTTTCGACGTGCGCCACGTGACCGCGGTGCTCCGGCCCGAGGTCCTGCGGCTGGTCGACCGCCTCGCCTACTTCTTCGACGAGCCATTCGCCGACCCGTCCGCGATTCCCACCTATCTGCTCGCAGAACGCACGCGCAAAGAGGTGACCGTCGCCCTCTCGGGCGATGGGGGCGACGAGAGCTTTGCGGGGTACCGGCGTTATCGGTTCGACCATTGGGAGAACCGCGTTCGCTCGTATCTTCCGGGGCCTCTGTTCCGGTCGCTGTTCCGGCTCGCGGGATCCCTCTACCCGAAGGCGGACTTCCTGCCCCAGCCCCTGCGCGCGCGCTCCACTCTCCAGAACCTCGGCCGCGACCCGTTCTCCGCATACTTTCATTCTGTGGCCGCCCGCTCGGTGGAGGAAGCGAGGGCGCTCCTCAGCCCCGAGACTCGCGCTGCGGTGAAGGACTACGATCCTCGCGATCGACTGGCAGCCTGGTTTCACCGCGCACCCACCGACGACTCACTGGCTCGCGTCCAGTACCTCGATTTCCACTCGTACCTGCCCGACTACATCCTGGTGAAGAGTGACCGGGCGACGATGGCCCACTCCCTGGAGGCGCGCGAACCGCTGCTCGATTATCGGATCGTCGAGTTCGCGGCGTCGCTGCCGACCGACATGAAGCTGCGTTCCGGAGTCGGCAAATGGCTGCTCAAGCAGGCCGCACGACCGCACCTCCCTCCACAGACGATCGACCGGAAGAAGCAGGGGTTTCACCCGCCACTGCGCCAGTGGATCGACCATGACCTGAGAGGACGGGTCGAGTCGCTGCGTGCCCCCCTCTGGATTGACGCGAGCGCACTCGAATCACGAGTTCGCGCTCATCGCCTGGGACTCAGCGATCAGTCCGAGCTGTTGTACCAGATGCTGGTGCTGCAGGGATTCGAACGCGCTCACCTCGAGCCCAAAGAGAGCACTTCTCCGGTCGGGAGCTGAGCTTGAGATTGCTTGTATTCACGTCCCTCTTTCCCTGGCCGGGAATGCCCCACCATGGGATCTTCGTCCTCGAGCGTTTGAGGGCCTGGAGGCAACGCCATGGGGGAGATGCGGTCGTCGTCGCCCCGATCCCGTGGGTGCCAAGCGCCCTTGCCAGAGGTCGCTATCGAGTCTTCAGGGAGACCGCCAAAGAAGAGACCCGCGACGGATTCCGCGTGATCCACCCGCGATACCTGGTCATTCCCAAGGTCGGCATGACCCTCACGCCCTGGACGATGGCGCTCGGCGCGGCGGCGACGGTGCGCCGGCTCCTGGCGGAAGGACAGCGGTTCGATCTGATCGACGCGCACTACCTGTACCCGGACGCGGTCGCCGCTGCGATCCTGCGGCGGGCGATCGACCTGCCTCTGGTGGTCACTGCACGGGGCACGGACGTGAACCTGATTCCGCGAAGGCGACTGCCCCGGGCATGGCTGACCTGGATGCTGCGGCGCGCAGATGCGGTCATCGCCGTGGCCGAAGCGCTAAGGATCTCCATCCTCGAATGGGCGCCGGGGACCGCGGTCAACGTCTTGTGCAACGGCGTCGACCTCGACAGGTTCCGGCCGCTCGATCGAGACCGTGCCCGCGCCGAGCTCGGCTGGCCGCGCGAGCGTCGCATCCTGCTCTCCGTCGGGCATCTGGTGGAACGCAAGGGTCATCATCACGCCATCACCGCCCTTCGAGAACTCGGCGAGGAGGTCGAGCTCCGAATCATCGGCAGCGGAACTGAGCGGAAATCGCTTCAGGCGCTGGCGCAGAGACTGGGCGTCGCCGGACGCACCCGATTCGAGGGCAGTTTCGAGCACCAACGGCTGGCGACCGCCTACAGCGCCGCGGACCTGCTGATTCTGCTCTCATCACGGGAGGGCTGGCCCAACGTGCTCCTGGAATCGATGGCCTGCGGCACACCCGTCGTTGCCACCCGTGTTCACGGGACCCCCGAGGTCGTAACCGGCGAAGAGGTGGGGCTGCTGGTCGGGAATCCCCGAGGCGCGGAGGTCGTGGTCGCGGTGCGCGAACTACTTTCCCATCCGCGAAACCGAGACCGCGTTCGTGCCTTTGCCGAAAAGCACTCCTGGGGTCCGGTCGTCGACGCCATGCAGGCGCTGTTCGAATCGATCACTGCCCGCCGCTCCAGCGATCAGGAACACAGGCGTCCGTGAGAATTCTTTATCACCACCGCACCCGGTCCCGCGACGGCCAGCGGGTGCACATCGAGGGTCTGGTCGCGGCACTTGTCCGGCTTGGCCACGAAGTCGCCGTGGTCGGCCCGGCTCCCGAAGATGATTCCCCGATTCGTCATCAGAGAACAATCAAGCGCTGGCTGTTGCCGCTTCGAGAGATCGGGGAGATTCTCTACAACCTCATCGAGGGCCGGCGGCTGAGCACGGCCGCGCGCGACCACCGACCGGAAGCGCTGTATTCGCGGCACAGTCTGCTCTGCTCGGTCCCTGCCCGTTTCGCCCGACGGTTCAGGATGCCGTGGGTCGTCGAGGTGAATGCGCCGCTGGCACAGGAAAGGGAGGCACACGGCGGGTTGTTCTTCCGCAGGTGGGCGCGCCGGCGCGAGAACCGGACTCTCAACGCGGCGGATCGAGTCATCGTGGTGACGGCGGTCATGAAGGCGATGCTGGTCAAGCAGGGAGTCGAGGCGAGCCGCATCGAAATCCATCGCAACGGGATCGACCGGGATCGATGGGACCCTGCGTTCGACGTGGCGGCGCTGCGCAGGGAGTATTCCTTGCAGGGCAGCTCGGTCCTGGGCTTCGTCGGCTTCGTACGCGAATGGAATCGCCTTGAAATGCTGTTTCCCTTTCTTCAGCGCACGCCGAACGCAATGCTGCTGATCGTGGGCGACGGACCCGACGTGCCCCGACTGCGCGCGATGGCGGGCACCTGCGGAATCCAGCCGCAGCTGCGGTTCACCGGCGCTGTCAAGTACGAAGAGGTTGCCAGGTTCGTGGCAATGTTCGATGTCGCGATCGTTCCCGAGACTCCTCGTTACTCTTCGCCGCTGAAGCTCCTCGATTATCTGGCCCAGGGCTGCGCCATCCTCGCTCCCGATCGCGAGAACCTGCGGGAGATCCTCGCGCACGACCGCAGCGCGCTGCTGTTCGACCCCGACGATCGGCAGGACCTGGAGGCGCAGCTCGATCGCCTGCTGCGCGATCAGAAGCTGCGCAAGAGGCTCGGGCAGGAGGCGCGGGCAACCCTGGACCGCCTTGAGCTCACCTGGGAACACAATGCCCGTCGCGTCGTCGGCATCTTCCAGGACCTGGCGAAGGCTCGAAAGCCACGAGGACAGGGATGAACGCTCCGGCCGCGTCGCTGAATCGGGAGACGGTGACGGCCCAGGGAACGGCCCGGAGGACGGTGGCCGTCGCCCTCTTGGGCGCTCTTCTTTTGTTCGCCTATCGGGCCACGCTGCACTGGCTCACCCAGCGCTACAGTGCGCCCGACAGCTACTACGGGCACGGACCTCTGATCCCACTGATCGGCGGGTATCTGGTTCTGCGCCACCGGCACAGGCTCGCCGAGAGGGTCGGCTCCGGCAGCTGGTGGGGGCTGCTGATCGTCCTGCCGTCCGCCTTCCTGCACTTCGTCGGGCTCCTCCTTCGAATCGACTTTCTTTCCGGATTGAGCCTCTGGACCATGCTCGCGGGACTGGTCGTGCTGCTCGGCGGGTCAGGACTGTTCAAGCGCATCTGGTTCGCCTGGCTGTTCCTGGGCTTCGCGTTGCCGCTGCCGCTGTTCGCGGTCTCGAATCTGGTGCTCGTGCTCAAGCAATGGGTGCTGCGCGCGACTGCACTGCTGTTGTCGACAGTCGGTGTCGACGTGAAGACCGAAGGCTCTTTCCTGGTTCTCCCAGACGGAAACCGACTGCTGATCGAGGAGGAATGCTGCGGCCTGCGGTCGTTGATCGCCCTGATCGCGCTGGGGGTCCTGATCGCCGGGACTTCGCGACGCCTCTCGACCATGCGCCGCTGGTGTCTGGTGGCGCTTGCGCCGCTCCTGGCTGTTCTCGCCAATCTCTTGCGTGTGCTTGCGCTCGGGCTGGTAGCCGTGTGGTTCGGGGCGGGCGCTGCTCACCGCATTCACGACCCGTCGACGTACCTGGTTTACGCAGTCGCGATCGGCTTCTACGTCACTCTCGAGAGAATCCTTGAAACGCGCGGCGTTCCTCTCGCAGAGGCTCCGCCATGAGACGTGCACGGGTTTTGGCCGCAATCATCGTGCTGCTGTTTCTCGCTCTTGCCTCGTGGCCGGGCGCGGGGCGCAGCCCGTCTACGACCATGCCGTTCGTGTGCATGTCGATCCCAAAAACCCTCGGAGATTGGCAAGGACACGACGATCCGCTCAGCGAGCGCCAGTACCGACTTCTGGAGACGCGCGACGTGCTGCTGCGCACCTACCGCAACCAAAGGACTTCCGAGGAGGTTCTCGCCTGCGTCGTCGTTGCCGAGGGAGATCGGAAGGTCGCTCACCCTCCCGAAGTCTGCTATCAAGGTCAGGGCTGGACCGTGCTTGAGATGCGCCGGGCAGGGCTCGACCTTGGGGGACCGCGTCCCGTCCAATGGATGAGAGTCAGGCTCGGGACGACGGAGGAGGTCGTCCTGTTCTGGTATCGAGCCGGACAGCAGGAGACGAATTCTGTCCTCCGCCAGCACTGGAATGGTCTGCTTGCAGAGTGGCGGCGCGAACCGATTCGCTCCGGACTGATCCGCTTCTCGACGCGACTCAAGGGCGGGGACGGACTCGCAGGAGAGCGCACCGTCGGTCGTTTTGCGGCGGAATTCCTGCCCGTGCTGGATCGGGCGTGGAATGCGCTACCTTGAGAGATACCTACCCGTCGCGATCCGAGAACCCTCCCGAACATGTCCGACCCTCCCTGCAACGGACTCAGCATCGACGTCGAGGAGTATTTCCATGCGCTGAACCTGCGCCCGGCGTTTCCTCGAGCCGCCTGGCCGGGACTTCCGCGGCGCGCCGAGGCGGGAGTGGAGCGCTGCCTGGAAATCCTCGACCGAGCGGGAAGGAAGGCGACCTTCTTCGTCCTCGGTTGGATCGCTGAATTCGAACCTCAGATCGTGCGGACGATCCAGAAGGAAGGACACGAGATCGGCTCGCACGGCGACTCCCACGACCCGGCTCATGAGCTCGGCCAGGGCGGCTTCGAAAAGGACGTGAGGAGGAGCCTCGAGCTTCTTGCCCGTCTGGACATCCGGCCACGGGGCTTTCGTGCCTCGACGTTCTCGGTGACACGATCGACCTTCTGGGCCCTTCAGACCCTGGCGGACCTGGGGATCGATTACGACTCGAGCATCTTTCCGGTCCGCCATGATCGATACGGCATCTCTGACTTCAGTCGGGTCCCGACTCTGGTGATGCTCAATGGCCGATCCCTGGCCGAGCTGCCGCTGCTCACTCTGCGACGGTTGGGTATCAACCTTCCCGCGGCCGGAGGCGGCTATCTACGCCAGTTCCCGCTTTCGCTGACGCGACGCGCTCTGAAGGAGATGAACGAGGAAGGTCATCCCGGAGTGTTGTATGTGCATCCGTGGGAGTTAGACCCGGAGCAGCCCCGGGCACCGTCCGGGACGATCGGATGGCTCAGCGCCGTCCGCCATTATCGAAATCTGGACCAGACCGCGGACCGACTGCGGCGACTTCTCGATGAATTCGAGTTCGGTCCTCTGCAGCCGATCGCCGATCGAGCACGCGCTTCGCACGGCCAGTCACAGACTTGACCAGGAGTCGACAGAATGGCTTCATGGCGCCAATGGCCGTGGAGACCACATCGGACAAGGGACCGAAGGAGTTCACCCTCGGGGGCCTCAAGTCGTCCCTTGCTGAGTCTCGCACAATAGAGTGGCAAGATTGCGCCCAGATTTGGGCCATATTCGTTCTCGACGACCGAGCGAGATCCCGGCAGCGAGCCCAGCGAGCGGTGTATTCGTGGATACGTTGAGGATCTCGCGACCGAGGTGAGGACAAAGGTGGCCTGAGGATGGGATGCAAGGTTGTCACTCTGATGGGCGAGACTCAGCAAGATCGACCTCCGGCCTCGGTTGTCGCCGGTCGAATGCTGAGGTCCATTCCGCTTGCTACTCCAAGACTCACGGCCGTCCAGGCCGTCGCGTGCCCTTCTCTTCTTCCAGCCGCTCGGAGAGCGCCTGGAACCAAGGGTCCTGCGTAACGACAAAAGCCTCCTGAAGAGTTCTCTGCGAAACCCCCTTGGCTCCCACCGCGTAGTCGAACAGCGCGAGCCGAACCTCGTAGGAATCGCCTTCGGGCCGAAACCGCGACGCTGCGACAAAGCTCTTGCGCGCGCGTTCGAAGTCGCCGGCGACGTAGGAAAAGCGGTAGTCCACAAGACTGAGACGCGAGCTGAGATCAGGACGTTCGCCAACGGAGTCGAGGCTCAAGGCCCAGGCGATCAGCTCCAGGGCCTGGTGAGATGCAAGGCGGGGCGCCGACTGCTGACACCACCAGACCAAGGTGTCCGGGTCGCTCTTGCCGCATGCGACCGCGGATACCCTGAGTGACATGGCCTCGGCCGGGCTGCCCTTCAAACCTCGCAGCTCGGCCTCGGCCAGAAGCAGGTCGGGCTGGAAAGGGCTGCGCTTTCTCGCCCACTGGACCAAGGCAAGAGCCTCTTCGGCATGCTCCTCGGAGGCCAGGGAAGCGGCCAGGTCGACGACGGCCCGAACCAATGGCGCGTCCAGCTCCTCATCCCTTTCCCGGGACTCCACGGCGCGACGCAGGGCCGCCGCAAGCGGCAGGGTCACTGTCACGTCGCCATGCTGGCGGCTGAGGGCCGCCGCCGTCTCGTACAGGGACGAGGAAACCTGGGGCTGGTCCGAAAGAAACCGACACAGAGTTCGGATCAGTGAAGGATCGATCAGGACCTCGGCCGATTGCATCCGCACCAGGTGAGAACCCAGATACTCCATGAACGTCCCGCTGGCTGGAACGTTTCTGCAACGCGCCGCGAGGATGGATTCGAAACGACCGGCGAGCTCCTGAATCCGGCGGCTGCGAACGAAGTTTGCCAGGGGCCCTGCTTGATCGCGTAGAAGCAGTGCGTGGGTCAGCGGTTGCTCGTCGCGGAGCGAGCGCAACGTCGACACCAGTCCTGCGTCGAACCCTGCCTTCGCCACCGAATCGAGGCTTGAAGTCGACAGATCCTCGAGCCAAGCGCCAAGGAGATTCGCCTCTTCGGCGTGTTCCGGGCGAGTGCGCGCGATCGTGAGGAGGTCTTGTGCCTCGCCGCGTTCGAGGTCCGGGCACCGATCGACCAAGGCCCCCAGAGTGAGTGAATCCGCCGGATCCAAGCGGAGCTGGGCGAGCAGAACCTTTCGTGCGCGCCGCCGGTTGCCTTCCTCGAACAGAAGACTCGCGTCTCTCCGGGCAAAGGCGCCGAGGGCCGGATACGCCGACACGACCGCTTCGATCCGCAGGTGTTCCAGCCGGGGAAACCCTCCGATCCGGTGCACGCACAGGTACTGCAGGATCTTGAGGCAGAGACGATGATCCTCCTCGGAGAGATCGATGCTGCACCACTGCTCGAAATCGCGATCTCGCGGACCCGTCGCCTGGTCGAGAGACACGAGCTTTTTCATCAGCGTCTCGGGATAGGAGGCGTTGGCGGTCGAGACCCGCTGGCGCCGCAAGGCTTGCACCGCCAGGAACCGGACCTCGTCCTCGGAAAGAGAATGGCGGGAATCCTGCGCGATCTGCAGAGCGCTGACCGCGAGCGTTCCGGCCGCGGACACCAGCGCCTCGACGACCGGAAACCAGGAAACGCGCGGCGCCCTGAGCCTCAGGTCTCGAATCGGATCGACGAGATCCTCCAGTCGTTGGGAGCTCGAGACGACCGCGATCACCCGGCGGGCAATCTGCTCTTCCGCGGAGCGCAGGCCCTCCAGCCGATCGAGAAGCGGCTCGGCCAGCTCCGGCCGGCCGAGCTCGATCAGAATGTCGGCGCGCAGAGCGATCGCCGGAAGATGCTGCGGATCCACGTGCTCGACCTCGGACAGCAACACCTCCGCGAGGTCCAGTCGACCGTTGTTCCTGAACCAACGTGCGATCAAAACCATTCCCGGCACGGACCATGATTCGACGACCACCCGATTCGACTCGAGATAGTCGCGCGCCACCTGTGCAGACTTTCCCTTGGCCGTTTCCGACGGCGCCAGCAGCATGGCTGCATGCGCATACGGATTCGCGGCATCGGCGGTGATGACCTGGCCGGCGAGCCATGACCCCGTCTCGACATCACCCTGGAACGCCAGGAGGAGCGCCGCCAACCCCCTTTGTTCCCAGTCCATCTGCGGATTGGAGCCGGCGGTGGCGATCTCCGCCAGAGACAACGCCCCTCCGTGCTCGATCGCGGACAGGAGCGCGAGCAATCGTCCGGATCCCATCGGGTCCTTGGTGAGCTGCTCCTCGATCAGCTTCACTTCGTCGTCTTTCCGTCCATGCTCGGCAAGGGTCGACCACAGAAGGATCAGGGCCTCGCGATCCGTCGGAGATTCTTCAAGCAGCTCGTTCAAGCGATCGACGGCGGTGTCGATCCTGCCGTCCGCGAGGTCCTGCTGCGCGAGGAAGAACCGCAGGTGAGGAACCGACGGATGATCGGCGGACAGGCCGCAGAGCAAGAGATAGGACTGCTCGCGATTGCCGAGCCGGCGCAGCTCCTCGACCACCTCAACTGCCAGGAACGGGTCCTTGCTGAGGTCGCTGAGAAGCTCCGCCCCGGCGCTCTCGAGGTCATCGTAACGATTGCGGTCCTTGCGGTGCTCCTGCTTGAACTTGGTCAGGAACTGCTTGAGGTGGGGCGAGATTCCCGAGCGTTCGGACACTCCGGTGGCATAGCGCGCGAGAACCTGATTGACCTTCTGCTGTACGAGACCCTTGCGTTCGACGTTCTTGCCGATCAACGCCCTCTGGTCGCTTTCGAACTGGGACCAGTCCTCGCGGCGGCGCGGCGCCCGCTGCAGCACGTCCCACTGGTCGCGGACGACGAAACGCTCGCCGTCAACGGTGCCTCGCAGAACGGAAGCTCGAAGGGCGAATGACTGCGCGTCGGTCGGCCGTGCTCCGACGAGCGCCGTCGCCACGTCGCGCGCGGCCTGAATGCGGTCGAGGGCTCGGAGCGTGTGTGCCAGCCCCGTGACGATCTCCGCGATGTGAGAGTCGCTCCGGAACCAACGATTGAAGCGGTAGCTGGTCTCGCGAAGGATTTCCGCGGCGCGGTCACAGTGGTTCAGTGCCTTCTCCTTCTGTCCAGAGAGAAAGAAGGAGCGGCCGTAGTAGTAGTGCCGCAGCGGGTTGTCCGCGGGCACGAGGCGCAGCTCCTCGAGAAGCTCGAGCGCCGCCCTCCCGTCCTGCTTGCGCAGCATCGTCTCGAGGGCGAAGCTCGCGGCGCGCAGCGCCTCCACGAAGTCCTTCCGGCGGCTGTGCAGCTTCCGGAGCTCGTTCCATTGATGGATCGACTCGTCGTGCAATTCAAGCTCATCGAACGCATTGGCCAGGAGCTGGCGAAGGTCGACCGCGAACTCCCCTTCCGGATCCTGGCGGAGCTGCACTTCCGCCACCAGGCGCAACTGGTCGAAATTCTCGGCACGGAAGTGCATTTCGGCGCGAGTCAGCGCCACCTTCGGCTCCCACAGCGTCGTGGTTTCGAAGCCCTCCAGCATCTCCTCTGCTCGCTCGAACAACTGGCGAGACTGATCGAGTGCGACGAACGCGCGGTTCTTTTCCGCCGTGTCATGGGGAGGTGAAATGAACCGTGAAAGAAGCTCGGTGCGCGGCAGAGCTCGTGGCGATCCGGCGCAGTACTTGCGGACCGCGTGAGCGAGATCCCCGTTGCGGCCCTCGAGACAGTGCCGGTCGAGAATCTCCGCGCCTTCCCTGCACTTCTCCTTGGAATGCACGAAACAGGCGCAGCCCGCTGCGTAGCGCAGAAACCGGGTCTTGTCGGGGAATCGCGGCGCCGCCTCCTCGAAGACGGCGGAAGCCTCGTCGAAGTGCTCGAGCTTCAGAAGAGCTTCCCCTTCGCGGATCCAGTGCTCGACCTCTTCAGGAGCGGTCACCCGAGCCCGGTGCAGATCTTCCAAAGCATGGCTTGCCCGGCCAAGCTCGAGATTGCATTGTCCCCTCTCGAGCCAGAGATCGGCTTTCTCACGGCGTACGGTTTCTCCGTCCGGCTGACTTTCCAGAACGGTGAAAGCCCGCTCGTAGGCATCCAGCGCCGCGGAATAATCGCCGAGCTTCACGAGGTGCCGAGCCAGCGTCCTGGGCTCCGGGCCGGCGCTCTTCTTCTGGATCCAACCCGCCAGCACACCAAGGGGCAGCAGGCTAAGGATCAGCACCGCGAAGCTTTTCTGAAACCGTGAGATTCGCCTCAGGCCCATGGACGATTCCGGGTGGAGAGAGTGCTGCTCATGCGGATCGGCAAGCCAGTCGATCAGCCTTGATCAATCCCATCCATGATCTGCCGTTCAAGGGCGCCAGCTGAAAAACGCCTTCCAGTCTGGCTGCCGGAAGGTCATTCCTGGTTTGGAATGGGAATAGAAATCCTAAAACGCAGATAGCCAAGATCATCCACCAGAGGCTCGAGATCTCCGCCATGACCGCGGATGACACCGTAGGCAGCCGACAGCTCCAGCCCGCCGACCTCCGCGGCACCAAGGATGTCATGAAAGGGAAGAAAAAGGGCTAGCGGCGGATGCGGAAGCACGAATCTACGTTGTCCACGGATTTCCACCTCGACGCGCTGATTGCCAAAGGACACCGAGAGTCGAACGCCCGGGGGGGAGGAATCGGCACGCACGAACTTCACCAATGAACCGAGTGCAGCCCGCAGCCAGTCCTTGTCGGCAAGGATCTGACGCGGCTCGGAGGAGGGGCTCACGGACTCGATCAGGAGAGGATCCGACTGCGAGGTCTGCGAAAGCTCGGACCAGGCGATCCATCTGCGATTGGGAGGCTTGTGGCTCCGTCCATAGCTCTCGAGGGCCTGGACCCAGGCGAGAATCTGATCGATCTCTTTTCGGACTGCTTCCATGGCGTGCGACCCTTCCGTGCGCTCGGGAGGGCCCTGAGCGCGGTCCGGAGTCGTCAACAACGCGATCTGACCTCCGATCAGTTGCATGGAGGTTCGCAATCGGTGGGCCAGGCCGCGCACGAGTCGTTGGAAGAATGCGTGGTACTCAGGACCTTTCCAAGGCAGGCGTTGCGACCAGAGCCGCCGTAGCAGGCGCTGGCTGATCTCGAGGTCGAAGGGATCCAGGAGCACCGCGTCGAAGCGCTCGGCGAGAATGGGCCGAAGGCGATTGTCGTTCTCGGCCAGAATCGCGACCAGAAGCGGGGGCGGCTCGAGAGCCCGTACGCCGACAGAGATTCCTTCCGCCGTACCCGGAAGAGTCTTCAAATCGAGGACCAGAATGTCCGGTCGGTGCCGGGCACAGAGAGTCAGCGCCATTGCGCCGCTTTCGCAGAGGAGCGGCTCGACGGGAACCTCGAGCAGGACCTCCAGCAGGCGCTGAACGGTCCCCCCGCGGGTGCTGGCGATCAGTGCTCTGGCGATCATGGAGGCTCTGGCCCGGTTGAAGTGTCGACATCGGGGGATCGGCAGGACCGGTTCTCCCCGGGAAAGCCCTTCCTGATAGCCTTCTGCCCCTTTTGGCTCAACGGCACCAATTGCTTGCCGGGAGGCAGGCGCTATCTAGACCGGTTTCGGAACCGGGGTCGGAAGTCTTTTTGTTTCTCAGCTTTGTCGAGCCCGCGCGCTTCAAGGCAAAAGAGGTCAGCCGACGATAGCGCACGAGGCTCCTCCGGTCGTGCCCCAGCGCGAGGGGTGTGCGCCTGGACTGTGAAGGAAGAACGGAGGATCGCGTCTGGACCATTCAGTGGACATCTCGGTTGTCATCCCTTGCTTCAACGAGGAGGACTCCATCCTGCCCCTCGCAAGGGCGCTGCACGGCACGCTGATCTCCATGAAACGGTCCTTCGAGGTGATCTTCGTCGACGATGGATCGAGAGACCGGACGCCGCAACGCCTTGCGGAGATTCTCGGCCTCGATTCGAGAGTCCGGGTCATTCAGCTCGCGCGCAACTGCGGACAGACCGCCGCCCTGAGTGCGGGAATCGATCACGCGAGGGGCCAGTACATCGTGGCGATGGATGCCGACCTGCAAAACGATCCGGTTGATATCCCGAGGATCGTGCACGAGCTGGACCGAGGCTTCGACGTCGTCAGCGGCTGGCGAAGGTCCCGGAAAGACCACTTCGTTCGCCGCCGCCTGCCCTCCTTGATTGCCAATTCCATCCTTGCATCGGTCAGCGGGGTAAAGCTCCATGACTTCGGCTGCACGCTGAAGGGCTATCGCAACGAGTTCCTCCGGCGAGTTCCGATGTACTCCGACATGCATCGGTACCTTCCCGCCTTCGCGGCCTCGATGGGGGCCCGGGTGAAGGAGGTCGAGGTCCGGCATCATCCTCGTCGCTTCGGCCGGTCGAAGTACGGAATCAGCCGCATCTACCGGGTGTTGATGGACATTCTTCTGCTGCAGATGCTGGTGCACTTCGCATTCCGCCCGCTGCATTGGTTCGGACTCGCTTCGGTGGTCGCGTTCTGGCTGTGCACGGGGATCCTGCTCGTCAGCTTGTTTCCGGTGTCCGATTCCGCCCTTCTCCTCGAGGAGTTCTCGACGGTGGTGTTTCCGTCGATCTTCTTGCTCGGGACCTACCTGGGAACCACGCTGCTCAGCCTGGGATTCGTGTGTGAGCTCGCCAACCGGGTCGACGATTCCGAGATGCGACAGATGTTCACGGTTCGCGATCTGGAGACGGCCGCATGAAAGGTGCCGAAGCTCCAAGAGACGTGACGGTGGTGGTGCCGGTCAAGGGCTCGGAGCTCGAGTTCGAAGAGATCATCGAAGCCTACGGTCGGGAATTCGACCGCCGGGGACTCACCAGCGAGTTCGTGTTCGTCCTCGACGGAACGCCCGAGTCGATGTTCGACGACCTCGCGCGGCGGCGTCCCGCCGGCCGCAGTGTGCGGCTCCTCAAGTTCAACCAGTCCTTCGGCGAGTCGATTTCGCTGGCTGCGGGATTCAAGATCGCCCGCGGCAAAGTCGTGTTGTCCCTCCCGGCGTACGTCCAGACCGACCCCAAGGACATTCATCAGGTGCTGGAGGCGATCGATGGGGGAGCCGACGTCGTCACCTGCTGGCGCCGGCCCCGCGTCGATTCGATCCTCAACCGATTGCAGTCTTTCATCTTCAACGCACTGATGAGGCTCCTTACCGGAGTCAAGTTCCACGACTTGACCTGCCTGCTCAGGGCGATGCGCCGGCGAGTCTTCGAGGATGTCGCCGTGCAGGGCGACATGTACCGATTCCTGCCGGTCCTGGCCCAACGGGCTGGATACGAGGTCCGGGAAGTCGTTGTCCGTCACCTCAAGGAGCAGGGACGCAACAAGGTGTTCGGGATGGGCGTCTATCTGCGGCGCTTCCTGGATGTTGCGGCGCTGATTTTCCTCACTCGCTTCACTCGGAAGCCGTTGCGGTTCTTCGGGCTGGCCGGAGCTGCCATCTTTCTGATTGGACTCTCCATCTGTTCCTGGCTTCTGGTCGAACACTTTGCATACGGCATTCGCCTGAAGAACCAGACGATGCTGGTGCTGGGTGTCCTGTTCCTGGTGCTCGGAGTGCAGACCTTTTTCATCGGCCTGGTGGCGGAGATCATCATCTTCACCCAAGGTCGCAACTTGAAGGACTACCGAGTGCAGAGGATCGAGGAAGGATCCGGCCATTTCCGCGCGGACGATGTTGAGGATGCCCCGGATGCTGCCAATGGCGCACAAGGACAAGGAATCAACGGAGCGACACCAGTCGACCTCACCCACACTGGGTTGCAGCGAGTCCCCATCCTCAATCCTTCCAAGGCCGCCGAGCCCGTCTCCGGAGAGTGAGACGGTCACTGTCACCGAGATCCCCACGAGGATCCCGGCCCACGGCTTCGATGAGTTCGTCGAAAAACATCCGGACGGAACCATCTTTCACACCAGCCTTTGGCGTGATCTGATCACGCGCCACTTTCCCCATCGACCGCGCTACCTCGAGGCTCGATCGGGAGGAAGAAGGGTTGGCATCCTTCCACTTTTCGAGACCCGTTCACCGCTCTCGGGCCGCGGATTGATCTCGACGCCCTACGCCGTCTACGGCGGTCCACTCGTTCATGGTGAGGCCGCCGAGCGCGCGTTCCTGGAGAGGGCACGGAGGATGGTGGGCTCCGAGGGCTACCGTTTCTGCGAATGGCGCTGCCGGACGCCTCCGCCGGGCGACCTGCCACGTTCGGAGCGCTACGCCAGCTTCCTCCGGGAGCTGCCTCAGGATCCCGAGGAATGCCTGGCGTTGATCCCTCGCAAGTCGCGGGCATCGACCCGGCAGGCCCGGGACCGACATGGGTTGTCCTTCGTCGAGGATCCGAGCCGCCTGACGCAGTTTCACCGGCTGTTCCTGCTCAACAAGCGACGCCTCGGGTCACCGGCGTTCTCGCTGGATTTCTTCCAGGACCTGATGCAGACGTTTCCCAGGCGCGCACGGGTGCACGTCGTCGTCAGGGGGAATTGCGTGGTCGTCGCCGTGTTGTCGTTCATCGACCGCGACACCCTCCATTGCTATTTCTCGGGCTCTGTTCCGGAAGCGGACTCGGTCGGTGCTTCCAACTACATGTACTGGCGACTGATGCAGTGGGCAGTCGAGCAGGGTCTTGAGAGGTTCGACTTCGGACGCTCCCGGGTGGACAGCGGTCCGTATCACTTCAAACGCCACATGGGATTCGAGCCGCGCCTGCTGCCGTATGTTTTCATCCTCGGCGTGGGGGAGAGGATTCCGGAGGTCCATCCTTCCAACAAGAAGTTCTCACTTGCTCAGAAGGTCATCCGGAACCTCCCCGTACCGGTTCTCGAGCATCTGGGTCCCCTGCTGATGAGCTTGGTCCCCTGAAGAATCCGGAGGGTTCGGCCTTGTTGGCCCATCGGGGTCTCAAGGGGTCGGTGCATGGGTTGACGAGAGGATCTCTCGAAGGGGGTTCGAAGGACGATCGGTGGGGCAACCGGAAACGCTGGATGGCACGGAGAATCTGCACGAGGTCCCCCCACACTCATGGGGACCCAGAACCCGGAGGGAACGGTTTTGGGGGCTCTCCTGACATTCTTGTGGGTCGTTTCTTGACGAAACTCGATGAAACCCATGGATAGAGAATTCGTGACCATGGTGCGGATGCTTTCGACCGAGACTCGCGGAAGCTCAGAAGACGACGGAGTAGACTTGTGGCGTGCACCGGAAGCTCCCTGGACAACGTTGATTTGGTCGTTGACGTCGACCAGGGTGCCAGAACCGATGCGCAGATTCTTCATTTCACAGAGAGTGCGAAGCTCCATCGGCGCTTCACCGTTGGTGCAGACCTATTCCGCTCGCCCACAAGAATGTCAGGAGAGCCTTTTTTTCGAGGCTTCCTCCCGAGAATCTGCGCCTTCGTCGGATGACTCACTGAGAAAACCGTTCGCTCATGTCCGAGGCCTCGACCTTGAATCGCAACCCTGAGACCGCCGACCCGTCGCCCTTTCCCACGGAAGTGCTTCTGGTCGAGGACGAGGAGGGCATCCGCGTGACACTGGCGGACGCGTTGAGCGAGGCCGGTTTCAACGTCACCTCCGTCAAGGACGGGTCGGAAGCTCGAGAGCTGATCGAGTCGCGAGTGTTCGACGTCGTCATCA
>Ga0247727_10004857_pt1 | contig 27977 bp, 25 predicted proteins | sample WisWelCaveWW1625_FD_202498 | JGI IMG/M metagenome (GOLD analysis project Ga0247727, IMG submission 202498) | Biofilm microbial communities from Wishing Well Cave, Virginia, United States - WW16-25 | ecosystem: Environmental > Aquatic > Deep subsurface > Groundwater > Cave microbial mat | place...
CGAAAGCGTGCTCTCCTTCGATCTGCCGCTGCCTTCGCGCTATCAGGACGCGAATGCGCGGCTGGCTTTCTACCAGCGGTTCTACTCGCGGATCGAGACGTTGCCGGGCGTGGTGGCGGTGGGCGACGTGACGCGACTGCCGCTGGCCGGTCGCGCCGGCAATCCCACGACCATGCTGGCGATTGAAGGCGCGCAGGTTGCGCCGGGCGAACGACCGCAGGTGGATTTCCGCCGCGCCGGACGCGACTACTTCCGCGCGATGGACATCTCGCTCGCGGCGGGCCGGCTGTTCAACGAACGCGACACGCCCGCGACCGAGCCGGTCGCCATCATCAACCAAATCGCGGCGCAGCGTTTCTTCCCGGGGCAGGACCCGCTGGGGAAGCGCGTCGGCTTCGGCAATGCGCCGACGATGCCGCAGTGGAGCCGGATTGTCGGCGTGGTGGGCGACATCCGTCACGTGGGTCTGCAAGTGGAGCCGCGCCCAGAGGTTTATATCGCTGCTTCTCAAGCGCCGCCGTTCGCTCCCGTCGTGGTGGTGCGCAGCTCGACTGATCCGGCGGCGCTCGTCCCCGCCATCCGCGCCGCGCTGCGTGAGATTGATCCCGACGCGCCCGTGTTCAACGTTCTCACGCTCCGGCAGATTCGCCGCCAATCACTTCAGCAGCCTCGCTTCCAGGTCTTCCTCTTCGGATTGTTCGGCGGGATGGCGCTGCTGCTGGCCATCGTCGGCGTCTACGGCGTGATGGCGTATTCGGTCGCGCAGCGCACCCACGAGGTGGGCATTCGCGTGGCGCTCGGCGCGCTGCCCGCTGACGTGATGCGGCTGGTGGTCGGCGAAGGGATGAAGCTGGCGGTCGCCGGGATCGCGCTGGGAATTCCAGCGGCGCTCGGCGCCACACGGCTTCTGGCAAGACTCCTCTTCGGGGTGAAGCCCGCTGATGTGATGACTTACGCCGCCGTCGCACTGCTGCTGGCCGTGGCCGCGCTGGTCGCCTGCTACCTGCCTGCGCGGAGAGCGGCGAAGGTAGACCCGATGGTGGCGTTGAGATGTGAGTGAGTGCGATCCGTTTCCTCGAAATGACTGCGAAGTCAGGGATGAGGAACGAAGACCGACTGTTTGGTTATCCAAACGGCAAGGCTCATTGCGGCTCGGTGTGACTCGATCTTCGCTGACGCAGATCACCACGCCGCTTTCAAGGAGTATGCAAATGGAGACACTCTGGCAAGACCTGCGCTACGGCGTTCGGATGTTGATGAAGCGCCCAGGCTTGACGCTCATCGCCGTGCTTTCACTCGCGCTCGGCATCGGCGCGAACACCTCGATGTTCAGCATCGTCAACGCAGTGTTCCTGCGGCAATTGCCCGTGGTTGAGCCGAACCGGTTGATGTTCGTCTTCAGCGGCACGCGTAACAGCCCGTGGGGCACAATCTCTTATCCGAATTACGTTGATTACCGTGACCGGAACGAAGTCTTCAGCGAGCTGGCCGCTTACGGCAATATCACCGTCAGTTTGAGCAGCGATGAACGGCCCGATCTGGTCAACGGTGTGATCGTCACGGGCAATTATTTCGACACGCTGGGAGCGCGCGCGGCACTCGGTCGCGCGATTTCGCCCGAAGATGACCAAACGCCGAACGCGCATCCCGTCGCCGTCATCAGCCATCGTCTGTGGCAAAACCGTTTCGGCGGCAATCGCGAGGTTGTCGGGCAGGAGATCGCTTTGAACGGCCATCGGTTCACGATCATTGGCGTGATGCCGGCGGGGTTCGAGGGCGCGGAGATTCTGGAGCGGTGCGACGTTTACGCGCCGATGATGATGCAGGCTGTGGTGCGGCCTCCACGCGGAGGTTTTTCCGGCGAGATGAATCCTGACCTTTTGTTCCAGCGCGGCCCGGCGTGGATGCGGATGATCGGCCGGTTGAAACCCGGCGTTTCGATTGAGCAGGCGCAGGCTGGAATCTCCACTCTCTCATCGCAGCTTGAACAGGCTTATCCGAACGAAAATCGGGGAAGGATCACCACGCTTTTTCCTGTCAGCAAGATTGATCCGCGCGGTTACACGCCGCTTCTCACAGCCGCCGCGTTACTGATGTCAGTGGTTGGGATGGTGTTGTTGATCGCGTGCGCGAATGTGGCGAACCTGCTGCTGGCGCGCGCCGTCGCGCGGCGCAAGGAGATCGCCGTGCGGTTGGCGATGGGCGCGAGCCGTTTGCGGCTGATCCGCCAGTTGCTGACCGAGAGCGTTCTGTTGGCGCTGTTGGGCGGATTGGCTGGATTGCTGATCGCTGTTTGGACGATTGATGTGTTGAAGACCACGCCACCGCCCGTCGGCATCTTCTCGTTCAACCTGGATTTCAGCATTGACGGCCGCGTGCTCGGCTTCACGCTGGCCCTGTCGTTATTAACCGGAATCGTCTTCGGCCTTGCTCCGGCGTTGCAGGCTTCACGGCCCGATCTTCTGCCGTCGTTGAAAGACGAATCGTATTCCCCGGTTCAATCGCGCCGCCGGTTCACGATGCGCAACCTGCTGGTCATCGCGCAGGTGGCGTTGTCTTTGGTATTGCTGATCGGCGCGGGATTGTTTTTGCGGAGCCTGCGCGAGATTCAGGTCGCGCACCCCGGATTCGACGCCGACAATGTCCTGACCGCGTCGCTCAGAATCAATCTGCTGCGTTACACGAAACCGCAGGCCCGCGAATTTTACCGGCAAGTGACCGAGCGCGTCGAAAGTATTCCCGGCATTGAGTCTGCAAGTCTGGCGCGCGTCGCGCTCATCAGCGGCGAAGGCCGCAGAGGCGGCTTTATCCTCGAAGGGCAGGATGAACAGGAGATCAATCAACGTCGCAGCCGCGAAGACAACGATCTGCAAGCTGTCAGAATGAACATCGTCAGCCCGAAGTATTTTCAGACGATGGGCATTGCGCTGCTGCGAGGCCGCGATTTCACTGCGCAGGACGACGAAGGCTCGCCGAGCGTCGTGGTCATCAACGAATCTTTCGCGCGGCAATATTTCGCCAATCAAGAACCGTTGGGCAGGCGTTTGCGCTTCGGCGGGTCGAACACTCCCTGGAGCGAGGTCATCGGCGTCGCGCGCGACAGCAAGTATCGCACCCTCAGCGAAGACTTTGGGCCGATTGCTTACCAGCCAGTCGCTCAGAACCACGAAACCGGAATGACGCTGCACGTGCGCGCGGCGGGCGATCCGCTCGGCGTGGCTGAGACGGTGCGGCGCGAAGTCAATTCGATTGAAAAGAATCTGCCGCTGAGCGATTTGCAGCCGATGTCGGCTCTGGTCGCCTCGTCGCTCTACCCAGCGCGGATGGGAGCGGTTTTGATCGGAGTGTTCGGTCTGCTGGCCTTGCTGCTCGCCGGCGTGGGGCTGTACGGCGTGATGTCTTACGCAGTTTCGCAGCGCACGCGCGAGATCGGCGTGCGGATGGCGCTGGGGGCGCAGGCGCGCGATGTGCTCAGGCTGGTGGTGAAAGAGGCGATGACGCTGGTCGCCATCGGGATGGTGATTGGCTGGGGTTTGTCCGCCGCATTGTCGCGGTTGATTGTGAGTTTCCTGTTCGGCGTTGGCGCGATGGATGCGGTGACGTTCGCCGCAATTCCGGTTGTGCTGGCTTCGGTCGCGCTGCTTGCGAGCTATCTGCCCGCGCGGCGCGCGATGAAAGTTGACCCGATGGTCGCATTACGTTGCGACTGAAAACCGTGAGAGGAGAAATTAAAATGAAGGCTCAATCTCGATTGCTTTTGTTCATCGTGTTGGTTGCAGCGATGTTTGCCGTGGCCTATAGCGCGCGAGCGTGGCAACCACTGGATCAATCATCTCCCGCGACCAAAACGGCGACGAACGCTTCCGAAGCCGACCTGGCCGCGATCAAGCAGACCGCGCTCGATTACATCGAAAGTTACTACGAGGGCAACGCCGAACGGATGGAGCGCGCGCTGCATCCCGACTTGGCCAAACGCATTGTTCACACTGACCCGAAATCGGGACGCAGCCGGCTGGATCAGATGAGCGCGATGTCGCTGGTGCTGGGCACGCGGGCGCGCGCCTCAAGGCCCACGCCGAAAGATAAGCAGCAGAAAGACGTGACCGTGCTCGACGTCTTCGAAAACGCCGCGAGCGTGAAGATCGTGGCGACTGACTGGATTGATTACCTGCACGTGGCGAAGTTCAACGGGCGTTGGGTGATCGTCAACGTGCTGTGGGAATTGAAGCCGCAGCAGAAGTGAGGATCGGAAACAATCAAGAAAGAGCATGGAGTTCAGCTTTTACCACGTAGTAACGAATAAATTCGTTACTACGTGGTCACGCGTGATCCTCGACGTGACGCAGGTAGACCGCAGCCGCTCGCCGCAGGGAGAAGAGATCGCCTACTACACCGCGCTCGCCGAAGTTGACCGCTTCGATTTCGGCGTTTGTCCGTTTAGTCATGGGGCACGGGCTTGATCCCCAACTGCCGGATCAACTTATCAAGCGGCACGTTGCGTAGATGAGCAAGTTCGATCAGGTATTGAAGTCTTTCAGCGTCAAACATCTCGACCCGGTTGGTCAGTTCGATCAATTCCTGAAGCTCGTCAGGAGTAATCGTGTAAGACTGGCGTTTCTCAATAAGTTCATTCAACCGCTGCTGCATCGCTGCGGGCAGGCCCTGATAGATTTTGTCGAGCAGTTCAGCCTCGCGCTCTGAAAGAACAGGCGCGCGCTCTTTGGCTTTGAGCGTAAAAAGTCTGGCCACGAATTGTTCGAGTTCGCTCTGCGGCATTTGCAGGGCGGCATTCAATAACTGTTCGGTATCAATCTGAATGGTCGGCATAGTGATAAGCTCCTTTGCGATGACGCGCCTATGATAAACCTCGCTGCGCGGCGTTGGCTAATGAAATGAACAAGAGGCTGTTTTGAAATCCAGCCCCAGCGGGGCGAAATGTTTATAGTTTGCGATGGCGTCCATTTCCCAAGCTCCGTCAGGAGCGAAATGCGCCAGATGCCGCTCCTAACGGAGCTAGAGAACAAAAGCACGCCACAAACTTCGATGCGAATAGTTTGGTCAGGGAGTGGGTGTTACGTGTCAGGGTTCACGACATCGTGCACACAAAAGGCTCACGACATCGTGGACTGTTTAATTGGGCATAAGGCTCACGACATCGTGGACTGAAATGCCAAATGCCCTGTCAATATTGGGTTTCGTGTTCATTCATCATGACCTTTAACGTGGTCTGATAAACGAGAAAAACCCCGAAGAAATTCGCTATCGTCGGTTAGCCTTCAAGCTCTTTGACAAGGAAAAATCTCCCGCTGAAATTTTGGCGCTGATCCCGCGTTCACGCTCCTGGCTCTTCAAATTGAAGCAACGTTATGACCAGGATGGGTGGGAAGCATTGGATAGCTTGTCAAAAGCCCCACACAACTCTCCACATCGGTACCCATCGGAGGTGGTCAAGTTGGTCGTGCGCGTGCGCCAGCGTTTGGAGAAGAGCGCTGCCGGCTTGATCAACGCACGTGAAATTCAACCAGAACTGGTGCGTCGCCACCGGCTCAAACCGCCGCCCTCGCAAGCCACGATCAAACGCTGGCTCAGACAGGCCGGCTTGATCGCGACGCCAGCCGAGAGTGACAAAGCGGCATACTATCCCGCGCCGAACCTGGGAGACGATTTAGTCATCTTCGCCTGTGATTGGGCGGCGCGTTACTTCAAGGGCGGCGAGAAGGTCTTCGTCTTTCATACGATTGATCATCGGTCACACGCTTTGGCGCAAAGGGAGCCGCGGCGACAAGACTACAGTGACAGCCTGTCAACACCTGCTGGAGGCCTGCTCGCAATTGGGCCTCCCGGACTTTTGGCAAATTGATAACGATGCCGGTTTCACAGGGCTGGGGCGCACCCCGCGCGTCTTCGGACGATTTGTGCGCCTGGCTTTGTATCTGGGCCTGGAACTGATCTTCGTTCCGCCGGGTGAGGCAAAACATAATCACGTCGTCGAGCGAGTGCACGGAACCTGGGCCGAGAGCTTGCGGGAACAAGAACCATTGCACCTCGCTCCGTGATCTCGATCGCCAGAGCCCGAAGTTCTTCGCCTGGTACGAGCATTACGCTCCGCCTGAGTTGGGCGGGTTGACGGTCAAGCAAGCCGCTCGTCAGCTGCGTTGCCCAAAACTGTCGCGCCGACAAATCACACAAATACCAGCAGAGTTGCCGCTGACGGCCGGACGCTTGCACTTCATCCGCAAGGTTGACGCGCAAGGAGAGATCAACATTCTCAAAGAGCCATGGAAGGTTTCCAAAAGCCTGGTCGGCCAATACGTTTGGGCGACGCTCGATACGGGCAAGCAGGAACTCTTCATCCATCACCGCCGCAGCGAGCGAGCGGAACCCAGAGTGATCAAGCAGTACGCTTACCCAATTGACGAGAAGGTGCATCAGCTCAAGCCCGAGTTTCAACGTCGCGCACGCAAGATCGACATCTTGAAAATAATTTGAAAAGTGTCCGTGTGCGCCCCGACTACCAGGCGTTGCGTAGTTTCATTGAAAAACAGCAGGTCTGAACTTGCATCACTTGAGTGGCGAGAGATTGCTGGAGCGCCTGTCAAATCAGCTTTCCAGCAATTCTCCTCGCATCGAATGTCATTTTTTCAAAGTCAGAGTCCACGATGTCGTGAACCTCGCACTCAATTAAGAAGAGTCCACGATGTCGTGAACCCTGACACCTGATAATCACTTTCACTCATTACTTTCCTCCCTTCGTAACTAAAGGCAAGAAGGCGACAACCTCGCGCTCTTGCCTTACATTACTGCTTTCCTTCTCTCATTCTCAAGCGCACATCACAGCGTTCACCAGGCGCGGCCTGTAGCGTTGGCGTCAACCATAACGCTCGTGGGCCGCGCTCCGGCGCAATGGATGTTCGGCAGCGAAATCAGTTTTTTGAACGCCCGCCTGCGTGACTACATCCAGCCGAGTTCCCTCATGGCCCACGGAGCATTCCACACTTTGATCATTCGCGCGACTTTGTTCTCGTCACTCATGGTTAACACATAGACATAGTGAGAATGAGTTTCTTTGTTCGTCGGAGGTACAGGACCGCCTTCTCCAGTGTGCCGAGCATGATAAGTCGCAAAGAAAACGGCGGTCCGCGTCGCTTCGTCATAGGAAGAGGTATGGAGGTCATACGTGGCGCCCGGAGCGGTAATCTTCCCAATGCCCGCCATCCATTCACAATAGGCCTCAACCGTCTTAATCTCAGCCAGTGGCTCACTCTGCGCAGTGAAAGATGCGCCATCGGCTACATACGGTTTACATCCCTCCCAGCCTTCTGGGGCTTCACAGGCAATAAAGAATTTAGTGGCATTTTCAAAAGCAGTCATTTTCTCCCCTCAATTGTTTTGGTTGAAATGTTGTTAGCTTCTTTCGTTCTTACTTCGCCCGATGCTGCAGCGGATGGTTAGGCGGTTTCCCACGGGCGGCGGGCCAAGCGGTCCTCGCGGGCCGGGCCGGCGACCAGCCGCATTACCCCGTGCCCCAGTACCACAATTAGGACGTAGGCCGCGGAGATAGCCAGGACGGGCGCGACCCCCGGCGCATAGGCCCCCCACTCCGGGAACCTCGCCATGTACCAGTAGTCCCGCGGCGGGCCGATGATTGCCACGGTGATGAGGCACACCGCCAACCCGCGCCAGCCGAACCGGCGGGCGATCCGCCAGGTGATGAGGAAAATGAACCCAATCAGGGGGGAGCCGATCAGCATCACTGTCAGGAAGTACGGCTCCCAGGTGATCGCCATGTGCCACCACCCCACCCGCTCACCGAGGGCGATGATCCCCAGCGCCACCACACCGACGGTCACCCCGCCGGTCAAGGCGCCCGCGATGCGCCGCGCCGTCGCGCGCGTGAGCACAGCGACAACGACCAAAATGACCAAGTACATGGCGTTAAAGAGGTGAAGCTGCTGCGTGGTCATGCATTCCTTTCGCGCCACCTAACGCTGGCCGCTCAACCGCTGCCGAAAGCGGGAGCGACGGAGGAGCAAACGCTGTAGGCAGTCGGTTGCAGCGATTGGTTAAGCCAAGTCCCGCTTGCCCCAGCCCGTGGGGATGGGTGTGAAGCGCCGTGACGCGCCCAGGCGTGCCCTTAGCCTCGCTGAATGTCGAGGGGAAACACCGTATCCATGATGGACGCCCCACCATCCACGTGGAGCGTTTGCCCGGTGATAAAGCTCGCTTCGTCCAGGCACAGCAAGAGTACAGCATTGCCAATATCTGCCGGAGTGCCCACCCGGCCCAGCGGTGTCCAGCCGCTCTCGTGCCAGGTTTTAATGGCCTGGAATACCTCCGTTGGCAGCCGGCTCACCACACTGTCATCGGTGGCTCCGGGGCTGATCACATTCACCGTGATGCCGCGGCGGCCCAAGGCCACCGCAAAGTAGCGCGCCAGCGCATCGAGCGCCGCTTTGGCGGCGCCCATGGCCGCCCAAGGCTGCCAGCTCCCCGTGCGCCCGCTAGGCGAGTAGCTGATGGCGATGATTCGGCCCCCGTCTGGCATAAGCCGGGCCGCCGTCTGGGTCTCCAGCAAAAAGGCCTGCGCTTGAGAATCGAGTGCGCTGTGCCACTGCTCCAGAGTGAGGTCCAGCGGGGGCTGGTAGAACGCCGAGAGTTCCGGCCGCGCGTTGCTCACCAAGATATCCAGCGTCCCGAATTCCTGCTGAACCCGGTCGAAAAGCCGGCTGATCTCCTCAGGGCGGGTCACGTCGGCTTGCACTACGAACCCATCGGCGCCACACGCCCGGACCTTCGCCAAGGTCTCGTTGGCAGCTTCCTCCTGCGTGTAGTAGTGAATGGCGGTCTTGACGCCGTGCTCGGCCAGCTTCAGCGCGATCCCCCTACCTATACCACGCGAGCTGCCGGTGATAAGCGCATGTTTTCCACGAAGTGACATATTTATCTCCTTTGTCGGCCAAACTCAGTCTTCCATTGATGGTAAGCAATGCAAAGCGTCCAGAGATTATCCGGATGATTCGCATCTACTGGTTGTTTTGAGTCTGAGACGGGCGGAGTATATGGCGCGCCGATGGATAGCGCAATACAATAAAGGCGCGCTGAAGCGGTCTGATTTCAACCTACATTCGGAGGACACAGTTATGAGCAAAGATATAGCGGCTAAACGCGCGGCCTTTCGCGCGCTGCACGAAGACGGATGCTTCGTCATCCCCAATCCCTGGGATATTGGCAGCGCCCGTCGCCTGGAAAAACTCGGATTCAAGGCGCTGGCTTCGACCAGCGCTGGCTACGCCTGGACGCTCGGACGGCGGGATGGCGAGTTGACCCGTGATGAAGTGCTGGAACACTTGCGCGCGCTGTGCGCGGCAACCGATCTGCCGGTAAACGCAGATTTTGAAGCAGGGTTCGCGGATCAGCCCGAGGACGTTGCGGCCAATGTGTCGCTGGCGGTCGAAACCGGCGTGGCAGGACTTTCGATTGAAGATCGCACGGGCCAAGAACTATATCCATTGTCGCTCGCGGTGGCGCGTATCCGGGCGGCGCGGGAAGCCATCGGCAAGTCCGGCCATGACGTTCTGCTGGTTGGCCGCACAGAGGGTTTGCTGATCGGGAAGACAAGCCCGGATGAAGCGATAGAGCGGCTGGTCGCCTACTCGGACGCGGGCGCCGATGTGCTTTACGCTCCCGGCGCCAAAGACCTGGCCGACATCAAGGCGATTGTTGATGCGGTCGCGCCCAAGCCGGTGAACGTGTTGTTGCTCGGTTCGGGCATGAACGTCGCCGACCTCGCGGCGGCAGGCGTGCGGCGGATCAGCGTCGGCTCGGCGTTCGCCGCGGCAGCCTGGGCCGGCTTCGAGGAAGCCGCTCGGTCGGTGCGCGATGAGGGTCACTTGCCTGCGGCCAGAGGGTAGCCGAGGCGACGATGGCTCGCGCTCTGTTCCTGCGGCGCAGGTGGATGACGGTTTGATCAACCTGATTATTCCGTACGCGATAACCTTTCGCGCGAAACCTTTTCGCGCTCCGCGACGTTTTTAGCGGCAAACCGGAACGCAAAAGGAAAGGAACTTCAACCATGGAAGCAAGAATCCTGGCTCGACATCCAGACAAAACCAAACAGGGCGTGAACATCAGCAAAGAGAAATACGACACCATCCGCGAACAGATCGTCGCCGCGTTGCGCGAGAATGGCGAGATCGTCTTCAAGGAACTGCCCGCAATCGTCAAGAAGAGACTCAAGGGCAAATTCGACGGCTCGATCTCGTGGTACACGACCGTCGTCAAACTCGACCTGGAAGCGCGCAGGATCATCGAGCGCGCGCCCGGATCAAAACCTCAGAGAATCCGTTTGAAATAACCGAAGGAGAGGGAAAGAATGAATCGTTTGTTCCACCTCGCGGCTATCGTTGGTTTGCTGACAATCGGCGTTTTTGCGCAAGACCCTTTGAAGGTCGCGCCGCAGAATTACAAGCTGGAATTCGAGAACGACTGGGTGAAAGTCGTCCGCGTCCATTACGGCGCGCGCGAAAAGATCGTGGCGCACGATCACACACAGACAGCCGCAGCTTACGTCTATTTGAACGACAGCGGCCCCGTCATCTTCAAGCACATCAACCTGAGTTACGGGGCGATCACCAGACCTGAAACCAAAGCCGGCAGTTTCCGTCTTTACAAAGCGGTGAAGGAAGTTCACGAGGTGGAGAATCCCGGCGACACGCCGAGCGATTTTCTGCGCGTTGAATTCAAGACCGCGCCGGTCAACGAGAAATCGCTGCACGGCAAGTATCATCGTGAAGCTTATCCGGCGGGCGAGAATTTCAAGAAGACACAATTTGAAAACGAACAGATTCGCGTGTCGCGCGTGGTCGCCGCGCCGGGCAAGAAGATTGATGTTTCGACGAACTCGACTGAGCCGGCTTTGCTCATCGCGCTGTCTGCGGCAAAATTCAAGCTGTCCGCTCGCAACGGCAAAGCCTCGCAACTGAATCTCGAACTGGGGCGCGCGCGATGGGTGGGAATCAACCAGCCGGAGGCGCTGGAAAACTCCGGCGATGCGCCAGCGGAACTGCTCCGCTTCGACTTCAAAACCAAACCTGTTCGGAGCGAGTCGAACGAAAAAGGAAAACCACACGTCCATCCGCACAACTGAGTCAACGCTGATGAAAAGACAACTGAGAAGCTACGCCGCCGCGTCCATTCTGTTTCTGCTCTTTCCGATCACCATCGCCGCTGGCGCCAACGCTCAAAACATTTCGGAGTCAGCGATCACCGGTCGCGTCACCGACAGCCGCGGCGACGCGGTCAGAAACGCGCGCGTCACCGCGATTGCCGCCGGTCAAACCGCGCGCGCGGCAACCACCGGCGCCGACGGGCGCTTCACGATCAAGCTCCCGCCGAACGATTACGAACTGCGCGTCACGGCGATTGGCTTCGGCGCCCACTCGCAACGCGTCGCGTTGGCCGCAACCGAACGGCAGATAAATCTAGCCATCTCGCTCGAACCCGCGACGATTGCCGATACGATCACGGTCACGCCGGCGCGAACCGAAGTTCGACTGCTCGATCTGGCCGCCAGCGTTTCGACGCTTGACGCCGAAGATGTCAACCACGCGGCGGCGCAAACGCTTGACGATCTGCTCAGGCAAGTGCCGGGCTTCAGCATCTTCCGCCGTTCGAGCAGCGTCGTCGCCAATCCGACTACGCAAGGCGTCAGCTTGCGAGGCGCGGGGGCCAGCGGCGCCAGTCGCACGCTGGTGATGGCTGATGGTGTGCCGCTCAACGATGCGTTCGGCGGCTGGGTCTACTGGGATCGCGTGCCGCGCGCGGCTGTGGATCGAATCGAGATCGTTCGCGGCGGCTCGTCCGATTTGTACGGTTCGGACGCCCTGAGCGGCGTGATCAACGTGCTGACCCGCCCGCCGTCGAACCGCGTGGTGAGCGCAGAAGCGAGTTACGGCGCCCGCGACACCGCCGACGTTTCTTTTTTTGCGGCGAACAAATGGAACGGCTTTTCCGCCGCAGTTTCCGGCGAGGCATATCGCACGGACGGTTACTTCACCATCGCGCCGGAAATTCGTGGCACGGCGGACGACCGCGCCAGCTCGAAACATCGCACGGCGACGCTGCGGCTGGGTTACGAGTGGAGCGCCGAAAACGGCGTCTTTGTTCGCGGCTCGCTGTTCGACGAAGACCGGCGCAACGGAACCAAAGTGCAAACAAACGACACGGCTTCGGAATCGCTGGTGGCCGGCGGGCGGTTCAGAACCGCCGATGGAAGCAATTGGAATTTGACTCTGTTCGCCAACCAGCAACGCTATCACCAGACTTTTTCGGCGGTGGCGGCCAATCGAAATTCAGAGGCGTTGAATCGTTTGCAGTTCGTGCCTTCGCGCGACGCGGGCGTTTCCTTCAACTGGGCGCGGATGAGTTTTGAAAAGCACCTGCTGGTCGCCGGAGTTGACGTGCGCGGCGTGCGCGGCGTGAGCGACGAAACCGCGATTGCCAACAACCGCGCGACGACGTTCGCCAGTTCCGGTGGGCGCCAGCGCCGCGCGGGTTTTTTCATCCAAGACCTGGTCAATATCTCGCCGCGATGGCAATTCAGCGCCAATGCGCGTTACGACAACTGGCGCGACTCATCGGCGGCTTCGGTGTCGCGCAATTTGACGACCGGGGCTGTCACGCCGCGCTTCTTCCCGGCACGTTCGTTGGACGCTTTCAGCCCGCGACTGTCGCTGATCTTCAGACCGGCTGAGCGTTTTTCGCTGCGAGCTTCGGCTTACCGGGCTTTTCGCGCGCCGACGCTCAACGAGCTGTATCGCGGATTTCGCGTCGGCGACACGCAAACGAACGCCAACGAGAAACTGGTCGCCGAACGGCTGACCGGCGGCGAAGCGAGCGCAAACTGGACGCCGGCTGGCAACGTCGTTGCGCGGCTGACCGGTTACTGGACTGAGACCGTCAATCCGATTTCAAACTTCACGCTGTCGGTCACGCCGGCGTTGATCACGCGCGAGCGGCGAAATTTGGGGCGCACCCGCTCACGCGGCATCGAAGCCGAGGCGGACTTCCGCTTCGCGCATTACTGGCAGATCACGGCCGGCTATCTGTTCGCCGACGCGACGGTGCGGCGCGCTCCTCAGGACGCCAGTCTCGTCGGTTTGCGCATTCCGCAAGTCCCGCAACATCAATTCACGCTGCAAACCGTTTACGCGCATCCGAAATACGTCACGGCGGCGATGCAGTTTCGCGCCGCCGGCAAGCAGTTCGACGACGATCAGAATCGGCTGCCGCTGGGCAGCTTCGCGGTAATTGACGTGATGGTCGCGCGCCCGCTGGGCCGCTACGTCGAAGCGTTCGTCGCCGTGCAGAACCTGCTCGACGAGCGATTCGCAGTCGGGCGCACGCCGCTTGAAACTTTGGGTATGCCGCGAATGGTGAGGGGCGGCGTGAGGTTGCGATTTGAAAGATGAAAAGCGAAAGCCATGTCGCGTATGCGCGAAAGCGCCGGCCTGTGCTAAGATTCACCCGCTTTCTCATACTATCGCCGCCAATATGGAATTCGTCTTGAAGTAAGTCGGATTGAAACGGGGGATCAGAAAGACTATGGCAGAAAAACTCTCCGCGCAAAGTACAAACGGCAAAACAGCTAAACTGCGAAACGCCATTCGCTCGCTCTATGGGAAAGTGCTGCTGCTCGAAGGCAAGCTCATTACCACTGGCAAGAGTGGAAAGATTGTTGTTCGCGACGTGTTTATGATTCCGCAAGATGAGCCGGAGACAAAAGAAAAGATTGAGCCGGCTTTCGATGAGCTTTTAAGCCAGATAAACGCGAGCATTGCAGAGACCATGAAGATTCAAGCAGAAAGCCTCAAATTGTCGAGAAAATTGCAGAAGGAGATGGCTAAATTAAGGGCGGCGTAAAATGTGGGAACGATTCTTTCAACTGGCTCAACAGGTCTTCATCATCGTCGAAACACAAAAGCGGCACGAACAGGACATCGCAGAACTGAAGAAAGCAGTAATTGATCTCACGATCGTATTGAATCGTCTGGCTGACCGAGCAGAACGAAGTGAAGCACATGAAAAAGAGGCTCGCGAAAAGTTTGCCCTGCAATTGCAAGTCAAGCTGATGGAGTTTGAACAACGTCTTGCCTCCGGCAAAGCCGAACGACCTTCCCAAACTAAAGCCAGACGCAAACTTCCGCCTGCCGGGAAAAAAGCTGATTGATTTGATCACGCGCGAGCGGCGAAATTTGGGGCGCACCCGTTCACGCGGCATCGAAGCCGAGAGTGATGGGCTATCTTTTTTGTCCATATTTCACAAATGTCGGCGCTGTGATTGCCGTGTAATTCGTCGCCTTCGTTGAAAGCCTGGTGTAAAACCCCGCCGCCCGTCCGCCGATCAAATAGACTCCGTAATTCGGCAACAACCCATCTTCTGTTGGCGCGATTTCAAAGAACCGCTGCGCGATCCAACGCCCCGGAATCGCCGTCGCCAGCGCGAGCGACCAATCCTGCGGTTTGGCGAACGGCCCGACGATGACCGAATCGCCTTCACAGCCGTAATCCGATTTCAACACCCATTCATCGCGGTTCAACTCTCCGTGATTCATCGCCATCAACCTCCGGGTTTCGGGAATGTATTCGGCGATCCACTCCTGGGTCTGCTTTGAAAACATCTCGCGCCGCTCCCACATCAACGCCATCGCGATCTTGTTCTGCGTGACGACCGAGCCGAAAGGATTGACCACGGTGACGCGGCCTTCATTCTCGGCTTCGAGCAACAAAGCCAATTCACGTTCGAGAGGATCGGGATCGGCGAATGGTCCCTGGTTCGTCCATACCGGTTCGCGCTCGCCCCACCAATCGGTCTTGTAATGGCGCAGGATCAAATCAACCGCTTCGCCCATCACCGTCACCCGCCCTTGTCTGTCAACGCCCAGATTGAATGGCGAACCAAGCGTAACTTTGCAACCGCGACCTTCGAGCCATCGCCTGTAAATCGCAATCATGCTCAGGTCTTCGGGCAGATCGGTCGGATAGATGATGGCGGCGCTCTCCGGCTCCGCCGGCTGCCCGGTTCGCGCGCGATGCGAAGCGACCAGCATCTGCCAGAAGCGATCATCGAATCCTTCGTTCGGATCGGTGGTGTTCGGATGAAAAGGATGGAGCAGTTGGTTGAGCAGCACGGCCTCGGCTTCACCCGAAGGCGTATCGGAATTCATTTCGCAGGCGCGGATGCGACCATCCTCTCCACCGTTTGGGCAAATGAACAAATCCACGCGCGCGATGCCGTGCCATCGGCCTTCCGAGGCCAGCCACATCGCCTTCTGCCAGGGAGTGAGGTTGAAGAATTGATCGAGCAGTTCGGGATGACGCCCGACGATTCCGGCGAGTTCGTGGTAGACGAGACCAATGCGTTCGGCGGCTGTTTGCAGTTCGCCGGCTTGTGACGGCGAAAGCGCCGCGCCCTGCAATCGAAACCGTTCTTTGCCGCCCAGCCAGGGATCGGAGAGGACGCCGGTGGCGTATAGCATCTGAGCGAATTCGCCGTAGCTGGGAGATTTATTCGTCACAAGTTATCCCACTCATCCAGCAGCAGTGGGCGGCTCAAGGAAAAGCTCAACAGCTTCACAGAGATTATCGAGAGCTTCTTCGACCGTGTACCCCTGACTGGCCACATCGAACTCCAGACACTGCGCAATGAACATATCGTCCTCGCGCCAGATGTTTGCGGTAAGGTTCAATCTCTGAGTCATAACCTAGCTTTGTGAGATCGGAGACATCGCCGCGAATCGCTGGTGCAGAGTCTCTTCATCAGGAATCTGATCGAGGTCGAAGAACAATTGCTTGAGCGCCTCGAGGTCGCGCACGCGCTCGATTTCAGAACTGAAATCGAGTTGGGGAAAACGCTTGCCGATGGCATGAAGCAACATCTCCACCACCACCTCGCGGGCTACCTCGCGCCCTTCCTCGCGTCCTTCCTTACGCCCTTCCTCGCGCGCTTCGTCACTGATGAATTGAATATATGGAGTTTCTCGCAACACATGTTCTGGAACCATTGTCATCCTCCCAAATAGATCGATTAAGTCTTCCCGATTGTAACGCAAACTGCCCAGCGACACGAAATGCAGCGCCAACACACGCCGCTGCGCTTCATCTTCAATCCGCCCCAACTCCTGCGCGCACCGTTCCAATTGCTCAGGCCCGCCTTTCATGAGCGGAATGAGCAGCGCCTCCGGGTCCTGATCGGCAAGGCGCTTGAAGGCTATGTCGTATGGCTTCTTGTCGGATTTCATGGTGGCTCCTGCAAAATCATCCTATTGCCGCGCAGGCTTTTCGTAAACGATGAAATGCTGCTGCGGCAAAAAATCCTTTGTCTCTTTCCAAACCAACCCGACGACCGCCATCTCTTTGCGGCATTGCGCGACGGTCATCTTGTGCAATCGCTTGATCGGCACATCCGGGTCTTCGCCGCGATATTCGATCTGGACGACGCGCCCGCCCGGCTTCAGAGCTTTCACGACGCTCCGCATCATCTCGTAGGGATAAGCAAATTCGTGATAGACATCCACCATCAGCGCAACGTCAACTGAGCCATCCGGCAACTTCACGTCCGTCTCTGTGCTCTGCACTGCAACAACGTTCTCGGCTTTCAACTCTTTCTTGCGGCGCTCGATGATCGCCAGCATCTCCGGCTGCAAATCAACGGCGAAGACCTTGCCCTGCTTCACCAGCGGTGCGATGCGGAATGAGAAATATCCGGTGCCCGCGCCGACATCGGCGACGACGTCAGCCGGTTTGAGCTTCATCTGTTCGACCACCTGATCTGGCTTCTCTTCTTCGATGCGTTCAGGACGTTCCAGCCATTCGGCGCCCTGGTATCCCATCACGTGCGCGATCTCGCGGCCCAGATAGAATTTGCCGATGCCGTCGGGATCGTGATCGGCGCGGGTTTCGTAGACCGGCTTGTCGGCGGCCATAGATTGTTGCGCGGCTCCGGTCTGCACCGTCCGGCAATCAACCGCCAACAGTAGAGCAAACAAGATGAAGATCGGCAGTTTGTTCATACGGCAAAATCGGGCGGGGCGACGAAGCGGCCGGTGACGCCGGCCATCTTCACCGCGATGTCAATCGGCGTCGCGTCTTCCAGGAACGGCCCCATGATTTGAATGCCAACCGGCAATCCGCTCTTCGTGCGACCGATGGGCGCAACGGTCGCTGGGCAGCCGGTCAACGTGGCGAACGAAATCCACTTCGCCATCTCGATGTAGGGACGCTCGCCTTCGGTCGTCGTCAGCTTGCGCGTGTTGGGGTCGCCTTGATGATTGTGCGGAAAGGCCGGGACGAAGCCGACGGGCATCAGGAAGGCGTCGTGCGTTTTGAAATACTCCTGCCAGACGGCGCGGGCTTTCAACCGCTGCCCGCTCTGTCGCAGCCAATCGCGGTGCAACGATGTCATCCCTTTCACCCACGGATCGTCGGCGCCGCTCGCCGCCGCTTGCTGCATGCCTTTGAACGCAGGCTCGGGCAGGCTCTCCGAGAAGAACGCGGCCAGCAGCCAGAGGTAATTCTCGAACTGTTTGGTCGGATCAACTCCGGCGGGCCAGCCTTCGGTCAGTTGCGCGCCGCTCTTCCGCAACGATCCGATCGCGTTCGCCAGCACTCCCTTCGCGGCGGAATCAACCGGGCAGAACGGGTCGTCAATCACGTAGCCGATGCGGTACTCGCCGAGCTTCGTCTGGCGCGGCGCGGGCAGGCTCCAGCGATAGGCTACGGCTTTGGCTGCATCGGGGCCGGCGACGACTTCGAGTTCGAGCAGCAAATCTTCGGCGCTGCGCGCGAGCGGCCCCGCGACCGGCAACTCCGCAGGCCCGGCGGCGACTCCCGGCGGCGGCGGAATGTGGCCGCGCAAAGGCACGACATCGAACGTCGGCTTGTGACCGTAGACTCCGCAGAAATGGCTCGGAACGCGGATCGAGCCGCCGATGTCGCTGCCGATCTCCAGGAAGCCGAAGCCTGCGGCTAACGCTGCTGCGCCGCCTCCGGTCGAACCACCTGGCGTGCGCGTCATGTCCCACGGGTTGTTCGACGTGCCCGCGACTTGATTATACGACTGCCAATCGGCGGCGAATTCGGGCACGTTGGTCTTGCCGACAATCACCGCGCCGGCGGCTTTCAACCGCGCGACGGTGACGGCGTCTTCCTTCGGCGTGTACTTCTCCAACATCTTCGCCCCGGAAGTCGTCCGCACGCCTTCGGTCGCAAACACGTCTTTGACCACGATGGGCAGGCCATGCAGTTTGCCCAATGATTTTTTCTTCGCCAGCAGATCATCGGCCTGTCTGGCGCGCGCCATCGCCTGTTCTTCCGTCAGCGTGACGAAAAGGTTGAGCTTCGCGTTATGCTTCTTGATCCGCTCGAAGACGTGCGCGGTCAGCTCGCGCGACGAGATGACGCCGCGACGAATAGCGTTGACGGCTTGTGTGGCCGTGCCGAAATCCGGATCGAACTTCGCGGCTTGCGCGTTCGCTCGCGGAAGGCGGCTGACGAACGGGGCGGCGGCGATTGCGACTGCGGCAGCTTTCAAGAATTCTCTGCGGTTTTTGCGATCCTGTTTCACGGCTGATCCTCCGGTTGTTACTTGATCTTCTTCGCCTTCTGATCGCCGCCTTGATGCAGAATCAGATGCGTGACCACGCCCTTGTCGTCTTTGACGAACGTGACCTGCGCCTCCACGACTTTGAGGAAGAACTTGGTTTCGGATTCGGGGAACAGCTCGAATTTCGGCTGCCCCGTCGCCTGAGTCATCAGACTGTCGCCTTCTCTGGTCATCGTGATAATGAAGTTGGGATTGAGTTCATACTGGCCGGCGTAAGCGTCGAGGATTTTCGGATCAATCTTGACCGCCGTGCGTTCGCGCGGGATTTCGTACTTCTCGCCGAACAGGATCGCGGCCAAATCCTGGCTGACCTTGCCGGGGTTGGCAGCGCCGTAATCGGCGTTGCGCAAAACGACGACCGTGACCTTCTCTTCGGGAAAGCGTGCGAGGCTGGTGTTGAAGCCGTTGATGCCACCGCCGTGGGCGACCACTTTTCGGTTGTGCTGCTGGTTGACTGCCAGGCCGTATGCGTAATTGTTCTTGTCCACGGTCATCATCGCCTCGCGCGATTTGGCCGAGAGCAGCTTGTCGGAGAACAGCGCCTCGTTCCACGCGAACAGATCCTCCACGGTCGAATAGAGCGATCCGGCGGCGTAGGGCACAGTCATATCCAAGTAATCCGAATTGATCCTGGCGTCTTTTCTCCTGGAGTAACCCGTCGCGCGCTGCTTGAGGATGCGGTCGTGCGTGTCGTAGCCCGTGTTCGTCAGCTTGAGCGGCCCGAAGATGTTCTCCTGCAGGAACGCCTCGTAACTCTGGCTCGAAATCTTCTCGATGATGTAACCGAGCAGGAAGTAACCCGAATTGTCGTACTTCATCTTTTCGCCGACGGGAAATTCGAGCGGCTTGGCTTTGAAACTGTCCACGAAGCCAGCAGGCGTGACCGTCATCAGACTGAGCTTGCGGAACTCCTCCGGCGATTTCACGTCGGTGTAACTCGGGATGCCGGAGGTGTGAGTCAGCAGGTGATGAATCGTGACCGGCTCCCAGGCCTTCGGGCAGTCCGCCACGTACTTGCAGATCGGGTCTTGCACGCTGAGTTTGCCGCGTTCCTGAAGCAACAAAATTGACGCGGCGGTGAACTGCTTGGTGATCGAGCCGAGCCGGAACTTGGTCTGCGGAGTGTTCGGGATGTCCCATTCCGCGTTGGCCATTCCGTAGCCACGGCTGAAGATCACCTTGCCGTCGCGCGCGATCAGCGCGGCGCCGGTGAAGCCTTGTTTGACGGCGGCGCTCAGGTATTCGTCGAACTTCAATGCGAGCGGCGCGCCGTCCTGAGCCGGTGCGCTCGCGGTGACGAGCAGCGACAGGGCGATGAAGATAACGAAGCGAGCAGTGATTGTTTTGGTCTTGTTCATATTTCCCTCTCCGGATGGTTAGAAGATTCGGGTCACGACCAGCGCGGTGGCCAGATAGCCGATGGCCTCGAGCAACCCCGCGCCGACGTTTTGATCTTCGGCGATTTCGCGGTCGAGCCTTCCGCGCCGAAAACTGAAGCCGCCGCCGAGCAGCAGCATCTGCACGATGACCTGGCGCACCGGATAAAACACCAGCACGAGGAGCATCATCAATCCGAAGCTGCGGAAGCCTTCGGCGTAACCGGTGAAATTGCCCGCCACCGCATAACTCGCCATCATCCCGATGGCGACGATCAACCCGCCGCAGCCAATCGCAGCCGCGACGTTGCCATTGTTGATCAGATCGGAATCGTCATAAGCGGTCAGAAACCGGAAGATGTGCGTCATCACGATCAACGCGGCAACGCCCGCCGACCAGAAAACGACGGTCGGCAGGATTGCGCCGCTGTCGCCGGTCAGCGATCCCGCGACTATCTGTCCCGACGCGAAATGGATCGCTCCGTCGAGAATCCCCGCGGCCAGATTGCCCTGCGTGATCTGTTCTCGCAAACGCACGCCCGTCCAGCGGCTGTACCGCTCGAAGATCAATCCCGCAACCGTCATCGCCACGATGCCGCCGACGCCGTAAGCTGCCACGCCTTTGACATCGGCCCAGAACGAATGGCTCGGCGCGCTCAGGATCGGGATGATCACCTGGATCACACCGAGCAGGAATCCGCCGAGCGCGACGGCGGCGGCTTTGTTGTCGCGGTTGATCAGCGCCTCGGTCATCGCCTGTCCGAGGATGACGCGATAAACAACGCGCGCGATGACCAGCAGTACGATCACCGCCAATACTACGAATCCGATGGTTGCTGCGCTCATAAGCCTCCTCGCTTCCAGTCTTTGATGATCTCGCGTGCTGCATTGTAACCGGGCGCGCCCATCACGCCGCCGCCCGGATGCGTGCCCGAACCGCACAGGTAAAGATTCCGAATCGGCGCGCGGTATTTCGCCCAGCCCGCAACCGGACGCATGAAGAACAACTGATCGAGACCCATCTCGCCGTGAAAGATGTTGCCGCCGGTCAAACCATACTCCTGTTCCAGATCGAGCGGCGAAATGACCTGGCGATGGAGGATAACTCTGCGGATGTTCGGCGCATATTCAGCCAATGCGTCAATGCAACGGTCGGCGAACCGATCCTTCATCGCCTGATCCCAGACGGCGTCCTTCAACGTATACGGCGCGTATTGCGCAAAGATGCACATAATGTGTTTGCCCGGCGGCGCAATCGAATCGTCATAAGCCGTCGGGATCGTGCATTCGAGCATCGGGTTTGACGACGGCCTTCCCTGCTTGGCATCTTCCCACGCGCGGTCAACATAATCCATTGTCGGGCAAACGTGCATCGTGGTTCGGTGCGGCAATCCCACCTCGCGGTCGCTCTTGTTCGGATAGGCTGTGAAATTCGGCAGATCGTCCAGCGCCAGGTTGATCTTGAACGAACAACCTTCGACGCGGAAGTTTTCTATCGAGCGGCGGAAGTCTTCGTCAAGGTGTTCGCGATGAACCAGGTTCAAAAATGTGCGCTTCGGATCGGCGTTCGAGACGATGACTTCGGCGTGAAGCTCTTCGCCACTTTTCAACGCCGCGCCGTATGCTCTGCCGTCTCTGACCAGAATATGGTCAACCTCGGCGTTCGTGCGAATCGTCGCGCCTTTCGACTCAGCCGAACGCGCGAGCGCCGCGCTGATCGCGCCCATCCCGCCGCGAATGAATCCCCATAGACCGCGCGCTCCCGCGGCCCCGCCCATCACGTGATGCAGCAGGATGTAAGCCGTGCCCGGAGTCGCCGGCCCACCATTCGTGCCGATCACACCGTCGGTGGCCAGCGTCGTTTTGATCTCGTCCGATTCAAACCGCTCGTCGAGGAAATCGCGCACGCTCTGGGTCATGATCTTGACCATCCGCGCCAGCCCCGCGTCGCCGAGCCTGAGCGCGCGCAGTCCGAATTTGCCGAGCGAGGCCAGATCATTCAGCTTTCGCCCAACGATGTTCGGCGGTGTTTCCATCAGCAGTGCTTCCACCCATTCGGCCAGATGCGCAAGCTCCTCTTCGTATTTCGGATAGTATTCGGCGTCGCGCTTCGAGAACTTTGCGATCTCCGCGACGGTCTTCTTCATATCCTGCCAGAAGAAGATGTGGCGGCCATCGGGGAAGGCCGTGAAGAAGGAAGGGTCTTTGGGGTAGATGTGGTAGCCGAACTTTTCCAGTTCCAGGTCTTCGATGATGCGCGGCTGGAGCAGACTGCATAGATATGAAAGAGTCGAAACTTTGAACCCCGGCCAGACCTCTTCGGTCACGCACGCTCCACCCAAGACCGGACGACGCTCGATCACTGCGACCTTCAAGCCGGCGCGCGCAAGGTAACCCGCCGTGACCAGGCCGTTGTGCCCGCCGCCAATGATTAGCACATCAAACCGATTTCCCATTCTCTGGCTTCCTGCGGAAAGGCTTTTGAGAAATTTCCGTTTGTTCTGTTTATTCCGTATGTTCCGTATTCTCTCCTGCTTTCTCCCCTACAAGTCTCATTTAGAGCCGCGCGGAGGATAGTCTCGTTAATCACTGATGGATTTTGCCTCATTATCCATAGGCAGACCGGCCAGTAAAGGCCAACAATCACAAAGAGGCGCGATCATAAAATGACTTTTTCAAAATCGTAAAATCCTATTGCCAATCCCGCAGGCGCATGCTATAAACCGGCTTGCATTGAGCTTTCCTCACTACCGGCAAGCATTCCGAAAGAAGGTTCAATGCCCGATCACCCAAGAAGTAACTATCAAAAACAGTGCAATCGAAGAGCTATTCCATCTGTCGCCCGACAGTAGTTTTTCTTGCTGCTGTAGACTCGAACTTACTGGGTAACTTTGCGAACTGTCTGTTTGGCAGAAATCTTTCTTGCTAGCATCCAGCAAACTTTTACCAGGATCGCTGTGTGTGTGTAGTGATTGAGCGGTCTGCCTATTCTTAATCTAAACCCGATCTGAGTCTCTTCAGATCAAGAATCCAAAAGGAGAAACTCAACAATGCGAACCTCACGCAAACTTACACACCTGCTGATGGCGCTCTTCGCGCTGGTAATTATGTCAGCGGCGGCCTTTGCTGCTGATCCGGGGGTGCTCTATCCGGCGACCTCGGAAGCCAGTGATCAGAAGGCCGGCTCATTGCTGTTCTACAACATCTACACCTCTTCGGCCTCCGGCACCACCGAGAACACGCGCATCAACATCACCAACACCAGCACGACGCAGGCGGCGTTTGTGCATCTGTTCTTCGTCGCCCGGGAGTGCGGAGTGGCCGACTCGTTCATCTGCCTGACGGCCACCCAGACGGCCTCGTTCCTGACTTCGGACGTTGACCCGGTGACCAGCGGCTACATCGTCGCGGTCGCCGACGACGGGGTTACCGGCTGCCCGGTTGCCTTCAACCACCTGATCGGCGATTTGTACGTCAAGTTCTCGACCGGTCACGCGGCCAACCTCGGCGCGGTGGCCTTCGCGGCGCTCTATCCCGGGGGCAAGGATTCAGATGGCAACGTCATCAAGGCGCCCGGCTGCACCGACGCTTCGATCACGGCCGAGTTGCGTCTCAACGGCAGGGTGAGCGCAGGCCCTCCGGCAGTCGCTCCGCCCGGCGGAGTAAGTGACCCGGCGAGTGGTGCGACCTACAACCAGTTGCCGCGCGTGCTGGCGCTGTCGAACATTCCGTCGGCCGCCGACGGCAACGACACGCTGTTGATCGTCAACCGCGTGGGCGGCAATCTGGCGACCGGCACCAACACGACCGTCGGGCTGTTCGGCCTGCTCTACGACGACGCGGAGAACGTCTTCAGCTTCACCCTGGGGACCAGCAACTGCCAGTTGCGCGGCACGCTGGGGTCGGCCAACTTCCCGCGCACGACGCCGCGTTTCGGCACCATCATTCCGGCGGGCCGCAGCGGCTGGATGAAGTTGTACAACGTGAACGCCGACGTCGGGTACCTGGGCGCGATGATCAACTTCAACGCGGGCGCCACCACCGCGGCGGGCGCCTTCAGCGGCGGACACAACCTGCATCACCTGACTTTGTCGTCCGCCAACACACTCATAGTCCCGATCTTCCCGCCGAGCTGCTAACCGCAGCTTGACTCGAAGAGACTACGGATTGGGGCCAGAAAGGGCCGGGGCAACCCGGCCCTTTCCACCAAATCGAATCCGGATTCGGAACCACGCCAATGATCGCCGCTCCCGGGTTTCATATTCATTCTGCACTCATCATTTGTCAGATGTAGTGAGCGCTGATTATTGTGGGAGTTGAGTCAGCCGGAAGACGAAATTCATCTTCCGGCTCACGAGAAGGAAAGACCCGATGCGCTTTGCGCATCGGGTCTTTTTTTATTCGCGGCCGGAGAGCGCATCGGCGCGACTCTCACCAGATCAATTCAAATTCGTAGTCTGCGGCGTCTTTCTGAAGATCGCGAATGCGGACGATCGCTGTGTAGTTGTTCGAGTACGACGGCCTCTCGACGATCTCGACCGAGCCGCGCACCTTTCTATTCTCGATCCGCAGCTCGAGCTCGCGCGCAGGCATCGGCGAAGAGAACGTGTAACGGCCATTGTTGTACGACCTGCCGGCGACGTTCTTTTCAGTCACCGCTGCCCCGCGGACTTCGAGCAGGATTTCCGTATCAACGCGACCGCGCCAGCGCATGCGCCCCGGCGAATAAGGCTCCGGTTGATTGGAGACGTCGCGCGCCGGCCCGGTCTCCCGTCCATCGCGCGTGCGACCTCCGGTGTAGACTTCGGTCTGCTCGAAGCGATTGAAACGGAACCGCTGATTGTCGCGGCGATGTTCGCTCCAAACCTGCAGCTTCGTTCCATTGTCCGGCGCGCCGTTCGGCAGATCGAGCGCCTTGCCCAGCCTGGACAAAATCACCGATTGTCCGCCGCCAAGATCAGCGATCCGCCATTTCTGACCGTCGCGCCCGGTGAAATCTCTGGCGTAAATGGCAGAGCCGTCGCGCGAGGCTGCGGCTTCCAGCACGCGGCCGTTTTCAGCCGAGCGAATGTAAACAAAACCTCCACCCGCGTCTTCAACATCCCACAGTTGATTGCGCCCGCCGCCTTCCGCCCATTGCTGAAGCGTTTCTCTGTCCTCCAATCTCAAATCCAGATAACCGCCGCTGGCGACGATCTGAATCCGATAGCGGCCCTTTCCAACAAAGCCGGTGTTGGTTGCAGCAACGGGCGGAGCCGGAGATCCATCGCGCGGTCTGATCTTCGACTCCAGATCGCCGATGCGAATGAACTTGAATCGCTGATTTTCCAGACTGTGCGGCCCCCAAACCTGCAGCTTCACGCCTTCATCGCGTTTGCCCGCGGGCGATTCCAGCGATTTGCCGGATTTGGAGATGATCGTGAACTCTCCCCGACCGCTGTCGGCGATCTTCCACTTCTGGTTGTCGCCGCCGCTGCGCCGCGCAGTGATCACGCCGACGCCGTCGCGGACTCTGCTCTCCGCGAAATCCAGCGTCAAACCGTTCTCGACCGATTTGATATGGAAATATCCGTCGCCAGCGTCCTCAATGTCCCACTGCTGATTGCGCGCGCCGCTGCTCGACCATTGCTGCACGGTCTTCTTGTCTTCCATCCTCAAATCCACAGCCTGCCCCGTTGCGACGATCTCGATGCGATAACGCCCGGGGCCGCTGAAGCCCTCCTGCTGCGCCAGGCCGGCGACAGGCGTTCGCGCAAAGGCGACGAGCGAGATGATGAGTAGGATCGTCAAAAAGATTGTTGATCTATGCATTATTTCCTCCATTGCTTACGGAATACGAGGGTTTGTGAGGAGCGAAACGTCGGGATTCTACGACATCGCACGCCCCGGATCAAAAACCCAGCGCCTTCATGATCGCATCGCGCTCAGCGGCTACGCACACGAACGCATTGGCATAACGCGATTCGATCATAGTCTGCTCGCCGCTCTTGTTTGTGTAACTGAGCGTTCCGGCGTGATAACTGACCGTGTAATCCGGGTCTTTCAACACGTGGCCGGTGAGGATCGCCACCACATTTTCATCAGGTTTGATGCCGCCAGCCGCAACCATCTTTTTGATTCCTGCGAGCGTGACCGCCGAAGCAGGCTCGCAGCCAATGCCGTCGCGTCCGATCATCGCTTTCGCATCGGCGATCTCCTGCTCGGAAACGCATTCGACTTCGCCTTCGCTCCAACGCAACCCGCGCATCGCTTTCGGCCACGACACCGGATTGCCGATCTTGATCGCCGTGGCCAGCGTGAAAGCGGTTGCGACCGCCTCAAACTCGACCTCTTCCGTCGCCCCGTCGCCCCGTCGCCCCGTCGCCCCGTCGCCGATCTTCTGCCACATTCGATAAAGCGGATTCGCGCCTTCAGCCTGAATGATCGTGATCTTCGGCATCTTCGTGATCACGCCGCGTTCCATCAGTTCGTGAAAGCCTTTGGCGATGGCCGATGAATTGCCCAGATTGCCGCCGGGCACGACCACGCGATCCGGCGCTCGCCATCCGCGCTGCTGCATCAGCTCGAACGCGATGGTCTTCTGCCCTTCCAATCGAAATGGGTTGACTGAGTTGAGCAGATAGAGTGGCGAATCGTTCGCCACTTCGCGCACCAACCGCATCGCATCGTCGAAATCGCCGTCAATCTGCAACACCGTCGCGCCGTAATCCAGCGCCTGCGAAAGCTTGCCGAGCGCGATCTGCCCGGAAGGGATGAAGACAAAAGCTTTCATTCCCGCGCGCGCCGCATACGCAGCCATCGAAGCCGACGTGTTGCCGGTGCTGGCGCAAGCCACGCTGGTCGCGCCCAAACGTTTCGCCTGCGTGATGCCCGTCGTCATTCCCAAATCCTTGAACGATCCGGTCGGGTTCATTCCCAGATGCTTGAACGACAACCGGTTCATTCCGGCGTATTCGGCTGAGCGCGGCGCGTTCCAGATTTGGGTGTTGCCTTCGATCATCGTGACGATCTCGGACTCGCCGGCTTCGGGCAGCAGTTCGCGGAAACGCCAGACCCCGCTCTGGTCAATGGCTTCGGGCGATGCGCGCCGCCAATCCCAGACGCTCATCATTCGTTCGCCTTGAAACTCGTTCAGTTCGTAAACTACATCGAGCAGGCCGTCGCATTTCGCGCAGGTGTAGATTCGCTGTGATGTCAGAAAATCGCTTTGACAGTTGATGCAACGAAGAGCAGACATAGTAGGTTCAGGATGCGGGCTTATCGAGTTCAAACGCGCGATGGATTGCGCGCACGGCTTCTGCTGCGTCGTTTTCAGCGACGATGAGCGAGATGTTGCGCTCGGATGAGCCTTGCGAAATCGCGATCACGTTGACGCCGGCGGCGCCCAACGCGGCGAAGACTTTGCCCGCGATGCCAGGCGTGCCCTTCATGCGGTCGCCGACGGCGGCCACGACCGCAATCGAATCATCCGATGTGATGTCTTCGATGTGGCCCAGCATCAGGTCGAACTCCAGCGCCGCCCGCAACGCTTTCACCACGCGCACCGCTTCCGGCGAGTTCACCACGAAGCAGATGTTGTTTTCCGACGAAGCCTGCGAAATCATCAGGATGTTCGCGCGCTCAGCCGCCACGGCGTCAAACGTTTTCGCCGCGATGCCGGGAATGCCCTGCATCCCTTTGCCGCTGATCGTGATCAGGCTCACTTGGCGAATCGAAGTGACGGCTTTGACGCCGCGCGACGATGGACGGCCTTCGACGCTGATGCGCGTGCCCGAATGTTCAGGATTGAAGCTGCTGAGAATGCGAACCGGAATGCCCTGCCGGTAGACAGGCAGGATCGTTTTGTGATGCAGCACCTTCGCTCCGTAATAAGCCAGTTCGGAAGCTTCGCTGTAGCTGATCTCACGCATCGTACGCGCTTCGGGCACTTCTGAAGGGTT
>Ga0247727_10004858_pt1 | contig 27977 bp, 29 predicted proteins | sample WisWelCaveWW1625_FD_202498 | JGI IMG/M metagenome (GOLD analysis project Ga0247727, IMG submission 202498) | Biofilm microbial communities from Wishing Well Cave, Virginia, United States - WW16-25 | ecosystem: Environmental > Aquatic > Deep subsurface > Groundwater > Cave microbial mat | place...
GTAGGGGCAATTCATGAATTGCCCTTACAATGATTTGGAGAGTCAGGTGCATAATGAAAATTCTCATCAGCGATAAATTAGCCAATGAAGGTATAGAGATTTTAAAAGCGGTCAAGGAATTTCAGGTCGATTGCAAATACGGCATGACATCGGAAGAATTAAAATCAGCCGTCAAAGATTATGAGGCCTTAATTATTCGCAGTGAAACCAAAGTTACCGCTGATATTATTGAGGCGGCAAAAAAGTTAAAAGTCATCGGCCGCGCCGGTGTGGGGCTGGATAATGTGGATTTAAAGGCCGCCACGAAAAAAGGCATTGTCGCGATGAATACCCCCGGTGGCAATACGACTTCGACCGCGGAACACACGATGAGTCTTATTTTAGCTTTATCACGTAATATTCCCCAGGCCTACAGTTCTTTGAAAAGCGGCCAATGGGAACGTTTCAAGTTCACCGGCGTGGAACTTTACGGAAAGGTTTTAGGCATTATCGGACTCGGCCGCATTGGCGCGACGGTTTCGCGCATGGCTAAATCGTTTGGCATGAAGATCATCGCCTATGATCCGTTTATCTCGATTGAGATCGCGACCAAGATGGGAATTGAGATGGTCGAGTTGCCAGACCTTATTAAAACCGCGGATTACATCACCATTCACACGCCTAAAAGCGCTGAGACCAAGAGTCTGATTTCCGATAAAGAATTTGACATGATGAAAAAGGGCGTGCGCGTCATCAATTGCGCCCGTGGCGGAATTATTGATGAAGCCGCGCTGGTTCGCGCTCTGGAAAAAGGACAGATCGCCGGTTGTGCCCTGGATGTTTTCGATCAGGAACCGCCGCCTATGGATCATCCATTACTAAAATTTAGTAATTGTGTGGCCACGCCGCATTTGGGCGCGTCCACTTCCGAAGCGCAGGTCAATGTCGCCATCGAGATCGCCGAGGCAGTGAAAAACGCTTTATTGGGAAAAGGCATTGTCAACGCCGCGAATTTTCCGGCCATCGATGCTGATTCTTATAAAGCCCTCGTGCCGTATATTGATTTAGCTGAACGCATGGGAAAAGTCGCCGGACAGATGATCAGCGGCCGCATGAATGAAGTTAAGATAACTTACAGCGGTGTGGTGACGCAATACAAAGTCGCTCCGGTCACCATGTCTTTAGTATATGGTTTGCTTTCTCCTATATTAGGGGAAACAGTCAATTTTATTAATGCCATTGATTTGGCCAAGGAAAGAGCTGTCAAAGTCCATGAAATCTTGTCCAATGAAGAGCAGGAGTTTGTCAATCTGGTCAATCTTGAGATTATCACCGACAAAGAAACTTTCACGCTGTGGGGAACACTTTCCGGAAATAAACAGCCGCGTATCGTCAAGGTAAATAGAGTTTATGTGGAAGCTCTGCCGGATGGATACATGTTGTTCATCAATAATGTTGACAAACCCGGGATGGTGGGGGCGGTGGGAACGATTTTAGCCGAAGGGAATATCAATATCGGCGGCATCACCTTTGGCCGCGAGGTGCAAGGGGGATTAGTTGTTTGCGTTGTCAATATCGACAGCCCGGTCCCGGAAAAAGTGCTTGAACGATTACGCAAAACCCAAGACATTACGCTGATCAAACTCGTAAAAGTATAACCATTAAGTCACTGCCCGCTCTATGTATTTTCCGACAATCATCTCCGGTCTCACCGAAGGCTGCAATCCCTGCGCTGTTTTGGTTTTATTTTTGTTTATTTTCTTTTTGCTGATTTCCAGTTTAACGCGTTTAGAGGCGGCGCTTTTCGGAACTTTTTTTATTCTCAGTTCTTTGGGGACCAGTTTTTCTTTAGGTTTTGGAATGCTGGCCCAGTTTCGCGGGATGGAAATATTTTTTATTCTTTCCAAAAGCTTTTATTTTTTTCTGGTCGTATTAGCGGTTGTGGCGGGAATTTCAAATTTTTATGATTGGATCGTTTATCGACGGACTCTTGACGCACAGAAATTTATCTTAACGTTTCCACGTTTAGGGCGGCAAGTCAATGGCCATCAGAGTGCCCCCACGCCCAAAGATATTTATTTTTATATCAATCTGGTCTTGGGCGCAGGCATTTTAGGATTTGTGGTGGTTTTATTTCAGGCGGGTAGCCGCGGACAAGTTTTTTTACCCGGCCTTACTGAGATGATGAGCAGTCCGGAGTTAAAAAATCAGGCCGTCTTTTTTATGGCCTTATACAGCGCCATGTTTATTTTGCCATTATGGGTATCCCTTTCGATATTGTTGGGGGCGCTAAAATCTCCCAGGCTTATTGAGCGGATGAACCGGTATGTTTCCAAGGTTAAAATAATTTCGGCGGCGGTTTTTTTGGGAGTGGGTTTAGGATTGGTCCCGATGTTTACGAATTAATTTTTACTTAGAGGAAAAAATATAAGGATATGCGTTTATGAATATTGTGGTGGTTGGAGCGCAGTGGGGAGACGAGGGCAAGGGGAAATTAATAGATATCCTGTCGCAGGACGCGGATGTCACCGTTCGCTATCAGGGCGGTAATAATGCCGGACATACCGTGGTCGTGGGCGATAAGGAATACATCTTTCATCTTATTCCTTCGGCGATTTTGCACGAAGGAAAAACGTGTGTGATTGCCAATGGAGTGGTCATTGACCCAAAGGCCTTATTAGTCGAGATTGATGATCTTAAGAAACGCGGGATCTTGGTAAATGCCAAAAAATTAAAAATCTCGGCGAATGCCCACGTGGTGATGCCGTATCATCGCATTCTGGATACTTTAAGGGAATCCAAACGGCGAAATAAAATTGGGACAACCGGTCGCGGCATCGGCCCGTGTTATGCCGACAAGGTCAATCGCTGCGGCGTCCGTGTCGTTGACCTGTTAAATCCCAAAATTCTTAAAGCGAAACTCGAAGACAATCTTCGGGAAAAAAATGAGATCTTTGAAAAGGTTTACCAGCACCGACCGTTTCCTTTTGCTGATGTTTATGGCGAATATTTAAGTTACGGCCGCCGGTTAAAAGAATATATCTGCGACACAGCCCTGTTTATCAATGAGGCGATTACTAAAAAAAAGACACTGCTTTTTGAAGGGGCCCAGGGAACATTTTTAGATATTGATTTTGGGACATATCCGTTCGTGACTTCATCGAATTCGATTTCGGGAGGTGTGTGTTCGGGCAGTGGGGTCGCGCCGACAAAAATCGATAAAGTCATCGCCGCAGTCAAGGCCTATACCACCCGCGTTGGGGAAGGCCCATTCCCGACAGAGTTTTCGACGACCTTGGAAGATGAAATTCGCGCCAAGGGAAAAGAATACGGCGCCACCACCGGACGGCCCAGACGTTGCGGCTGGTTTGACAGTATTCTGGTTCGATACGCGGTGACGATCAATGGAATTGCTGAATTGGCGATGATGAAATTAGATGTGCTGGATGATTTAAAGGATATTAAGATATGTGTCGGTTACCGCCATAAATCCAAGATGTATAAAGATTTCCCATTAGATTTTGAGGTCTTAAGTAATGCCAAACCGGTGTATGAAAGCATGCCCGGCTGGCAGCAGCCGACCAATGGCATTCGCCAGTTTAAAAAACTTCCCCTAAATGCCAGAAGGTATATTGAACGCTTGGAGCAAATTCTTGGCGTGAAGATCAAGTATATTTCGGTGGGGACCAAACGGGACGAAATCATTACCCGGTAATTGGTGTTCCCGGCTTGTATCTCATTGTAAAATATCGTGGTTGCCAGAAATTATCTTGACTTTAAAATGGGCTTATGTTAATGTTTGAATCTGAAAAAAGGAGGGGGTAATGCACAGGATGATCTCGAAGATTTTTACTGGTATTTTTATCTTAACTTTAAGCGTTAGTTTGGTGGGTTGTACCTTTATCTTCCAAAAGGGAAGACGAACGGATATTGAAAAGATTTCTAAGTTGAAGAGTGAATTAAGTGAATTAGAACGAGCGAAAGCCGAATTAGAAGATAGATTACGTAATGAAATCGACGATAAAGAAGTTAAGGTTGAAATGCTTGGGAAAGGTCTGGTCATTACCTTTGTTTCCGAGGTTTTATTTGATTCCGGAAAAGATAAACTCCGCTCTGAAGCCCCTGCCAAATTAGATAAAATTGGCGGTGTCTTAACCACAACCGTTAAAGATCTCAACATCGGCATTGAAGGTCACACGGATAATGTCCCCATCAAATATTCCGGTTGGAAATCGAATTGGGAATTGTCATCGGCGCGCGCTTTAAGCGTTCTCCATTATCTTTTGGAAAGCCAGGGAATTACGCCGGGACGTTTATCGGCAACTGGTTACGGAGAACATCATCCCGTGGATACCAATGACACTAAAGAAGGTCGTCAGAAGAATCGCCGCGTGGAGATTGTGATTTTACCGAAGACAATGAAGGCCGCGGCCGACGTCGCGCCGGTGGAAGAAAACCTAAAATAAAAAATCTGTTCATCATTTTTAGAAGTGGAGTGAAGCCTTGAAGAATAAAGTTCTAATTATTGCCGTCCTCTTGACCTTTGGTTGCGTGGTGATGGCTGTTCTCTCTGGAAGTAAAGTTTCCAAGACGCAGGAAGAGTTAAACGTGGAACGCTACAACCGGATGACCGCGGAAGAAAAGTTAGCTCAGGTCATGTCAAAACTCAATTCTCTTGAATCCGAGATGGCTAAAAAACAGGATCAGGTAGAACATATTCAAGCTTTGTTTGAACAAGAGCGAGTCTCAGCCGCTGAACTTAAAAGTCAAATGGATAAGCTGTTACAGACTAATCAACAATTAGAGGCAGCATTGAAAGATGCGGTTCCTGATGAACAACCCGTATTATCCCAAACCCCTTCTGAGAGGGAACCATAGTGATGATGTGGTAGGCCCTTTTGAGCTGACGCTTTGCTTTTTGTTTACAGATGGGGGATCGTCAAATCCCCCATTTTGTTTAAAAAGGAGGAGATGAGACGATGCCTACGCCGAGAAAGAAAATGGACGAAAAGCAGAAAAGTAAGATATTAGCCAAATTATCCGCTCTATCCAAGACCACCAGTAAAACGAAGACCCTCTCCAGTAAGGCGAAAACATCTTCCGTAGAGAAAAAGATAGTTCCTGTCAAGATCATTAGAAAAGGGGAGAAACGAAGCGCGGCCTTACAATCCCGTAAGACGGACGTGGACGCTCTGCAGCAGGAAGTCGAGCGCATGAAATATGATGCGGGCGTGGTTACTGACACGGAAGATTACGCTCCCGGACTTCCCACGGATTTACCTGCTGGGTATCACGAGGATAAGATTATTGTGCAGGTTCGGGATCCATGGTGGGTGCACACGTATTGGGAGGTCAAGGATTCAACAATACAATCGATTCAACATAATTTAGGAAATGATTTTGAGGGGGCGAAAGCTGTCCTGCGTGTTTACGATGTGACCTGCATTCTTTTTGATGGAAGCAATGCTCACAAGTATTTTGATATTGAAATTCCGTTAGAGGCAAGAAGCTGGTATATCGATATCGGCGGAGCCGGACGTAGCTGGTGTATTGATATTGGTTTTCGGCTTAGAGACGGAAGGTTTATTTTAATTGCTCGTTCCAATACCGTTCTGATGCCCTTAGACGGACCATCCTGGCAAACGGATGAAGAGTGGATGATCCCTGATGATTTATTTGCCCGGCTTTATCATTTGGGTTTTGGATTATCACCGAGTTCTCCTCTGGGAAAAGACTGGACCCAGCGCTTCCGTGTTCCGGTCAGTTCGATGGGATTGTTTTCCATGAGCTCTCCCCGCCGAGCGGAATTTGGGCCTCAAGGAAAAAAAGATTTTTGGTTAGTGGTCAACACCGAACTCATCGTTTATGGGGCAACCGAGCCAGACGCCAAGGTCACGGTCAAAGGCCATCCGATCAAATTAAATCCGGACGGGACGTTTTCGTTGCGGTTCGCTCTTCCTGACGGGAAACAAGTGATTCCTGTCGAGGCCTGGTCAGCGGATGGAACCGATTCACGGTCGGTCACGCCGGTTGTATCGAAGGAAACCCATTAAGGGATTCGGTAAAGGATGTGTTCTCCGCAGGGGCAATTCAAGGATTGCCCCTGCGTTATAAACGAAGAGGATTTTTATGGAAAAAGGTTATCTGTCATTAGTGTTGCATGGTCATCTGCCCTATGTCCGCCATCCTGAGCATGAGAATTTTTTAGAAGAGAATTGGTTTTATGAAGCGATCACCGAGACGTACATTCCGTTGATTTTGGTCTTTGAAAAATTGGTTGATGATAAGGTGGATTTTCGTCTGACGATGACGTTAAGTCCGCCGCTTTTATCCATGTTTTGTGATCCGCTTTTGCAGGAGCGTTATATCAAACATATTGAGAAGCTCATTGAATTGGCGCATAAAGAGGTCGAACGAAATCAGTGGCAACCGGACTTCCTGATTTTAGCCAAGATGTATCTACATGATTTCACGACGGCCAGAGACACATTTTTGCGGTATAACAAAAATTTGAGCGGCGCTTTTAAACGGTTTCAGGATATGGGGAAGCTCGAGATCATCACCTGCGGGGCCACGCACGGATTTTTTCCGTTGATGGATGTCTGCAAGGAATCGGTCCGCGCTCAGGTGAAAGTCGCGGTCGATCATTATAAAAGTATTTTTGGCAGGGCGCCTTTGGGGATATGGCTTCCGGAATGCGGCTTTAATCCGGGGGACGACGCGATCTTAAAAGAAAATGGTATTCAATATTTCTTTTCCGATGCCCACGGTATTTTACACGGTACCCCGAGACCGAAGTATGGAAATTTTGCCCCGGTTTATTGTAAGTCAGGGGTCGCTTGCTTTGCCCGGGATTTAGAGTCATCGAAACAAGTCTGGTCTTCGATTGAAGGTTATCCGGGCGATTACTATTACCGTGATTTTTACCGCGATGTCGGGTTTGATTTGGATTTTGATTACATTAAACCTTATATCCATCCGGATGGCATTCGCATCAACACGGGAATTAAATATTATCGGATAACGGGACGCACCAATCACAAAGAACTTTATAACCGCCAGCACGCCTTAGAAAAGGCGGCTGAACATGCCGGAAATTTTATGTTCAATCGTCAACAACAGGTCGAGTATCTTCAGGACATGTTGCAAAAAAAGCCTATGATCGTCTCGCCTTATGACGCGGAACTGTATGGCCATTGGTGGTTTGAAGGTCCGCAATGGCTGGATTTTTTAATCCGTAAACTGTATTTTGATCAAGATACGATTCGGATGATCTGTCCCAGTGAATATTTACTTGAGAATCCCAAAAATCAGGTGGTCACACCATCGATGTCGAGCTGGGGTTACAAAGGTTACAATGAAGTTTGGCTGCAAGGGACGAATGATTGGATTTATCGGCATCTGCACAAGGCGTCGCAGCGCATGACCGAGCTGAGTAAAAGTTATAGCGGGAATCATATCAGCGCTTTGACAAAGCGCGCGCTGAATCAGGCCTTGAGAGAACTTCTTTTAGCGCAGAGTTCGGATTGGGCCTTTATCATGGCCACGGGAACTCATGTCTCCTACGCGGTGAATCGCACGAAAGAACATCTGGTGCGGTTTAATCATTTGTATGAGAGCGTTAAATCCAATCACGTTGACGAAAACTGGCTGAGCAATGTCGAGTATAAGGACAATATTTTTCCAGGGATTGATTATCGGGTGCATCAGTAATGGAAGATGACCATTTGCCTAAACACATCGCGATCATTATGGATGGCAATGGTCGCTGGGCCAAACAAAGACATTTACCGCGAACCTCCGGACACCTGGAGGGAGTCAAGAGAGTGGAAGAACTCATCTCGGCCACCCGGGAAGCGGGCATAAAAGTTTTGACTCTGTACACCTTTTCCACGGAGAACTGGAGCCGTCCGGAAAACGAAGTCTCCATGCTCATGGAAACCCTGATCAATGTCTTGAACAAAAATATCCAGCGGCTTTGTGAAGGCAATATCCGTTTTCAATTTATCGGCCGCCGTGAAGGGGTTCCCGAAAAGGTTCTCAAGGTGGTTGATTCCGCGACGGAAATTACGAAAAATAATACGACCCTTGTTTTAAATTTGGCTTTTAATTATGGCGGAAGATTAGAAATTATTGATGCCGTCCGCGCCATAGCCAATGAGGTGAAAAATAACCGGCTGCGCGCGGAGGATATCAATGAAACAATTTTTACGGAGGCTTTATACACGCGCGGACTTCCTGACCCGGATTTATTGATACGCACCTCGGGTGAAAAACGGATCAGCAATTTTCTTTTATGGCAGTTGTCGTACGCAGAATTTTATTTTACTGATAAATACTGGCCGGAATTTACTAAAGAAGAGTTTCAGAAAGCTCTTTTGGATTTTAAAAACAGAGAACGCCGCTACGGGAATATCGAACCAGTAAAAAAATAAAATGTCGGTTAAGCGGACAATCAGCGCTACTCTCGCGATCATTATTACGGGTTTCGCCGTTATTCAAGAATGGCTTTTTATTGCCGTTATTGTTCTTTTGACAGCTGGAGGCCTTTACGAATTTTTTTCTTTGGTTAAGAAAAAGGATATTCCGATCTACAGTTATATTGGTATTTTTATCGGCATCCTTATTCCCTTTTCAATTTATACTAAGTTCGAGTTAACCAAGAATTGGGAATTGCTCTTTATCGTTTTGGCGTTCCTATTGATTTTATTGATGCAGTTCGCCCGAAAAGACAGTACAAATGCCATTGTTGGGATATCGACTACCCTTTTTGGGGTCTTGTATATTTCCTGGTTTTTTAGTTTTTTGGTAAAGATTCGGTTTTTGTTACCGGGGATCGAAGGCGTTAAACTGCTGGCGTTTATTCTGCTGGTCACGAAGTCCGGCGATATCGGGGCGCTTTTAATCGGCAGTAAATTCGGGAAACGTCCTTTACTGCCGAGAATCAGTCCGAATAAATCCGTCGAAGGATGCCTGGGAAGTTTCGCGTTTAGTATTGCCGTCGCGGTTCTTTTCAAATCGTTCTTGCCGGAGGCACTGAACTTTCCAATTTGGCAGGTGGCCGTGATCGGCGCGTTTTTTGGCGGGATCGGTCAGTTGGGGGATTTATCCGAGTCTTTGATCAAGCGGGATTGTCATGTCAAAGATTCGGGAAATGTGTTGCCCGGTATGGGCGGTGTTTTAGACGTGATCGATAGTCTTTTATTTTCGGCACCGGCTTTTTATTTGTACATGTATTCGGCGTTAAATGCCATGTGACTGTGAGACCAAAACGCGTTGTCATCTTAGGTTCAACGGGCTCGATTGGGATAAACACTCTGAAGGTTATCGAGCGTTTTCCGGAAAAGTTTAAAGTTGTTGGTTTATCCGCGTTTAATAACTTTAAATTATTGGCCGAACAGACCCGGCAGTTTCACCCCCTTTGCGTAGCCGTTAACCACGGCGGGACGGATTATCTGCGGCGGCAATTAGGGGGAGTGAAAATATTTGACGCCCGAACAGAGATATCCGCAATGGTCAAACGCCGTGATGTGGATATCGTTGTTTTGGCCATACGGGGCAGTGCCGCTTTAGAACCGTTTTTAGACGCAGTGCGCGCCGGTAAAACGGTAGCGCCGGCCAATAAAGAGGCCCTGGTGATTGCCGGACATATTCTTATGCCGGCGGCGAAAAAGCACCAGGCGCGGATTATTCCGGTCGATAGCGAACAAAGCGCCATCTTTCAGTGTCTCGAAGGCAGAAATCGCGAAGAATTGAAAAAAATTTATCTGACGGCCTCGGGCGGACCTTTACGTAAGATCGCGAAATCGCAATTTGACCGTTTAACGATTAAAGATATTTTGAAACATCCGCGCTGGAAGATGGGAAAAAAGATCACCGTGGATTCGGCCACGCTGATGAATAAAGGTCTCGAGGTCATTGAAGCGAAGTGGTTGTTTAATGTGGCGATTAAAAGAATAGAAGTGTTGATTCATCCGGAAGCCGTGATCCATTCGATGATTGAGTTTAAAGATGGTTCTATTATCGCTCAGCTGGGGGTGACCGACATGCGTTTGCCGATTCAATACGCGTTAACCTACCCGCGGCGATTTGATCCGGGATTAAAGGAGATGGATTTTTTGAAATTACAGAAATTAACATTCGCGAAACCTGACCTTGATAAATTTCCGGCGCTTAAGCTGGCATATGCCGTTGGCCAAAAAGGCGGCAGCGCTCCTTGTGTTCTGAACGCGGCCAATGAAGAAGCGGTGGACGCATTTTTAAACGGCCGGATTCGGTTCTCTCAAATTTTTAAAATTGTTGAGAAGGTGGTCGGCAAACATAAACATATTGAAGAACCGTCTTTGACGGAAATCCAATCAACCGAAAACTGGGCGAGAGAGGAAGCCCAAAGATTTATCTTAAACTAAAAAATATGAGCGTACTTATCTTTATTGTTGTTTTGAGTATTTTAGTCATCGTCCATGAATACGGACATTTTCAGACCGCGAAATCGTTAGGCGTGAAGGTTGAGAAGTTCTCCATCGGCTTCGGGCCAAAACTTTTTTCGCGCGCGTTTGAGGGAACCGAGTTCATGGTTTGTCTGATTCCTCTGGGCGGTTATATCAAAATGGCCGGAGATGAACGGTCGAACTACAAGGGCGCGGCGGATGAATTTTTTTCACATCCCGCTGGTCATCGGGCGCTGATCGTTTTGATGGGGCCGGTGGTCAATTATATTTTGGCCTTTTTAAGTTTTTGTGTCGTGTACATGATCGGTTATCCCACGCTCTCCGCGAAAGTAGGAGAACTGATCAAAGATTATCCGGCCCAGACAGCCGGCTTGCAGTCCGGGGATCAAATTGTCCGGATTGATTCCACGAAGATCGAAAGCTGGGAAGAGATGCAAAAGTATATTACCACCTCGCCATCCGGCACCTTAACGTTTGTTGTTTCCCGGGCGCAGCAAGAAATTATTTTACCCATTGAGCCGAGAGTCGAAGAACTTGAAAATATTTTTGGGCAAAAACAAAAGCTCCGTCTGATTGGGATCAAACCAAAAGAAGACATGATCTTTCTTAAATACGACTTTGTTACGGCGGTTTCCAAGGCCGGCGCAAGACTTTGGGAAATAACCACCAGTACCTATGAGGCGCTTTACCGTATCGCCACGGGGTCGAAATCAGCGAAAGATTTAGTGACGGGACCCATTGGGATTTTTTATGTGATTAAGGAAGCCGCGTCTTTAGGTTTTTCGTATCTGCTTTATATTGTGGCGGTCATCAGCGCGAGTTTGGCGATTTTTAATCTATTGCCTTTACCGGTCTTAGACGGGGGACATTTATTTTTCTTAGCGGTGGAGAAGTTGCGCGGCCGGCCTTTGTCTCCTCGTACCGAGGACGCGGTGACCCGGGTGGGCTTTAGCCTGATTATGTGTTTGGCCGTGTTTGTCTTTTACAGTGATTTTGTCCGTTTCGGCATTGTTGATAAGATGGTTGGCTTTTGGCAAAATCTTAATCCAAAATAATGAGCACCATCAAGGAGACACCTGTATGCTCGAAGATATAAAATCGAAGGTCCATCAATATCTCATTACGAAGACAAATTTTCTAACCGTCAAAGACAGCATGTCCGATGAGCAACTGCGGGCGGTCGTTATCCGGGCGATAACCGATGTCTGCGAAAAAGATGAGATTGAATTGTCGGATATGGACAGGGCGACTTTAGTCCGGGACTTAGTCAGCGCCGTGGTGAGCTTAGGGCCATTACGTCCTTTGATTGAAGATAAAACTATTTCCGAGATTATGATCAATGGAATTAACCGGGTGTATATTCAGCGGAATGGGAAAATTATTCTGACGGATATTAAATTTGACAGTGAACGGGAATTGATGCATACGATTCAAAAGATTCTGGGAGCCTCCGGCTCGGGCCGGCGCGTGGATGAATCCTCTCCTTACGTGGATTTCTCCCTCAAGGATGGTTCCCGGGTCAATGTCATTTTACCCCCCGTTTCTTTAATTGGCCCGGTATTAACGATTCGAAAATTTTCTCAGGCGATTTCAAAGATTGAAGATTTGTTAAGCCTTGAAATGCTTAATCAGCCGATGGCGGATTTCCTTCTCGCGGCGATTCACGCGAAACTTAATATTGTTTTCTGCGGGGCCACCGGGACCGGTAAAACCACTACGCTTAATGTTTTATCGCGGTATATTCCGGAAGATGAACGAATTATCACCATCGAGGACACCTCAGAGTTGCGTTTACTTCAGGAACACGTGGTCAGTCTTCAGGCGAAACCATCCAACATTGAAGGGAAAGGGTCCATCACCATCCGGGACCTTTTTGTCAATTCTTTGCGTATGCGTCCTGACCGGATTATCATCGGGGAAGTCCGGGGCGAGGAGGCCTTGGACATGATCCAAGCTATCGCCAGTGGTCACAGCGGTTCTTTAGCCATCGTTCATGCGGATTCACCGAGGGATTGCTTTAGCCGATTGGTCACGATGATTTTAATTTCCGGAATTCAATTGAGCGTTGGTGAAATCCGCCGGCAAGTGGCCGAATGTATTGATATTATTGTTCACACCGAGCTTTTCTTAGATGGTAAACGCCGGATCACCCATGTGACCGATGTCTTTCGTGTCCCGGATAAAGAAGAAGTCGAACTAGAAGATATCTTTCATTTTCGCCAGGATCATGTTGATGAGAATGGCCGTGTCATTGGGGAATGGGTGATGAATAAGAGAAAGCCGAAATTTTATGATAAGTTTATTAAACGAAATATTAAACTTCCATCGGGATTTTTTGAATAGAGAAAACTAAAGATGCGCTGGTCCAATTATTTTATTCCAACCATAAAAGAAATTCCCTTGGGGACGGAGGCGGTCAGTCATCAGCTGCTCTTGCGCGCCGGACTGGTGCACATGCTGACCTCGGGCGTCTATTCTTATTTGCCGCTGGGGTTAAGGGTTTTAAACCGAATTCAGAATATCATTCGTGAGGAGATGGATGCCACCGGCGCCCAGGAATTATTTTTGCCATGCCTGCAACCGATTGAACTCTGGAAAAAGACCGGCCGCGATACGACCCTCGCGGAGGTGATGATTCGTTTTGAGGACAAACGTGGAAAGGCGATGTGTTTAGGGCCAACCCACGAAGAGGTGATTACGGATTTGGTTAAAGGTTTTGTCCAGTCGTATCGGCAGCTGCCTTTGGTTTTTTATCAGATCCAGACAAAGTTTCGAGACGAGATCCGTCCGCGTTTTGGTATTGTCCGGGCGTGCGAATTTATTATGAAGGATGCGTATAGTTTTGACCGCGATAAAGAGGGGTTGAATCGAAATTACCAGTTGATGTATGAAGCGTATAAGAAAATTTTTAAGCGTTGTGGACTGGATGTGGTGATTATTGAAGCGGATTCCGGGGCCATGGGTGGCGATGTCTCGCATGAGTTTATGGTCCCAGCCCCCATTGGGGAAGATGCCGTTCTTGTCTGTCCATCCTCCTGCGGTTATAAAGGAGGAGTTCTTAATAATCAAACGGAAGGCTCAACGTGTCCGAAATGCCAAAAAACAAAATTGGAAAAGCAGGTCGCCATTGAAATCGGACATATCTTTCAATTGGGAACGAAATACAGCGAGGCCTTGGAGGCAAAATTTCTAGATGAATTCGGTAAAAAACAAACGATCATTATGGGGTGTTACGGAATTGGTGTGAGCCGTTTGATCGCGACCATTGTCGAACAGCACAATGACGCCTCCGGAATTATTTGGCCGCGGGAGGTCGCTCCTTTTGATGTGGCGATCTTGCCCGTACAGGCCGCGGAGCCAGAGTTGATCCAATTAGCCGACACATATCATCAGGACTTGCAGCAAAATGGTCTGGAAGTTTTAATCGATGACCGAGAAGAATCAGCCGGGGTAAAATTTAAAGACGCGGATTTGATCGGAATTCCCTACCGAGTGATTATCGGTAAACGCTTGAAGACCGAAGGCAAGGTCGAGATTAAAATCCGCGCCACCGGAGAAATCATCGCGGTCGAAAAGAATCAAGTCAAAGAAAAATTATTAAGCCTTTTGAATAGTAGATAACTTTTAGACTTGCCATGATCATGCCGGCGTTAATAGAAAGGGTTGAACAATTGATTCAACCACTTTTACAAGAGCTGGGAACGGATTTAGTTGAACTGAAGGTCAACCGAAGCGGCCCTACGATGAACGTGCAGATTTTAGTCGATAAGGTTCACGGGGGGATCTCGTTGGCGGAATGTTCCCAGTTAAATAGAGAAATCGGCGAAGCCATTGAGCGCGAGAATTTGATCGGACAGCATTATGTCCTGGAGGTTTCTTCCCCGGGTTTGGACCGGCCTTTACGGACAAAAAAAGATTTTATGCGGGTTGTCGGCCGGGAGATTCATCTTTTTTTATCGGAAGGCGTGGCCGGCAAGATGGAGTATCGCGGTTTGCTTAGAGAAATCAGGGAAGAACATTTGATCATCGGTTCTACAGGGGAAGGCATTTCTGTCCCTTTAGAGAAAGTTAATCAGGGAAAGCAAATAATATAAGGAAGGATATTTTAAAAATGGACAGTGAGCTATTAGTTATTCTTGAACAATTGGAACGAGATAAGGGGATTAATAAAGAAGTCCTCATGGAGGCGGTGGAGTCGGCGGTAGCCTCCGCGGCCAAAAAGGTCTGGTCGGTTAATAAAGCGGATGAGGTGACGGTGACCATTGACCGCAAGACCGGAAAAATTATCGCCCATGCCGGCGGACATGAAATCAAGTCGAAAGATTTTGGCCGTATCGCGGCGCAAACGGCGAAACAGGTCGTCATCCAGAAAATCCGTGAGGCCGAAAAAGACGTGGTCTTTAATGAATATCAGGCCCGCGTGGGGCAGATTGTTAACGGCGGCGTTTATCGATTTGAAAAAGGAAATATCATTGTCGACCTTGGCAAGGCCGAGGCGTTTATTCCGCGCAGTGAACAATCTTTTAAGGAAGAATTTAAGCAGGGCGATAGAATCCGGGCGTATGTTCTGGATGTCAAACGCGAAACCAAGGGCCCGCAGATTGTTTTGTCACGGGCGGCGGCGAATTTTGTCAAACGCCTTTTTGAATTAGAGGTCCCGGAAATATTTGACGGCATTGTGGAAATCAAGGCCATTTCTAGAGACGCCGGAGAAAGGACCAAGATCGCGGTGTATTCCAAAGATGAGAAGGTGGATTGTGTGGGTGCGTGCGTGGGGATGCGGGGCAATCGTGTCAAAAGTATCGTCAACGAATTGCAAGGGGAGAAGATTGATATTGTCCGTTATTCTTCCGATATGAAAGAGTATATCCAAGCGGCCCTGTCGCCAGCCGAGATCGCGCAGATCCATTTAGATAAAGAAAATAAAAGGGCTAGTATCATTGTGGCCGATGATCAACTTTCTTTGTCCATTGGCAAGCATGGACAGAATGTTCGTTTGGCCTCGAAGTTGATGGGGTGGGAACTGGATATCCGCTCTTTGTCACAATGGAAAGCAGAGAAAGAAAAACCTCAAGAGGTTGAGGCCGTCGCTGAGGAGAAGAGCGAGGGAAATCCCTTATCGGGTTTGACAGGAATCGGGGATAAAACCATCGGCAATCTTCAGGAAGCTGGTTTTGATTCTTTAGAGAAAATCGCGGCCGTTTCGGTGGACGACCTCACGGCCATCAAGGGTTTGGGGAAAGTGAAAGCTAAAAAAATTATTAAAGAAGCTAAAGAGCTTCTGAAAGAAAAATAACAGACAGATCTAAACGATTTTTTAAGGAAGGGAATTCGTACATGCGTATTTCTGATTTAGCTAAAGAACTCGGAATCTCGAGTGATGATATATTGACGAAACTCAAATCGATGATGTTAAAGGCCAAAGACAGTAAACAAGATCTCAATGACGCGGTGGAGACGGTTATTCGCCGGGAATTTAAGAATGTCGCGAAAGCGCCTGTCAAAGCCGTTGCGGCGAAAGTAGAGATCAAAACAACAAAGCCGGCTGCAAAAGAAAAGAAGCCGGCCGCCAAAGCAAAAATCTTGGCTTCACAAAAGACAAAGGTCAAAAAAATTGTTCCGAAAAAAGAAATAAAAAAACCAGCGGCGGTGGTTGCCAAGGCGAAAACAACAAAAACGGACGTGGCCAAAAAGCCGGTTACCTCGGCGGTGACTAAGGTTGTGGCGAAAACCGCGCCGGTTCCGGCGCCGGTTAGTCCCGTCAAAGAAAAGCCAGTGCCGGTGGTTGAGGTTAAAAAGCCAGCCGTGCCGGTGCAAAGGCCGATAAGTTCAAGTCCGCCAGCCGCGAAAATAGTGCCTCCGCAAAAGAAGGTCGAAGAGATACGCGTTCAGAAGGAAGTCCTCCCGGCCGCCGTTTCGGCGGTGGGTAAAGCAAAAGGCGAGCTCGTTCCTTTGGAAATTCCTATCCCGATCACGGTCAAAGACCTTTCCGTCCGTCTACAGCAAAAACCCAGCGTGGTTTTAAAAACGTTACTGCAAGACGGGGTTTTTGCGCATATCAATCAAAATTTGAATGAAGAAGTCGTCCGTAAAATCGCGGCTGATTTTGGTTACTTATTAACGAAATCCAAAACGCAGGAAGAACAACTGATTGATTTTCACAAAGTCGAAGAAGATGATCCCGCCCAGCTTAAAACGCGTTCGCCGGTCGTGACGTTTATGGGTCATGTCGATCATGGCAAAACTTCTTTGCTTGATAAAATTCGGAAAGCTAAGGTTGCCGACCAGGAGCATGGCGGTATTACCCAGCATATCGGCGCTTATTCGGCGCATCTTCCCAAGGGAAAGATTACCTTTTTGGATACACCCGGTCATGAGGCGTTTACGGCCATGCGCGCGCGCGGAGCGCATATAACCGATTTAGTTGTTTTAGTCGTGGCGGCGGATGAAGGGGTGATGCCGCAAACCGAAGAGGCGATGAATCACGCCCGGGCGGCGAATGTCCCCATTATCGTGGCCTTAAATAAAATTGATAAAAAGAACGCGGACGTGGATTTAGTCAAAAAACAATTGATGGCGAAAGATTTGACTCCCGAAGAGTGGGGAGGAAAAACCATTGTGGTGGGTGTTTCCGCGACAACAGGTGAAGGCATTGATCAACTTTTGGAAATGATTCTTCTCGAAGCGGAATTGTTGGAGTTAAAAGCTAACCCCGATAAAAAGGCCAGCGGTATTGTAATTGATTCCCATCTCAGCCGTGGTCAGGGAGCGGTGGCCACCGTCATCGTTCAGAACGGGACTTTACGGGAAGGAAATATTGTTATTGTCGGACCCTATTCCGGCCGGGTCAAGGCTATGTTTGATGATCACGAACGCGCCATCAAAGAAGCCGGGCCGGCGACACCTGTTGAAATTGTCGGCCTTCCCAGTGTTCCCGAAGCCGGTGAGATTTTTTATGTGGTGGACAATGAAAAACAGGCCAAGGAGATTGCCTCTAAGCGAGAAGAAGAACTTAAAACTCAGCGCTTGCAATCGGTCGCCAGCCGGATCACCCTGGAAGATCTTTATTCACAAATCCAAGAAGGAAAAATCAAGGGACTGAATGTGATCCTGAAGGCCGATGTTCACGGTTCTCTCGAAGCGTTGAAGACGTCGCTGGAAAAAATCCCTAATGATCAGATCCAGTTAAAATTCATTCATGCCGCGGTGGGGGATATTAGCACCTCGGACGTAATTTTAGCGGCGGCGTCGAATGCCATCATTATCGGTTTTCAAGTCGAGACCAATGTCCGCGCCAAAGAAGAATTGGAAAAGCAATCGGTGGATGTCCGCACGTACCGCATCATCTATGACGCGGTCAATGATATCAAAAATGCCTTGGAGGGTTTGCTGGAACCGAAAACGAAAAAGAAATTTATCGGCCGCGTTGAAATCCGGCAGGTTTTTAAACTTACTCGGGGAATTATTGCGGGATGTTACGTGCAAAAAGGGAAAGTCCATCGTAAGACCCTGATTGATGTGGTGCGCAACGGAACGGTGGTATTTTCGGGAAAACTTTCCTCGCTGAAACGCTTCAAAGATGATGTCCGCGAGGTGGCGGAAGGATTTGAATGCGGGCTGACGGTGGAAGGTTATACTGAAATCCAGCCTGGGGACGTGATTGAAGTCTATGAATTAGAGACGATCGCCAGAAAACTCATACCGGTTTAATGTTTAATCACCTGCGCGGTTTGATGGTCGAATACGACCAGTTAACCGCGCAGGTGGATTTAAGGTGACGTTTATGAAAAAAATTGTTTTTAGTGCCATGCGGCCGACGGGAAGATTGCACCTTGGACATTTGGTCGGGGCGCTGGAGAATTGGATCAAATTGCAGGATGAATACCAATGCCTTTTCGGGATCGTGGACTGGCACGCCTTGATGGGAGAATATGAGCACAGTGAAGGGATTCAGGAAAATATGGTGGAGATGGCCATTGACTGGATCGCCTGCGGATTAGACCCCAGCAAATCCATTATCTTTATCCAGTCTCAAGTCCCCGAGCATTTGGAATTATTTATGATCCTTTCCTGCATGACACCTTTAGGCTGGCTGGAACGCAATCCCACTTATAAAGAGCAATTAAGAGAAATCAAGGCGCGTGATCTGCAGACATATGGTTTCTTGGGTTATCCGGTTTTACAGGCGGCGGATATTCTGCTGTACAAGGCCAATGCCGTGCCCATCGGCGAAGATCAGCTTCCCCATATTGAATTAACGCGTGAGATTGCCCGGCGGTTTAACCATCTCTATAAGACGGAACTTTTTCCGGATTGTAAAGCCATCCTGACAAAAACCCCGCGGCTTTTGGGCGTGGACAACCGCAAGATGAGCAAAAGTTATGACAATGCCATCAACCTTTCCGACACACCCGAGGTGACCAAAAAGAAAGTCCAAAGTATGTTTACCGACCCTAAGCGCCTCAAGTTGTCTGACCCGGGTCACCCGGAGGTATGCAATGTGTATAGTTATTATGAGGTGTTCGCCCCGAATAGAAAAAAGGAAGTATACGATTGGTGCACGGGCGCCCAAAAGGGGTGCACCGATTGCAAAAAGATTTTAGCGGATTTGATCTTAGAACAACTTGTCCCCATTCAGGAAAAACGTCAGACATTAGTCAAAAGTAAGAATCGGGTTCTAGAAATTTTGGACGCCGGTTCAAAACATGCCCGCGCCCTTGCTCAAAAGACGATGGCCGAGGTTAAAGAGGCTTTGTACAAACAATGAGTTATAAACTTAAATTAGAAGTCTTTGAAGGGCCGCTGGATCTTTTGCTTTATTTGATCAAGAAAGATGATATCAATATTTATGATATCCCCATTGCCCAGGTCACCGAACAATATCTTCAATATATCGAGATGATTCAGATGTTGGATTTAGAAGTCATCGGTGATTTTTTAGTGATGGCGGCGACCTTGATGCAGATCAAATCGCGCATGCTTTTGCCCCCGGACCCAACCCAAATCGAAGAAGAACAACTCGACCCGCGCGATGAATTGGTCCGCCGGCTCTTAGAATACAAAAAGTTCAAAGAAATTGCCTCTGATCTTCAGCAAAGAGAGGCCAAGCGCCAGGATCTTTTTTCGCGCGTTATTGACCAGGAGAAAACTCAGGAACTGCGCGAGGAGGCCAAAGAGGTTTATTTTGAGGTGAGCCTGTTTGATTTGATTACGGCTTTTACCAAGGTTTTAAAGTCGGTGCCGAAGGAAGTTTTTTATGAAGTGATCAAAGAGGAATATACCGTTGAACAGAAGATCCATGATATTTTGCACCTCCTTTTGGAACGGCCCAGAATCCAGCTGATGGAATTATTTAGCCAAGCAAGAAGCAAGCTGGAAGTGATTGTGACTTTTATGTCCATCCTGGAGTTAATCCGTCTGCGGGAAATCATCGCGGTGCAGGCCAGGGCCTTTGGAGATATCGAAGTGATGCGTAATAAAGAAAATATAGCTCCCCTGCCTCATCCTCCTCAAGAGGGAGAAGAAACGGCTACATGATCGAAGAAAGAAAAAAATTAGTTCTCACCCAGGAGACCGAGGAAGATGCCGTTGTCAGTTTGTCCTTGCGCCCCCAGGAAATCGATGAATTTATCGGGCAAAAGGAATTAGTTGAAAACCTTAAACTTTCCATTCGGGCTGCCAAACAGAGGGAAGAACCTATTGAACATATGCTTTTTTCGGGTCCGCCCGGATTAGGTAAGACATCCCTGGCCCATATCGTGGCCCATGAAATGAGTTCAAAAATAACGGTGACCTCGGGGCCGGCGATTGACCGCGCCGGGGATCTGATTGGCATCTTAACGAATTTGGAGCGGGGCGATATTCTTTTTATCGATGAGATTCATCGATTATCAAAAACCGTGGAAGAGTTCCTTTACCCGGCCATGGAAAGTTATCAGATTGATTTTATTGTTGATAAAGGCCCTTACGCGAAAACGATCAAATTTAATTTGAAACCGTTTACCCTGATTGGCGCAACCACCCGAAGTGGGCTTTTAGCTTCTCCGCTGCGCGATCGGTTCGGAATTTTCTATCATCTTGACTTCTATGAGCCCGAGGAGCTGGCCCAGATTGTCGTTAACTCGGCGAAGAAATTAGCGGTTGACATTGATGAGTCGGCGTCTTTGGCCATTGCCCGGCGTTCGCGCGGGACCCCGCGTATCGCCAATCGGTTGCTGCGGCGGGTGCGGGATTATGTGCAGGTTAAATTTTCCAGTAATCAGATCACCAGTGATTTGGTGCATAAGGCGATGGAGGTTTTAGGTATTGATCAGGCCGGGTTAGATGACGCGGACCGGCGTTTTATCCGGGTCCTCCGGGAAAATTATAAAGGCGGCCCCGTGGGTGTCGAAACGCTCGCCGCCACGCTCAATGAAGAGGTCGACACCATCGTTGACGTTATTGAGCCGTTTTTGTTGAAGGCCGGGTTTTTAAAACGGACCGCGCGCGGCCGGGAACTGACGGAAACAGCCTTTAAACATCTCGGGCACCCCTCCTATTGACGTTTGTACAATTAATTAGATAATTTTCGGGAAAACAAACGTCGACCTGCCTGTTATGTAAAGTGTCAAGCGGGCGTTACGGCTTGTTCATTGACAACATAGATTCATCGGAATCGAACTTCCTGTTATACGTGGCATCCACAATAAATACGTTTGGGATCCACTGAATGATTTTCGTCTAAGAACTTTTGAGTCTCTTTCTGCCGGTCGATTCTTAAATCTGGCAGGTGCCGAGACGCCTCAAAAGAACATGTTCCGATGGATGAATCAGCGATCAATGAACGACATAATTTCTTCGATCTTTTAAAACCCGATAAATTCTTTGTGTTAGTTTCCGTGCCACCGCAACAATAGCTTTACTGGCAGCGAGGCTGGGATGATGTCGCGATTTAATTCTGTGGTAAAACTGTTCGAGTTCTTTGTCATAACGAATGGCGATCCAAGAACACTCAACGAGCCGAGATCGAACAAAGGGATCTCCCAGGTGAGTAATCCGACCCCGATAAACGCGGTCGCCTGAAGAATTCTCCGAAGGGACAAGCCCTAAAAAGGCGGCAATTTCCCGGACATTTTTTAAATTTTGTGGGTCGCCCAATCGTCCTAATAATAAATTGGCTGTGATAAATCCTATCCCGGGAATTGAACGTAAATAACCAATGTCTTCCTGAATATTTTTGTGTTCTTTCATAAAAGATTTTAATTTTTTAATAACCAAAAGGATTTGTTCTCGAGCATAATCTAAATCTTTGAGCAACATATTGAGTCTTTCACGAACAATCACAGAACAATCCAGTTCTTTGAGATGTTGCAGATAGCGTTGGGACCACGCACGCGCGGGAACTTCAGGCCCTTCTGGAAGATGTTCGAACAGCAGGCAGGGATCCCAACTACCACTGTGTTTCTATTGTTAATACAACAGTCAGTAGACGGATTAATTATAAACAGAATTAAGATAAAGTTAAAAATGCGAGGGACGAAGATTGCCGTCCTTCACTGACGCAGGGAGATATTATGGGAGACATTGGAAAGATCCTTTTGTTTACCGGGGTGGGTATGGTCCTGCTCGGCGGCTTTATGATGTTTTTGTCGAAGATCCCCGGGATCGGCAGACTGCCGGGTGACATTTATATCAAAAAAGATAATTTTATGTTTTATTTTCCCTTGGTGACTTGTATTGTCATCAGTCTCATCGTGAGTTTTCTCTTTGGCCTATGGCAGCGAAAATAATTCAATATTCTGTTTTGTTTTTAGTTGTAACTACCCTGATGGGAAGGATTTCTTCTTCGGGAATCGTCTTGGCGGAGGAAGAAAAATATATTCGCGTTGCCGTCCTGAAGGATGTGGCCTCTTTTAGTTTGGCGATCAAGGGCAAATTTGATTTGGTGGAAACCAAAAGTGGCCGGACATACCGCCAGCGCAAGGTGTTAAATGAGACCAAGGTACGTGTAAGCGGGGATGGCATGAGGATTGGCTCCGAGACCTTCGCGGCCGATCAAGTCAAAATTATCCCGCAGCGGGAGGCGACTATTTTTGTCAACGGCCGTCGCTTTCGCGGAGAGGTTCGGCTCATCAAAAATGATAAAGCGCGGTTTACCGTTGTCAATGACATTGAACTTGAAGATTATATCAAAGGGGTTTTATACCATGAGGTGTCCCATCGCTGGTCGATGGAAACTTTTAAGGTTCAGGCTGTGGCGACCAGGACGTACGCCCTATACCGGATGCAACAAAATAAGACGCTGGATTATGATTTAACGGACGATATTTATTCTCAAGTTTATGGCGGCCGTAATTCCGAGCGTTACCGGACCAGCCTGGCGGTCAATAAAACTAAGGGGTTAATCCTGACTTTTGCGGGGAAAATTCTGCCTGCGTATTTTCATGCCACCTGCGGCGGGACCACCGAAGATGTCCGCGAACTCTGGAAGGAAGATCTGCCGCCTTTAAAAGGGGTCGGGTGCGCTTTTTGTAAAAACTCTCCGCATTATCGTTGGAAAAAGAATTTTCGCCTGCAAGACATTCAGGATAAATTAAACAGCCATGGTTACGCGCTGAGAATGATTAAGGATATCAGCGTCTCGGAACGTAATGACAGCGGACGCATACGTACCTTAAAGATCACCACGCGCGACGGCCAGGAGGTAAGTATTTCGGGGAAGGATTTTCGTAATTACGTCGGCCCGAATTTTCTTAAGAGCAATCATTACGAGGTGGTCATGAAAGGATATTACATGGATTTAATCGGCCGTGGCTGGGGTCATGGGGTGGGGATGTGTCAGTGGGGCGCCAATGCGATGACCAAGCTGCATTATCAATACGATGAGATTTTAAAATATTATTATCCAGGAGTGGAGATCGTCGACTGCGTGAAAGCCGGCTTTTAAATCCTGTCAGATCAACATGGCCATGACGTTAAAAGATTTTGAATATATTTTGCCCAACGATTTGATCGCCCAATATCCTCTGCCTAACAGAGAACAAGCGAGGTTAATGATTGTTGACCGCAAGGCTAAGTCCATCACCCACGATGTGTTTTCTCATCTTGGCCGCTATCTGCCACCGGAAAGCAGGATAGTTTTAAATGACAGCAAGGTCGTCCCGGTGCGGCTTTTTGGCAGAAGAGAGAAAAGCGGTGGGGCGGTAGAAGTCTTTCTTTTGAATAAACTTTCCGACGGGTTTTCTTACCGGGCCTTGCTTCGGCCTTTAAGAAGGCTCAAGATCGATGAGAAGATTATCTTTAACGGAGGGCGGCTTTATGCCCAATTAAAGGATGTGCCCAATCGTATAGTCCGTTTCAATAAAAAAAATATCATCAGAGATTTAGAAAAAATCGGACATATCCCTTTGCCGCCGTATATCAAGAGAGCGGATGAACCTTTAGATAGGAAATATTATCAAACTGTTTTCGCCCGGCAGGCCGGATCGGTCGCGTCCCCGACCGCGGGGTTACATTTCACGAAAGCACTTTTAACGCGGCTTAAAAAACAGGGACATCAATTTGAGACGGTGACTCTGCATATTAATTATGCGACATTTACTTCTGTTAAAGTCCAGGATATTACTCAGCATCATATGCACAGCGAGTCGTACTCGGTTTCCCCGAGCGCGTGGAAAAATATTGTCAGGGCCAAAGAGCAGGGGAGGCGCATCGTTGCGGTGGGGACCACCTCATGCCGAACGTTAGAAACGGTAGCCCAAAATGGCCGGCTCAAGGGGGAAACGGATATCTTTATTTATCCGGGATATCAATTTAAAATGACGGACATGATCCTGACGAATTTCCATCTTTCCGCCAGCACGCTTCTGATGCTGGTTTGCGCCTTTGCGACAAGGGATTTGATTATGCGGGCCTATCAGGAAGCTATTCGCCAGCGATACCGCTTCTACAGTTATGGCGACGCGATGCTGATTATTTAACGACCATGACCACGCCGACATTTAAAATCCATTCAACCGACAGTAAAACCAAAGCCCGGCGGGCAACGCTGACGACCGCGCACGGAACTATCGAATCGCCTTTCTTTATGCCGGTCGGCACTAACGCGACGGTCAAAGCCATTCCGTTTGAGAATTTAGTGGATATGCAGGCCCAGATTGTTTTATCGAATACTTATCATCTTTATATCAGGCCGGGCATGGAGGTGATTGAGCGTAACGGCGGTTTGCATTCATTCATGAAATGGGACAAACCCATTTTAACCGACAGTGGGGGCTATCAAGTTTTTAGTCTGGCTAAACTCCGTAAAATAAAAGATGAAGGCGTTGAATTCCAATCGCATTTTGACGGGTTGCTACATTTTCTTACTCCGGAAAAAGTGATTGAGATAGAAAAAATTCTCGGCTCGGACATCATCATGCCGTTAGATGAATGTGTTGAATACCCTTGTGAACATAAAAAAGCGAAGGCCGCTTGCCAGCGGACCGCGCTTTGGGCGAAACGTTCAAAGAAGGCGTTCCTGGAAACCCCCTCTTCGCCAACGCGGCAGTTGCTTTTCGGAATTGTTCAGGGCTCATCGTTTAAAGATTTGCGGGAACATGCGGCCCGTGAGATTGTCGAGATTGGTTTTGACGGCTATGCCATTGGCGGCATCAGCGTCGGCGAGTCGGTGGAGGTGATGTTTGAAAGTTTGGATTATGCGATGCCGCATTTACCAGAAGAATTTCTCCGGTACATGATGGGGATCGGCATGCCGGATCAGATGGTGATGGCGGTGGCGCGCGGCGTGGATATGTTTGATACCTGTATCCCGACCCGCTACGGCCGCTACGGAACCGTCTTCACCAAACAGGGGCGATTGGTGGTGCGCAATGGCGAGTATACCTATGACCAGAAACCTCTCGATGAACATTGTGAGTGCTTTGTCTGCCGGAGATATTCGCGCAGTTATATTCGTCATCTTTTTAACGTGGGAGAAATTCTGGGATTGTATTTGGCCTCTTACCATAATATCTATTTTTATTTGAAGCTGATGCGGGATATCCGCAGTGCCCTTGAGCGGGGATGTTTTGATGAATTTCAAAAGGAGTTCTTAACATGTTACAATTCGACGTCATAACAATTTTTCCAAAGATTTTTGAGCCGGTTTTTAATGAATCCATCCTGAAACGGGCCCAGGAAAAAAAGAAGGTGAAAATCCGCGTGCATGATCTGCGGGATTATACCACCGATAAACACCGCAAGGTTGATGATCGGCCCTTTGGCGGCGGACCGGGGATGGTGTTAGGTCCCCAGCCGCTTTTTGATGCCGTCAAGGAAATCAAAACAAAAAAGAAGGCCCGGGTTATTTTAACCACACCAGCGGGCAAAGTGTTCGATCAGAAAACAGCGCAAAGGTTGGTCAAATATCAACAGTTGATTATTATCTGCGGCCATTATGAAGGCGTGGATGACCGTGTGCGTCAGAACATCGTGGATGAAAGTATCTCGATAGGCGATTATGTTTTAACCGGAGGGGAGCCGGCGGCGATGGTCTTAACCGATTGCGTGGCGCGTTTGGTTCCGGGGGTTTTGGGAAAAAAAGAATCATTGGCCTTTGAATCTTTTGGAGAAAATCTACTGGAATATCCGCATTACACGCGGCCCGCAAATTTTCGTGGCATGAAGGTTCCAAATATGCTATTATCTGGCAACCATCAAGAGATTGAAGCCTGGCGAAAGCAACAGGCGCTGGATCTCACCAAGAAAATTCGTCCAGATTTATTTAAAAAAATAAAATAATATTTTTGAAGATAATAGGAGAACGTGATGAACAGAGTTGAGATAATGAGAAGTATGGAGGCCAAATATCATAAGACGGATCTTCCTGAATTTCACGTGGGAGATACCGTGAAGATGCGTATCAAAGTCCAGGAAGCCGAGAAGATGCGGGTTCATCCTTTCGAAGGGATTGTCATCCGAAAGACCGGCGGGGGCTTTAAAGGGAGTTTTACGGTAAGAAAGATTTCCTTTGGTGAAGGGGTGGAACGCATTTTCCCTCTGCATTCACCGGTTATCGAAAGTCTGCACGTGGTCAGCCGCGGTCAGGTCAATAAATCCAGATTGTATTACCTGCGAGACCGGTTAGGTAAAAAGAGCCGCGTCAGGCAGCAACAACCCCAGCACGAGCAACAACCGCAACCCCAAGCCCAAACATAACGCCTGCGGATGCTTTATTACGAAAATAAAGCAGACGAACAAGGTTTTCAAACAATCATTGGAGTAGATGAAGCCGGCCGAGGTCCCTTGGCTGGTCCGGTAGTTGCCGCCGCGGTTTTCCTTCAAGATAAAAATTTTCATAACCGAATCGATGATTCTAAGATCATAAGTAAGCGTCAGCGTGAAATGGCTTTCCATGAAATTTTTGATAAAGCGTATGTCGGTGTTGGTATTATTAGCGAAACCGTCATTGATACTGTGAATATTCTAGAGGCTACTTATTTGGCGATGTCTATGGCCGTGGGGAAACTCATGGATAGATTTCCGCGGTCAGAGTTCAATAGCCAGAAGTTTTCAGAGAAGGTTTGTCTCTTGGTGGACGGACCGTCTTTTAAAACTTATTTGCCTTTTCATTATCAGCCGATTGTCAACGGTGATGCCTTGAGTCTGTCCATAGCCTGCGCGTCGATTGTGGCTAAAGTCACACGGGACAGGATTTTGGAAATGTACGACCAAATTTTTCCTCAATATGGATTTAGAAATCACAAAGGTTATCCCACCCGCGCCCACAAGCTGGCCATCCAGCGTCACGGTCTCTCGTTGATTCACCGCCGGAGTTTTAATTATTCTTTATGAACACAGAAGAAATTCAAGTAATAGAGTTGAAATTATTCTATACTTATTTATAGAGTGTTGATAAGATAATTTTTGATTCTAATTTACAAAGGAGTTGTGTTGGTTTCTCTGGATGATTTAAGAAAAATTTTTAAGGCAGAGCAGCATTACTATACGGTCCATGCTCAGGAACAAATGGCCCTAAGGCATCTGAGAAATTTGGAGGTCAGAGACGTAATATTAGGAAAGAGCGCTGAAATTATAGAACAATATCCCGAAGACAAGTATTCTCCCAGCTGTCTAGTTTATGGTGTTACCTTTGCAAAACGTATTCTCCATGTTCAGGTCAACTCTCAAGGTGTTGTTATAACAGTTTATGAGCCGGATGCAAAACGATGGCTTGAGGATAAGAAAACCAGAAGGAGGTCGTGATGGAATGTCCAGTATGTCATAATAAAATGGAGCAAAAACTGATAAGGCATATCCAAGAATGGAAAGGTCATTTCGTGGTGTTTGAGAAAGTCCCAGCTTTAGTTTGTCCCATCTGTAAGGAAACCTTGTTTTCTTCTAAGAATGTCGAAACAATCAACGAAACATTATGGTCAATGCCGAAGGCTTCCCGAACAGAACAAGTGGATATTTATGAATTGTCAGGGAGTTAAGATTCGTCCCCACCCGCGCCCACAAACTGGCCATCCAGCGTCACGGTCTCTCTTTGATTCACCGCCGGAGTTTTAATTATTCTTTATGAACACA
>Ga0247727_10004859_pt1 | contig 27974 bp, 27 predicted proteins | sample WisWelCaveWW1625_FD_202498 | JGI IMG/M metagenome (GOLD analysis project Ga0247727, IMG submission 202498) | Biofilm microbial communities from Wishing Well Cave, Virginia, United States - WW16-25 | ecosystem: Environmental > Aquatic > Deep subsurface > Groundwater > Cave microbial mat | place...
GCGTCCAAAATTCTTCCGTGCGATTATCCGAGCGAAAATAGATGTCATTGAGATGCGTTGGCTTGTCGAAAAGATAACTCGACAACAGCGCGACCATTTGCGGCTGGCCGCCGCCGTTGCGCCGCAGATCAATAATGAGCGCGTCGGTGTTGGCGAGGAAACTCATGGCTGCCGCCGCGGTCTCGCCCGCCATCTCCGCGCTCATAAAGCCGCGCAATTCCAAATAGCCGATGTTGCCGTCCAAGCGCTCGACTTTTTCAAAACCGAAATTGCGGACGCTGGCCCACGTGCGTTGTTCCGGCGATGCTTGTTGTTGGCCGTAATTCTGCACGATCTCATGGCTGTAGCGAACGCGCAAATGCTTGTCGCGGCTCACTTCTTGAAAATGCGTCGTGAGCATGCCGGCAAATTTTTCGGCGCTGGTGATATTGTCGTACTCTTTGCGCTTCATCCGTTCGCGCACGACCTGCTCCATTTTCTTCGCCACCTCGGGAAAAATATAATTTTCGTTCAACGCTTTCACCGCGTCGTCAATTACAGCCGCGCGCGTCTTCGCGTCGATTGTCATATCCTGTTGCGGGCCGCCGGTCACTATGGTTTGTGCGGCGCTAATAGTGGTGGTGAGGCAATTGACAAGTATTGTAGCGGCAATAATGAAATGGCGCATTGGAATCCTCGGCTGGTATTTTGAATCATGCATATTACTCTTCCCTTTGCAGTCCAGACCGGCGGTCTGGGTTACGCTATCTTTTTATCCTTTTGTCTTTTTATCTTTTTTTTATGCAACGCCGGCCATGTACGCCATGTATAAATCTTCGAGGCTTTCGCCCGCAAGTTCTTCAGCCGTGCGTTGCATCACAAGCTGGCCTTGCTTCATAATCCCGACAGTGTCGGCAATTTCTTTGGCGCGAAAGATATCGTGCGTCGACATCAAAATCGCTTTTCCTTCTTCGCGCAGCGTGTGCAAGAGTTGCATAAACTCAAAGCCGGCTTTGGGATCGAGGCCGGAGGTCGGCTCGTCGAGCAAAATCGCCGGCGCGTCTTTGAGAATCGCGATGGCGATGCCGGATTTCTGGCGCATGCCCTTGGAGAAACCTTTCAGCCGTTTATTGTGCGCTTCTTCCTGCAAGCCGACGCGCAGCAGCACGCGGCGATAATCTTCTTTGGTGTAATTCGTTTTGCCGCCGAGCCGCGCAAAGAAATCGAGATTTTGCACCGCCGTGAAATTGGGATACAACATCACGTTTTCCGAAACATAAGCCACTTTCTGTTTCGCCTGCAACGGGTCTTTGTGCGTCGCGATGCCGTCAATGCGCGCCTCGCCTTCGGTCGGCTCGATGAAATTAAGAAACAGATTGATCGCCGTGGTTTTGCCCGCGCCGTTCGCGCCCAGCATGGCGTAAATTTGTTTAGGCTGAACCGCAAACGAAACATGATCGAGCGCCAGCACGCCGTCTTCGTAGCGTTTGGTGAGGTTTGCGGCTTCGAGTAATGGATGCCCATCAGAAAAAAAATGTGCTGTCATTTGCATTCTACCTCATTGAATAAAGGATTGCCCAACGGATGAGAAGCGACCAACGGATGATGAAAAACAAAATCCGTTGGTCGTTTTTTTATCCGTTGGGTAAAATTTTTTTGAATTTTTACCGACGCGATAATCGTATTCCAAAAATCACAATCCCAACCACCACAGCTAAAATCGAAGTGATAACGAACGCCATGCCTAAAACATTGGCTTCAGATTGCACTTCGACGGTCACGGTTTTGTCTTCGCCAGTGAGGGGTTTGTCTTCCGATAGCGCCGAAGTGCGAATGCGAAATTCATAACGACCGGCGGAAACGTCCGAGGGCGGCGTGAATTTGAGCAGCACGCGTTTTTCTTCGGCAATATCGAGCGCTGGAAGCACCGGCGGATCGATTTGCCTGCTCCAGTTGAGCGGCGGATCGACTTCGATGGCGACATTGTCCATGCGGCGCGTGCCTTCGTTAACCAACTCGATGTTCGCGCTCACGGCTTTGTCGGGTTTGATGGAATAGAAAAGCTGCGGCGCGCGCACGAGCAGCTTGCCGACGCCGCGCGGCAAAAGCTCGAGACGCACGTAGCCGGCATTCAGCGCGGCGATTTCTTCCGGCGTCCATTGTTTCGCGCGCAAATCACCCAGCGCTTCGGTCTGATCATGGGGAATCACTAAAATATAAAATGGCAGCGGCTTGTCGATGATGACCTCTGGCGTCGGGCGATCCGGCAGATAAATTTGCAGCGCGGCGCGGCGTGTGTTCGTGCTCCCGGTAAATTTGAATTGGCTCAAACGCGCGCGGCTCACCGGATCGCTAAACGAGCGATTGATCTGCGGCGGCAAATTGACAACTTCGAGTTTGAACGTATTCGTCGTGCCGCTAAAAAGCTCCAGCGTCAAATCGAATGTTGCCGAGCCGCCAAGATCGGCCTCCTGCGAAAATTGTTCCGATTGCACCAGAACCCGGTTAACGCTGGCGTCTTTTTGCAAATAAATTTTCGGCGCGCGCTGGCTGCCGTTGCCGTAGACGATGTTGACCATCACGGCGTCGAGATCTTGCAGCAATGCGAAATCCAGCTCGACAGGCTCGCTGTAGCGGAGTTGCTCGATCTTCGCTTCGTAAGGCTGGCTGATGATCGCGTTCACGTCATTCAACAACGAAACATAAACGTTGTTGATCACCTCCGGCTGCAACGAGCGAAACAACTCATCATCGACATTGATCAGCTTTTGAAATTCCGCGCCGCCACCGGAAGTGTTTTCCAGGCGCAGCTTCACGTGTTTGCGTCCGTCTTTGTGCTGATATTTCACGGCGCGCGCGACGGTGACGTATTGCTTTTCAAACAATACCGCAAGCAGCGATTGTTGATAATTGACTTCCGCGTCGGCGAGAATATTGCGCGCCCGGTCCAGCTCGAGTTTGGAAATCAGGTTTTTCTCAAACAGCTTTTGCTTTTGCTCGAAATCGGCGCGCTGATATTCATAGGCCTCCTTGGCGCGCTTCAAACCGAGCAGACGATATTGATCGTCGCGCTGGTTGTAATTGACCTGCGCCGCGGCATCATGCGCGAACATACCGGTGAGCAGCAAAACAATCGTGAAAATTTTTTGGCAGGATAAATTGTTCAACATGGCGTTCAATTCTTTTGTTGCGGAAACCACGAACGGATTTGCCGGCCAACGCTTTCGGCTGCCGGCGGATCATAGTTGGAAAGCACGATGGCGGTATATCCGCTCCCAACGCTCATCTCAATCGTTGCATTCAACCCCGGCGCGCCACCGGCGAGGCCCAGCCCGCCGTCGGCGATTTTGATTTGGCTCGACGCTGCCTTCACGGTTGCCGGCGCCGGCGGATCAGACATGGGATCGACCAGCAACCATTTTGTGTACGCCGGACTTATCAGCTTAAAGTTTTGCAGCGCGATAGTGAATTTAAGCAAATCTTCGACCGTTGAATAGCTGCCGCCGGCGGAACTGCCGCGCGCCGGCATGACATAAATGTTGCTCCGGCGCGCCGTCTCCTCCTGCCCATCATACGAAGCGCGGCGCGTATAACCGGTCGCCAGATTTGGCACGACTTTGTCCAATTCAAAGGAGTCGGTGTTCAACATTCCCGCGGGCTTAAAGATATGCTCGCGAATATAAGCATAATAATTCTGCCCGGATACCGCTTCGATAATCGCGCCGAGCACGATGTAACTGCCGTTCGAATATTGGCGTTTCGTCCCCGGCTCGAAAGCGAGCGGCTCATCGGCAAACAGCGCGAAGTAATCCTTGATGCTGCGCAACCGCTCCTTCGGCAGATTGATGTATTTCTCGCCGAAAAAATCGCCAATGCCCGAGGTCATTTTAATGAGATGCTGAATCGTCACTTTTGGGGCGGCTTCGCGATTCGGGTAATCGGGGAGATGCTTGCTGATCGGATCGGTGAAAGACAGTTTGCCCTGCTCCGCCAGTTGGGCGATGGCGATTTTGGTAAAATCTTTGTTGATGGAGCCGAGATTGAATTTGGTGTCGAGCTGATTCGGTGCGTTGTAGTTTTTGTTGGCGAGTCCGTATGCCTTGTGGAAAATCGGCTTGCCATTTTTCGCCACCAACACCACACCGGAGAACTCGTCGGCTTGTGTTTGCTTGTCGAGGTAAGCGCCCACGGCAGCCGCCAGTTCCATATCGTTCGTCGGTTTCGGCGTCGTATGATCGAGCTCGGGCGGAGCATTGGAATCAACTTCATCGATGCCAATTCCGGTAAACTTATGCGGGGGCGTGGCTTCGAAGGCAAAGCTAAATTGCGCCCACAATTTGTTTTTGCTGAAAAACACCACGATGATGGCATCCGCCCTCGCCTCGATGACGCGGCGCAATTCCAACGCGCCGAGATCGGCATAAATCTGCTTGTACATCTGCTGGCGTTCGGCGCCCGTGCGCCGTTGCAACGCCGCGGCGGCCATGTTGTTCTTTTGGAATTCAAGCATGCGCGCTGCATCGCCGGAATTGAAAGCTTGCATATAATCGGCGACGCGTTTCCCGGCGGGCGTGTCCGGCAACTTGGTTTGTGCAACGGCGGCAACGGCGACAAAACTCAACCACAATATCTTGCGACTCAAAAAAATCGATTTCATCTTTGACATGGTAAAGTAATTTCACAAATGCAGGCTGGAAGCCTGCGCTACGTTTGCGTTATTGATTCGTTCGCATCATAATTCTGCCTTGCGGCGCTTCGGGCTTTGCCAATGAAGCCTGCATGGTTTTATCGCCGCGTTTGTATTGCACTTCCAGTTTTGCGCCGACAGCGAGTTTGTCGTACATTTCCAAAAATTGCGCGGGCGATTTAACTTTTTCACCGTTAAATGTTTCGATCACGTCGTCGACTTTAAAATCCGTGCCTTTGGGGGCGTTTGGGAGAACGCTAACGACTTTAACGATGTTATCCCTTTTGCCGACGATCAAACCCAATCCCATCAACGGCTCGGCGTCACCCATGTTTTGTCCATGACCACCGACAACCATGCGACGCACATTGCCGCCTCCGGCGGGCATTGGACCGTCGCCGGTCGACATCGTCATTTGCATTTTCGGCAAATCCTTCGGATCGGCTTTGGCAAAGGCGACGATCATGCGCTCATCGCCGCGCTTCACGCCCATCTTAAAATCGGCGCCAACCGCGGTGGCGTTGTACGCTTCTTCAAGTTCCTTCAGCGTTTTGAGGCGTTTGCCGTTGCACATCAAAACGACGTCGCCGTCTTTGAGGTCAATATCTTTGTAAGCTTTGGGCCGCATATCGACCGGCATGGCGTGAAGAACTTTGATCTCTTTGCCGTTATCAACAACCACGGCGCCAACTTCGCCGAGCGTGAACGGCTGACCAATGATTTTATCCATCGATGAATCCGTGCGGCTGATAAAAACCTGCGCATTGGCCGTCATGGCAAATAGGGCGATAACAATCATTGCGGTAAAAGCGGGCTGCATAATATTTCTCCTTGAAAAAGTAAATTTTATTTTGTAGTAATACTCGGCTCCTGAAGGAGCTACTACGAAAGCTTTTTAATTACGACGACTCAATATACGCCAGAAGTTTGATTTCGGTTAGTTAAAGAATGTTAGGAAGTGTTAAAAAGTGTTAAATGATGAGCATTTTTGCAGGTATTCTCGTAAATTAGGACATGAAGTTATCCATGAAAACTGTGGCGCTGATTGTTGGCTTGATGTCGCTCGCGCTGCTTGGCCTGATCGGCATTCAACTGTATTTGCTCGATCATGCGATGGAATTGAAAAAACAGGCGTTTCGCCAGAACGTCAACGCGGCGCTCAGCAGCATCGTGCAGCAACTCGAAACCAGAGAGATGGCGACAAAAGTTTTTGACGTCGCCGTTGATGTCTCGCCGCGCCAGCAGAGGGCTTTTATCGGCATGAACGTTGAGCAAGACGTCCTTCGTGATCTCGACAGTCTGCGGGTTACGGGCCGCGTTTTGCTTCGCGAGAAACCGCAATTTAAAATTGACAGCAATCGCGTTTGGTATAATTTGCCGACGCCGCAGCACGTGCGCATTATGTTGTTGGATTCGCTTGGCCACGAGTCGGTTCAGGTCATTAACGAATTTAAGCTCGCCGGCAAACACGAACAGGATTTGCGGCCGTATCCGTTTAAAAAAGGCGCGGTCTTTGTCAGCTTCACCACTGACAGCACGTCGTTTGTGACCAAGATGCGCGATGGGAAGATGCACGAGGGCATTCCCCCGGCGCTTTCGCATGAAAACCGGCAAATGATTGTTCGGAGAGTATTAGACGATATCACCACCGCCAGATTCGTTCCCTTCGACGCTCGCGTTAAATCCGCGCTTTTGGATTCATTGGTCAATTCAACTTTGAGCGCGAAAGGCATTGCAACAGCTTATGCTTATGGCGTCATTGCCACCCCGAATGACTCGTTGTATTTTGCCAAACCGGCCAAATTCACTGGCGCACTCAAAAACTCCGAGTTTCGCAGCCGGCTTTTCCCGAATGATATTTTTGCCATGCACGATGAATTGACCTTATATTTTCCGCAGCAGAATATGTATTTGCTCAAACAGATGGTGGGTTTATTGACCTCGTCTTTTGTCTTGTTGAGCATCGTCGTGTTTGGTTTTGTTTTTACTGTGCGGACGATTTATAAGCAAAAGCAGTTTGCGGGCGCGATGGCGGATTTCATCAATAACATGACGCACGAATTTAAAACGCCGATTTCAACGATTGCGTTGGCCAGCGAGGCGTTAACGAATGCTGAAATCGTCAAAGATGAAAACCGCTTGCAGCGTTACAATCGCATTATTCGCGATGAAAACACGCGCATGCGCAATCAAGTGGAAAAAATTTTGGAAATGGCCGCGTTGGAAGAAGGCGATTACGAGCTCAATCTTGCGGCGATTGACGCGCACAAAGTAATTGCCGAGGCGGTGGAGAATATCGCCCTGCAAGTTGAGAAGCGCGGCGGAAAAATTGACTGCGCGCTGAACGCGGCCGAGCACGTGATTGAAGCCGACGAGGTTCATCTGGCGAATATCGTATACAATTTGCTGGACAACGCCAATAAATATTCTCCGGAAGCGCCGAACATCAAAATCATCACGGCGAATTTGAACGGCGATCTTCACATTCGCATTCGGGACCACGGCATCGGTTTGCAGCCGGAGCATCAGAAGCGCGTGTTTGAAAAATATTATCGCGTGCCGACCGGCAATCTGCACGATGTCAAAGGCTTCGGCCTCGGACTGAGTTATGTGAAGCTGATGGTGGAGGCGCACGGCGGCACGATCACGGTGAAGAGCGAATTGAAAAAGGGAAGCGAGTTTGAAGTGGGTTTACCTTTGAAACAGAAGACGCGGACAATGTGAAGTTGATCACTTTAATCGGATAAAATCAACAAATAATTTTCCCACGGATGAAAAGCGGCCAACGGATAACGAATCTGTGGGCAGCTTTTATCCGTGGGCGCTATTTTTTGTAGATATGTAAATGCAACCTAACAAAATATTGCTGATTGAAGACGATCCCAATTTGGGATTCATTTTGCATGAGAATCTTGAGCTGCAGGGCTTTTCCGTGAAGCTTTGCACGGACGGCGAGCAGGGCCTTGCGGCTTATCAAAACAGTAAGTTCGATCTGTGCCTCATCGACGTGATGCTGCCGAGAAAGGACGGCTTTACGCTGGCGCGGGAAATTCGCCGGAACAATCAAGAAATCCCCATTATTTTTTTAACGGCGAAATCACTAAAGGAAGATCGCATTGCGGGTTTCAAAATCGGCGGGGATGATTATATCACGAAACCGTTCAGCATGGAAGAGCTGGTGTTGCGCATACAGGCGGTGCTCAAACGCACGAAGCCCGCCGCTGATGATCATAAAAGCCGGCAAACTTATGCCGTCGGAAAATTTATATTTGATTACGAACAGCAAAATTTGCAAATCGGCGGCCGGCGGCAGAAGCTGACTTCAAAAGAATCCGAATTGCTGAAACTGCTCTGTCTGCATATAAACGATACGCTGGAGCGCGAGGTGGCGCTGAAGCTAGTGTGGGGCGAGGACAGTTATTTCAACGGCCGCAGCATGGACGTATTTATTTCAAAGCTGCGAAAATATTTGCAGGAAGATAAAAACGTTGAGATTATGAACGTGCACAGCAAGGGCTTTAAGCTGCTGGTGCGATAAAAAATTCAACTTGCCTTTCGCACGCGGCGCAATCGGGGTTCCGCTTTGGCCATTTCTCTTTTGGGCGCGATCATTTTTTTCTCGCGCACCGGCTCTTTCCAGCGCGCGAAGAGCTGCAGCATGATCAACGCGTCGTGCTGGCGTTCATAGCTCTCGAAATCTTGAATCACGGCGCAGGGTTCGCCGTTGTGGGTGATGATGACGGGCCGCCGCGAGGCATACATCTCGGCAATGAGCTGGTCGGCGTGGGTCATTAAATAGCCAAGCGACTTGCTACTATCCTCGGATTTCATCGCACGCTCCTTGAGTTGGGTGGATTCATGCACTTCCCAAACAGCCTAAATCACTCCTAAGATTTTCTTGCTGCCGAAAAATAGCAATTTGTTTTGAAAGAAGCAAATGAATTTTTACAGAAAGGAAAAAAGAGGGTAGCCCCTGCAAAACGACACGCGCCCTGCACCTTTAGTGAATTTATTGTCTGGTCAATCTGGCAAATCGCAAAAAATACGTTGACAATTCGCTGCACCTTCTGTACATTTTTACAGTCAGAAACTCTAGAGACGCTTTTATACTTCTATGCCGAATCAATCTCAACTGAGTCATATCAACGCCGCCGGCCAAGCCACGATGGTGGACGTCGGCGCGAAGGCGATAACACGCAGAGAAGCCGTGGCACGCGGGTTTATTGCACTGCAAAAAGAAACGTTGCAATTGCTGCAACGAAATGCGCTGCCAAAAGGCAATGCGATTGAAACGGCGCGACTCGCCGGCATCATGGCAGCCAAACGCACCGGCGAGCTGATTCCGCTTTGCCATCCGCTCGGGCTGGATTTTGTCGACGTGCAAATCGCGACGCAGGAAAGCGGCTTGGCGATTGAAGCGACGGCGCGTTGCCACGGCCAAACCGGCGTGGAGATGGAAGCGCTCACCGCCGTGAGTGTCGCCGCGCTCACGCTTTATGACATGTGCAAAGCCGTCGACAAAATGATGGTGATGGGCGAGATTAGATTGGTGAAAAAAAGCGGCGGACGCAGCGGAGATTTTGTTCGGCCTGAAGATGAAATTGTATAATGGTTTTGCCACAACCATAACAAGCGGAACCAAGAAAGAATTAATCGCTCACGGAATTGGAACAGCTCACGGAAATGAAATTATAAAAATGTTTTACTTCCGTGAGAGTTCCATTTCCGTGAGCCAATTTTTTGCAAGAGGAATTTATGAAACTCACCGTTTGCGAATTTTCCGACGACCCCAGCGCGCTGGCGCAGGATTGGAAGGCGATGGCCCCTTACGTCTACAATCAACGCAGCGATCTCGTGCTGATGCCGGAGATGCCGGCCAGCCCGTGGTTCGCGGCGGACGCGCATTTCGATGCACAGCTCTGGCAATATGCGCTGGAAGATCACGATCAGCTCGTGCGCGAATTAACCGCGCTCGCGCCGGCCGCCGTATTGTCAACGCGCCCTATTGAGCAAAACCAAAAACGTTTGAATGAAGCGTTTGTGTGGAAAGAAAAACCCGGCTATCAACCCGTGCATCACAAAACCTATTTCCCCGACGAGCCGGGGTTCTTTGAAGCGAAATGGTTTCACCCCACGCCGCGCGATTTTACGCCGTGCTTTTTGGGCAATTATAAAATCGGTTTTCTCATTTGCACCGAATTAATGTTCAACGAATGGGCGCGTTATTACGGACGGCAGGGCTGTCACCTCATCGCCGTGCCGCGCGCAACGGAAAAAGCGACGGTCGAACGCTGGCTGCTGGCGCTGCGCATGGCGGCGATCGTCTCCGGCGCGTTTGTGATTTCATCCAATCGTGTCGGCCTCGGCCCGAGCGGCGTGCACTTCGGCGGCGCGGGCGCGATCATCTCGCCCGAAGGCGACGTGCTCACCGTCACTTCTTTTGATGATCCGATAATTACGATGGAAGTGAATTTGCAAGAGGCGGACGCGGCGAAGAAAAAGTATCCGCGTTACGTGCGCGAATAGCGCAAGGTTCGTAGTGTTGCCTTTAGGCATCCTCAGTCAGCGAATGCCAGACGCCTGAAGGCGTAACTACGAACGTTGGGAATCAGTGCATTCAGCAGGGGATAATTCCAATCATTTGCCGCAGCATTGTAAACACCGAAGCCGGCAATAAATTCCCAGTAATGCCAGCTTATGCCGTTGGCCTCGGCAGTGCGGGCAACAAATTCCGTCCACAGCGCGCGCGAAGCCATATCGGCTTTGCTGTAAGCGCCAAATTCACCGAGATTCAGAGGCCGGCGATTCGTCGCGCCCCATTGCGCGGCGGTAGAGAATTCTTGCTGAATCGTTTGCTGCTCCGCAGCGGTGCCCGTCCACCGCGTGCCGAGCCACGCATTGCTGCCGACAACCCATTCCGCGCCCTGATGGGTGAATTAAAACGGATTGTAATAATGAAAGGCCACAATGAGATTTCGATCATTGGCCGGCAGTGCAAGCGTGTTGAGCAAACCAATATAATACCAATTCGTCGGCCCGATAATTATTATTCTGCCGGAATTGGTTTGGCGAATGGTTGCGATGGCTTCTTGCAAATATTGATTCCACAGGTCACTGGTGAGCAACGCATTCGGCTCATTGAGCAATTCAAAAAAAAGATCGCCGGAATAATCTTTATAATGAGTGGCAAGCTGCTCCCAGAGTGCGAGAAATCTTGCCTTGTGCGCCGACGGATTGATCATGATCTCTTCGTAATGATGAATATTGATCACCACCGCCAGTTTTCTCGTCAGCGCCTGCTCGACGGCCCAATCGACGCGTTGCAGAAAGCTGCTGGCGATGGTATACGGCGCGTTCGTCGCCGCATGTGCCGACCACCGAATGGGAATCCGCACGGAATTGAATCCGGCGTTTTTGATGCGATCGAAATACTCGCTTTTGAGAGTGACACCCCACTCGCCTTCATTTGGCGCTTCCAGCGCATTGCCCAAATTCACGCCTCTTCCTAATTTTGCATTTTGCGCGAAAGGATCCAATCCCGTCGGCGAGGTTCCATCTTCGGGTGCCATCGGGTTTTTAGATTCTTTGAAACAGCCGGCGAAGAGCAGAACGAACATTGCCGACGCCGTGAGATGATGCCAGCAAATTTTTGTCAACTTCATAAAGAGCGAATTGGGGGAATAAGATGAAGCGTGGAGAGCAAAGGACAGGTGTAAAGCACGTCGGGGTTTATGTTGCCGGTCGTTTCAGCGCAGCAATTTCAGCTTCCAGCGCGCGGAGTTTTTGCGCCAGTTCTTCATGAGGAGGTTCTTGTTGGGTTGACCGGCGGGTACGGCTTTCCACGTCTTTTGCGAGATCATCGAGTCGTTCACCAAGCGATTTATCCTGCTGCAACAACCTGTCATATTGCTTTTGGCTCATCGGATGTTCCTGGCGGGCAAACCATACCACCGCCCCTACTCCGGCGACAATAACTCCCATTATGGCTATCAGCCAATTGGTCTGCCGATCAAAGCCCGCTTCCAGCCGTTGGTTAATATCGTCGCGCAACGCATCGAGCCGCTGATTGGTATCGTCAATGCGCTTTTTCAAGCTGACATTGAAATCGTCCATCCGTTTCTCAAGGGCATCAAAACGCTGATTCATCGCCTTGATGGACTCTTCAATCCGCGTCAAACGCACGTCAATGGATTCGCGTTGCTGCGTCCATGCGGTTGCAACAAATATCAAAGTAAGGAATGCAATCGCGTTTAACGTTTTCTGTGCCATAATTAAGTTTCGCAAATGTTTGCTTGCATTAAATATAAAATAATCGCACGAAATGCGCAAGCCTTTTTTCTGCCGGCGCTTGAAGAGATCATTTCGCAAGTAATCTTACTTGCAATTAACCCGCCGCTTTCTTAACTTTTTTGTATGCCATTCCCCTTTGCCGAAATCCACTTCGCCCTGCCCCTTTCGCGCGGGTACACGTATCGCGTGCCGGAAAGCCTTGATACATTAGCACAAATCGGCTGTCGCGCGCTGGTGCCGCTCGGCAAGCGCGTGGCCACGGGCTTCGTCGTGCGGCGCACGGATAAAATCGATTTTGCGCCGGAAAAGCTGCGCGATATTTTGGACGTGCTCGATGCCGCGCCGTTGTTTGATGCCTCGCGTTTGAAATTGGCGGAATGGATTGCAGATTATTATCTCGGCAGCCTCGGGGAAGTGTTGCGGACCATGTTGCCGCCCGGCTTGGAAAAAGAGAGCCACCAATATGTGCGGCTCACGCGCGCGCCGTCGGCGGAAGAAATGGCGCGTTTGGAAAATCGTGCACCGCGACAGGCGGAGATCGTGCGCGCGTTAATCGGCAAAGAAGGTTACAAAGTCCGATATCTTGCCAGGCATTTGCGTTATGAAGGCGTGCGCAGCAGTTTGCAACAGTTGATGGCCGCTGAGCTTGTCGAAGTGAGCCAGCAAATGCAGGAAGCGAATGCGCGCGCGCAAAGAAGAATATTTGTGCAACTCACGGCGGCGGGAAAAGAATTATTGGAGAAGGGAGATGCGGGAACGGCGAAAGGCGACGGGCGACGGGCGACGGGAGCGACTGAAAAGATCAATGTTAGAAAACTAACTGCCAAACAATTGGAGGGCTTGCAACTTCTTGCCAGGCGCGGTGAAATGCTGCGCGCGTTGTTTTTGAAACGCAGCGGCCTCGGCGGGCCGTCGCTGCAATCATTGGCGCAACGCGAATTGGTGCAGTTGGTTGAACGCGAAATTGAGCGCAGTCCATATTTTATTTTTTCCAACAACCCGCGGGCGCCGGTTATCAAAACCGAATTTCCCTCTATTATTTTAAATGCGGAACAGGCCAATGCGGTGCAACGCGTGACGGAAGCGATGCAGCAAAACCGCTTCGAAGTCTTTTTATTGCACGGCATCACCGGCAGCGGCAAGACGCAGGTGTATATCGACGCGATTCGCAACACGCTGGCGCAGGGCAAAGACGCGCTTATGCTGGTGCCGGAAATTTCACTCACGCCGCAGGCGGTCGCGCGGTTTCAGGCGAACTTCGGCAACCTCATCGCCGTTTTGCACAGCCACATGAGCACGGGCGAGCGTTACGATGCGTGGCGGCGCGTGCATCGCGGCGAGGCGCGCGTGGTGATCGGCGCGCGCTCGGCGGTTTTCGCGCCGGTGAAAAAACTCGGGCTTATTGTTGTCGATGAAGAACACGAAGGCAGCTACAAACAGGCCGATCCCGCGCCGCGTTATCATGCGCGCGATGTCGCTGTGGTGCGCGCCAAAATGAGCTCGGCTGTTGTGCTGCTCGGCTCGGCGACGCCGTCGATTGAATCTTACGCCAATACGCAACGCGGCAAATACACGCTGCTCGTTTTGCCGAACCGCATCGATAATGTGCCGCTGCCGGCGGTGCGCATTCTCGATATGATGCGCTGGCGCCAAACCACGCCGGATCGTGAAGGCATTTTCTCGCGAATTCTTTTTGAGAAGATCAACGAGAAGCTGGAGAAAAAAGAGCAAATCATTCTGTTGCAAAATCGCCGCGGCTTCGCGCCGTTGATTCGCTGCGTCAGTTGTGGTTTTGTGCGTCTCTGCGATGCCTGCAATATTGCCATGACGTATCACAAACGCGGCAATCTTTTGCGCTGTCATTATTGTAACGCTTCCGAACGCGCGCCGGATGCGTGTCCGCAATGCAAAGGCCTGGATATTATTTTTAAAGGCATCGGCACGCAGAAAGTGGAGCAGGCGTTGCACGAGCTTTTACCGCAGGCGCGTGTCATCCGCATGGATCTCGACACGACACGCGGCAAGCTGGCGCACGATCGGATTCTCCGCGAATTTGGCGAGCACCAATATGATATTTTGCTCGGCACGCAGATGATCGCCAAAGGTTTGGATTTTCACAAAGTGACGCTGGTCGGCGTCGTCTCGGCGGACACCGGTTTATTGCGCCCCGATTTTCGCGCCGGGGAGCGCACGTTTCAATTGCTCACGCAGGTAGCGGGGCGCGCCGGGCGCCGCAATTTGCCGGGTGAAGTCATTATTCAAACGTATTCTCCCGACGATGTTTGCATGGCCTGCGCGCGCGAGCATGATTTCAACAAATTTTATGAATATGAAGTGCGCGAGCGCGAGGCGCTGCGTTTTCCGCCGTTCAGCCGGCTGGCGCTGGTGCTGTTTCGCCATCGCGACAACGAATGCATTCGCGGCATCGCGCAGGATTTTGCGGCGCTGCTCAAAAAAACCGGCGGCCCCTTTCGCGTTTTCGGCCCGTCGCCGTCGCCGCTCGAACGCATTCAAAATGAATTTCGCTGGCAGGTGCTCATCAAAAACGACATGCTGAAAGACCCCTCGGCGCAGCAAACCCGCGCCACGCTGAATCGCGTCGTCCAGTTTTTTCACAAGGCCAATCGCAATCAACGCCTGCGCGTGAGCGTTGATATCGATCCGATTAATATGATGTGAGTTTTTCTAAAGATTAAGCTTGCAAACTTTGTTGCGAAGTGTTATATTTACAAAAATTTTGCGCGTAAAACCGCTATAGCGAGTTTTTACAAATAATTCACTTTTTGTCGGGATAATTTCGCGGCCATGCGTTATGGTTTAATCTCTGATATCCACGCCAATCTGGAAGCGTTGGAAGTCGTGCTGGCGGCTCTGGAAAAAGAGTCGGTCGATCAGATTCTCTGCCTCGGCGACGTGATCGGTTACGGCCCGAATCCGAACGAGTGCGTCAAGCTCGTGCAGCAGCACACGGCGATTTGCCTGGTCGGCAATCATGATGAAGCGTCGCTGGGTCGCGTCGATCTTGATCTGTTCAATTATATGGCGCGGCAGGCGATCGAATGGACGACCGGACAACTTTCCGACGCGTCGACAGCATTTTTAAAATCGTTGCTCTACATCCAAAGTTATGACAAGTTCATGATCGTCCACGCTTCGCCGGATGAGCCGCGCCGCTGGAATTACATTCTCAATTTAGAAGATGCGGCGCAGGGGTTTGCGGCGTTCACCGAGTCGATTTGCTTTATCGGGCATTCGCACACGCCGTGGGTAATTCCGCTGCCGCCGGATGGACCGATGCGCGTTTCGCATGAGTATCCCCTCGCAATTAAGGACGATTGTCGGTACTTGATCAATATTGGGAGCGTCGGCCAGCCGCGCGATCGCAATCCGGAGGCGGCCTACGGCATTTTGGATATGGAGCCGTTGCGCTATTCCTTAAAGCGCGTGCCGTACGACGTCGCGACGACGCAAAAAAAGATTCGCGCCACGGGAATATTGCCGGCCTTTTTGGCTGATCGTCTGGCAACCGGCCAATAACAAATTGGAACAACCAACCAGGGCAGAGCGCCAACACTTGTCTTTCCTCTTCGCCAATCAAACGAGAAGCAAATTCGCGTAGGGATGCGAGTCGGTTTGTGGAAAAGGATTGAAGCTTAGGAGGCTTTATGATGCAGTTAGCTGAGAAGTCGGCGGAACAGTTCATGTTGTCGACGGAAACGTTTAATCAAGTCAATGAGATTTTGCGCGACTTGCTGGTCAGCACGCGCTCGGATTTTGCGCTGTTTTGCGACACCAACGGCAATCCCATCACGCATCACGGCAAGCAACACGTCGTCAATCTCTCCGGATTGTCGGCGCTGGCCGCGGGCAATTTCGCCGCGACCTCGGAGATGGCGCGCGTCATCGGCGAGAAAGAGGGATTTAAATTTATTTTTCAAGAGGGCGAGCGCCGCAATTTTTATCTCTGCAATGTCAGCTACAATTTTCTGCTGGCGATTATCTTTGAGAAAACCGTGGCGCTCGGCCTGGTGCGCATTTTTGCCAACAAGGCGGTGGAAAATCTAAAAGGCGTGCTCGACAAAGCGGCAAAGGCCGAGCAAAAGGCCTCGGATTTTATCGACTCGGAATTCGGTTTGTTGCTGGGCAAAGAGTTCGACAAGTCATTCAGCTTATAAGCCATGGCGCTGCAAAACGTGGCCAGCAGTTTAGCTGCTGGCCGCTTTTCAGTCGGTGGAATAATTGTGAAATCTGAATTGTGAAATCACCTGCGGAAAAATCGCAATCTCGAACAGGACGCTGTTTCTATGTTTGTCAACTGGGCCTTACAGGAAGTTAATCTCAAAATCGTCTACTACGGGCCGGGCCTCAGCGGCAAGACCACCAATCTGGAATATATTTACCGCAAAATCGATCCCGCCTTGCGCGGCGACCTCATCACCCTGAAGACGCGCGAGGAACGCACGCTGTATTTTGATTTTTTGCAGCTCGAAGTCGGGCGCATCAAAGGCATGAAGCCCAAATTCAACCTGTACACGATTCCGGGGCAGGTTTATTATTCGCACAGCCGCAAAATTATTTTGCGCGGCGTCGACGGTATCGTCTTTGTCGCCGATTCGCAGGCCGATCGCATGACGGAGAATCTCGATTCGCTGATGGATCTCGAGCAGAATTTGATCGAAAACGGCCATTCACTCGAAACGTTTCCGTGGGTGATGCAATATAACAAACGCGATTTGCCGCGCGTCATCCCGCTCAACGAGTTGGAGGCGAAATTGAATTTTCATCGCATTCCGACGGTTGAAGCCGTCGCCTCGCGCGGCACCGGCGTGCTGGAAACGCTCAAGATGGCCATTCAGGGCGTTGTCGGACAAGTGCAAAAAGTGATTTAAAAATAATTCGTAGCCCCGCCCCCTTGCCCCGCTTCTTTTTTTATTTTGAAGGAAAAGCGGGGCTTGTGGGGCGCTTTTGTAACCCAAACTTTTGATAACAACGGCAGCCCACAAGGGGCTGGGACTACCTGAAATTTGTAGCGTTAAAACGAGGAAGGATATGCATTCTGAAGACGATATAACAACGGGGAATGGCGCCATGACAGACGTCGCCGTGAAATCACCGCAGGAGTTGATTGAAAATAAAATGGCCGATATTCTCGGCAACGGCACTTACGAGGCGGCCTATTTGTTCAGCGACGAAGGCTTGCCGATTGCGCAGGCTTCCAACGCGGACGGCCAGCAGGTGAATCGCGATCGCATTGCGGAGTTGTCGATCTTATTTCACGACGTCCAGCGTATCGCCTCGGTGATGGGCGGCATCTCCACTTTGCGCGAGGTCATCATCGAAGGCGAGAATCATCGCAAAATCGTTTTTCGTTTTTTCAATGCGTTTGGCCAGCAGGTGATTTTGGCCGTGGTTGTGCCGCCGAAAAAATCCTACAAGCAGCGCACGAACGAATTGGAGAAACTGGTGGTCGGTGAGTCGTTTTAAAAGAATCCCGCCACCGCCAGATATCGCAAAAATCTCAACATCGCCGCCACGCTAAAAAATAAATAAAAATTCATGCGCAAAACGCCGGCGAGATACGTGAGCGGATCGCCGATCACCGGCAGCCATGAAAGCAGGAGCGACCATTTTCCCCACCGCTGCATCATTGCATAAGCTCTGGCAAGGGCTTTTTTCTGCAAATGCTGGTGCAACAATTTCTCCTCGACTTTTGATCCCACCCAGTAATTGAACACGATACCGGCGCAATTGCCGGCGGTGGCAAACGCCAGCGCCGGTAGTGTCGGCATTTTGAGCGCCAGTGCCGCGGCCAGCGCCGCTTCCGAGCTGACGGGCAGAATCGTTGCCGCGAAGAAACAGAACAGCAGGAGGCCGAGATAACCGAAGTTCGCGATCAGATTGGTCATGTGAATCAAACGGAAAGCGTCTCAAGCAATTCGTGTGTTTAATAAACTGCTAGCATGCTTTTGCCTGTTGACATTTATAATTTAATTTGCTAACTTTCTTCGTGGTCACGTCCGGAGGAAGGAAATGAAAATCGTCAGTGATGTTTATAGCGAATCAGGCAAAGCCGGCCTCAACCTTGGTCAGGCTATCATTATTGCGGCACTTGTGGGCCGATTTTTTACCCAACAACCGATTGGCTGGGGGATAACTTTTATCGGCATTACAGTGGGAGGATTTCTTGTCATGGGAGGCCTTGGTTTGATTCAAAAAGCGTATCTCCTGAAAAAAATTGAGGAGCAATCTTATGAATCCGATGGTTGACTTTGTTATCCTGTCGGCGTTTACACTTTTGTTGTTTTCACTTGGTGCGGCATTTCTCTTCTATCACGCCCGCAAGCAGGAAAAAGAGTTCAAAGCTCGTCGCGCTGGCAAAAAGTAACGTGACCGGGATAGACGGGCACGGATAGTCCGAAAAGTTGTGAGTCTCAGCCATGATGAATTTTACTGACTTCCTGATCAGCGTGGCGATCATAGATGTTATTATCCTCGTTGCTGTTGCGTTTTTGTGGTATCACGCCGATAGGCAAATAGAAGAGTATAAAAAGCGCGCGGGCCAAAAGTAACACGGACGGAATAGACGGCCAGTCACAAACTGAGCGGCAATCCGCGTTTGTCCATTCCATCCGTGCTCGTCCGCGCCCGTCCAGCAAGTCCGCGGTCACCCCTCCTTCATCCACCCCGCCATCTTCGACATCTTCAGCGTTCCTTTCTTTAAAGCGTGCTCTTTCATATAACTGAACAACACCGGCGTGACGATCAACACGTGAATCGTTGACGTAATCAAGCCGCCGATCATCGGCGCGGCGAGCGGCTGCATCACGTCGGCGCCGGCGCCGGTGCTCCACATGATCGGAATGAGGCCGATGAGACTCGTGCCGACCGTCATGATTTTCGGGCGCAGCCGCATGACGGAGCCTTCGATGGTGGCATCGATGATATCCTGCATGGTGATCGCGCCGCGTTTTCCCTGCTCGTGCGCGTGGAGTTTGCGATCGAGTGCTTCGTGCAGATAAACCACCATCACCACGCCGGTTTCAACCGCGAGGCCGTAGAGCGCGATGAAACCGACCCACACGGCGACGCTGAAATTGTAGCCGAGAAAATAAATTAAATACACGCCGCCGATCAGCGCGAACGGCACCGAAAGCATCACCACGAAGGCTTCCAAAAAATCTTTCGTGGTGAAATAGAGCATCACGAAGATGATCAGGAAAACCATCGGCATCATAATCTGCAAACGCGCTTTGGCGCGAATTTGATTTTCCCATTGCCCGCTCCATTGCACGGTGTAGCCCTGCGGCAGTTTCAACTCACGTCTCAAAACTTTTTTGGCCTCTTCGACGAAGCCGCCCATGTCGCGGCCGCGCACATTCAAAAAGACGATCGAGCGCAATTGCGCGTTCTCGCTCGAGATCATCGGCGGGCCGGGGACGATTTCAATTTTTGCCAATTGGGCCAGCGGAATATAGCTGCGTGAGAAAGCGGCTCCATTCACTCTTTCTCCGTTTGATGAATTCCTGCTCGCTGGTTCCGCTGCCATCCCTCCGCCTGCCGCGGACGGCATACCACCTTCCGGCATTTGTGGCGCGCTTCCCATCACATTCACCGGCACCAGCAAATTCTTGAGCGCTTCGATATTGTCGCGCCATTCGCGCTCGTAGCGCACGCGAATCGGAAAGCGCTCACGGCCGGCGATCACCACGCCGAGATTCTGTCCGCCCACTGCGGTCTCAATCAAATCCTGCACGTCGCCGATATTGATGCCGTAGCGCGCGACCGCCTCGCGATCGATTTTGATGTCGAGAAACAAGCCGCCCTGCGTGCGCTCGGCGTAAAGGTCGGCCGCGCCGGGCACTTTGCGGAGAATGCGTTCTGATTCGATGGCCAGGCGCTCCAACGTGTCGAGATCGGCGCCGAAGATTTTGACGCCCAAATCCGTGCGCACGCCGGTGGCGAGCATGTTGATGCGATTGATGATCGGCTGCGTCCAGCCGTTGCGCACGCCGGGGATTTGCAGCTTGGCGTCCAGCTCGGAGATGAGGTCATTCTTCGTGAGGCCTGGACGCCACTGATCTTTCGGCTTCAGCAGCACAATCGTTTCGATCATGCTCACCGGCGCGGGATCAGTGGAAGTTTCCGCTTTGCCGAGCTTGCCCAGCACTTGCTCCACTTCGGGAAAGGACTTGAGAATGGCGTCTTGCATTTGCATCACACGATTGACTTCGGTGATCGAAGCGGAGGGCAACGTGATCGGCATGAAGAGCAAGCTGCCTTCGTCGAGCGGCGGCATGAACTCCGAGCCGATGCTCATGATCATCGGAATGGTGATCAGCAGCGCGACGATGTTAATGGCAATGGTGAGTTTGCGATGCTTCAACACCCAATGAATGACGGGCGCGTAGAGCCAATTCAAAAAGCGCGTGATGGGATTTTTATTCTCGCTGCGAAATTTGCCGCGCGTGAGCATGGTCATCAGCATCGGCACCAGCGTGATCGCGATGATCGCCGAGCCCGCCAACACAAAGGTTTTCGTGAACGCCAATGGGCGAAAGAGTTTTCCTTCCTGCCCTTCGAGCAAAAACACCGGCAGAAACGACACGACCATAATGGCAACCGAATAAAAAATCGCCGGGCCGACTTGCTTCGCGGAGAGGATAGAAATTTCGACGAAATCTTCTTTGGTCAACTCGCCTTTTTCCTCTTGCGCGCGCGCGACATTGCGATAGGCATTTTCGACCAACACGATGGAAGCGTCAACAATAACGCCGATGGCGATGGCGATGCCGCCGAGCGACATGATATTGGACGTGATGCCAAAATGCTTCATGCCGATAAAAGCGATCAACACTGCGACGGGAATTTCGATGATGACGCGCAACACGCTGCGCACGTGCAGCAAGAAGATCAACACCATTAAGCTGACGACAACGGCTTCCTCGAGTAAAGCGCGTTTCAGCGTGCCAATCGCGGCCATGATCAAATCGCTGCGATCATACGCCGTTTTAATCTCGACGCCTTCCGGCAAGCCGGGAGTGATCTCGACGATTCTTTGTTTGACGCGATCGATGACGGCTTTGGCGTTTTCACCGTAGCGCATGACGACGATGCCGCCCACGACCTGGCCTTTGCCATCTTTTTCCAATGCGCCGCGGCGTTGATCACCGCCCATTTGCACCGTGCCGATATTTTTAATAAACACGGGCGTGCCGTTGGGGCCGGAGCCGACCATGATATTCTCAACGTCGCGGAGAGACTGAATGTAACCTTGCCCGCGCACGAAATATTCGGCGTCGGAAATTTCCAAAATTTTTCCGCCGACGTCATTGTTGGAACGCATCACGGCATTGCGCACGTCGTTGAGCGTGATGTTATAGCCTTTCATTTTATTCGGATCAACGTCGACTTGATATTGCCGCACGTAGCCGCCGACCGAGGCAACTTCCGCGACGCCGGGCACGCCCTGCAAGTTTAATTTCACATACCAGTCTTGAATGGCGCGCAGCGTGCCCAAATCGTACTGGCCTTCGACCGTGTACCAGAAAACGTGGCCGACGCCGGTGCCATCCGGGCCAAGCTGCATCTTCGCGCCCTGCGGCAGCGCGGTTTGCACGGTGGAAAGTTTTTCCAGCACGCGGCTGCGCGCCCAATACAAGTCCGTCGTCTCTTCAAAAATGATGTACGTGAACGACATGCCGAACATCGACTGCGCGCGAACGGCATGCACCTGCGGCACGCCCTGCAGCGCCGTCACCAGCGGGAAAGTAATTTGATCTTCCACCAACTGCGGCGAGCGCCCCATCCATTCGGTGAAGACGATCACTTGATTTTCCGAAAGATCGGGAATCGCATCGAGCGGCGTGTTCTGCACGGCCCAGATGCCCCAGCCCACAATAACCGCATAAAACAAAATGACGATGAATTTATTGCGGGCGCAATAGTCGATGATTTTTTCGATCATGGTATTATCTCACTCTTAGCAAGAAACTGGTCAGCGTTATTCGTGTAACGTGAAACGTGTAACGGTCTCCTGACGAAAACACTCATTGTCTCTTTCAATTTTGTGTTCAACAAATCTCTAAACTGTCATTCTGCAAGAATCCTTTTTCAACCCAGCGCGGTGCTCGTTTAAAAAAAAATCTTGCAGAATGACATTTTCATCATTATTTTGTAAAACGTATCAAATCAATTCCGGAGCCAAAACAATGAATTTCTCACTCTTTTCCCGCGTCATCCTCACTGAGGATTTTCCTGATGAAAATCTCGTTGCCGGCGATATGGGAGTTGTGGTCGAACATCATCCCGCGACATCGGATTATCCCGAAGGCTATGAAGTCGAATTTTTTGCCGGCAATGGCGAAACCGTTTCCGTCGTTTCCGTTCCGGCGACGGCGTTGCGCTCCGCCACTCGAACGGATATTTTGCACGCGCGACAACAGTTTGTTTTAGCCTCTTAAACCGCTCGTTCATTGTTGTATCGCCTGCTGAACTGGTTCTCCGAAGAAGTAGTCCCTGCCCCTTGTGGGCAGATGTCGCTGGCAACAATTCCTGATTTTCATAATGCCCCACAAGGGGGCAGGACTACGGATTTATTGCTGAACGGCCTGTTGCAACTGGCTCTCCGAATCGAGCAGAAAGCCGCCGGTAACCACGACCTTTTCCCCGCCTTGCAATCCACTGAGCACTTCGTAGTATTCCTCCGTTTGTGCGCCGACCACGACTTCGCGCGGCTCGAACATATTCTCTTGCACTTCAATCCACACCACCGTGCGCTTGCCGGTCGTGAGCACGGCGGAAGTTGGAACCACAAGCGCCTCGTTGATCGGAATCATGATCTGCGCCTTCACATACAGTCCGAGTTTGAGCTTGCCTTCGGGATTGGCAAACTCCGCGCGCACACGCACCGTGCGCGTTTCGTTGTTGATCGTTGGATCAATGAAAGTCACTTTGCCGGTAAAAGTTTCGTTGGGATAAGCCTCACTCGTCATGCGCACCGGCTGGCTAATTTTGACGAAGCGAATGTCTTTTTCATAAACCTCCAAATACATCCACACCACGGAAAGATCGGCCACGTCATACATGTCCTCGCCAACCCAAGTGTAATGCTGCGGATCAACGCTCTTTTTGAGCACGGTGCCGCGAATCGGCGAATAGATCGTCACAATCTCCCGAGCTTTGCGCGTCTGCTCTAATTCCGGGATGAGCCGATTCAAGCCCAGGAGTACGAGCTTCTGCTTGGCTTGTTCGAACAATTCCGCCGAAGTATTCGCGATCGTTGCCGTCGCCGTTTTGCTGATTTCCTGTGATTGCAGCGCCAGCAAAAATTCCTGCTGCGCCGAGATCGCCTCGGGGCTATACACCTCGGCAACCGGATCGCCGACTTTTACCTGTTGTCCGGTGTAGCCGAGATAAAGTTTTTCCAGGCGTCCGGGGAAACGGCTGCTGATGCGTTTGAAATTCGGCTCGGCCACCTCGACAACACCGACGGCGTTGATTTCTTTATTCAACATGCGCCGCTCCACCGTCATGGTGGCAACGTTCGCCATCACCCGTTGCGTGGAAGAAAGCCGCACGGCTTCGAGCGAAGCCATCTCGCCATCCGACATTTCCTTCGCCGCGGTTTTCTTCACCAACGCCATGCCGCACACCGGGCACGCGCCGGGCTTGTCTTTGCGAACCGAAAGATGCATCGGACAGGTGTAATATTCTTCCGGCGCCGTTGAGCTTGACTCGGGCTGCGCTTCATCCGCATACACCGGCGTGCGCTCCATGCCCATCGGCGACTTGCCGGGACGATCGCTGCGGTCACCGGGAAGCATCGGGTCGGTCCAATACAGAATTTTTCTCTCCGGTTTTGCAGAAGAGAAAAATTTTGGGTAAAGAAAGATGGCTGCACTGGCGAGCACCGCCAAGCCAGCCAGCAGGACGACAATTTTTTTATTCATATTTGTGCTCCTTTTATTGGCCAAATGCTTGTCTTATTTTTTTCCTGGATGACGTCTGCCAAATCACGCAGTTCCTTCTTCATCGCCAAAAACAGATAAAGGCGAATCAGCAGAGTAAGCGGTGACATCCAGTGCGGCAACCGATAATTCTCGTAGTGTGTGATTTGGCACCTGTGCGAGCCTTCAGCTTGCACGACGAATCCACCTTTGACTCTCACACCCGAGGGGCCTTGCAGCATCTCGCTATGAAAGCCACGATTATTTATTTCATAAGAAAACTTTCCACGCCATCGCATTCCGGCAAAACGGCCTTGAACGATGCAAGTTCAATTCGTTTTGGTTTCCGGCTCGACTTGAGCAGAATCCACCTTGGGCTCGTAAAACTGCAAGTTTTGAATATCCCACAGCACAGCCAAAGCTTGCTCTGCCGGCACGGCAATGGAAATTTTTCCTCTGCGGGATACATGATTCATCATTTCATCAACTCATTTTCCGGCGATACCTGGCTTCTTCGATCAGCAGTCGGGAGTATACAATTTTTATTTTTTCTCCTCCGGCTTCTTCGGCGGAATGCGCGAGGTGTGCATGTGTTGAATCTTCCAGCCGTTCGCGGTTTTCATCAAAATCGCCGTGGCCAGACTTTCGCTTTCAACCTCGCGCGACTCCATTTTCACGGCAATGTGAGATTTGAACGTCGCGTAGGCCATGTCGCCGCTCACGCGCGTTTTGACGTCGCTGAAGCTGTACTGGATTTCTTTGAACTCTTTCAATTCCGGGCCGAGGTGGTGATCGCGATAATCCACCCAACCCCAATTGATGTGGCTGCCTTCGAACATACTGAAGGCCTCGCCGGCTACGACGTGCTTCTCGACTTCGGAAAGATTTTTGCTCTGCATCCCGCAGAGCGGGACGTATTTGTTCAGAGCCTCCGTCACGGCTGCGGATGAGTTGTCATTATTCGGCTGGGCGAAGACGCTGCTCATAAGAACAAGACTGGTGTACCACATGAGAGAACGTGTTTTCATTTGACTCCTCCTCGATTAAAGTTTGAGGTGAATGATTGAATAACCACAAATTATTTGAGCGACATCAAGTATGACACTAAAGCCCGCACTTCTTCTTCCCACAGCGCAGAGATTTTCATCGGACTATCCGGAATAAAAGCTTGCGGATTTTGCAGGAACGCCGCCAAATACTCTGGCCGTAAGCGTTTGCCCGCTTCATTCAAATCCGGCCCCAGGTCGCCGCCTTTGCCGGCCACTTTGTGGCATCCGTAGCAGGCGTATTCCTGATAGATCTGCTCGCCTTCTTTCCCTTTGGTCGAATCAACTTCGAAATAAAATTTCTTGATACGCGTCGTGTCTCTTCTGGTCGCAAGAAAAGCGGCCAACGCTCGCGCCTCCTCGTCGCTCAACAAAAAATTCGGCATCCGCAGAAGCGGGCGTGCGCCGGCGCTCGCCCAGCGGCGACGATAGGGCGCTTTGAGATAAACCTCAATCCACGCCGTTTGAAACTTGTCGCTCGCATTTGCCAGCGAGGGTGGAATGTTGATTCCGTTTGCAGAGACGTCGTGGCACAGACCGCAACGCAGTTCCGCATAGAGCGTTGCGCCGGTCTTGACCGCCTCTGGCACAGGAGCAAGGTTTTGCGCTCTTGCCCTCGGTGGCGCAAACAGGCAGATGGCGATTGCAAGACATGTTTTGAGAATAAAAGTGGTTCTCATGATTATTGCATCGTGAAATTGACCGGTCACTCGGGGTGACCGGTCAATAGTCGTTCTGCTTAATGACGCTGCTCGTGTTCTCCGACTTCGTGCTGCATCATGCTCATCTTTTTGTGCTTCGCGGTAAACTTCGCCTCGTTTTCGCCTTTGCCAGGCAAGCCTTTGAGCGTGAAGGCTGCTTTCACATCGCCTTCCTTCACGTTTTCAAGATTGACGTTGGCCATGAGATGATCCTGATCGGACATGCGCTTGTGCATCTCCGCCATTTCTTTTTCCGACATTTTGCCGGGCGTCATTTCCTGCTTTTCAGCAGGATGTTCGGCCTTTTTCTCAGTTGGATGCTCGGCTTTCTCGGCAGGATGTTCGGCTTTTTTCTCAGCCGGGTACTCGGCCTTCTTCTCGGACGAATGCTCTGCCATCGTCTTGGCGGCTTCCATCAAAGTGAGAGTCGCTTTCTGATCTTTGCCATCTTTAAATTTGAACACAACCTCGCCGGTGACGCCTTTGGCCGCCAGCGGCTTTTGATTCATGTCGTACATATAGACCATGACGTTGTTGGCCATCCACACCACTTCAAAATGATGCTCTTTGGTCATGACCGCTTCACCGCCGTGAATTTCAGTTTTGGCGTGGGAATGGCCCGCTTTGGGCTTTTCCTTGGGATGTTCACTAGGATGCTCCTGCGCCAACAGCGCGCCGCCGCTCAACAGGGCAGATGAAAGCAAGGGAATCAGAAAATACTTTGTGCTTTTCATGTTGTTACTCCTTATGATTGGTTTGTTTGATTCCGCGCCTTGTACAACGCGGAGTGTGAATAAGTAAACTCAGGTGACGATTTTCACCGCTGCACCACTAACTTGCTGATCTCTTCGGCGCGTCCCGCCCACGGCGGGATTTGATCATTTTGCCGCTGCGTCGCGATGATCTTGTAAAGATACACGCCGTTCGCCAGCTCGTCACCGTCTTCATCGCGGCCATCCCACGCCAGCATGTTGAAACCAGGACGCGCGTCCGGCAGTTCCAGCGTGCGAATCAGCCGTCCCGAAAGCGTGAAAATTTTCACGCGCACTTCGGCTTCCAAATTCAGCTCGAACGTAAATGAAGTGCGGTTGCGGAAGGGATTCGGATAATTCATCACTTCGCGCAACACCAGCCGATCCTGCGGCAGCACGGCGAATTCCACCGATACAGCGCTTGAGTTGTTGAGATTGTCCCATGCCTTGATCTCCACCGTATGCCGGCCTTCGGCCAGCGCGCCAAGCGGATAAATGAGAGAGCCGCGTGTATAACTTCCGGAGTCGTAGTTGAACAAATTCGTGATATCGATTTTGTCGTCACTGCGGCCATCCAAAGTGAGCGTGATTTTGTGGCCGATCTCGCCGGTGATGTTCACGCCGGAAAGGCTGTCGCTGATCGCCGCGCGCAAAGTCGGGTTCGTGCTCACGATGCCACCGGAACTGAAATCTTCAACGCCGGCAAAACCGATATCAATCTTCGGGCCGGTTCTGTCGACAATGCTGCCGGCAGTGCCGCCGACGCGCAAATTATCGCGAAACCCGACGCCGTCAAAAGTGTTATTGGAAAAATAAAGATTAAGACGACCAGCCTGGCCGCCATACGTGATATCCTTCGGCACAAAAAATTGCACCGTGAAATTGCCATTCTTCACCGGCGCTTCGCCGCGAAAGAGCGCGTTGCCTGGCAGCGAATAATTCATCGAAAATCCGCCTGGCGATTGATAGTCAACGTCGCGCCGTGAGTCCAACGCTTCCAGGCGCATCGTGCCGTTGAAGTCCGGCCAATCAACGCCGTTGCGTTGCACCTTGCCGGCCACCGTCATCACCGTGAGCGCTTTGATGGTGTCTGGCGTGATGGAAGTGAGATTGGCATTATATGGCGGGATCGCGAGACGCAGCGATGGATCGCCCAACACGTGAAACTTTTCGTCATTCTCCGTAAATCCGGTTTGAAGCCGCGCTAAAACCAGCGCCGTGCCGAGTCGCGCGGAAATTTGTTTGCTGTTCTCATAAAGAAAGCGATAATATTGTTGATTCAACGCCGCGTTGGCATTGGCGTAGACCAGCCGCGCCGTTAACAAGCCGGCTATAGCCCCGCGACCAGGCGCCATGACCAATGCTTCACCAAAGCTTTGTCGACTCAACAGGTCGAACTGGCCAAACGTGCAGGTGGCGGCGATCCACAACGCCTGGCGGCCGCCGTTTTGAATGCGGTCAAAATCCGTTGAGAAATCGATCAAGCGTTCGTGCGCCCACACCGAAGGATTGCCATGTCCGGCATAATTGACCGTTAACGAGCCGTTATTGAGGAGCTGCAAAAAAGCTTCGGT
>Ga0247727_10004860_pt1 | contig 27968 bp, 22 predicted proteins | sample WisWelCaveWW1625_FD_202498 | JGI IMG/M metagenome (GOLD analysis project Ga0247727, IMG submission 202498) | Biofilm microbial communities from Wishing Well Cave, Virginia, United States - WW16-25 | ecosystem: Environmental > Aquatic > Deep subsurface > Groundwater > Cave microbial mat | place...
GCTCGTCAGCGTCAGCGACGAGAGCAACGTCGATGTGGTTTCCGGCCGCGGTTTTGCGCTGGGCTATCTCGGCGGCGGCGTCTTGTTTTTGTTCAATGTCATCATGGTGCAGAAGCCGGAGATGTTCGGCCTGTCCGGCGCACCGGAGGCCGTACGAATTTCTTTTCTCATCACGGCGCTCTGGTGGGCGGTTTTTTCCATTCCGCTTTTTCGCAATGTTGCCGAGCCGGCGGGCGGCAAAAAAATTCCGTTGCGCCAGGCGGCGACCGAGGGATTCGCGCAACTCGCGAAAACTTTTCGGGAAATTCGCAAACTGAAAGTCGTGTTCACTTTTCTCGCCGCCTACTGGCTTTATATCGACGGCGTCGACACCATCATCACGATGGCCGTCGATTACGGCAAATCGCTCGGCGTCCCCGACGACGATTTGATCGTGGCGCTACTGCTGGTCCAGTTCGTCGGCTTCCCGTTCGCTTATCTGCTCGGCCATCTCGGCCAGAAACTCGGCGCGAAAAAACTTATTCTCTTCGGCATTGCCGTTTATCTGGTGGTTACGGTTTTGGGTTCCAATTTAAGTTTAACGCCGTACAATATTTTCGGCTGGCAAATCAGCCAGTTTTATGTGCTCGCATTTTTGATTGCGATGGTGCAGGGCTGCATCCAGGCGCTGAGCCGCTCATTTTACTCGCGCCTGATTCCCCAGGACAAAGCCGCGGAATTTTACGGCTTTTATAACATGCTCGGCAAATTTGCGGCGATCATCGGGCCGGTTATGATGAGCGGCATCGGCCGTCTCACCGGCAATCCGCGTTACGGCATTCAGTCGATCGCCATTCTCTTTATTGCGGGCGCGATCTTGCTGTGGCGCGTCAATGAAGCCGAAGGCCGGCGCGTAGCGGAGGCGATAAACCAAACGGCATAACCCCGATTTTGCAAGGAATAAAACTTTTGCCGCCGGAAACTTTTGCGACGCGAGGCGAGTTTGTCAGAACATGAAGCTGATCTTCCCGGTAAAATACAATCAACACCGTCGCCGCAGGAACATTGTTCTCCGCCTCGCCGTTGCATTGGGGCTGCTCATGGCCTGCAACAGCGATCCCGTTGTCGATCCCTCTGCTTTTGAAAAACCTTACGTTTTTGGCCTCCTTTCTCCTTCGGCAAAACAACACGAAATTTTTCTTTCCATAGCGCAGTTTCAAGGCAATCCCCAACCGATTGACGACGCGCGCGTTCGCCTCAGCGGGCCGACTGGTGAAGTCACGCTGGCCTCGGTGGGAAAAGGCCTCTATCGCAACAACGCGACAACGTTGCCAATTTCGCCCGGCCAAACTTATCGTCTGCGTATCACGCGGCGCGATGGCCGCGAGATTACCGGCGCCGTCACGATTCCAACCGCCTTCCGTATTTTGCGTCCAGCCCCGAACGATACCTTCAAACTGGAAAGCGTCTCATCATTCACCAAATTAATTCGGATTCCAGCCAACTGGACGAAGGCGACGGGAAGCTGGTTAATGCAAACTGAAGCCTATGTTGGTAACACCAACGACAGGCTCATTTCCGGTTTTCAGCGTCTGACCACCACCACTTCCGAGGCCGTTACCATCGGCATTCATTCATCCTCCGGCAGCACTTTCAATTCCGGCATTTTGAAAATCACGCAGTTCGACAGCGCCTATTCGATCTACTATTTGACAAAAAATTTTTCTTGTTATGACGGACCGTATCGCAACCCGTTGCCGCAGATTACCTGTGATGAGATCAAACGCTTGCGGGCGGCCCATCAAAACCGCGGCCTCAATGTGACCGGCGCCGACGGCATGTTCGGCGCGGTCGTAAGCGACTCGCTGCGATTTTTTATTAAACCGTAAAATTCCGGGGACGCCCAAATGCAAAAATTATTGCGCTTCAATCTTACTGCCTTTTTTATTTTTTTCTCGGTGTCCTCAGCGGCGCGCGCCCAACAACCTGGCGTGATTTACGGAAAAATCGTTGACGATAGCACCGCCGCACCGATTGCGAAAGCCGATATCGTCGTCGAAGGCACGCGCCGCGGCACGAGCAGCGACGCGAACGGAAATTTTATTCTGCGCAAAATTTCATCGGGTTCATACGTTCTGCGCGTTCGGTTTATCGGTTACGCTGAAGCGCGTCGTTCGATTCGACTCCAGCCCGGCGATTCCGTATTTGTCGAAATCCGGCTGACGCGAGTCCTGCTGAAATTGCCCGACGTCAACATCACGGCCGCGCGCGAAACTTTCCAGGAGCAGAGCCTGCAAACCATGCCGAGTGTCACGCAAATTTCCGCGGATGCGATTCGCCGCGTCGCGACCGTCGGCGAGCCGGATCTGTTTCGCGCGCTGCAAACGCTGCCGGGCATCACCGCGCCGACGCAGGCGTCCAATCAGCTTTATATTCGCGGCGGTTCGCCGGATCAAAACCTCGTTCGTCTCGACGGCGCGCCGATTTACAATCCCTTTCATCTGTTCGGCCTCGCCGCTAACGTCAATCCCGACATCGTCGATCGCGTCACCGTTTCCACCGGCGGCTTTCCGGCGCGTTACGGTGATCGGCTCAGCGGCGTCGTCGATGTTGAAACCCGCCACGTGAATGAGCCTTTTCTCGCGCTCGGCAACGTCAGCTTGCTCAGCTCCAAGCTCATGCTCGCGGGCCGTCCGGATTCGCGCTTCCAGTGGCTCGTCTCCGGCCGCCGCTCGTATCACGATTGGGCCGCAAAATTATTCGGCGAAGATTTGCCGTATCATTTTTATGATCTGTTTGGCAAAGCCGTTTTCGTCGCGAATGCCAAACATTTGTTCAATCTCTCGCTTTTTTATTCCGCGGATATTTTGTTTCACACCGAAACCTCCACAATAGAAGTTTATGAACTGGATGACCTCAACCGTTTGGTTATCCCGCCCAATCGTATTGGCTCGGTTTATCTGCATGAGCGCCTCGGTTTTCCATGGAACAATCTGGCTGCGAATCTCCGTTGGGAACATACGCTGTCGCCGCAATTTTCCTCAACCCTGGCCTTCGGCGTGAGCCGCTCGCACAATTCCGGCACTGAACAGGATGGTTTTTCCGCCAGTCCCGGTTTGCCGCAAAAGTATATCGACTTGTATCGCGGCCCGTCACGCGAAGTCGACTGGTCGGTGGCAAATACACTGCAAGATTTGTCGACCAACGCAAGCCTGCTCTGGCAACCGAGCGACGTCTGGCAAGTGCAAGCCGGCGCAGAGCTGTCGCGCGTGCGTTTCAATTACGCGTGGGATGAATTTGATACGGAGGATTCCGACATCGTCGTCTTTTTCGAGGGCGCGCCGGATTCGTTTTCGTATCGCAACGAATACAGACGTCACGGCTTTTTTATCGAAGGCCTCTGGAAACTTTCCGAGCGTTTGCGTTTGCAGCCGAGCCTGCGGCTGGATTATCGCTCGTCGGCGCGCAATTATACTTTCGATCCCCGCGTCAGCGCCACGCTTGAGTTGAAGCCCGATCTCAATTTGCAGGCCGCGCTTGGGCGCTATCATCAAGGCTTGACGTTTCTGCGCGAGGGTGGATTATTCGGCGTGAATGAGCTTTATTTTCCGATGCCGTTCAACAGCGCGGCGACGCACGGCATTATCGGGCTGGAGTACCAACCACGAACCGACACGGAGATCAAGTTCGAGGCCTATTATAAAAATTTTGATCGACAGGCAACGCCGTTGCGTTTGGTGCGTTCGGTTTCAGAAGTCGGAATGGCGGACAGTTGGGCTTATGGCCTGGAAACAACGGCGCGTCGCGGCAACTGGCAGGCGTTTTATGTTTTCTCACACGTGCGCCGCCGTTTCAATAATGTGGCGTACGATACGCCGTGGGACGTGCGCCATCGTTTTCAAACCATGGGACAAATTTATCTCGGCAAAAGCTGGGACTTTGATTTTCAATGGGAACTCCGCACCGGCCAGCCGTATTCGCCGCTGCATTTGAATCAGCGCATTCCGGTGGCCGTTTATAATTCCCGCACCGGACAGTTGGAGTATCAATATCAAGAGCGTGAAGTTGATTATCCGAAAGGCGCGATTCGATATCCCATTTATCATCGCCTCGATGTGACGCTCTCGAAGCGCATGACGGCCGGCAAATGGTCGATGGCGCCGTATCTGCAATTCATCAATCTTTATAATCGCAGGAATCCGCTGTTCTATGAAGAAGAGTATTCCTATTTTCCGGATCAACCCAATGATCAGTATGCGCCCAAATTAAAACCGGTCGGCGTGCCGATTCTGCCGTCGTTCGGTGTGCGGTTTACGTTTTAAAATTGCATTGACTCTCTTCGCAAATTTCGATAACTTAATAAACAGTTTGGAGTGGCAGATTGGACTTATCGGAAGGAGAGCTATTATGTCCAGGAATTTTCAGGCTTTTCTCAAGTTGAATAAAAAGGGGTTGGAGAATAAATACATTATCCTTGTCAATGGAAAATTGGTAGCCAAGGGATTTGACATAGAAAAGATGTTGGCACGGATTAGAAAGAAATATCCCAAAGTCATACCATTTGTTGCCAAGATTCCCGACGGGAGGATAATGGTGCTATGATCAGGTACAAGTACGAAGAAGAATGGGGTTCTATTGGGAAAATCATGCGTCCGGTGGCCAATGTGATCTTGGAGAACGAAGGCCTCCAAGTCGGTACATCAATGTATATTGACTCCTGAGCCGATCTTACGATGATTCCTTTGAGATTCGGACGTGCGATAGGTTTAAGACAGGAGCCGTCTGACGTGATCCGCGAAGTACGGGGCATTTCGGGAACCGGCATTCCCCAGATCTTGAAAAAGATTGTTCTGATATTGAATGGCGAGCGGCTCGATGCGAGAATATGTTGGGCGCTTGTTGAAGAAGTGCCGCTTTTATTGGGTAGAATCGACGTGTTCAAACATTTCCAGATTGTTTTTAATGAACGAAGGGGTTGGATAGATTTTAAAAAACATAACACGGGGAAAAACCGACACAAATAAAGTTTGCTCTGTTAATCTTTTAATGGGTTTTACTTGACAAGTAATTTATCCCATCAAACAAAAATAGAAACGACCCCTGCACGATCACGCCGTAGCCGTGGCCTTTGAGCTTGCCTTTCCCTGATGCCGCCAATACGCTGCCGGCGCCGATATACACGACGTCGAGCATCGTGTTGAGGAGCAAGGTCTTTTGAAAATTTTTCCTTTCCTTTTCGGGATCGAATCCCACCTTTCTTTTTTTTGCTATCGCCTGTTTCGCGAAAAGCGCAATCCCGCCATCAATTGCGCCCCAGCCGATATTTTGCACGCCGAAATTACGGGTAACGCGCGAGCTGCTTGATAACATGACGGCGCCGCTTGCCACCGACAAACCGCTCCAGCCAAGCAGCACGTTCATGGCGCGATTCTGCTGCTGCAAAATATCGCGATCAATTTGCTTTTCCTGTGAAACCGCAGCGGCGGTTTGTCCGTATAAAACAGCCTGTGCCATCAACAAAAAAACAGACATTATCAGTGACTTTACCATATTCACTCCATATTTTAGTTGAACAAGATAATCCGAAGCGTCGTCTTTATCAAGGAAAATTCACCTTGATTTTCCCGCCGTGATTTGACAAATTGACCCTCGGTTTTGAATTCATCTTTCATTAACCAATTTTGGAAAGGAGAAGTTATGCGCAAGTATTACGTTTTACTTTTCACCCTGCTCGGCACGCTCGCGCTCAGCGGTTTTCAAAAGAATGAATACCGCAACGTGAAGCAATACACCATCGAGCAATTCATGAACACTACGGCGATTGCCGGCAGCTCGCTGTCGCACGACGAGAAAACCATTTTGTTCTCGAGCAACAAATCCGGCATCTTCAATGCTTACACCATTCCGGTCACCGGCGGCGAGCCGGCGCCGCTGACCGACTCCAAAGACAATTCCGTTTTTGCCATTTCATTTTTCCCGCACGACCAGCGCATTTTGTATTCGAGCGACAAAGGCGGCAACGAGATCAATCACATCTATATGCGCAACGAAGACGGCACGGTGCGCGACCTCACGCCGATTGACACCGCGAAAGCGCAATTTTACGGCTGGAGCTTTGACGACAAGAGTTTCTTCTACGGTTTCAATCAGCGCGATAAACGCTTCATGGACGTCTACGAAATGGATATCGCGACCTTCACCCCGGCGCTGATTTATCAAAACGACAAAGGCCTGAACTTTGGCGGCATTTCCCGCGATAAGCGCTATTTCGCCTTCTCGAAAAGCATTACCACCAACAACTCCGATCTGTATCTCTACGATCGCGAAACCAAAGAGTTGAAGCATTTGTCGCCGCATCAGGGCGACGTGCAATATGCGCCGTCGAGCTTCAGCCCCGACTCCAAAAGCCTCTACTTTCTGACGAATGAGAACGGCGAATTCATGTTTTTGAAACGCTACGACATTGCGACGGGCAAATTCGAGAAAGTCGAAGCGACGAATTGGGATATTCAGTACGGCTATTTTTCGCGCAACGGCAAATATCGCGTCGTTGGCATTAACAACGACGCTAAAACTGAAATTAAGATTTATGACACGGCAACCAGCAAACCGATTGCGTTGCCCAAACTGCCGAACGGCGAGATCACTTCGGTCAATATCTCCCGCAGCGAGAAGCTGATGACGTTTTACCTCAACGGCTCGCGCTCGCCGAATAATCTGTTCGTCTATGATCTGGCGACGAAGAAATACACGCAGCTGACCAATACGATGAATCCGGAAATCGACCAAAACGATTTGGTCGAAGCCAAAGTCGTGCGCTACAAATCGTTCGACGGCGTGGAGATTCCCTCGATCCATTACAAACCGCAACATATCAAATCCGGCGAGAAAGCGCCGGCGCTGGTCTGGGTGCATGGCGGTCCCGGCGGGCAATCCGGCGTCGGTTATTCCGCGCTCATTCAATATCTCGTCAATCACGGCTACGTCGTCATCGCCGTGAACAATCGCGGCAGCTCGGGATACGGCAAAACGTTTTTTAAAATGGATGATCTCAAGCACGGCGAGGAAGATCTCGCGGATTGCGTCGAAGCCAAAAAATTTCTTGCCGCCACCGGTTATGTCGATCCGGACAAAATCGGCATCATCGGCGGCAGCTACGGCGGCTACATGGTGCTGGCTGGCCTGGCGTTTCGTCCGGATGAATTTGCCGTCGGCGTCGATATTTTCGGCGTGGCGAATTGGGTGCGAACGTTGAAGAGCATTCCGCCATGGTGGGAAGCGTTCCGCGAGGCGCTGTACAAAGAAATGGGCAATCCTGCAACCGACGAAGAATATCTGCGCCGGATTTCGCCGCTCTATCATCCCGACAAAATCAAAAAGCCGCTGATCGTTTTGCAGGGCGCCAACGACCCTCGCGTGCTCAAAGTTGAATCGGATGAAATTGTCGAGGCTGTCAGGAAAAACGGCGTGCCGGTGGAGTATGTCGTTTTTCCGGACGAAGGCCACGGCTTTGTGAAAAAGGAAAATCAAATCAAGGGCTATAAAGCGATTTTGGATTTTGTGGATAAGCATCTGAAGGGCGCGACGAGTTCTTTGTAAAATTTTTGCAGAGTCGAAAAAATTTACCCACGGATGAGAAGCGGCCCACTGATAAAAAAATCCGTGGGCCGCTTTTCATCCGTGGGATTTTAAAAAATTCAACTTTGAAAGGATGCCCTTATGAAACACAAGAAAACTTTCGCCATCATTTCTTTCTTGCTCATTTTGCCAGCCCTCATCTTCGGCCAGATGAGCATGAACACACTCAAGCCGCCGGTTGCCAAAATCAACTCGCACACGACGACGCTGCACGGCGAAACACTCATCGACAACTATTTCTGGCTGCGCGAGAAGACCAATCCGGAAGTGATCTCGTATCTCGAAGCCGAAAACAAATACATGGAGACGCTTTCCAAACCGTTTATCGGTTTGCAGGATAAAATTTACAACGAGATCATCGGCCGCATCAAGCAAACGGATTTGAGCGTGCCGTACAAGCTCGGCGAGTATTCGTATTACACGCGCACCGAAGAAGGCAAGCAATATTCGATTTATTGCCGCAAACGCGGGGGCATGGACGCTGCCGAGCAGATTGTGCTGGATTTAAACGAACTGGCGAAGGGGCATAAATTTCTCGGACTCAGTCTTTACCAGGCGAGTGACGACGGCAATCTGCTCGCTTATTCGCTGGACACGACGGGATTCCGGCAATACAAATTGCAGTTCAAAGATTTGCGCACCGGGCAAACGCTTCCCGACAGCATCGGGCAAGTCAACTCAGCCGCATGGGCCGCGGATAACCAAACGCTGTTTTACATCAAAGAAGATCACGCGAAGCGCGCGTATCGTTTCTATCGCCACGTGTTGGGCAATAAAAATGATGAGTTGTTGTATGAAGAAAAAGATGAGCTGTATAACCTCTTCACTTATCGCTCCAGCGACCGGCAGTTTATTTTTCTCGGCGCGTCCAGCTCGGAGACCAGTGAGATTCAGTATTTGCGCAGCGAACAGCCGGGCGGCGCATTTAAAATGCTGGCGGCGCGCGAATTTGATCACGAGTATTATGTCGATCATCGCGACCAACTGTTTTATATCCGCACCAACAAAAATGCGAAGAACTATCGCTTGGTCACCGCATCGGACACGAATCCTGAAGCAGCTAATTGGAAAGAGCTCAGGCCACACCGCGCCAATATCACACTCGAGGGCATGACGCTGTTCAAAGATCATCTTGTTTTCAGCGAGCGCGAGAACGGCTTAATGAAATTGCGCGTGCACGATTTTCGCACCGGCAAAACGACGGACCTCCCCTTTCCCGAGCCGGTGTATTCGGCCTTTTCCAATGTCAATCCGGAATTTAACACGAAAGTCTATCGCTACAGTTATCAATCTTTCGTGACACCCAGCTCGGTGTTTGATTATGATATGGAAACCGGCAAGAGCACGCTGTTGAAGCAAACTGAAGTGCTTGGCGGTTATGATCCCAAACAATACCAATCGGAGCGCATTTATGCAAAAGCTTCGGACGGGACGATGGTGCCGATTTCGCTCGTTTATAAAAAAGGAACGAAACGCAACGGCGCGAATCCGTTGCTGCTCTACGGTTACGGCTCGTACGGCGCTTCCAGCGCGGTGACGTTTTCGATTCCGCGTTTGAGTTTGCTGGATCGCGGCGTGGTGTATGCCATCGGCCACATTCGCGGCGGTGGCGATCTCGGCGAGACGTGGCACGATGACGGCAAGATGATGAAAAAGAAAAACACGTTTACCGATTTCATCGCCTGCGCCGAGCATCTCATTCGCGAGAAATACACGTCCAAAGATCATCTGGCGATTCAAGGCGGCAGCGCCGGCGGCCTGTTGATCGGCGCGACGGTGAATATGCGCCCCGATCTCTTTAAAGCCGCGCATCTCGCCGTGCCGTTTGTCGATGTGATCAACACGATGCTGGATGAATCGCTGCCGCTGACGGTGGGTGAATTTTTGGAGTGGGGCAATCCAAAAAAGAAAGAAGAGTACGAGTATCTCAAAACGTATTGCCCGTACACCAACCTTGCGGCCAAAACTTATCCGAACATGTTGGTGACGACGTCGTTGAATGACAGCCAGGTGATGTACTGGGAACCGGCGAAATACATCGCGAAGATGCGCGCGACGCGGACGGACAATAACATGCTGCTGCTCAAAACCAACATGGGCGCCGGCCACGGCGGCGCCTCCGGACGCTACGATGCGTTCAAAGAGCAGGCATTTATCTTTGCGTTTATTTTGAATCAACTCGGCGTTGAAAAAGGCGCGCAGCCGACGCCGTAAAATGTGAAGTTGGACTTGGTCACGAAACGTTTTCAAGTTTAGGAATTTTTTCTGACCAAGTCCAACTTCCTCGTTGCTCAAAAGGCGCAAAATTTTTCTGTAAAAATTTTTCTCTTGACAAATTGACGGCTTTCCGCTACTTTGAACTCATTCTGCAGGATTTCCTTTCTATAACGTGAAAACGCGTTGTACATGATTGCATAAAGCCAAGATGCGGTTGACGGCGACAATTAGAATCAGTTTGAAAAATAACGAAACCGGCGAATGCCACAAAGTCGAGTTGGTCCGGTTTCCGTTTCCAGCAAGGAAATATATGTTACGATTTGATGGCAAGCCTTCCACCAAAGTTCAAGAAGCCTCATTGACGCAAGTTTGTGCGAAGATGCGGAAACTCCTGATCATCATGGCGAAGCAAAAAACTTGCACCAAAACCCGTTGAGTTATCCTGTTTTGCCTACAGTTAACCGCGACCGAAAATGCACGTTCTGTCGCAGAATAACTGTTAGGCTGCCTGATACGCTGCGGTCCACCGTGTCTGCTAAAATCAACTCATGATTGTTATTCACGGCTACAAGTCAACCTGGCCCGAAGAGTTCGAGAGTATTCGCGCTTCTCTCCAGCAAATCCTGGGTGTGTTGGCGCTCCGGATCGATCACATTGGCTCTACGTCCGTCCCCGGTTTGGGCGCTAAAGACGTGATTGATATCCAAATCACTGTTCAAGCGCTCACATCCGAGGTAAAGGAAAGGTTGATCCAAGCCGGCTACAAGTATTGGCCAACGATCGCTCAGGATCATGTACCCCTGGGCGAGGATACCGATCCCAAGCTCTGGGCCAAATTCCTGTTCGATCAGCCCAAAACGAGCCGTCGGACAAACGTCCATGTCCGGATCGACGGGAATCCCAATCAGCGCTACCCGCTGCTGTTTCGCGACTATCTTCGAGCGCACCCCAACTCAGCACGCTCCATCGAGTTGATCAAGCGCGAGATTGCCAAGCGGCATGCCGAAGATGTGGAGGCTTACTACGACATCAAAGACCCGGTTTACGACCTCATCTGGGACGCAGCGCTGGATTGGTCCAGACACACAAGTTGGCAGCCGGCGTAGCCCTACCTGGCAGCCTAACCACGCGCTGCAGCCGACCGCCCTTCGCGCTGGCCTCGCTCCGCTCGGCCTAACGCGCTTCGGCCGGCGGTTGAGCGCGGACGTTAGGTTTCAAAACTGATCGTTCAGATTGCCATGAACTACACGCAAAAACTACCCGACCGAAACAGTCTACAAGAAGACTTAAAACCCGCGCCGCCAACGCCTTGAATGTCAAGTCGGGCCTGGTCAGGGAATAAAAGTCCTTACGACCAAGTCCGGCTGCACTCATCATTTCACCAATAGAAGTCTTTTTGAGATTCTAAAATCACGCGCTTGCAAGCTATACTCGTTACGGGTGAATTTGTAACTGTCATGGTAAAAACAGATTCATAAAAACAGTAATTTACATAAAGCTTTTTGTTACCTTCTCACCCTTAACGAGTATATAAATATAAGTTCCCGACGGCAGAGGGTTCCCCCGCGCATCGCGGCCATTCCATCTCACTTCGTAAGTTCCGGCATCACGCTCTTCGTTTACCAGCACCCGGATTTCGCGGCCCAAAAGATCGTAGAGCGCCAGTTTCACGTGGGCGCGTTCGGGCAGTTGATAAACCAATCTCGTCTCTGCCTGCGGAGCCGAAAGCTGCAACGGATTGGGATAATTCGGATACAGCGCAAAGTGTTCAGGAGTTTCGACCGCGGGAAGAACCTGCGATGCTTTGTTGGCACCAATCGTGCTGTCCGCCACCTCGGCAGCAGCCACAGCGCTTTGTATGACCAACACCGGCACGTTGGCGCCCTGCCTCGACTGGTAATAAACGGCATTCGAAGAACTGCTTTTTAAGGCAAAACTATAAACGCCGTTCCCACTGATCGCCGCCGTCACCTCGAGCTCCACAATTTGCCCGACGCTCACCGCGCCAGCCGAGGCCAGGGGGCTGCCGCTGATCGTGGGAGCGTTATTCCACTTGAGGCCGGTTTCAAGCCACGGCGTGCTTGTTCCCGGGTAATTGTTGGAAACCTGGTAAACCGCGCCGCCGTCGTTGCTCGCATCGGCAACATAAAGGCGAAGCCTGGCGCTCTGCACGCTGCCGCTCAAACCCGCAACATTGAATTTCAAATAAGCATTTTGCGTTGGCGAAGATTTTCTCACGCGAAGATCGCTCGCCGTGCCATAGTTCTTCGCCGGTGTCGACGATTGCACGTACGCGTCATCGGTTGCGCCGAAAGTTAGCGTCATGATTACCGTGAAATTACTCGCGCTCGTCGCGGCGCCGGCGGCATTGGTGACGCTAATTTTTCCAGTCGTCGCGCCGGCGGGCACAACAACGTTAATCTGAACGTCGGAAGGGATCGTGAAATTTGCGGCAGTCGTTCCATTGAAGGCAACACTTGTCGCGCCCGTGAAGTTGCTGCCGGTAATCATCACTGGCGTCCCGACCGGTCCGCTGATTGGCGTGAACGAGCTGATCACTGGCAGAATCGGAGTTGTGGTGTGCGTCAAAGTTGCCAGATTATATGGTGCAAGCCCGTTCGTGCCGAAAATGAGACTGTACATGAAATACTTTGTGCCATTGTCGATAAGCACAGGAGAATTGTAGGGCAAAGGATTACCAGCATAAGCCGTCCACGTGATCAGATTTGTCGACGTAAACATGCCGCCAACCCAATTATGCCCTCCGACGTCGTAATGGCCATACGCATAATAAACGCCGTTAATCCTGATGATGCTGTCAATGGCGATATCGAGGTTGGCGCCGAGCGGATTGGAAAGAACCGGATTATTCGCGTACCGCGTCCAGTTTCTGCCATCGCTCGAGGTTGCCAATCCCACCTGACCGGCGATGCCGTTGCCCAGGCCCTCGTACAACAGGTACCAGGTATTGCTCTCTTTCCAAACCGTCGGTGTGCCAACGTCGTGCGCCTCCCAATCGGCGCCGCCGGGATAGATAACGGTTCCATATTTCGTCCAATTAATTTTGTCGGTCGAGGTGAAGAGATTGATCAACGCGCCATCTCCGTCGCCGGTATATTCATCTTCAGCGTACATATAATACGTGTTGCCGTCTTTTACAACCGCCACATCCTCGATCCAATCCTGCGTGTAAATCGGGTTGCCGGAATATTTCGTCCAATGCACGCCGTCGGTGGAATATGCGTAACCCAACTTGACGAGCCTGGGAGTTGAAAGACTATACGCGCCCTGCCAGCCGCCGTACCAAACATGATACGTTCCATTTTCATACATAAACCAGCCGCGCTCACGAATGTTCTCGTCCCAACTGCCGGGAGCGCCGGGACTCAACACGGGATTGCCCGGCGACGGCGTGAAATTGACGAGAGCGCTGGACGTGACAAAAAACTTGCCGTCACTCACATCCGTAATGCTTGCATTGACCGCGTCAGCGATCCGGACCAGGCATGAATTCGATACCGTATCCGGCACGACCCAATTGTAAGCACCGTTATTCGGCGTGCTGGCCGCGATCGTGCGCCAGCTCACGCCGGCGTCGCGAGAGAATTCCAGTTTCACATTTGCAATCGAGCTTGAGCCGCTCCATTCGATCTGCCTGGTGTCGCCAACAAACCACCATTCGCCGCCGTTGGGAGAAGTTAACGTCAATGTTGGCAAGCCGCCAGTATTGACCGTCACGAGCAATTCCGGCTGTGAGTTCGTTGATTCGCGGGAATCGAAAGAGACCACATTCGCGCCGGCGCCGATGAGAGAAAAATTATAAGTGTTGTTGCCGGTAACCACGGCACTGACATTAACTTCGTGCCACTGTCCGGCTTGCACATTGTTGATAGCGCCTAATTGCTGTCCAGTGACATTGGGTTTGGTTCGCCAGGTCACACTGTTTTCATTCCAGCTCGCATTCAGGACGCGCAAAATTCCGCCGCCGTTTCCCGATTGCCGGCCATACAAACGCACGGCGCTTTGCGTGACACTCCCATTCACACCGGCGACATTAAAACGCAAATAACATTCCCGGCCGGCGCCGCCGAGCAGATTCATCCAGCCCAAATTGCCGTAATCGCGAGTCGTTCCGTACAAACCGGCCTGCTCAACGTAAGTATCCGCGATGGGTTTGAATACGTAAGTGCCATTTTGTAAAGTCGTGAAAATCTGATCTGCCGTTGTCACGACATTTCCAGCGTTGTCGAGAGCGACGATCCGGTAATGCCAGGCCTGATTGGAAGCGAGACTCGCCAGGGTCGTGGCAAAGGTTTGGGCGGGCGGACCAAGCACCGCGGTTTTCTGGCCGTAAGCATTGGTCAGACCATATTCAACGTAACAAACCGCCGGTTCATCCGTCGTCCACACTAGCCGTGCGCCATTGACGTAGATGTCGTTTGCGGCGATATTTCCCACCAGCGGAGGTAATTGATCCGTGGCAGAGACGGTTTCTGTGACGACGACATTGGAATAGATCGGACCAATGATAGCAGGATATTGATTGTTTTGAAAATTGGTGACCAAATCGGCGCTCACGGTCAGATCGCGGCCAATATAAAGATAGCGCAACTGCATTTCGGCGGTATGCGCGTGCGTCGCATAAAGAACGCCATCGCGGAAATATTGCAATTGGTTGCCGTTCCAGATCACTTTGATCAGATACGTTTGCGCCAAATTCCAGGGGTCCGGCACTCTGGTTTCGATTTCATTGGCAACATACGTCCACGAGAGCATTTTGACGCCGGGAGCATAATTGAAGCCGGCGTGGAGATCCCAAACTGTTTCCTGGTTTTCAACGGGATGATGGTTGCCCCAGGGATTGCGAAACATGCTCAGGAAATGCTGGCGAGTGTGAGAATTTTGCGTGCCTGGACTGAAGTTGCGCACCTGCACCTCGCAAGCGCCGCTTTCAACGTACCGGCCAAGATCGTAAACGATCATGTCGTTCACGCCGGAGACTTGCCAACCGCCGCCATTGACAAATTGGCCGCCGGTACGATTGCCAAGCGAGCCGTTATTCAAGGGATCATTCAACACGATAATATTTCGGCCGGGAGGGTCGGTCTGAAAAACAAAATCGTTGCCGGCCGCGAGATTGCCGGCCGCGTCTTTGGATTTGACGCGATAATGCCAGGTCGTATTGACTGTTAGCCCGGTGAGGAGAGCTGAATGAGAGGCAACGAGATTGGCATCGAGCGGCGTGGTGTTGCCATAGCTCGTCGTCAGGCCGTATTCCACTTGTGAATCCGCCGCCTCATCGGTTTGCCAGGTGATCTGCGCGCTGCTGCTGGTGACATTCTGCGCCGTAACCGCGCTGATCTGTGGCGGTTGCGTATCGGTGCTCTGCGAAGTGATCGAAAAATCATCCACAATGAACGTGCCCAACGACCAGGTTTTGTAGCCGGCCAGCTCGTAATAAAACGGCGTGTCCAACGTGTAACCCGGCAATGCGAAAGTTTCGTTGTAAGTATCCGTCCACGCGACGCCGTCGAGCGAAGCCTCGAAGTGAATTTTCGTGTCGTCGCAGCGCAAGCGCAAATAAACGGCGCCATTGATCACGAAATTGCCGGTGACGTCGATCCCGCTCAGGACGCCATTCTTTTTCCATTCCACATACAAACGATAGGCGCCGCTCGAGGTGTTGCGATAGGTGTAAAACCGATAAAAATTTGCTTCATTGTAGATACCGTAAATGGAGGACAAATTATAGGTCGGACTCATGCCCAAATCGCCGTCGTTATTGGGCTGCACGACTTTGACGGCGACCGTGGTGTTGCGGGCGAAATAGGTATTGCGGGTGACGACCCAGCCGCTTTCGTACGCTGAGTTCTGTGAGCGCAATTGGAGCGTATTGCTCACTACGGCGGATTGATTACCGGCGTTGGCGCCGAGACGCCATTTGTTGAGATCAAGCGTTACGGCGTTGAAATCATCCGAAAAAAGCGTGCCGGCAGTGACGGTGTAGGATGAAACGTTCAGTCTGGTTTCCAAACGATCATTGCTTTGAGCAAACGCGAGCGACGCCGCGAGGGTCAAAATTCCAATAATAGTTTGACCCACGGGGATCGCGTTGCGAAGAAATACTCGACCTTCCATGGCTCCTTCCCTGGCCTAAATTGTTTCGCGCGCGCTGAGTGGATTGAAATTAAACAATAAGCTTGCCTACCCTAAAGCCTGGTGGGAAAATTTGAAGTGAACCGATGGAATGGACAGGTCTAAATCGGGGCACGCAGAAAATGAACGCTACAGACGTCTCAGCCTTGCCTGGCTATTTCCATCCATCCGGCTATTTCCCAGGTGTTCGCTCCTCGGCGGGTTGTTTGCTCAATATGCGGGATGTCCTTTTCGCCGGACGCTTAAAGATAAATCACCGCACAGTAAAAAGCAACAATTTTTTAAAAGCCTTGGAGTATACGCATGAGTTTGCGCAAGTTTCGGGAAAATGGGAGAGTCGGAAATTTTTGGTCATAAAAACCGCCCACAAGGGGCGAGGACTACTTTTCCCTCTTGACATTACCGCCGTTAATTTGTATAATGATGTGCAGCGAAAATCCCATCTATTTTTCGGTTTTATCTTTTTCGCATTTTTATTTTTATTTATGGCCGCAAGAAAAAACTTTCTCTCCGGACGCGCGATTGCGCCGAAGGGCATTCATGCCAAGACGAGTCTTGTCGATTTGATCGAAGGCACGTTTCTCGCTTACAACGCCGGGCGCTTGCGCGAGGCGTGTCAGGTGTTCACGCAGAAAATGTTGCAGCCCGACGTCACTATCGGGATGAGCCTCACCGGCGCGCTCAGCCCCGCCGGGCTGGGAATGGCGGCGATCATTCCGCTTATTGAAAACGGCTTTGTGGATTGGATCGTTTCCACAGGCGCGAATCTTTATCACGACACGCATTTCGGCATCGGCCTGTCGATGCATGAAGGCACGCATCAGGCCAATGACGTCATTCTGCGCGAACAGGGCGTCGTGCGCATTTATGATATTTTTTTCGATTATCACGTGCTGCTCGACACCGACGCGTTTTATCGGCAGATCATTTCCGCGCCGGAATTTCAACGCGCGATGAGCACCGCGGAGTTTCATTATCTCGCCGGCAAATATGTCGCCGAGCGCGAGAAAAAATTGGGCCTCAGGAAAAAATCCCTGCTTGCCACCGCCTATCGCTGCGGCGTGCCGATTTACACCTCCTCGCCGGGCGACTCGTCGATCGGCATGAACGTCGCGGCGAAAGAGTTGGATGGCAACAAGCTGCAATATGACGTGAATGCCGACGTCAACGAAACCGCGGCCATCGTGCTCGATGCCAAACGCAGCAAAGGCAAGAGCGCGGTTTTAATTTTTGGCGGCGGTTCGCCGAAAAATTTTCTTTTGCAAACTGAGCCGCAGATTCAGGAAGTGCTTGGCATCGCCGAGAAAGGCCATGATTACTTTTTGCAATTCACTGATGCGCGTCCCGACACCGGCGGCCTTTCCGGCGCGACGCCGGGTGAAGCGGTGAGCTGGGGCAAAATCGATCCCGACCAATTGCCCGACACAATTGTTTGTTACTGCGATTCCACCATTTCGATGCCGCTCGTCACGGCTTATGCGCTCGCGAAACATCGGCCGCGAAAATTAAAGCGTTTGTATGATCGCCGCGAACAAATGATGGCGCGACTGAAAAGTGAATACGTGAAGGCGAAGGGCAGAGGGCATAGCGCAGAGGGCATAGCGCAGAGGGCATAGGCTGTCTCGTGCTATGCGCCATGCGCTTTGCGCTCTGCGTCGGCCAATCACCAAAGATGATGGAAGAACGAGCCACATGACCAATGCAGAAGCGGTCAAATTTTTGGAAGACAGCCATGCGGCGTTTCTCGCGACTGTCGCCGGCATCGATCAAGCGACGTCACAAAAGCAGCCGTCGCCAGGCGAGTGGTCGGTGGGCGAGATTATTCATCATGTAATTTTGATCGAGCGCACGCTGCGGCGTTTGGTTTGGGCGATGCGCTGGCGGCTGGTTGGCAACCCCGCGCGAGCCGGGGTGCAGAAAATGGCGGCGATGGAAAAAGTCGGCCAGCGCGAGGGGCGCGCCAAAACCATGCAGCGTTTTTTCCCCTCGCATGGCCAGGCGATGGATCGTTTGATCGAAGCGTTCAATCGCGAACGCCAAAAAACGCTACAGTTGGCGCGCACAGCGAATTTCGATAAACTGCGGCAGCGCGCGTTTCGGCATTATGTTTTGGGTTACATGAACGGCGAGGAGTGGCTCTTGTTTAACGGCTATCATGAAGAGCGCCATCGCCGGCAAATTGAAGAAGTGTTGCAAAGGGTGAAGAGTAAAACGTAAGAAAATATGGAAAAACAACACGAACATATTTTGCGACGACTGGATGAAAGTCTCGCGGTTTTGGAAAAAAGCCTTGCCGGGCTGCCGGAAGAGAACTGGCACCGCAAACTCGCGCCGGAGCGGTGGTCGATCGGCGAGATCGTGCATCATCTCGTGCTCGTCGAGGTGCAGCGCCTGCAGATGATCAAAGAAATGTTGGCCGGCCGCCGCGAGAGCGCACCTCCGCGTTCCGAGGCGATTGCGGATATTGCTTCGTATCGCCGCAAAGAGCAGCGCACACAGGCTATCGAAATGATGCAGCCGACGCCTGATTTGCCGGCGAAAACCCTGCTCCTCGGTTTCCGGCGCGGACGGACGGATACGCGCGCATTTGCGAGCGCGGTCGATTTGGAGTCATTGCAAAACATTTGGCTCCTGACGAAATCCTTTGGCCCGCTCAACGGCGTGGAGTATCTCGAATTTCTCGCGGCGCACACGGAGCGCCACGCCGATCAAATTCAAACAGTTCGTGAACAGATTCGTAAACAGTAGGTAAACTGATGGCTGTTCCCACGGATAAAAAGCGGCCAACGGATTTTCGTGAAGGTCTATTTAATAAAATTTTTCAACCCGTTGGCCGCTGTTAATCCGTGGGGTATATAATTGTCGAAACCGAATACTTTCTGATTACGTTTTTACGCTTTACTCATTACGCTTTATGTTTTTCCTCCAATTCATCAGCAAGTTCATCAAAGTCATGCGCGCCGGCGCTAGTCCGGCGCAGATTGCCGGGGGATTCGCCCTCGGCGCATTGATCGGCCTGATGCCGTTTTTCACACTGCAGAATGCGCTGATCTTTTGCATTGCTTTCCTGATCAACGTCAATCTCTCCGCGGTGACGCTGGCCGTCTTTGTTTTCAGCTTCGGCGCGTTTCTGCTCGATCCGCTTTTTCATAATCTCGGCTTTTATACGCTCACCGGCATTGGTTCACTGCAAGGGCTCTGGACGAAACTTTACAACATGCCAGTGGCGCCGTTGACGCGTTTCAACAACACCGTTGTCATGGGAAGTTTCATTGGCGGCCTCGTGTTATTCGCGCCGGTTTATTTCGGCATGAAAAAACTCGTCGTGGCCTATCGTGAAGGGCTGGAAGCTAAAATCAAAAAATGGAAAATCGTGCAAGTCGTCACCGGCAGCAAGGTGTGGCAATGGTATGAGCGCATTCGAGACTGGCAGTGGTGACGATTAATGCCAAAGCTTAAAAGTAAAAAAATCTGAGAGTTTGTAACCATAAAAAAATCTCCCACGGATTGAAGAAGCCCGCTGATGAAATGCTTTATCCGTGGGCTTCTTCAATCCGTGGGGAATTTTTAAACTGCCGGGGTTTAAATTTTCGCTCTGTATGAAAATCTAATTTAGCTTTTATCACACCAAACACGGGCTTTATTTTCAGGAAATATGCGTAAAGGTGCAATCTATTTTCTTATCGTTTTCGCCGTCATCGTTGGCGTTGTTCTGTATTTTTTTCGCGACCGCTATCTGGAGCGCGCGCTGGAAAGCGCCTGCGAGGAAGCGAACGGCGCGAAGGTCGAGATCGACAATTTCCATTTCAGCGTCTTCAATTTGAGCTGCAAATTCGAACGTTTGCAATGGACGGATTCCAAAGATACGTGGACGAATCTCTTTGAAACGGGGCCGGTGGAGTTTGGCGTCGAAATGCAGCCGCTGTTCTGGAAAAACCTGATTATCCGCGAAGCTGAAATTTCGCAAATTTTGCTCGGCACTAAACGCGCGACCAACGGCTGGATTCCCGTTGAGCCGGAAGAGCCGGGCCTCTTCGACGAAATCACGGCGAGCATTGCAAAAGAAATCAAAGCGCTGCCGATATTGAACCTTGCGGCGCTGAAACAGAAAATCAATCTCGACAGTTTGGTTAACGTCGAGCAGCTCGCCGTTGTGCAGGGCGCGCAGACTATCCGCTTCGACGCCGACAGCACCGGCGCGAAGTGGCAGCAGTTTATCAAAACGTCTGATGCGCCGGCGAAAATTGCGGCGCTGCAAACCCGCGCGCAAAGCCTCAATTTGCAAAATCTCAAAACCATCGATGATTTTACGGCGAATTTGCAAAACGTGGCTAAACTGCGCGACGACGTGACCGCGTTGCGGAATGAGATAACGACAAGCAAAAAAAATGCCGAGCAGGATTTCAGTCGTATCGCGGGCAATATAAAAAATCTCGATAATCTCACCGTGCAGGATTTCAACGCGGCCAAACAAAAGCTTGGCATTGCCGATTTCAATGTGAAAGACATTGGCAAGATGCTGTTTGGCAATCCGTTCGGCGGACGTTTTGCTGAAATCATGCGCTACGTCGATCTCGGCCGCGAATATCTGCCGGCGGCGCAAAAGCTGATGGCGCTCAACAAAGTGGAAAACCCGCCACGCTTGCAAGGGCAGGATATTGCTTTTCCGCGCCCGTTTGCTGATCCGAAATTTTTGTTGCGTCATGCGCTGATCTCCGGCGCGACGAATGCAAACGTTGCTGAGGCGCTGCAGCTTAAAGGCGAAATCCGGGGCATTACCAGCGACCCGCCGATTTACGGCAAGCCGGCGGTTTTCGACGTGCAGGTGTTCAAAGAGGAATCGAATGCCTATCAAATTCGCGCCGCCTTTGATCACACCACCGACATTCCCAAAGACACGTTGAACCTGCGCGCGTCGAATTTTCGTCTCGGTGAGATTGATTTAAAAAATGACAAATCCTATTTGCCCGCCCGTCTGTTAGCCAATCGTGGCTCGGTCAATGCGGCTTTTGCGCTTTCCGGGAAAAACGTATCCGGACGACTCGGGTTGAATATCGATAAAGTGAATTTTCAGTTTAGCGCCGGCGCCGCGGATGCGATCACGGAGACGATTCGCAGCAGCGTTTTCCGGCCGATGGAACAGTTGCAGATTACCGTGGAAGTGCGGGGAGCAACGAACGATTTAAGACTTCACCTCGGCTCCAATCTTGATAATATTTTTGCGGCGCGCGCGAATGAACTGGTGCAGGCAAGCTTTGCCCGCGCCCAGCAGGAAATTCGCCTGCGCATCGATCAGGAAGCTGTCAAGCGCCGGCAGCAGGTGGAAGCCTTTTATGCGGAAAAACAAAAACTCGTGATGGCAGAATTAAATAAATATCAAACGCTGATCGAAGAGCAGCTCGCGGTGGTCGAAAATAAAAAGAAAGAAATTGAAAAACGCCTCGCCGATGAGAAAAGACGCGCGACCGGCGAAGCGAAGAAAAAATTTGAAAGCACTTTGAAGGGTTTTGTAAAACCGAAAAATTGAGTTCTCAAATAAATGTCATTCCGGAAGCCTGCCCTGGCGCCCGCCGCGCCACGCGGTGCCGCAGGCCAGGGAATCTTTGGGGACGCCAGCAGTAACCTTGAATTGAAACAAGGTTCCTTCGGAATGACATTCAATTTATTCATCAGGGAACTATTCATGTCACTTTCCGAATCGCCCACATTTTTTTCCAAAGACGTTCCCGCCCCCGACGACGCTTTCCTGCGCCAGTGCATTCATTGCGGTTTTTGTTTATCTTCCTGTCCAACGTATAATTTGACGGCGCGTGAAATTTCTTCGCCGCGCGGGCGCATTCGGATGATGAAAAACGTCGCCGAGGGCAAAGCGCCGATTGACGAGATTTTCATGCACGAGATGTTTTTCTGTCTCGATTGCCGCGCGTGCGAAACGGCCTGTCCGCCGGGGGTGCAATACGGCGCGCTGGTGGAAGCGGCGCGAGCGCAGGTGGAGCATTTTCGCGCCACCCAATTAAATGAAAGCTCGCCGCTCAAAAATTTTCTGCTCGGCCGGATTTTTACACAACCGGCGAGGTTGCGCCGACTCGCAAAACTGCTGCGGTTTTATCAAAAATCGGGATTGGAAAAATTAGCGCTCACCTTGCGCCTGCCGGGATTATTGGGCAAGAAAATGATGGCGCTGGCGACGATGGCGCCGCGCATTGAAAATAAATTTACGTTCGAGCGACTCGCGGAAAAAATTCCGCCGCGCGAAGGGGAAGCCCGTCATCGCGTCGCGCTGCTCGTGGGATGCGTGCAGGACGTGGCGTTCGCTTCGATCAACGAAGATACCGCCGTGGTGCTCGCTGAAAATGGCTGCGAGATCGTCGTATCGCGCGCACAAGTTTGTTGCGGTTCGCTGCACGGCCATACCGGCGATCTCGCCAATGCAAAAATACTGGCACGCCAAAATATCGGGATTTTTGAAGCGCTGGAGGTGGAGGCGGTTATCGTCAACGCCGCCGGTTGCGGCTCGTTCATGAAAACCTACGGCCATCTGTTTAGTGATGACCCAACCATGCACGCGCGCGCCGAAAAATTCGCGGCGACCGTAAAAGATATCAGCGAGTATTTAACGGCGATCGGTTTCAAAAAGCCGCCGCAGATTTTAGCGCAACGCGTCACTTATCACGATGCGTGCCATCTCGTACACGGCCAAAAAGTGGCGCGCCAGCCGCGAGAGATCATCCGCGCGATTGCCGGCGATAATTATGTTGAGCTGAACGAAGCGAGCTGGTGCTGCGGCTCGGCGGGAATTTATAATCTCACCCATTTCGACACCTCGATGCAATTGCTGGAGCGCAAGATGCAGAATGTTTTAGCGACGGGAGTGCAAATGTTGGTGACGGGCAATCCGGGTTGCGCCATTCAATTGCAGCACGGCTGCCGTCAGGCCGGCGTTGAGATTGAAATTGTGCATCCGGCAACGCTGTTGCGGCGGGCATATGAGAAGTGATCAGTGACCAGCAAGCAGTATTCAGTGTCCAGCATCCGGCTTATTTCATAAAATTTGTATATTTTGCAAATTGCGTCCCGGTATTGTTTTCAAGCGGGGCTCCCGCGATTTGTTTGACGGCAATGATTCGGCCCTCCTGCAAATTAATGTGAATTTTAAAACGCCGCTCTCCGATTTTCTCCACTAATATCGCCAGTCCGGTGGGGCTGAAAGATTCGACTTCCAAATCCTTGAGATTGAGATTGTACTTTGCGGCTACGGCAACAATGTCCGTTTCATAGCGGCCGAAGGCATATTCGGTATAATTCATTTTTGCGCTCGCGAACAGGCGGCGTCCGGCTGGGGCGGCGGAAAAAAAACGTCGCGCCAGGGCGGACACGTTATTCAAGGCCAAAGTTTTCTCATCGTGGTTTCATCCCAACTCACTTCGCGAAAAATCGCTTCGATCATTTCTGCATCCACGGTCTGAAAATCTTTTTCCAGCGGTGTGATAATCAAGCCGCCCATATCAACCGAAGCCGGGCTAATTAACACTTTCGCCGCGCCGGCTTTAAAGAAAACGTCGGGGCGATGCTTGCGGCGAGGAAAAAGAATGACCCGCCATTGCGGCGCCTGATACTGGCAGAGCATATTGATTTTCGGTTCATCGGCGATGTGCAAAATCGTCTGCATCTTCACGAGTAGCTGTTGCAGAACCCGGATGAGTTTTTCCGCGTTAGGGCCTTCAAAGACCAAAACCGCGCGGCCAAGTTCTTTGAGCAAAATTATCATGACCTCGTCAATTTCGCGAACGCGTTCGCGGCGGGAGGCTTTTATGGCCTCGTGTTCGATCGGAATCTTGCCGGCAGGAGAGGCCTGAAAATGCAAATGATCCGGCGCTGAGGCGCCGCATTGGGCGCCGTTATAAAACACCGTAAATGCCGGACTTAAATCCCGCGCCAATTGCAGGAGCGTGGCAAAATGCGCCGCGATGGTTTGCGGCTGATGATGAATATGCGCAATCGTGAAATGCGCCGGAAAAATCGGCATCGGATTGCACAGCACTAAAAACGTCTGCGCATACAGCACCCCCTGTTGCTCGGGAGGAAGATTTTCCACACAGAGAAAACACCGGCGGCCGCGGATCGAGCCCGCATCGACTTTTGCGCCCGTGCTTACGAGGCGTTTCGGGTTGAATTGCAAAGAGACGAAGAAAGTGCGGCAATGCACTTCACGAACCTGCGCGTATTGCAGCGCCGCATAACCCTTCGCCGCCAGCGGCCAAAGGCGCTGCTGATTTTCCAAAAGCTGCGACAACAACGCCGGCAATGGCGGCGCCGAAGATGGATGGCAGGAAGCGAAAGTTTTTTCAGTCAGCGCGGCCACGGTGTTTTATTTTACTCTTTCCCTGCAAAACCTCGAACAAACCTGACGGCTGCTTTTATTTCATCGCCGGAAAGGGTCGTGCCGAATTTCGGCATACGCGTGTCTTTGCCGTTGGTGATCGTCTCAGTCAATTGCTCATCCGTGCGCGACTGTTGCCATTCGGGATCGGTCCAGTCCGGTGTGCCTTCGGCGGCGCCAACGCCGTCTTCGCCGTGACAGAAGACACAACCATTTTTCTTGAAAAGCGCGGTGAAGTCAATCGGTTTCGGCGGCGCCGCGGGTTTCGCCGGCTGCGTTGTCGTTGCAACCGCCGGCCTCACTTCGCCGTCCGCTTTAATGCCGTAGGTTTTGGCCAGATAACCGCCGATGAGCTGCGCCTCGGCGTCGTTAATCCAACTGCGATGGCGCACCGACATGCGCTTCACTAAAATTTTCCATTCATGCTCCGTGCGGCGCTGCGCGAAGGCGCGATCGAGATTGTGGCACTTCGAGCATTTGGTGAGCAGCATGGTTTCGACCTGCACCGGCGTGATCTGCTCGGGTTTGTTGATGTTTTGCCGCTCGCCGAGAAAATAAACGATCTGCTCCACTTGATCATTGGTGATCCAGGTCGGGTCGCGGTCTTTCATACGATTCACCGTTTCCAACCAACCTTCCGGCGATTTCACCATCGTGAAGACGCGCGTCAGGTCATGGCATTTATTGCAGCGCTGAATCACCATTTCGCGGCCGACGTCGATATCCAGGTGGCCGGCGGAGGCATCGATGCTGCTGATATATTTTCCGCTCACGCTTTTCAAAAAATAATAGCCGCCGGTGATGGTGACAAACGCCATCGTGATGACGAGAATGCTCACGCCCATCGGCAGGACATGATTAAAGGCTTTGGGATAAAACCGCACGATTAAAATTTTTACGAACAACAAGGGCAGCAGCGAGATGGCGAGAATCCAGTGGATGATCGATTTCGCGTCCAGCGGCGCGTTGGATTGCATCACCTTGCGCGTCATGACCACGAGCATGACGAGATAGATCGTTACAAACAGCCAGCCGTTGATCCGATGAATCAACGAGAGCCGGTCGGGGTTGAAGCGCGGTTTCTGGCGACCGGTGACTTCCAACATCAGCCAGACCTGAATGGCGGCGATGATCACGAAAAGATAGCTCAACGCCGAAGTGAGTTGTGGGCCCATCGGGTTCTCCTCTTGAAGTTCCGTTTAATGGATTGCGTCATATAATAATATCTAATGCGACGAGAAGCAAACAGTTTTTCTGTTAATAGCGAAAATTCTGCCAGCCTCTATTTCGCTAAACTGCATCACGCTGCGAATGACCCACTTGCAAAAACCGCATGGCGCTTTGGAGAAGCGAAGTAGAAACTGCAATCAGGAAGAACTGGTGAACAAAAGTATTGGTGCAGTAAAAAATTTACTATTTTTTAAAAAATAGTTCTTGACTTCTGGATATTAATTTTGTATATTATTACATGGCTGGCGTACTTAAGCTGGCCGGTTTAATGTTCTTATGAAAAAAAGTGGCGTGCTGTACGAGTTGTTTCGATACAAACTACGAGATCCCCCCCCAGTCTCGTAAGTTTGAACCGGGTTATCGGAGTGACAAACGGCGGCGCGCCTTTTTATTTTGTATCTGAGCCATTTTTAATTCATAAAATATAACCAGACGCTGGTTTAGTTTTTAAAAACGCAGCGGCAAATTTAAAAAATAAACCGCCCGTCTGAATTCAAACGAATCTGCGCCCACAGCGGCTCATCATTCGGCTCGAACACCACCCACTCTGCGTGCCGCCGCCGGAAACCGCGTCTGCCATGGCTCTTTTGGCGTCATCCCAAGCATCTCTCGCCTTCCCTTCGTCTTCCTTATACACAACAATCAACACACGCCCTGTGGAAGATCATCCTATGTCCACATAGCGGTCTTCGTCAATTGAATGATCAGGGTCGAATATCGTGATGGATCATCAATGTCTTTGAAAGCATTGCTGGCAGCGAGTCGTTCTAGAAATTCAGCCATACGCTTTCCACGGTTCGGGATCGTTGGAGTTTGATCTAAAACAGTAACATAGACCGGAACGGCCTGCCCTGTCATTAAGTGTTCAGGAATTTTTTCAGCCCATTCCAAACGATTTTCTCGCAGAGTCGCTTGATAGGTATTGAACATAAATCACCTCTTGAGATTTTACTTCGCCACCTCAAAATCCGCATCTGAGAATTTAACGACCGGATACTCGCGAAGTTTTTTTTTGAAAACATCGGTGATTTGCGCCAGCAGTTCATTTGTGCGGGCTTCAAAGCGCATTACCAGCACCGGCTGCGTGTTGGAAGCGCGCACCAAGCCCCAGCCGTCGCCGAAGAGCACGCGCGCGCCGTCGATATCGATGACCTGATGCGATTTTTTGAAATGCGCCACCATGTCGCCGACGAGGTTGAATTTTGTCTCGTCGGTCGCTTCGACGCGAATCTCCGGTGTGGAAATGAACGCGGGAATTTCATCGTGCAGCTCGGCCATCGTCTTGCCGGAATTGGCGAGGATTTGCATGAGAAGAATGCTATAGCTCAAAAGCACCTTAAGTACCATTATAAGTCTTTATGGTGCCTGTCAAAATATAACCATGTTCATGCAAATAGAATCTTTGAAACTTTCCGAGTGGCGCACGAAAAATCACGTAGGGTTTTCCATTCTCATCCACGTGAACAGAATCCACTTCCATGTTTTCTTCGTCAACTTTGTAAAAGTAGATCTCCTCGTTTAATTGCTCTGAAGTAATCCCAAAGTAATCTGGACCAAGCTTAGCTACAATTACTGACTTCTTGGGGCCCCTAAAATTTCCGATGTAAGCCATTTTTTCTCAATATTGTAAATTGTTTTGAGTTAGATAGATCGTTTTTTACGATCTTCAGTTACATGATCTCTGCTCATTTTCCAAAATTCTTGCTAGCTTCTGAACCGAGGGTAATGCCAGTCTTTTGGCTCTTTCAATATAAATCGCTGACTGAACACCAGGTGGTTCGTCAAAAATCTTTGGCCAGGAAACCGGAGCGATCTTATCCCAATTATTCGGATCAAAAATGAAATCCTCAAGCTGCGAGAACTCTTCAAATGTGATTGTCGGGCTGCGCCAGGTATCATTTTGCTGCGGATGAGGCACGCTTTTGTATTTGCCTTGCCGGATTCGAATCGTGATTGAATTTTCTTTACCACAAAGCTCAAGAACAGGCAAAAGATCTTTGTCGTAGCGGTCGCCAATCATCGCCAACTTGATGGGTGGCCGAGCCAGCCATTCAGACCGATCCAAAACTTCCACTTTGCTCAAAACCTCTTGTGGGGAAGCGGAGTTAAGCTGTACCGCATGTAAAATCCGGCCATAAAACTGCTTATTGCATTTGTCCGCCCATCTTCTCATCAAGTCATGAAAATAGGAGAGCGTCAAATAATCAAGGCAACGCCGGCCATCGGCCAGCAATTTTTCCAGATCAGAAACCAACTTTTTAGCCGCCTGAAAGATTTCTTCTGCCTCAACAGGCGTAGCGGCAGCCTGCGTCACTAATATGCGGCCATTGAAAAACTCTTGCAAGCCTAAAAGTGCGACCTTCTCTAA
>Ga0247727_10004861_pt1 | contig 27962 bp, 25 predicted proteins | sample WisWelCaveWW1625_FD_202498 | JGI IMG/M metagenome (GOLD analysis project Ga0247727, IMG submission 202498) | Biofilm microbial communities from Wishing Well Cave, Virginia, United States - WW16-25 | ecosystem: Environmental > Aquatic > Deep subsurface > Groundwater > Cave microbial mat | place...
GAATGCACCGCGGCTGGAAATGTAAAACTTGGGACGATGACCTCAGTATTCTTTGGCAAACTCGATAGAACAAGTTGCAAGCCGGTAGTGGCATTTGGCAGGGTCAAAATGTACTTGACGCCGAGCATATCACGAAGTCTACTTTCTAACTCGCTCGTATATTTTGCGAAGTTCGAAAGCATGCACGACTTGAGAATGTCATCAAATTCATCCTTGAATTCTGCGGCGTCTTGTGAAATGCCAGGACGACAAAGTTTTATCCTATCCGATGAAAGTTGATTTTCTTCGAAAATTGTTGCGCTGCCCATGATGCTTTTCCAAAGATGCTTTCCAGTCGGGACGCTTTACAAAAGCATATCACGATTCACTTTGAGCGATTGGTTCAAGTGTTCGATTCTGATTCAAAAAAATACTTCACTGTACAGTTTTGATCCGCTGTACAAGAAGGTAAATCAGAATAGTAGCGATTTATTGGGATAAATCTTTCTTGTTGGAGTTACAACATTACTACAGCAAATTTCCTACCACCGAAGTGCTTTTTGAAGATAATTTAATGCCTTGTAAATGGCCTTTGCGCTCATGAGAAAAGATGAAATCAAAATATTGATCGTTGATCGTGACTTGGAGACGATTCAAAAGTTGGCTCGTACATTCCGGGATGCAGGTTACCGGGATCAGAAGCTGATTGATTCCGAGAATATCCTTGAGGCAACTAAAACCGCCATGCAGGAACAGACTTACAATTTTGTATTCATTGATACGACCGTCGCCGCTGGGCACGGAGATTACCTCGCGATAGTGACTCATCTTCAAAAGATATCGGCAGAAACTGAGATTATCTTAATGCTCAATATAGATCAAGAACTGATGCATTTCCCAAATCACGACGGCGGCTTCCGATTTCTTTTGAAGCCGATTCACAATGAGCAAAATATTATTCGCTGGATCGAAAGCTGTATCAACAAGGATCATGAAAACACCGATCTGTTGTTGTTAAAAACTTTTGGTGAGTTTGCTTCGGCGAGCGCTAGTATCAACGACATTTTGCAAAAGCTGGTTGACGATGTTGTCAAGAGATATGAAATTTGTGCGGTCATCTTACGCGATGTAGCGGATGCGCAATTGTTGTATATGGCCGCCGAGCGTGGACTTAGTGCGGAACATCGAGCTAAATTTAAGCTCCGCGTGGGAGAGGGAGTTACGGGGAAGGTCGTAGAGGCCGGAGAACCTCGAGTGGTACCCAACATTTTAGATGAAAAAGATTACAGCCACCCGGAAATTGCCATTCGGGAGAATCTTTGTTCCATGATTTCCATTCCGCTGCGGTACAAGCAGAAAATTTTTGGCGCCCTCAATGTTTACACCGGCGCCGGGTACTTTCATGTCTTCAAGCAGGATGAAATCAACCTATTAATGTTGCTGGCGAATTGGACGGCTTTCGCGATTCATAACGCCGAAAAATATGAAACCAAGGAAAAAGAACAAAAGCGATTGATCGAAGAGATTATTCGGGATACCCAGTCTTCTGATTCGCTAAAGAAAATGATCAAGTCGGTGTTGCAGAAAAGCGCAGCTTTAGTAGGGGGTAATGCTGGATACATTGCCTTTGTCGACTTCGAGCGCATGCGATTCCGGCCGGTGTTTGGGTATCAACGGAAAGTGAGCAACATTCGAAAATTCAAAATCGGCACTGAAAACGAAGGCATAAGCGGAGACGTTATCCGGCGGGGACGTGCGGAGATCGTGAACGACGTTTACCTCGATCCGAGATATCAGATCAAGGCCAACCAGTGGATTAAGTCAAAACTGTTAGTGCCGTTGAAATACCAGGATCAAGTCATTGGCGTCTTGAGCATCGATTCCGGGCAAGAGGCTCATTTTAAGCAAGAGGATAAAAGAATACTGGAAGTACTTGCCAGTCAACTCGCCTTCATCTTGCAGAAAAAAATCTTCGATCAAGCTTTCAGAAAACTTGCATATTCTTTCAAAACCAGCCATGACATCCATGAAATTTATGACATTATCGTCAAACGCGCCGCGGAAGTCACCAGATCGAACGCCGTCGTGTTATGGGAAAAAGATAGTAATGGGGATTTCCAAATTCGCTCGTCTTTAGGATTTGAAGAGTACAAAACTCTCGGCATTAAAATCCATTCTGATAAAGGCATCATTAGTCAGGTGATCGCAAAGGGGGATGCGGTGTTGGTTCAAGACGTTAAAGAAAATCAGAGTTACGTCTTTCGTGAAATGATTGCCAGCACGGAATTAAAGTGGCTGTTATGCGTGCCCATGTTCTTTGGAAATGAGGTGTTTGCCGTCCTTGATATCTACACAAAAAGGCCACATGGCTTCTTTGAGCAGGAAGCGGATTCCCTGAAGGCACTGGCGAGCCAGGCTGGTGTGGCCATTGAGAACGCCAAGCTCATCGATCACTTCAATCGGATCGCCCAAGCGATTACTTCATCGCAGGGTATCAAACCGACTCTGGAGAGCATTGCAAAAAGCGCAATGGAAGTGCTGTTTGCTGATCCGGTCACACTTTTTCAATATGACCAGGCGGCTAACCGTCTGCTTCCCCCGCCCATGTTCGCTGGTCATTTATTGGAAGAAAGCGTCTATGTCGAAACCTTTGTGTTTAGCGGCCGTTCTTTTGCCGAATTAATCGTCGCTGCTGGGGAATCGATTTATATCGAAGAGGATATAGACCAACACCCGCTTATGCTCAAGGCAAGGGAAAATGTAATTGCCGGAATGCCAGAAAGCAGATTTCATAAGAGAGAAAAAATTAAATCTCTTACGGCGATCGTCTTAAGAGTTGAAGAAGAGATTGTCGGATTGATGTTTCTCAATTATCGCACGCCGCAACAATTTTCGAACACCGAGCAAAAAATGATGGAGACCTTTGCATCGTATGCGGCAATTGCCATAAAGAATTCCAGACTCATCGAACAACTTCGTAGAAATGAAGAATCCGTGAAAAGCATCTTCGATGGAATTCCCGACCCTTTCATCGTAACGGAAAATCAAATCGACAATAATGCACATCTCTGGAACATCGAGTTTGCCAATCGCGAGGCCTATGAAATGTTCGGTTATGATTTCGAATCCAAAGAACTCGTCGGAAAAGATGCCCGCCAGCTTTTTGGGCAGCAACTTGAGCACTTGATAGAAGCGCTTCGCAAAAGCAACGGCGAGATATCGAATTTTGAGACGTCGTTTCTTCACAAAAAAGGGTACCCCCTGCCCATCAGCCTGTCAACTGCGATTTTGCAACGAGACAAAGAAAACAGAATTCTCAAAACCATTGGTATCGCCAAGGATTTGAGCAGCATACGGGAATTGGAGCAACAAAAAATTACGATTGATAAGCTACGCTTGACATTGGCCGATGTCGGCCACGAGTTTCGCTCGCCGCTGCACATTATTATCTCCCAGCTCGGCGGCTTGAAATATCATCTTGACAAAATCTACGGCCAGGATATTCAGGTCACCAAGACCGCGAAGATAATCGAAGAAGAGGCGTTTCGTGCGAAGCGCCAGATGAAAAACACGCTGTTTTCGACCGTAGAAGCGCTTGAAGCCAGGGGATTGAATTTGGAGCATGGTTTGATAGGAAATACAATCACATTATGTGCTGATAGGTTTTACGAAACAGCCGACAAGCGGGGAATTCGAATCATCGTGTTTGATAGCGTCAAGCGATTGCCGTCTATTTATTTCGATAAGACACAAATGGAACAGGTTTTCACGAACCTACTGGATAATGCCGTCAAATATTCTCATTTCAACCAACCCATCGAGATCAGGGGGATGGAGCTCGGAAAGAAAATAGAAATTTCGCTCATGGATCGCGGCCTAGGGATTCCGGAAAACCAATACGGCCACATCTTTCAGGGTTTTACTCGAAGCGAGGCCGTGGACACTACACGTTTTATCCCGGGGACCGGGCTCGGCTTGATGATCGCCAAAAGGGTGGTCGAGCGACATAAAGGAAAAATCAACGTTAAAAGCGCACCTTTTCTCAACGATCCAATGAGAATAATGAAATACGACGGGTATGAAACTCTGTTTTTTGTCACCTTACCACAGAATCCCAAGGAAGTGTAACATGCCGAAACGAATTCTTTTTGTCGATGACGAAGACTGGAGCGTTACGCCTTATTTTGATAAGCTGCGTGATCACGGTCTGGAAGTCGATCTTGCCTTAAATGGCGATGAAGCCATCGAACGATTGCGTAGCCATCGCTACGACTTGATCGTTTTGGACATCATGTTGCCTTCTGGTAGCCAAATTGGCAGTAACGTGGAACCGCGCAAGGCCGGTGCAATCTTGCTTGACAAGATTCGGACAAACCAATTAACCGACATCAAGACATCCCCCGACGTTCCCGTCGTCGTCCTTACTGCTGTTACCGATCAAGAGGAATCAGAGAACATCAGAAAACTTGGCGTCAATGAGGTTTTTGAAAAACCGGCTCTTTTTGAAGAAGTGACGGATAAAATTCTTGCACTTGTAAACGGTGAAAAGGGTAGGAAGAAATGAAACAGTACCTGGATAAGGATTTTGCAAAGTTCAGCGAACGGAGCGCTGAGGTATTGCGCACGATCGCCGGCGAACGTACGGTGCAACTCGAAACGCTGTGGAAGGTGTTGGTTTACATAGTTGAATTAAATTACTTGGCACTTTATGATAAAAATAATAATGGAATAAATTTTCGGGTAATCTACGAATTTGAGAGAAACCCTCTGAAAGAGATTCCCCAGTACGACAATTGTGCAGGATTAGTAAGAGCGGCTTTTGAACAAAATAAGCCGAAATCCAGGCAAAGAGAAAGAGAGCTTAAGGATGGCATGTTACTTGTTGAGGCCATCGCCGCGATTCCGTTGGTCGTTGATAACACAAAGAAAGTGTTGGTTATTTGCAAACATCTTGTCATACCAAAGATCAAGGTCGTGGAAGGTTATGTTTTCGATAGCTACACGCTCCAACTCTATTTGTCTGTGATCAAAAGTTTTGTCCGTATTCACGAGCAGCAGAAACAACTTATCCAGAACAAAGGCCAAATTGGCATCGGCAGGCTTGCAGCTATCGCCGGAGGCATTTTCGCATTGCTCGAGGGCCTCGAGGCTATAATTGGAATATTCAGGACGCCTTCTATTTTGGAGGTGATGATGGGGCTCATTACAATGGGTCTATTGATATTCTTTGCTTTTGTTATTTTTCGATTGGGAAAGCCCAAAAAGATTTTTCATGCATAATCATCAAGATTCCGATTTCATCTAACGATAGCTTTTGCTGTCGTCTAAGCTTTCTTTTGAAAATAGGCATACACTTACGCTTCTGACAGAACTGATAGAAGATTTAGCTTTGCTGTTTGTGCTTGGCCCTCCTTTGCTAAATCACTCTCACCAAATACCCCTTGACTCCACTACTTAAATTTTATACCATAATTCACAGTTTCGAAAGTCGATGATGTTTTCAAAGTATAGCGGAGGAGCGGATGGCGAAGTTCAAACAAGCGTCCACGTTTTTCTTTTTTCTTCTTCTGAGTTTACAACCAGCGTTTGCCAACGAAGTGCTTCAGCCTCTGAAGACCGACAGCCCACCCGTGATCGACGGCAAGCTGGACGAATCTCTTTGGCAAAACGCCCCGCAGGTTTCCGGTTTTAAAACTTATTTTCCCGATTATGGAATCGATATGGCCGATCAGACCGTGGTTTATTATGCATATGATCGCGAGAATCTCTATTTTGCCTATCGCTGCTACGATCGCGAGCCGGACAAAATCAAAGGCTCGGTCACTCGCCGCGACAACATCCGCTCCGAAGATTGGATTTGCATCAATCTCGATTCGTTCAACGACCAGCAAGCGCTTTATGGTTTTTATGTGAACCCGGTGGGCATTCAGGAAGACACGCGCTTTGCAAATGGCCGCGAAGATGCCGGCATCGATTTGATCTGGTACAGCGCCGGACAAATCGACAGCGCCGGCTACACGCTGGAGATTCAAATTCCCTTTAAGAGCATTCGCTTTGCCAATAAAGAGCCGGTGGAGATGGGCGTCATCTTCGAGCGCAAGATCAGCCGGCGCGGCGAGCAGGGAACAACACCACCACTGAAGGCGGAGCGCGGCATGTCTTTCCTCACGCAGATGCAGCCGATGCATTTGTACGGCGTCAAGCATTACGAGCTTTTGGAAGTATTGCCCGCGGTTACGCACAGCCAGCGCAGCGAGAGACGACCTGGAAATCCTCGATTGGCTTTGCAGCAGCGCGACTATGAGGGCAGCGTGACGATGAAATACGGTCTCACTTCGGAGTTGATTTTCGATGGAACTTACAATCCCGACTTCAGCCAGGTGGAGGCTGATGCAGGACGGGTTGACGTCAATCTGCGGTTTGCGTTGTTCTTTCCCGAGAAGCGGCCTTTCTTTTTGGAGGGTAATGAGAATTTCAATTTTGCCGGAGGCAACGACGGCGACCCGCTTTCGGCTATCGTGCATACGCGCAACATCATCGATCCGATTGTCGGCATAAAACTTTCAGGCAAGCTTGGCAAAAAGAATTTTCTATCAACCATCAACGCCTTCGATGAGTTGCCAGCCGATCAAGGCGAGCGCGCCGGACAGGGCAAGTATGCAAAGTTCAACATCCTGCGCTACAAGCGCGCGTTGGGCGGCGACGATTACATCGGCGCGATTTACTCCGGCAGAGAACGTGACAAAAGCTTTAATCGCGTGCTCGGCCTCGACGGGCAGTTTCGAGTCAATGAGTCAAGCATTCTGGGGTATCATGCTTTTATCTCGCAAACGCAAGACAGCGCGCTGGGACTATCTCCCGGCGACAAAGAGCATGCGCTGGGCATGGATTACTCTTACAACACGCGCAACCTGGAATTAAACATCGGCGCGCAGGATCTTTCAAACAAGTTCTGTACCGAAGCCGGCTTTCTCACCCGAACCGGCATTACGAGGGTGCGCGCTTCTCTGACTCCGAAATTTTACCCGCGCTCGAAATTTATTCGACGAATCGATCCGAATCTCTACAGCGCGCAAATCAAAGACAAGCCCAGCGGACTTTATGAAACCGAAAATGCTTTGTCGCTGCGCTTTATCTTGCATGGTAACTCGGCAATCATCTTCCAATACGCTTACTCCACGGAAGTATTTCTGACGGGAAAATTCAAGGTTAGCGGCTTTACGATCACTGGCAGCCGCCAATTTAGTAAGCAGGTAAGCTCCTCGTTCTCCTATCGAAACGGCAAGCTGATTCGCTTTGTCAGTGATCCCTATCAAGGCCACGGCAACAACGCCTCGGCAAGCCTGACGTATCAGCCGTCGGAAAATCTGAACGCCAATATGGCGCTCACCTACGCCGATTTTTATCGCGACTCAAACGGCCAGAAAGATTTCGATGTGACGATCGTACGCGGGCGACTCACCTATCAGCTCAACCGTTATCTTTTCTTCAGGGGAATCGTCGAGAACAACACTTTTCGCAAACGCCTGCTGACGGATTTTCTCGCCTCGTTCACTTATATTCCGGGAACGGTTATTCATTTCGGCTATGGCGCGCTCTATGAAAAAGTAAAATATGAAAACGATGCTTACGTCGAGAGCGATAGATTTCTTGAAACACGGCGAGGATTTTTTTTCAAGACTTCTTATTTTTGGAGGTTGTGATGAAGGAATTAAAACCTTTTCGCCCACGGAAATAGAATCCCCCAAAAATTACCCACTGATTGAAGAAACCCACCGATGAAAAGCTTTACAGTGGGATTCTTCAATCAGTGGGCAAAAGAATGCTCGATCACAAATTCATAGATGATCGTCGCTGAAAACCGCCAACCAACAGTGTATTGATTATTTGGAGAGGAGGAGAAAAAATGCCGAAGACAAGAATGCTTTGTTATATCGCATTATGGCTATTTTGCCTTTCCTTTGAAGCGCATCCCCAACAAGCCATCTTCCCCGAGCCGCTCAGCCCGCGCATTGCCAACTACGACATCGACGTTCGTCTCGAGGTCAAGTCGCGCATACTGCGCGCGAAAGAAGTTTTGATTTGGCACAATAAATCCACTGACGTCATCGCCGAGATGCAATTTCATTTGTATCTCAATGCTTTTCGCAACACGCGCTCGACGTTTATGAAAGAATCCGGCGGCACCAGTCGCGGCAACAAAATCGACAAGGACGGCTTTGGATTCATCGAGGTCAACAAGATTGCATTGCCTTCCGGCGAAGATTTGACGGCGAGGATGGAATTCATCCAACCGGATGACGGCAATATTGATGATCGAACAGTGTTTCGCCTGCCTTTATCCAAGCCAATAAAACCCGGTGAAACGATTTCTCTCAACATCGACTTCACGGCAAAATTACCACAACCGCCGTTTGCCCGCACCGGCGCAAAAGAAGAATACTTTTTCGTCGGCCAGTGGTTTCCGAAAGTCGGCGTTTGGGAAGACGAGAAAAATTCGTGGAACTGCCATCAGTTTCACGCGAACTCCGAATTCTATGCCGACTACGGCGTTTATAACGTGCGCATGACCGTGCCCGCAGAAAATATCGTCGGCGCCACTGGATTGGAACAAAACGTCACCGATAATGGAGACGGCACCAAGACGCATTTTTATCACGCCGAAGACGTTCATGATTTTGCGTGGACGACCACTCCGGAGTTCAAAGAATTTTTCACCGAACAAAACGGTGTAAAAATTCGCGTGCTCATGCAGCCGGATCACGCCGGACAAGCTGAACGCCATCTTGCCGCGGCGCGGGTGGCGATGGAGTATCATGAAAAATGGTACGGCGATTATCCCTTCCCCAATCTTACCGTCGTTGATCCGCGGCGCGGGGCCGGTGGCTCGGGCGGCATGGAGTATCCGACGCTCATCACCGCTGGCACGGCATACGGACTTCCCGATGGCTTGCGAGTAGTTGAGTTGATCATCATTCACGAATTTGGCCACAATTTTTGGTATCACTTACTTGCTTCCAATGAGTTCGAAGAGAGCTGGATGGATGAGGGCATCAATTCGTATACCGAATCGCGCATCATGCATGCGGCCTACGGCGAAGGCAGCGCGATCAATCTCTTTGGCATCAAGCTTGATGACCAGCAATTCCAGCGCATCAGTTATATTTCGAACGCGGATTTTGATCCGACCATCCGCAAGGCGTGGGAATACTACAATGGCAATTCTTATGGAGCGAATTCTTACTCCAAGCCGGCGACATTGTTGTTCACGTTGGAAAATTATCTCGGAACGGAAACGATGTTGAAGTGCATGCAGGAATATGTCCGGCGCTGGCGATTCAAACATCCGACCTCGAAAGATTTTATTCAAGTGTTCAATGAAACCAGCGGTCAAAATCTTGACTGGTTTTTTGACCAAGCGCTGAACTCGCGCGCAACGCTCGACTACTCGGTCGCCAGTATTTCTTCAAAAGAGTTGACGTCGCCGCGCGGTTTTGATTTTACCATGAAAACGACGGACAGCACCGCGACCGACGGCAAGCAGGATGATGATGGCAGGGCCGACTCGGTCAATGGCCGGGGCGATTCGACGAAGAAGAAAGAGCCGAAGCAATATGAAAGCAAAGTCAACATTCGCCGTCTCGGAGAATTTGTTTTCCCCGTCGAAGTGCTTGTCAAATTCGACAACGGTGAAGAAGTCCGCGAGCACTGGGACGGTCGCGAGCTTTGGAAGAAATTCACTTACCAGAAACCGGCGAAGTTGGTTTCGGCAACAATCGATCCCGACAAAAGGATCTGGCTCGATGTCAACATGAGCAACAATAGCAAGACGCTCGAGGCCAATATGCTCGGCGTCAACAAGCTGTCGGCGCGCTGGATGTTTTGGATGCAATTTTTGCTGGACAGCCCGGAGTGGGCGCTGCTTTCCCGCGGCCTGAATTTTAGTTTTTAAAATTGGTTGCATCGCAGATTTTCAAAACCGGTAAATTTGAATTGTCAATTGAGTGAGGGAAAAATGATTCTCGAAAGCCTGAAAGTTGGTTTGCGTCGCGCTTGGGCAGCCAAGAGAATACTCATCATTTATTATCTTGCAAATCTATTCTGCGGTGTCGTGCTCGCCGTGCCTTTGCGAAATCTGTTGAGTGTAAAAATCAGCGAGACCTTGCTGGGAGAGTCGCTCGGCGGCCGCTTCGACATGAATTTTTTTGCAGACTTCATCACCAACTTCGACCACTTCGGATCGACATGGTTCGGGTTGGTGATGATCATCCCGATTTTTTATTTGTTGACGAATGTTTTTCTTTCCGGCGGAGTTTTGTCGGTTTTCGCGAGCGAGGAAAAATATTCGACAACGGTGTTTTGGTCAGGATCGGCAAGATACTTTGGCCGCTTTCTTCGTTTGTGGCTTATGGCCTTGCCTGTGTTCGGAATATTTTTCCTGATTATTTTTTTGGAAAAAGGCGTGACGCGATTGTTCTTCGGCGCCGACCCTTATCAATCGATCACCTATTGGGCAGGCTGGGTGCGAACCGGATTGATGGCGAGCGCTGTGATGTTATCCTACATCTACTTTGATTATGCGCGCATCTATGCCGTGATGCACGACGAAACGAAGATGCGCCGCGCCTGGTTGATGGGATTGAAATTCATGTTTGGAAATTTTGCTAAAGTCGTCCTGCTGGCTTTATCGATGGCGCTCATTAGCGTGGTCGTCATGCTCGTTTACAATGTGTTGGCAAATCAACTCGTCGCGGCCAACGCGCTCGTGGTGCTCATGTTGTTTTTGGCGCAACAGGTTTATATATTCTTCCGCATGTACATGAAGCTGGCGGCGTTTGCGGCGCAGACCACTTTTTTTCAAACAGTGAGTGCAGCCTCTGCGATGGTTGCAACCGAGCCAACCGCACCCGAGGCTACGGATGAATTGCCGGAAGGATTGCCCGCGTAACTGAGTATGCAGATCAGTGGCATGCCAAACTTCGTCGCCGTGCTCGACAACATTCGCAGCTTGCACAACGTCGGCTCGATTTTTCGAACCGCCGATGGCGCCGGGGTCGACAAGCTTTTTCTCTGCGGCATGACCGGCGCTCCGCCGCGCGCGGAAATTCGTAAAGCCGCCCTCGGCGCCGAAGATCATGTGGCGTGGGAGTATTTCAAAACCACCGAAGACGCGCTGGGCAAATTGAAAGCAGATGGTTATCATCTGGTTGCGCTGGAGAACAACACGCCGCGCGCGAAAGATTTTCGCGACGTGGAGTATGCTTTCCCTCTCGCGCTGGTGATTGGCCATGAATACAACGGCATCTCTACCCAAGTCTTAGCTTTGTGCGATTCAGTGATCAGTTTGCCGATGCGCGGCAAAAAAAGTTCTCTGAATGTCGCCGTGGCATTCGGCATAACGGCATATGAAATTGCGCAACACATACACAAAGAATAGATTCGCGAGGAACAATGAACCTTCCGACACTTCAAGATGTTTTGCGCGCTCGACAAATCATTTCGCCCTACCTTCGCCCCACGCCGCTTTATCAATACAAATCGTTGAGTGAAATAATCGGCGCCGAGGTTTGGATCAAACATGAAAATCACCAACCGATCGGCGCGTTCAAAGTCCGTGGCGGCATTAATTTCGTCGCGAATCTTGATGCGGAATCTAGGGCGCGCGGCGTCATCACGGCGTCAACCGGCAATCATGGGCAGAGCGTCGCGTACGCCTGCCGGCTCTTCGGGGTGCGGGCAATCGTTGCGATGCCGAACGGCGCCAATCCGGTAAAGGTCGAAGCCATTCGCAATTTCGGCGCGGAGATACATTTCATCGGTGAGAAATTTGACGAAAGCCGCGTCTATGCCGAACAAAAGGCGGAGCAGCAGATGATGCACTATCTTTCCGCCGGCGATGAGCCGCGACTGATTGCCGGGGTGGGTACTTATACGCTGGAAATTCTCGAGAGCCTGCCGGAGGTGGAAACGATTATTGTACCGGTCGGCGGCGGCAGCGGCGCTTCCGGTGTATGTATCGTTGCAAAATCCATCAATCCGAAAATTCAAGTGATCGCTGTGCAAGCCGAGGCGGCGCCATCGGCGTACCTTTCATGGGAAGAAAAGCGGCGAGTCGAGGCGAAGAACGAAACATTCGCAGAGGGTCTTGCCACAGCCGCGCCGTTTGATCTGCCTCAGGAAATTCTCCGCCGCGATCTGGACGACTTCGTTCTCGTGAGTGAAGACGAGCTGAAGTCGGCGATGATTTTGGCGATTGAGAAAACGCGCAATTTGGTCGAGCCAGCCGGGGCGGCTTCGCTGGCCGCGGCCATCAAACTGCGCGAGAGCTTGCGCGGACAAAAAGTTGCTCTCGTGATGAGCGGCGGCAACCTTGACATTCGCAATCTCAAAAGCGTGTTGAATGAGAAATTATCGAATTGAATTCGTTATTTCGTCGGTTGGGATTTTCAATCATCTATCAACAGTGGACAGGGTTCAATGAGAAAACGAATCATTGTGTTCGGGTTAGCTTTTTTTGCCTACTTCATTATCCTGGCGTTGCCCGTCAAGTCTCAACAAACTTTGGCGGTGCTCGACTTCGACAATAACAGCATTTTCGATCGTGAACGCTTCGAGCCGTTGCGCAAAGGTTTGGCGCAAATGTTTACCAGCGAGTTGAGCAAAGTGGCGGCGCTGCGGCTCGTGGAGCGCGCCGACTTGCAGAGAGTTGTCGAAGAAATGAAACTCGCGCAAGCGGGAATGGTTGATGCCGCCACCGCGCAGCAGGTCGGCAAATTGGTCGGCGCGCAAAACCTTTTGCTCGGCGGATTTGTCGCGCTTGGCGGCGGCAAAATGCGCATCGACGTGCGCATCGTCACTGTGGAGACCGGGCGCACCGTGAAAGCCGAGGAAAAGTCCGGCAAAGAGAATCAGCTTTTTGAAATGGTGTCGGCGCTGAATCGTAAATTGATTCGCGACCTTGCCGACAAGATTTCGTCGAAAGATGAAGCCGCGCTTGGCGAGCTGAGCAACGTCAAGTTTTCTGCGATGCTGCTGTTCTCGCAGGGCGTTGCTGCAGAAGATAAAGGCAACCTTGCTTTAGCGCGAGAGAAGTATCGCGCAGCATTGAAGGAAGATGATGGATTTGACGCAGCAAGGGCGAGATTGGCTGCAATCGAAAAAGTAAAGAAATGATTGAGATGCAGGATGAATGGATTGATGGATTGAGAAATTTTACCCATCGATTAATCTATCGCTGCGTTTTCTCGCACATGCAGAACATCATGGCGGGTCGCGGCGCGGAGCTTGTTGGCGGGTACGGTAACGACAGCTAAGGTGTCGCCGTTGCCGGCAAAGAATTCCACTTCGTACCCTTCCGGGTGTTCATCCGTTGCGGGATAATGTTCAACGATGGTTCCCATATCTCCGGCGACGAGATTTTCTTCGGGCACGTCGTGTGCGAGAACAACTCTAGAAAACAAAGGGAAAGTCATGATCTATTTCTCCGGAACAAGCGTAACAAAACGGGCAACCGTTTCGCCTTGTCGAATAATCCAGATTGATCGTACGCGCCGTGAAATGCCATTTGGCCCACGAAGCGGAGCGACTATGATAAATTTTTCACCGTAGATTGATTGCATTCTCCTTGTGACGTCGATTGTCAAATGCTGTGCTCTTAAGTCGTTTTCGAGAGCTTGCCAATTTTTCTTTTCGTACCCCATCTTCTTTAGAAAAAGCGCCTTTGACTTACCATCGGAATGAGACGTATCCAACAAATAGTTGCGCAATTTTTCTGGGGCAATAATAGTTGTCTTTGGAGACAGTTTCATGTGTTTACATTTGGCAGAGCCGGGCGAATCCTTTTTGTTGTATGAAGACTTACTGATTTCTTTTCTGAAAACCAATTACTTTTTGTGAGGACGTTATGTCTGAAAGAATTCGTGTTCTGCAATTCGGCCTCGGCCCCATCGGCCAGGCTTGTGTTCGCACGTTGGTTGAAAAAGCTGGAGTAGAATTAATCGGCGCTGTTGATATTGATCCTGCCAAAGTTGGAAAAGATGTTGGCGATGTCGTTGGCCTGAAGAATCAACTTGGTATCATCGTACGCGGCGACGCAGCGCAGACCTTGAGTGTATTGAAACCGCATGTAGTCGTTCATACGACTTCGTCCTTCTTGAAAGGAGTGGAAGAACAACTGCTCATGTGCCTGCGTGCCGGTGCTTTCGTCGTTTCTTCTACGGAGGAATTGTTTTATCCCTACGAGCGCGACAGCGGTTTCTGCGAGCGCGTTGATGTGGTTGCACACGAGCACGGCGTAGCCGTCGTCGGCACCGGCGTAAACCCTGGCTTTGCGATGGATGTTTTGCCGCTTTGCCTCAGTTCGATGTGTGTGAGTGTGAAGAAAATTCGTATCACCCGCGTTGTCGACACGGGCAAGCGCCGGTTGCCCTTGCAGAAAAAAGTTGGGGCCGGCATTTCTCGCGCCGAGTTTCGCGAGCGCCTGGCGCAAGGCACGTTCGGCCACATCGGCTTGCGCGAATCGGCGCTGGCGGTGATGGGCACGCTCGGTTGGAAGCTCGATGAAATGACCGAGACCATAAAACCGGTGATGGCGACGAAGAAAATCAAAACAAAATTTCTCATGGTGAAGGCCGGCAGCGTTGCGGGGCTACATCAAAAAATTCGCTGCACCAGCGGCAGGAAGGAAGTGTTGACGCTGGAATTAAAAATGCACGTTGGTGTGAAAGGAGCATACGACGGTGTGGAGATCGACGGCGACCCGCCGCTGTCGATACGCATCGATGGCGGCATCTTCGGCGACACGGCGACCATCGCGGCGTTGGTGAATGCAATTCCGAAAATCAAAAATGCAAAGCCGGGCTTGCGGACGATGATGGAACTGCCGGTGCCGTATGCGTTTTTGTGAGAAAAAATTAAGAACGCCAGATATTCTTCCTATTCGTAGGTTTGAGTTTTGGCAGGAAAAATCATCCGCTTAATCTCTTTGATCCGCTTGCTTTTTTGTAAACTGATTGATCGGATTAAGCGGATAAAATTTGTTAAGCTGCAAGAATTCTTGCCAGCTTCTCCATATCCACATTCCCGCCGCTGATGATGATGCCGATCCTCTGATTCTTCCAGCCCAATTCATTCTTCAGCGCCGCGGCCACTGGCACCGCGCTGGTCGGCTCGATGAGAATTTTCATACGCTCCAACACCAGCCGCAGCGCTGCTTTGATTTCTTCTTCACTCACCAACAAAATTCCCGCAAGATGTCTTTGCATGATGCGAAAAGTAATTTCTCCCGGCGAGGTGACCTGCATGCCGTCGGCAATCGTCGGCGGCACGGGAATCGTCACTCGCTCGCCTTTTTGCAAGGACAGAAAAGTGTCATTTGCAACTTCGGCTTCAACGCCATAAATCTGCATACGGGGAAAAAGATGATGGCATGCGATGGCGCAACCGGAAATCAACCCGCCGCCGCCGACCGGCGCCAATAGAATATCAAGTTCTCCCGCTTCGTTGCATAATTCCAACGCCGCAGTTCCCTGCCCGGCAATGATATCCGGATGATCGAATGGCGGCACTAAAGTTCGTCCTTCTTTTGTTTGTATCTCTCGCGCAATGGCGGCGCGATCTTCGCGATAGCGATCGTAGAGAATGATTTCCGCGCCATAGCCGCGCGTTGCCGCCAGCTTCGAAGTTGGCGCATCGGTCGGCATGACAATTTTTGCGGAGATGCCCAGAATCTTTGCCGCCAGCGCGACGCCTTGCGCATGATTGCCCGATGAGAAGGCGACAACGCCGCGCTTCCGCGCCGCCTCGTCGAGCTGCGAAATCAAATTGTATGCGCCGCGAAATTTGAACGCGCCTGCCCGCTGGAAATTTTCACACTTCAAAAAAATCCGATTGCCGCTGCGGTCACTGAGAAATCGGCTGGCCAAGACCGGCGTGCGATGAGCGACATGCTGCAAGCGCATTGCCGCGCGTTCAATGGCAGCATAAACGACCGTTGAGATTTCGTTCGTCATGGCATTCCCTCTTTGATTCTGCGCTCTCCAACAATCTCTCTTCCTATCAGCTGCTTGTGCGCTTTCGTTCACAGCCTGTTTATATTTTCATACAGATCGGCTTCTTAAATTGGTCGTGTCGTATCTTCCTCTTCTTCTCTAATTTCAACAATATTAACGCATCGAAAACCGGGGCCGCGAATTTTTGCTCACTGGCATCGTCATTGCCTATGCGGAGGCAAGCCTATGACAATGAGAAGCGCAGTAGAACTCAAAATGGAAAGCGCCATGTTCTCATCGAGCAACCGAATACGATGTCTCATGCTGGCAGCGTTGATTGCAATCGCCGGGCTGTGGGTCGCTGCCGTGTTTCCACAGATTCGCGGACTGGTTGTGCTTGTCTTCTATACGATTCCTTCGCATATGTTCATCTCGCCGTTTCCGCATGAACCGGCTTTGTTGTATTACGCCAAAAATTTTTCGCCATTGGCGGTGACGATCTCTGCCACCGTGGGCTGTTTGCTTGCCGGCGTTTTTGACTACTGGCTCTTTCTATCGATCGCGCACCATCCAAAATTTCGACCGAAATACGCCGGGATGAAGCTTTATCAAAAGTCAGTCGCGTTTTTTCAGAAAGCGCCGTTTTGGACTTTGGTGATCACCGGTTATTCAACGATCCCGGATTATCCTTTCACGTTTCTCAGCATGGCGTCCGGCCACCCATTGTGGAAATACGAGATCGCGCTCTTGGCGGGAAGAGCGCCGCGTTATTATACCTATGCCGCGCTCGGCCATGCGCTGCAACCCCCGACGTGGATGCTGATTGTTTTGGCGATTTTACCGGTCGCGGCGCATTTCATCAAAAAGCTCGCCGCGCATCTGCGCGCAAAAATAAGCATCAACCGGGAAAGAAGCAAACGGCAGGCAATACGATTTTCGATACCATTAACGGCCGTAAAACTGCGAGAAGCATTATGCAATTCGGACATGTCGGTATTGCGCTGCTGATTGCTACGTGCGATTGGCGGCCTGAAACCATCGCCGTTGTCGTCGCCGGTCATTTTCTTCCCAACAGCGACACGCTGCTCGTGAAAACCGGAATTGCAAAAGAAGGATTTCATTTTTCGATAACCCACACGCCGGTTTTTGCTGCCGGCGTCAGCGCGATCGTTGCGCTGTTCTCTCCGCATTATGGTATTTTGATGTTGGTCAGCATTCTTGCGCACTATCTTGCAGATCTGCCGACAGACACTGGCATCATGTTGTTATGGCCGTTTTCGCACCGCCGCTTTTCTTTCAATTTGTTGAAGGACACCGGCTATTGGGGCGGGCACATGTTTCGGGGCTACTATTCTCAGCCCTTCGCGTGGATTCTCGAGTTGCCGATTTTCTTTGCGCTCGCTTTGAGGATGCTTCAGATTTACCTGGTCAAATGAGCGCGTTTATGAAAAAGCCGTTGACGAGCTGGTTACAAAATCACAAAAGAATTAATCTAACCTTGTTCTCCGATAGCAATTATTAAAAGGGCAACCTTCACGAATACCGGCGCGACGAGCACGCACGGAAGAACTTTTTCACCAATGCGATGAAGCACTTTCAAGGTACGAATTGGGTCGAAGTCATTGCCAAAAACATGCAAGCACCAAGAGCTGAAAAATAATACTTGTAAACGAACGGCGAAATGCACAAATTACTCAAGCATTTTACCGCAGGAGTGCACCTTTAAATTTGGAGGGTTTATGAAACCCCATCGTTTTGTGGCGATGATCGCGGGGTTGTTCATCATCCTGCTGATCGAATCGGTTTTGGCCCAAAGTTTTGTCATGCAAACTCGGGTCGAAGACAAGACGAGAATCGGATTGCGGTTCATGCGTCCGAATTTCTCCGGAGAGTCTGGTTTATCCACCTTCAGCGGCGCCTACGATCTTCAGGTCAACATACCGGTGAGCTCGCGCCTGAATCTTGTAGGCTCCGTTCCGTTCAACACTGCTTCTGGCGATGACTTCGATGGGGAGAGCTCCATTGGCAACCTCTACCTCGGCATCCAGACACGCAGCGCTACTGCAGATAAAGGCTCCAGCTTTTCTTTGGGCGTGTTCGTGCCAACGGCTTCTGATAAAGAATTTCTCCCCCTTGTCGTGGGATTAATTACCAATTTTTACGAATTCCAAAGATCGGTGCCGAACGTTTTGACCGTCTACACTAATTTCGCATATCACAATCGCCGGGACAACGGCCCGATGTTTGGTTTGGAAATCGGCCCGCAATTTTCCATACCCACGGAAAACGGCGGCGACCCCGAGCTGTTTGCGCATTACGGAGTCAGCGGCGGGTTTCAGTTTACCAACGTTGCGCTCTTTGCCGAACTGCTCGGAATGGCGATCATCACCGAAGCTGTTGACGGCTTCGGCGATCGTTTTAGCCACTCAATCGATTTTGGCGTACAGTTGACCGGCTACTCCGTCAGGCCGGGCATTTTTTATATGATTCCGCTTGACGAAGATTTGAGTGAAGATTTGGATGGCGCGCTCGGCGTCAAGGTCGATTTTATGCTGCCGTAGGAATTGAGAGCAATGGTAGTCCTAGAGTGAGGAGCGAACCGGGCACGCTTCATACACTACGCTCCTCGCTCCGGGTTTTTGCGGCGCCACAAACTTCTTGACTTTTTATCACCGAATATCTATTTTCGCGCACAGTTTATCGGGGCGATTAGCTCAGTTGGTTAGAGCGCTGGTCTCACATACCAGAGGTCACAGGTTCAAGTCCCGTATCGCCCACGCCTATTTTTTAATTACTTACCACTGACTGCCATTTCAAGTATTTTTGCCCGTGTGCCACATTTGTGCCATGTAGATGGCTAAATTTTTTTCCAAGCACCTCTACCGCTCTTCTCCGGTGTGAGTCCGAGAGGTGAGCGTAACGCTGCACCATTTGCAGCGACTTCCAGCCTCCCAATTCCTTCACCGTCAACAGATCGACGCCGCTCATCGCCAAGTGACTCGCCCACGTGTGCCGCAGATCGTGAAAACGGAAATTTTCAATCCCCGCTTTTCTCAGCGCCAACGAGTAAATCTTCTTGACGCAATGATAAGGCTCGCCGTCTCTGTTGGTGAAAACGTGCTCGCTTGAGCGCGGCAGCGATGCGAGTAGCTCAACCATTGTTCGATTGAGCGGCACCTCGCGCGACTCGCCGTTCTTTGTTCCCACCAATGTGAGGAAACGCTCGCGAAGATTCACTCTATCCCAAGTGAGTGAGAGAATCTCGCCGCGTCTCATGCCAGTGTTGAGCGCCGTCACTACAATTGGCCGCAGCGTGTTAGAACACGCTTCAATTAGCCGGGCAGCTTCATCCTCGGATAAAAAATGGACTGGGCTTCCCGGCTCTTTGAAAAATCTCACCTCACGTATCGGGTTTTGTTGAAGCTGCCCCCATTTGACAGCGAGGTTGAGAATTCGCTTGAGACATGCCACTTCCCGGTTGACCGTTGCAGGCGAAACCTCCGCCTTGCGAGCGGTCTTGTACTTCTCGACGTGAAACGGGTGAATGTCAACAAGTCGCCGGTGAGAGAAGTCAACTGCGAGGTGGTTGATCGAGATTGCATCGCGCGCCCAGCTTCTTTTGTTTTCCTTCGCCCATTCGATGTAGGTCTCGGCGAAGTTGGAAAAGCGCGGACTCTTTTGCACTTTCTCCAACTTGAATTTGCCTTGCACCACTTCGCCATGTCTTGAAGCAAGAGCAAGCTCTGCAACTCGCTTGCTCTGACTCTTGCTCGATTCGCGAATCCTTCGCCCATTCGCGCAGTAGTCCAAATACCAGACGCCCTTTCGCACGAAGAGTCTTGTCAAAGTTTATCACCTCCTTTCTGATTCAGTTTTTATCAGCTTTCAGAGTCACTCCTAATAACTCACATACATACATCGACAAAAGCCTTTATCGTCATCGTCAGTATAACCCGGATTTGTGCACTCCTTGCAGGGCAAAGGCATTGATCGGAGGGCTTCGTCAATTGTGAAAATCTTGCCTTCCAACTTTTGACACTCTGGACACGATTGCTCTTTGGCAGTTAGAATCTTGACTTTTCTTTTTGCGCCAAAGTTTTTTTCCAGTGCCCTTAACTCGCATTTTTTTGCTTCGACAAGAGTTGAGAAAGAGTCTTTGCCCTCTTCATCCAAAAATAAGGCCATAGTGTAGTAAAGCATTTGGAGCGTATGGAAATCAGGAGCACCGGATTTAGCCTCGCGATTGATTCGCTCGTTGTATAAACCCCATGCAACGTCTCTATCCGATGCTTCGCGTCCATATTTTTTTGAGAGAAGTTCTTTTCTATTGAGAAATTCAGATTGAGAAATCCCAAAGGCCTCCAGACTGCTTAACAACTGCGCACGCTTCCCTTTACTTTCCCACTCCGCGTCGATACGCTGCGCGTCATCTTCTGTGACCAAAACTTTCTCTCGCGTGTCGGGAAGTGTTCGGATATATATTGGCTTCTGGCAAGATGGACATTTCTTTTTTCGCTGTGGCCGGACAGCCAATTCAGTTTGGCAGTAGGGACAAATCGCGCGAGCAGGTGCAGCCTTACTTTCCGTGCGCTGACTTTTAACAGTAGCAGGTTGACTGCCTTTCGTTTTGTTGCCGAACAAAGACTTGATGAAGGAAAGCATAGAATTACTCACGCTCCAAAATAAAATTCCCCGACATGCAAGCGCCGCCGAGCGCCTCTCGCAGAGCGAGAATCGGGGAATTCTTTTCAACTCAAAATTGTCTCGGCGGTTTTTGCGTGGGTTAAGATAGCGAATCAGTTAAAGCGAAGTCAATAGCTATTCAATCAATTCTGGACGGCTCCTCCATTTTCTTCCCTTTCCTTTGCTGCAATTGTGCTGTTTATCAGCCATTTTCTATTCGATCAATTCTCGGCAGCTCGTCCATTTTTCTTTCTGTTCTTCTCTTCGAGTAAAGCAATGATTGCTGTCAGTGTCAATATTCGCATTCTTAGCTTTTTGCAGAAGCACTGCCCTGATTTCGCTCGCTCTCGTCTCTGCTGAGTGGTTGCCGTTCTTTATCCGATTGCCTCGGCTTTCACTGGTTCGTTTTCACCTCTTACTCGCCTGCTTTGCAGGCTTATTTATCTTGTGCGAGTGTCTCAAGAGCGCGTGTGAGAAAAGATTTATGCAAGAATGGATCAAGCTGGCTTCTTATGCTTTCGGATTCTGACAGCTCTTCAGCGCGTGCAGACACTTCAAGGTCTGCGGAAATTCCAAGCCTCTCACGCATCGCCAACTCGACAAGCGTTAGCCCCTCGCCGACCAAATACTTTGACAGCCACTCTCGCGCTTTCGCGTCGCCAGTTTTTGCATCCTCCACAGCTCGCTTGACAATGGCCTGCCACTCGTTAAGGGGAACAGCGTCACTGATTGTCGCGAGGTATTGCCGCTCAATAAGGCGAGGTGGTCTGCCGGGGCCTCCCGGATTTCCTTTTGCAAAACGTCCGGCCTTGTCACGTCCATCTTTCGCCACTGAAGTGGCTCCCGTTAAATATCCGATTAAACCGAATTGAAATTATTTCTCGTTGATACTTCGTTGTTTTTCAGCGATTCTGTTCAAACCAAATTAGGGTTTGGATGACACTTAGAACAAATCCACTGATTCCCCGATAACCAGAAGTCCTCATTGCGGCAGGTGTAGCAACGATTTGGCCGGTCGGGAGTGCCGCTCTCGTTGCGTCCATTGTCGTCAAACTCGATTTTTGCGCTATCATCGAGCGAGCTTGCCTGAATCGAACTGAGGCGTTGTCCTCGGCTATCAGTATTATTTCCGGTGGAACTGCCGTAAGTGCCGCAAGTGTCGTCAGGTTTGTCAATATTGGTGTGGGTCGACGACACTTTCAGAGTTGACGACACTTCTCCGGCCATGAGGTATCGGTCAAAGACCGGCTTTAATTGTTTCAACCAGTAGCCTCGTACACTTTGCCGATTGCTGGTCGTACTGTTTTCAGAATGTACCCCATACGGACGCAAGATGCCCGCAAGTCGGTGAGGCGTGAGACCTTTTGTTCCAAGCTCACTCCACCCTGTATCCGGTATTTCAAGTAATTTCTTCACCAACTCGCCGCTGGGAATTGCTTCTGGCCAGTCGTTACTTTCAAATATTTTCTTTATGTCGCGCAGGAGTTTAACGCCCGTCGATTCCTCGCTTGATTCTATACCCTGCAAGGCTTTTGCTGCCTCTGCGAGGTCGTTAAGCCGATTCGAACAAGCGACACTTATCACCGCCTGCAACGATAGCCAGTGTTCGGCAGCTCGATCACTCACAAAGTGAAGCGGCTGAGTCGATTCGTAAGCCGACTGAATTGTTTCTTCGTTATCCCTTGCCCAACGCAAGGTTCGACTGCGGAGAAATTCACTCTCTTCCATTGCTCTTGATTGCAGAAAGCGTTCAATCGTCTCATTGGGTTTTCTACGTTGCATCCGAATGACAATGCAACGATCCTCCAGTACTTCTCCTATTGACCCTATGGCCGAAATTACAATTGGGCAGCAAACGGAAAATCCCTTGATTTCATCTCTCCGCGCGCCTACACAGCGAAAAACTTTTGCCCCGCGTCTATTTGCAGAACATAGAAGATCGTGCAACGCTTGCCCGCGCTCCGAATTGGGACGCGACAAGACTTGAGCCTCGTCAATCATCAAAGTCGGATTGTATCTCTCGATCATGCGAAAAAGCACCGCTTCAGACAAATTTGCAGTTCTAACAGGACGTTGAACGAGGCACTCGATTACCTCTTGGCATCTCGTTTTGCCGCATTGTTTTTCTGGCGAGGTGAGCGCCAAGAGAGGGAATGCGTCGAAGATTTTGTGAACCCATGACGCAATAACCCACGCAGTAAGAACGACGGACGCGCCAACTGGAAGCGCAACGTATCGCTCGACAAATCTTTGCACGTCATCGAACAACGCTTGCCCCTCAACCGGCTCCTGCCAATGCTCGATTTTATCGAAGATAAGCGTTTCGCTGTCATCTTCGGTTTTGTTTTTTCTTACGTCTTTCGGTTTCTTCGCTTCCCGCGAGTCGATACTCTCGACCACTCGAATTAACTCATTCTCTTCAAGGGGCGGTTTGTTTGACTGATTCCACTTCAACATCAAAGCAATGGTTTCGCCCACCGTAAGACCCTTCGCGAGGTAGTGGCCAGCGAGTCTCGCCGCTGATTCGTTTCGCTTACCCTCGGCTACACCCTGACGCAGTAACGTGAGGTCAGTACGATCATAAGCGCAGTTGCTCTCTTGCTCACAAATCAAATCACAAAGCCACGCTGGTACTTCCACTGGCGGCCTACTCTTTGGCCTTACTTCCCATGTGTAGGATGAGCCGTTCACGTGTCTCGAGGGTGGAGCAACTACATAACCGCCGTCGCCTCTAAAGTCGATGCCGGGGTGTTTCTTCGCAAAATTTTTGAATCGTCTCCCCTTGTTCGGATAGGCGAAATAATAATGCCAGCCTTTTCCAGTCCTCACTGTCAAAGTTAGCTCAACGTCTCCAAGAGCCAAAAGACTTTTTTCGCCGGCCTCGCCATCAACATCAAGCACGATGATTTCCGATACTGCGCCAGTCAAGATTCCGATATTTGCCCAACTCCAACGCGACCACCAGTCGATAATCTTTTTCTTACTGGCTCTCACTTTTTGGTATCCTTCCCACGCGACCAAAGGCCGCTTGCCCGGACTTTGACAATGCTCGCCATGCTGCCAATGATGCGGCACTTTCTCCGGTGAGCAGTCTGGGGGGCAGAGTGGAATGACAGCCCAGCCCAACTCATAATACCACAGCGCCACAGTCTGTGGTTGATTTTCAAAATTGGGTTTCGTATTTTGCATCGTTATAACTCCTGAAGTTTTCGAATGCCCGCGTTGACAGCGCGGGCTTTTTATTCATGGCCGTTACTCGGCTCAATTGTGTTTTCGAGAATCCACCTCTCAAGGCGCTTGCGGTCGAAGCGCACAAGACGGCCAACCTTGACGAATGGAATTCGACGTTCACAGCACCAGCTCCGAACCGTCCAAGACTTCACGCCGAGAAAATTGGCTGCCTCATCGGTCGTGAGTAGTTTCTCAAGAGAAGTTTCAGATGACTTGGCCACGTTTGCCCTGCCCAGCAGCCTCTCGTTTTTCATTGATGAGCACTTTCTCTAATTCCGAGGCGCGAAAACGAACAACGCCGCCAACTTTCACGCAAGGTAAGAGGCCGCGCTTCGCCCACTGATAGATCGTAGCCCTGCGAACACCGAATACCTGTGCTAATTCCTTCGCGTCAAGCAACCCATCCAGCTTCGCCATCTCAAAATCTCCGTAAAAAAATAAAAGCCACCAGTTCCAAAATTCTTCAAAGAATTTTACAAACTGGTGGCGATATGCACAACTAAAAGCAGCGCTTAAAGTGGAAGAATGCTCATCGAATTCTTAATCGAACATTCCTTCGTATTCCCTCAGTCTTTCTAAAATTCTATTGCGTTTATCTTTCCAATAGTTATAGCTCGATTTCACACGTCCGGCTCTGTTAATTACTTCGCGCTCAAGCGAGTTGGGGTCTCTGGAGTTAGCAAGATTGAACTTCTTGTCAGGGAAGAAATCAAAACCAATGTAAAGCCGTGCTGCCCATTGATAGGCTTGGATTGGTTTGTTGCCTGCCCTCTTCTTCAACAAGTCAATGATTTTCACATTTACCAAATGTAGTAACGGACTCATCCCCTCTGACTCAGACAATCTATATTTCTCCACTCGCTCCCGCACTTCCGAGCTAAGACCTTCCACTGCACGGCGCACGCCAAGTCTAAAGAGAACGATAGGTGGGAGCTTTTTGATCAAAGTGTCAAAGGTTTTGTCAATAATTTTAAGCGCTTTCCGGCTTTTCGGAAGGAAATCTTTAATCTCTTTCCGCAAATGATCCTCACACAAAGCAACATCCATGAGTAGAAAAATCCGATCAGCAGGAAGTTTTTTAGTTCTCAGCTTGTCAAGCTCCTGCTTATAATGTTCCCACCATAAATAGGCGTTGTCACCAAAGCGGTCAAAGAAAATGTTGCGTAACAACATCATGTTTACTTCGAGCGAGTGCCTTATTAACTCCTCGCTGTATGGCTCGCCATAGAGCTTGGCCAATTCCTTGAGAGTTTGCCGCTGCATTACCATACCGTTGAATGGGGTATATTCGGGATTGATCCCAGCATGGAAGTTTTTTGTACTTGGGACAGTCTGATCAAAAGTCGTGGGTAACTCTCTAATGAAGCGAAAAGGAACCCAACCGATGCAGCCACTCAGAGGATTATCCACCCAACCATCGCGTTTCTTTGGATCGGGTATCGTCGCGCCCGTATAGAATTTGATTGGTTTCTTACTACTCAAGATTGAACCCAAGACAAAAAGCCCTCGGCGGCAGCAGGCTTTCCGACGGCCTTTGCTCCGAGGGCTTTAATCCCTTTCGGGAAATCTTTCGAGGTTGTCTTCGGAAATTCGCTGCCGCTTCAACACACGTTACGAATCACTCCCAAAATCTTCAAGCAATTTTTCTTTGACGCTGTTTGTTCAACAAAAGCCATGTGCTCAATCAGGCCATTTTGCCGGTAGATAAAAGATAAAGCAATTTCACAGCGATGTAACAATCAAATCATTCTCGGCAGTGGGGCAAACATCTTCATGCCGGATCAATTGAAAGTGGGGTGCAACTATGGCGACTTTTTGTGAAAACTGCGGGAAACAACTTTCTCAGAGCGACTCATTCAAGTTCAAGGGACTGAACGTTTGCGGAGGTTGTCAGAAAAAGCTCGAAAGCCAAATGACGAAAAAAATTCTCAGCATGGCTCATCAACAGCAAACGAGCGAAAGCAAAGGCAAGGCTGCGAGTGCTGGATGGCAATGTTTCGGCGTCGGTGTGCTTGTCCTGTTCTTGTCAAGCGGCGTACCTCTCGCATTTCAATTTGGGACTTCAATAATTGGTGGTTTACTTTTTCTTGCAGCGTTTATTTTGAGTATCGTTGCAATGGTGCAAGGGCGAACGGCGAGCGGGATCGTCTTGCTACTGGCGACAATTGCGGTTCCACCTATCATTTGGCTTGGTATTTTCGTGGTCAAGGTAAGCGACACATATAGCGCGATTCAGAAAGAGAAGCAAAATGCTATTTCGGCAATCAGCTTCGAGGAGGTCGAGGCAACCAGTCAAGGAAATTACATGTACTGCAAAGGCAAGGTACGCAATAACGGCACTACGCCGTTGAGCTATGTGAAAGTCGGTGTCGAGTGGCTCGATGGACGCGATAAGATTTTAGATACTGATTTCACTTACGCCGTCTCAAGCGAAGGTCTTCAACCCGGCGCTGCCAAGTCGTTTAGCATAATGAGCGAGGCAGACGGACGGATGAAGCGTTTTCGATACTATGTAATTCGGGACTAAACCAGCAAGGCGTAATTTGAGCAGTGGTACGTTAAAGCAAACTCGCCGCAAGCAGGGCAAAGCCAGAGCTAACCAAGTCTCTCCGACTTTCCTACTTGCAGCGAGTTTTATGAGCACCTAATCAGTTTGAAGAGTTGAATTCAAAAACCTCGGTAGGTCTTTCCCCTTTAGCTCCTGCGCGCGCAGGTCGAAAACCAACTCCTGCACGTCGTGGCCTTCGTAATATTCAAGGCGCACCATTCTTTCGCCCTCCGCCGTAATGACCGCGAAGCTCGCCCGGCCAGTCAACAGAGTATTTTCGTCAATGCGCTTCATTCGGTCGAGAAGAATCGTTTGAAAGATTGTCCTCGGCTCATTCGAGTCGTCGAGGTCTTCCCAGAGAATCGGTTTATCAAGTGGTGTGACCAATGCGCAGGTGAGTTTCTTCACTTCTTCGATTTGCGCTTGAGTAGTCTTTGAATCAACTGCTTGCTTTCCGTCAAACCCGACAAAAAATGTTTTCGTGCTCATGGTTCTTGCTCCTGTTTTCGTGTGCCACATTTGTGCCATGTAGCCATCTAAATAGGCACAAAGAGACACCAACAGGACAAAAACACAAGTCAGGCAGTTTCAAGGTGTTGACGATTTCTCTGAATGTTTGCCGAAGCGATTGAATCGGTCTCACATACCAGAGGGCACAGGTTCAAGTCCTGTATCGCCCACGGCAAACGTGCTGGTAGAACTTGTAGATTATTATTGGCCATTGAAACGTCGCCGCGTTTCAGTGGCTTTTTTGTTTGTTTACACGATGTTCACACGACGGTATTGATGAACTATCCTTGCCGAGCGAGCCGTGCTAAAAATTACTTGTATGCCAGAAGTCATAAATAGTTATAAAAAACTTTTTGGGGGTTACTGGCGTCTTACTCAGTGCAAATCATCAAGAAGAACTGAATCATTCCAATGGAGGCACTTATGCTTCGCAAGCTAACGCGACCCCTAGCCATAACGGTTCTGATGTTGGTCGTCGGTCTGGCGGTGTTCATTATGGCCGCGATTCAAGGTGTTTCGGCAACAGAGAGCGCCAAGAAAGCGTGGTTGGGAGTGCAGATTCAAGAGTTAACGCCATCGCTGCGTGAATCATTAAAGCTTGGCGACAAGACCGGTTTGTTGATCACCGAAGTCGTCGACGACAGCCCGGCTGACGACGCCAACTTGCGCGAAGAAGATGTTATCATCGAATTTGCCGGACAACCGGTGGAGCGCGCCGAGGCGTTCACTAAACTTGTGCGCGGCAGCGAGCCGGGCAAAAAAGTGAAAGTCGTTGTCATTCGCGATGGTGTCCGTAAGGAAATCATGGTCACTCTGGCGGGGCGCAAAACGCCAAAGTCTAGCAGCTATGCCTGGAGCGGCGAGCCGATGCGGATGTTTGGTCCGCATCCGCAGCTTGGCGTGCAGGCGCAAGAACTGGATGCCGATCTTGCCGCCTATTTTAGTGTAAAAGAAAATGAAGGCACACTGGTGCTGAGAGTTTTTGAAGACACCCCGGCAGAGAAGGCGGGCCTCAAAGCCGG
>Ga0247727_10004862_pt1 | contig 27961 bp, 26 predicted proteins | sample WisWelCaveWW1625_FD_202498 | JGI IMG/M metagenome (GOLD analysis project Ga0247727, IMG submission 202498) | Biofilm microbial communities from Wishing Well Cave, Virginia, United States - WW16-25 | ecosystem: Environmental > Aquatic > Deep subsurface > Groundwater > Cave microbial mat | place...
TTACCGCCGGAAAGCGTCGGATCGGTCATCGCCTGAACTTGTAAAAGTCCTTTCGTATAGCCAAACTTGCCGAGATCGGCCATTTTATCGGCGGAAATCTCCTTGCCTTCATGATCTACATTAATCGGCGCACCGGGTAGCTTGCCTAATTTCTCCATGCACTGCTCGATGATTCGCGCACTCTGTTCGATTTCTTCCATGCGCACGAGATAGCGATCATAATTGTCGCCATACTGGCCATACGGCACGTCGAAATCAAGCTGATCGTACATCGCATACGGCTCGGCTTTGCGCACGTCGTAATCAATGCCGGTGCTGCGCAAGAACGGGCCAGTGAAGCCATAATCAATTGCGGTTTCTTTGTTGATGACGCCGGTGCCTTTCATGCGATCCACGAAAATGCGATTGCGCGTGACGAGCGTGTGCATCTCTTTCATGGCGAGGCGCAGTTCGCCCAGAATTTTGCGCAGATGCTCCGGAAATTCTGCGGTCAAATCCGCTTTCACGGCGCCGACGCGCACATACGAAACCGTGAGCCGCGCGCCGGTGATTTCTTCGACCAGCTCGTAAAGCATGTCGCGCACTTTCACGAAATAAAGAAACGCGGTCATCGCGCCGATTTCCATCGTGTTCGCGCCGATGCACGTGAGATGATCGGTGATGCGCGAGATTTCCGACATCAGCACGCGGATGTATTGGCAGCGCTCGGTGGTTTGCAAGCCCATCAACTTCTCCACCGCCATCGCGTAGCCGACGTTGTTGATGAGCGGCGAAACGTAATTCAACCGGTCGGTGTATGGAAACACCTGCGTCCACGTCACGCTTTCGGAATCTTTCTCAAACGCGCGGTGCAAATAGCCGATGCCAATGTCACTCACCTTCTGAACTTTTTCGCCATCCAACTCGAGCAACACATGAATGACGCCGTGCATGGCCGGATGCGACGGCCCCATGTTGAGCAGCATGTTCTGCGTGTTTTGTCCGTGCTGCGGCCCTTTGATACGAAACGCCGGACGATGCCCGTTTTGATTTTCCGCGGCCATCTTTTGATTGTCGACAATCGGATGGCGGCGCGTGATGGGATAATCCTTGCGCAAAGGATGGCCTTTGAATTCCTCGTACATCAAAATGCGCCGCAAATCCGAATGACCTTTGAAGCGAATGCCGAACATGTCCCACACTTCGCGCTCGAACCAATCCGCGCCGCTCCAGAGATGGCTCAACGTCGGCAACTCCGGCGCAAGTTCCGGCACCGGCACCTGCAAACGCAGGCGTAGCTTTTCCGGCCATGCAAAAAGATTGTAGACGATTTCATAACGCTTGCTGCGCGTATTCACCGCTGCCGGCGCCGGTTTGACCACCGGATCCGCCGCGCCGGTATAAGCCGCCGAGCCTGTCGAGGCGCCGAACGTTGAATAATCCACACCCGCCAAATCCATCAGAAAATTAAATCGCGGCACGTGCTCGTTTTTGAGATACGCGCAAACCGCCGGCAGCGCTTGCCGTGTAACTTCCAACACATGCTCGCCGCGCGGATGCGGAACGATTTTGACGCGGTCGGGAAATTTTGCGACGAGGTTTTCGAGAAAGGACATGAGTTATTAATTTGAGTTTAATGACGAAGGCGGCACTTCAATTTTCATTCGCACAATGCGCACTTTTTTATTTGGCAAAGGCTTGCCTTCCACCGCCAGCTTGCCGAGATATTTCGTGAGATACGCAATCATTTTTTTTTCCGCCTCGGCAACCGTGGCGCCGCGCAAACGTTTCTCGGTGACGGCCGGGCAATAAACCCAATAGCCATAATCCTTCGCAGGGTCAATCAAAATCGTATATTGGTGGAAGCGGACTTTGCCTTTTTTCGGAGCAACTTTTTCCAAATCAAGCTTGCGGCCTCGCCGCGCGGTGCTTGTTGAATTTGTTTTTTTCATGGCTGAAATGCAAGCTGAAAATATTATTTGCGTTTATGGCGCGGTATGGCAATCCGCGTTTTTCAATATATCCGTTTTGCCCTTTCGGGTTTCTGTTAACGCCGCTACTTGTGAGTTTTCTATTCAAGCAACGACGCCGCGATTTTTATTTTTTTAATGCGCCCACTCGTTTTGGGCAACGGTTTGCCTTGCGTCGCAAGCTTGTCCAGATAGCTCTTCAGATAAGCCGCCAATTTCTTTTCGGCATCGGCCATCGTTTCGCCGTGCATGCGCTTGCCGTTGACGATCGGACAATAAGCCCAATAACCATGCGCTTGCGCCGGCGCGATTAAAATTGACAATTCGCGAATAGGACCTTGAGCTTGGCGCGAAGAGATTTTGTTTCCCACGGATGCTTTGGCCACCGCATGTTTACGGCGCCATTCGGCAAAAACTTTTTCTGGGTTGGCCGAACGCGCTTCCGGCGGCAATCCCTTTGACTCGCGTTCGAGCCGGATCTCCCGCTCAAGCACGTGCAGACTGGTGTCGACTTTTACGCCATGCCTGATTTTGTCTTGTAAAGATTCGTTGATCATGCTGGAAATTCCAGTTTCAATTGCCCTGTAACATCGCCTGAATAAAAACCGAAATTATAATTTTCGCACATTCCAATATTCATGTTAAAAACCGTGCCGGGAAAAGAACAAAAGCGTCTATATTTTTGGGATAACTCGAATGCTTCATTCACAACGGTTTTCCACTCGACAAATTCAGGAGTCATTTCCGTGCGGGCGAGTGCGAATATGTGAGTGCCGCTATGAAGTACGGCAAGATTTTCTTTCTGCAACAGCATGCTTGCAAAATCAGCCTCGCTAAACGGGATGCCTAGCCAACCCGTGACATACGGATGCGTATGAAACGTGCCGACAAACTTTTGTCCTTTTTTAAGCTGATAATTCGGTTTAACTTGATCGTCCGCACCTTCAACTATATTATCGAGGCGCAAGCGTTCGCGTTCCCAAACCAACAGCGCGGCGTGCTCGCGAACCACTCCCGACGCCAACTCACGAATGCTCGCTTCCCACAACCGATTCATTTCCGGCGCGAGGCGCGACAAATTCAATCGCTTCGGCAAGTCGCGGCTTTTGCATTTGCCCAAGCAAACAGCTTTGAAAAGAGCCTTGCCTCGTTTGGCCACAAATTATTTTCCCCCTCAATACTCCTGCCTCTGCTTCTGAATTTTATCCTGCAGCAGCATCAAGCCTTGCAGCACGGTTTCCGGGCGCGGCGGGCAGCCGGGGATGTAAACGTCCACCGGCACGATGGTGTCGATGCCTTGCACGGTGGAATAATTGTTATAAAAACCGCCGGTGCAGGTGCAAACGCCAAACGCGACGACCCATTTGGGCTCGCACATTTGATCGTAAACGCGGCGCATAATCGGCGCAATTTTTTGGCTAATCGTGCCGACGACGAAGAGAACATCAGCTTGGCGCGGCGTAAAGCGCGGCAATGCGGCACCGAAGCGATCCAAATCATATTGCGGGCCGGCCAACGCCATGTATTCCATGCCGCAACAGGCTGTGACAAAAGGATATTGAAAGAGCGAATATTTGCGCGCCCAACCGACCGCGTCGTCGAGCCGTGACGTGATAAAATTATCACCGCCGAGAGCATTTTTTATTCCCATTCTAAAGCACCTCTTTTCCAAGCATAAACGAGTCCAAGCACCAAAACGCCAATAAACGTCAACATGCTAAAAAATCCCGTCGGTCCCAGCTCGCGAAACACCGTGGCCCACGGGAACAAGAAAATGACTTCAATATCAAACAGCACAAAGAGAATGGCGATCAAGTAAAATTTGATGTTCAACCGCTCGCCGGGCGATGCAATCGGCGCCCAGCCGCATTCAAACGGCGTGTCTTTCACCGGATTCTTGCGCTTCGGTCCAAGCCATGACGACAGGCCGAGAATGAGCAGGACGGTTGCGCCGATTAGAGCAAAGGTGACGAGCACAGCGATGAGGCTTTCCATTTTTCATCATTTATTTGGAACAGTGTTTTTCAACTTTAAAATATACTTTTTCAGTCGAGTCCACTGGACTACGTTAAATTTTTTCCGCAATCGCTTTCGCCATGTCTATCGTCGAGGCGGCGCCGCCCATGTCATACGTCTTCATTTTTCCGTCACGGATAACGCGCGTAATCGCATTTTCCAGCTCGGCGGACATGTCCGCTTCGCCGAGATAGTCGAGCATCATGCGGCTAGCCAGGATGATGCCGATGGGATTCACGCGATGCTGTCCCGCATATTTCGGCGCGGAGCCGTGAATCGGCTCGAAGAGCGCATAGTGATCGCCGATATTGGCGCTGCAGCCGAAGCCGAGTCCACCGACGAGTTGCGCACACAGCTTGGAGAGTATATCGCCGAACAAATTGCTGGTGAGCAGCACGCCGTAATGCTGCGGATTCTTCAGCAGCCACATGCACATCGCATCAATATTAGCTTCGTAAAAATCGACGTCGGAAAATTGCTTTGCCGTTTTGCGGGCTTCGCGGAACAACATGCCGCTGGTCTCGCGCGTCACATTGGGTTTCTCGACCGCCGTCACCGAGCGATAGCCGTAGCGCCGCGCAAATTCAAACGCACTGCGCGCAATACCCTCACAACGCTGTCTGGTCATCACGCGCGTCGAGATCGCGATGTCGTCGGGATTCATGCCAAAATATTTGCGCGCGCGCGGATGATATTCCATCAGCGTTTGCAACACCGGTTTGGGCACCGGATGAAACTCGATACCGACATACAAACATTCCGTGCTCTCTCGAAACACCACGAGGTTGATGTCATCGCGGTAATTGAGCGAATTGCCTGGATAAGATTTGCAAGGCCGAATGTTCGTGTGCAGATTGAACTCGTGCCGCAATTGCAAGATCGGGCTTTGATAAATCAAGCCCTTCCCTTGCAGCTCACGGCTCAAATCTTTCTCAGCCTCTTCTTTGGGTTTGCTGGTAATTGCGCCAAAGAGGCAGGCGTCGGTTTGCTTCAACATCTGAATCGTGCGCGGCGGCAAAGCATTGCCTTCTTTGCACCAATATTCCCAACCGATGTCGCCGTGATAGTATTCGGCATCGAATCCTAACTCATCGAGCACAATTCGCGCGGCCTCTATCACATCCCTTCCTACCCCGTCGCCAGGTAGCCAGCCGATTTTGTGCTTGGCCATGTCCTAAACTCCTTTGTTAAACTTTCCTTTTCTTGCCAGCCAACGAACAGCAAGCGCGCCCCGTTGAATTTACTGTCAGACAAAAATTAGGGTAACTCAGTAATATAATCAGTTTTTTCGCTTTGCACAAGGGTTTGAAATGATCACGCTGCGTCATACGCCTTGCGCAACCAACCAATCAATTCTTTATTGACCTCATCTTTTTTGCTCATGCGAACCCGATGGCTCACCATCGCATTAAAGCTGCCGGATGGTTCGAGACGATCCGTCGTGGTCACGCCTTTCAAATTGATGCCGACATCGACACGAGTTGCCGTTGAAGGTTGGATGATAGCAAATTGTTTGCTGCGTCGCAAGCTGACATACGCCTTCTTTGGCGCGACCTCGATATCGGAGCCGAATTTTTGAATTGCCGCGAGCAGCGCGTCATAAATCGGCTTGAGCGGAGCTTTGGCGCCCGCGTATTGCGTCGTGATCAGATCATCGCCGCTGGAAAAACTCGCGTCGGATTCTTTTGCGCTGTGCGCCGCCAAATTAGCGTAGCCGTGCGTCAGGCCGTGATCTTTCTTGAGAAAATTGACAATCTCGCCGTGCTTCGTCAATTTGCTGGCATTCACGATCTTGACCCACTGCGCCAATGTTTTGCCAGTCTTCTCCTCAAGATTGCGAATCATTGTTTGCGTTGCATCATCCATCGAAGCCATTGTGTTTTCTCCTCGTTCAAAATTGCAAATTTGTTTTTTTCATATAGCCCAAAAATCCAGCGCTCCAGCGTTAAATATGAATCGCCTCGCCATACGCATTTGCCGCCGCTTCCATCACCGCTTCAGTCAACGTCGGATGCGCGTGCACGGTTTTAATGAGATCGTGCGCCGTCGCTTCGGCGGTTTTCGCCAGCACCAACTCTGCGATCAAATCCGTCGCTTCATTGCCAAGAATATGCGCGCCGAGCAACTCGCCGTATTTTTTATCAAAAATCAATTTGACGAAACCCTCGGTCTCGCCGACGGCGATGGATTTGCCGAGCGGCTTGAAGGGGAAACGGCCAACGGCAATATCGTGGCCCTTCTCTTTGGCTTTCGCTTCGGTCAGACCGACGCTCGCCACTTGCGGTTGACAATAGGTGCAACCCGGAATCGCATCATAACGCACCGGCGCCGGATGCTTGCCGACAATGGCTTCGACGCAGCAAATGCCTTCCGCCGAAGCAACATGCGCCAACAATGGCGCGCCGATCACATCGCCGACCGCATAAATGCCCGCAACATTGGTGCGATAAAATTGATCATATTTAATGAAAGAACGATCCACCGCAACGCCGGCCTCTTCGAGGCCCATATTTTCCGTGTTGCCGGAAAAACCGATAGCCATCAAAGCGACCTCGCCGGAAATTTCTTTCTTGCCGGCTTTCGTCGCAACGGCAACGGTCACGCCGGTTGCGGAGGTTTTCATCGACTCGACTTTCGCGTCAGTTTCAATGCCGATGCCGCTCTTCTTGAAATTTGCGGTCAAGGATTTCACCACTTCATCGTCTTCGAGCGGGAGAATTTGCGGCATCATTTCGAGAATCGTGACTTTGCAGCCGAAGGCATTGTAGAAATACGCGAACTCGACGCCAATCGGGCCGCCGCCGATGACCACCAGCGACTTGGGCATCGGATCGAGAATCATCGCTTCGGTGCTGGTGATGATTTTTTTGCGATCCAGCTCGACGCCCGGAATGCTGCGATGCTTGCCGCCGGTGGCAATCACAATATGCTTGGCGCGATATTCGCCGACGGCTTTGCCGTCTTTGGCGGCCTCCAACGTTTTGTCTTTACGAAAACGCGCGCGTCCATCGATATGCTCGATCTTATTTTTCCGAAACAGAAAGGCAACACCTTTGCTGATTTGCTCGGCAATTCTGCGGCTGCGCTGAATGATCGGCGTCCACTCAAAGCCGATCTGCTCGGCCTTCAAGCCAAACTCTTTGGCGCGATGCAACAGGTGATAAACTTCCGCCGAACGCAGCAACGCTTTGCTCGGAATGCAGCCCCAATTCAAGCACAACCCGCCCAGCTTGTCTTGCTCGATGACGCCGACGTTCATGCCAAGCTGCGCGGCGCGTATCGCGGCCACGTAACCGCCCGGCCCGCCGCCAACGACTATTAGATCAAACTCTTTCAATGCACGCTCCTGTCTCATTAAAATTCGACTTTAGGCAAAATCGAATCGCGTTGTGGGTTTCGTCGTCTGAGGCGATTCCTTTTCAAGAATATGCCGCACGACTTTCTTCACATGCGCGCGCCCATTTTCAATGAAAATATTGTCGCCGCCTTTGCTCGCCGCGACAACGCCGGCGATGTACAAATTCGGCACGTTGGTCTCGAACGTTGCGGGATTATAGCAAATTTTGCGATTCGTTTCGTCAATCATCACGCCGCAACGTTGCATGAACTCAAAATCCGGATGATAGCCGGTGAGCGCAAAGACGAAATCATTTTCCAAACGCTGCGCATGCGCTGCGCCGTTTTGAATGAAGACCGCGTCGCCGGTAATACGCGTGACGACCGTGTTAAAAAACGCTTTGATGCTGCCTTCTTTGATGCGATTGACAATATCGGGCCGGAGCCAGTATTTAACGCTTTGCCCGATTTCCGCGCCGCGATGAATGAGCGTCACCTCCGCGCCGTGACGATAAAGATCGAGCGCGGCTTCCGCCGCCGAGCTCTTGCCGCCGATCACCGCGACTTTGCGGCGATAAAACGGGAACGGCTCCGTATAATAATGCGAAACTTTCGGGAGGTTTTCTCCGGCAATGTTGAGCGGATTGGGATTATCGTAGAAACCGGTTGCGATCACAACATACCGCGCCCGGTAATTTTGCCGCGCACTGATAACTTGAAAAACTCCCTCTCGCGCCGTGATCTGTTCAACGCGCTCGTCGAAATGAACGCGCAACTGATGATGCTCGCACACGCCGCGATAATAATTCAACAAATCCTGCCGCGACGGCTTGGTCTCGGAGATAATGAAAGGAACGTCGCCGATTTCCAACAACTCCGGCGTGGAAAAAAATCGCACATTGAGCGGGCAGCGAAAAATCGAATTTGTCAAACAACCCTTTTCGAGAATCAGATGCGAAAGGCCGTTCCGTTTGGCCTCGATGCCACAAGCTAAACCAACCGGGCCGGCGCCGACGATGATAAGGTCAGTTTCCGAATTGACGACCATTCCGCTTTCTACCGGTCTCACGATATCCGAAACTTCCTTTCACTTTCCCAATTTGGCCGAATCGGAAACAATTGAATGATCAACAACCCTAAAAAGAAATTGCTAAATCCAAGAATGATATTTAGCCTTTCCATAGTTTACTCCTTTCATTTCCCCAAATTATATTCTTGACCCCCGATCAAGCTGAATTATAATAAAATATTCCGCTATTTTCAAGCGCTATTTCCCCAAAATTTTTTTTCTTTTATGCCGTTTGCGCCAATTCCATACGAACATGGGAAACTAAGCCGCCGTTGCCCATAATGCCCGTCATCACTTGCGGCAATTGTTCACCATGATAGAGTTTGCCGCGATGGGCGACCGTGCCATTCACAAAATCGACTTCGAGCGGCTCGCCATCTTTCACCGCCGCATAAAAATTTTCATCGCGCACGATAAGAAACGGAATCGCCTCATTAACGAGATTGCGCTTGTGAATATACGCAAAACTCTTCGCAATGATCGCCTGCACGCCGCAGCCTTTCAGCGCCCACGCCGCATGCTCGCGCGAGCTGCCGCAGCCCCAACCCTCGCCGGCGACGATGATGTTCTCACCCGCTTGCACGCGCTTGACAAAGTCCGGACGGAAATGGTAGAACGCTTTCGCGCCGATTTCCTGCAAATCCGATAGGTGACAAAATTCGCCGGCGATAATCGCGTCGGTATCGATGTTGTCGCCAAAAGTTTGGGCCCGGCCTTGGATCAAAATATGTTGGAGTTTGCCGTTGCCGCCGGCGCGCTGAGTTGTATGAATCGAATGATCAGGTTTTGGTTGCGCAATTACCACCACGGGCAACCCGGATTTCGGCGCAACGAGGCGTTGCCATTTTTCCTGATCAACTTGTGCAATCAACGGGCGTGGATCGGCGATCTTCATATCAAACGAGGAAGCCGCCACTGTTGCCGCGGAAGCAAGCCATGCGATACTGCCCTTGCCCATGCGATTGTGAAAATTGCGATTCTGCGACGAGAGCCAGACTTCGTTGGGCAGCGCGCGATCGCTTGCAATGCCGAGGCACATGCTGCAACCCGGCTCATTGAGGCGATAACCCGCGCGTTGGTAAATCTCCAGCAACCCGGCTCGCTGCAAATTCTCCGCGATCTCCAAACTGCCCGGCACGACGATGCGATAATCATTCGAGATTTCGCTTGGCTTCATACCCGCGCGAAATCCCGCCTCCAAAACCAGCGCGCCGAGAACGAGTTCTTCTTCCGTCGTCGTGCATGCGCCGATAAAACAACCGTCGAGTTTTTGCCCGACAGTTTCTTGCACCTGAAAAACATTGTCCGGCGAAAACGGCTTCGCAACCTGTGGCGCTAATCCGTTGAGATCGATGCGAAAAGTTTCCAAATAATTTGCGTCTTCATCTGCGGCGAACCACCATCCTCCATGTCGGAATTCCAGATCGCGGCGTTGCTGCATCGCGCGTTGCACGTGGCCATCCGCCGGAAAAATTCCATTCAAGCCGCCGAACTCCGCGGTCATGTTCGCGATGGTAAAACGAAAATCGGTGGAAAAATCATCGAGATGATCGCCGGTAAATTCAACCGTACGCTCCATCGCCACCGTATTGCGACCAAGCTGGCCGAGGGTTTTGAGAATCACATCTTTGCCGGTGAGGCCGAACGGCAAACGTCCGGCATAATGCACTTGAATCGCCTCCGGCACTTGAATCCACGAGCGGCCGAGCACCATCGCAATCGCGATGTCGGCGCCGCCGAGGCCGATGGCCAACGCCGCCATGCCGCCGTGCGAGCTGGTGTGTGAATCCGCCCCGAGCACAATTTCACCCGGACGCACGAGCTGCCGAAAAAATTCGGTGTGCATGATGGTTTGATTCGCGTCGTAAAAATACCTGAGCCTTGCTTCTTTTGCGAAACTACGGGAAAGTCGAACTAATTTTTGCGTGCGCGCGTCGTTGGCGAGCGTCGTGCGATCGACGGTATGATCGAGCGCGAGATAAAAACGATCTTTATTATAGAGTGGCGGACGCCCCAGCGCCTCATAAGTGAGATTCATCCCATTCCACGCCAACTCGCTGGCAATCGTCCAATCCACTCGAATCGTAATGATGTCGCCGGCCTTGACATGATCTTTAGGCCAATCTATCGCGTGATGATACAGAATTTTTTCGGTGAGGGTCATTCCTGCCATAGCCAATCTCCAACTGGTATCTGATTGCTTGTTGTCCCGATATGTCGGGGCCTCCGCTGCGCATCGATTGGTCACTTGCTGATTGCCGATGAAAAGCCGGCGGCTAAAAACCGGCAATTAGTAAAATAACATTTTTCTAATTTACCACAAGGACTTTTTTGAACAGTAAATGCCGCGGATTATACGGATGGGAAAGGGTAAAATTTTTATTCTTATAAAAATCGGCGGGGCAAAAATTGAGGTTGTTGCAGAAAAAACGATTGGGCCTCATCAAGGTCTTTGATCCGAGGCTCGGCGACGCGCCTCGAGCAACGTTTGTAGTCGCGTCTGTTCGCGGTCAAATTCTGTCGCGCCCATTTGCAAGCGCAGAAGCGAGGCATTGTCGCGGAAGAAAGCGATGTTCTTTTTCAATTGATCCGGCTTGGTCGTGCTGTCGCTCGCGGCAGAAAGCGTTTGCGCAAGCTGGAGAATCGCTTGCGTGCGAGACGACGAGTCCGGCTTGGATTTTAAAAAGTCGTTCCAAATTTTTTCACGCTTTTTCAAGTCCGCTGTTTGATCGGCGCGTTGGCGGGTTTCAACATATTTGAAGTCGGCGGGATTAAACGTCGCCCGCGTCGACATTGCTGAAACTCCGGCGCGGCCGTCAGGCGAAGATTTTTTCGCCCGCGTCGCAGTTGATTTTGCCAACCGATCTTGCGCCTCGGCATCGGTTTTCATTACCACGGAAGATTGGCTTTGCGAGAGTGTTCGTTCTTTTCCGGCTGTTGTGGCAATCGCCTCGTCTTTCGTTTTTTCTGCGAACTCAATAACGGCTTCGGCTGGCCGATTTTCTTGAGACCCGGAAGGCAGCGGCAGTTGCGGATTTGACGCGAGCAGAGCTTTCGCTTCCTCGGCTTTGGGGACAACAGTTGCGGGTATCGGCGTTCTCAAAGATTGGCCGGACCCAGCCGTCGCCGCCAAACCAGCGCCTTGCCTCCCTCCTGCCCCTTGCAACGCGCTCACATTTCCCAGCAACGAATCTTGCATGAGTACGAAAACCTCACTCGAAGTTGGCTGCGCTACACGCGGTGTCGGTGCGTTTGCAACGCGTTCCCCGATCGCCAGCGTTGACTCGGAAGTTACGGGTTTTTCGAGTGTTTCGGCAAGCTCGGATCGCGCTGGCGTTTCCGCCATTTTTTGCTGCGGCGATGATGCCGTCATAATCGACGCTTCCGGTTTTTCACGCAGCTCGCGAATCATAAAAAAACAGAACGCCGCAACGGCAGCGAGCGGCAAAACATATTTCACCGGGCCGCGCAAAAATTTTCTTGTTGCGGGCGGCAGATAAAGCAACTCATTCTGTGGCGTTTGTTCAACTGTGGGAGTTTGTTTGAGCGGAGATTTCAAGCGCGGCAATTTCAGCAGACGGCGCTTCTCTGAAGCCTTGGCGCGTTCCATTGCGCGTTGCGGCAGCGCTTGCCAGTAAGCTTCGGTTGGCATCGAGAGCCGCGCGTCTAATTGCCGATGCGCCTTCTCAATTTGCTGCAACTGCGCTAAAGTGGCGGCACAATCGACGCAACCGGCGAGATGCCCTTCCATCGCGGCGCGGAGTTCGGGCGGCAATTCGCCGTCGAGAAATTCGTGCATATGTTGAGCGGCGGCGACGCAGTCGAAATTTTTCGGAGTATTTATTGGCATGCAAACTTTCGTTTAGCATGTCATTCCGTGGGGATCCTTTTTGAAACCAAGCGCGCGCTAAATACAAACAAGATTCCTGCGGAATGACATTGGGGCTTTATCCGTTGGCCGTTTTTCAATCCGTTGGAAAACAATTTTTAAAACTTCTGGTTGAATTACAAACCATCATCGTTTCGACACAACAATACTTTCTTCTAAATACGGCCGCAACCAAGCGCGCAGCTTCTCTCTCGCCCGCGCCAGCCGCGACATCACCGTGCCGATTTCAATGCCGAGATGTTCGCTCAATTCCTGATAGCTCATGTCTTCGCGCGTGCGCAGGAGTAAAACGACTTTCTGTTCGGCGGGCAAGCGCTCGATGGCGCCCTCCAACGCCGCCATCATCTCGCCGCGTTCGGCTTTGGCGTCGGGATTATCGCTTTCCGGCGCGGTTGGAAAAATTTCTTCCGTGCTCAAGCCGCTGAAATTCGATTGGCGGCTGCGGCGATGGATGAACGTGATCGCCAAATTCACGCCGATGCGATGCAGCCACGGATAAAACGGCCGGCTGCGATCGAACTCTTTCAAATGTTGATACGCCCGCACAAACGCTTCTTGCAGCAAATCATCGGTGTCATCATGATTGCGCGCGAGTTTTCGCAACGCGACATACAACTGCCTTTGGTATTTTGCCACCAATTGCGCGAAAGCCTCGCGTTCACCGCGCAAAGTGGCCTCAATCCAGCCACGATCTTCGGCGTCCGTCGCCTTTTTGTTGTCAGCCGGCGCGGCGCAGCGTCCGTTATCAGAATGTGAGTGCATCGGCTACTGTCTCGGGCCCAAGGCCGTCAGTTATATTACAAACGGGATAAAAAAATATTCCACTAATGCGGCAGTCGTGGATGCAAGTAGGCATAAAGATACGCGCCCGCAAAGGCGCCGCCAAAAGTGAGCAGCGCCAAAAATTCGCCGCTGCCGATTTGGGCGTAAATCGGTCCCGGGCAGGCGCCGGTGATCGCCCAGCCCAACCCAAAGAGAATGCCGCCGATGATGACGCCTTTCTGAAATTTTTTCTCTTTGATTTGGATGTTTTCCCCGCCAACGGTTTTCACTTGCAGTTTTTTAATCAAGAAAACCGAAAGCGCGCCGACCGCAATCGCCGAACACATGATCAAATACATGTGCGCTTCTTCAAAGCGAAACATCTTTTGAATTCGAAACCATGAAACGACTTCCGATTTGATCAGCACGATTCCGAAGTAGACGCCGATGAGAAGTGTTTTTAAATTTTGCATCGGGCCCTCTCCTTTTAAAATGGGATAATTTGCGCCAGTGCGGTAGTCAGCAAGCCGCCAATAAAAAAGCAAATCGTTGCCACGAGACTTGCCCATTTCAAATTGGATAGGCCCATGATCGTATGCCCCGACGTGCAGCCGTCGGCGTAGCGCGTGCCAAAGCCGACCAGCACGCCGCCGAGAAATAATTTGATCATTCCCTCCACCGTCGAATATTCCGCCGGCAGCAATGGAAAAGGATCGCGCGCCAGCAAGCGCATACCAATCCAACCGCCAATCACGAGGCCGGCGGCTAATGCCAAATTCCATGATTCTTTGCGCCAGTCATTTTCTTTTAGATAGCTCAACTTCGTGTTCGGCGAGCACATCGAACCGAGATGCCGGAAACTACTGGAGATTCCAAAAGTCTTCCCGGTCAATAACAATAGCAGCGGCACCGTCAAACCGATCAACGGCCCGGAGATATACCAGGGCCAGGGTTGCGTCATCAAATCCATATTCGTTTCCGTGTTATAGAAGCGTTCATCATTTTTTGTTTTCTTCGCCGGCGCCTTCGACGATAATCTGCCCGAATGACCTGCTGCCAAAATTAAGCCCGATCTTAAACGTGCCTTTGACGGTGGTTTTCTGGCCTTCGAACAACGTGCGGTTGGCCGGTTTGACCCAAATTTCGCCGGTGCCGTCATTGATTTTTGCCACGCCGATGGAAATGATCGGAATCGAAAAATTTTCCACCACTTTGCCTTTCACCGTCACGGTTTTTTCGTGGTATTTGGCCGGGTCGGCGTTGATATCGCGAATTTTGAGGCTGCCGGCGCAGCCGGTCGCGAAAACCAACAGACTTATAATCCAGATTTTCTTTTTAAAAATGTCGGATAACATAAGCGCTCCGGTTAAAAATTATGGCTGGTTTGCTAAACAATTTGAAATGATTCATCGGTAAAAATCAATCCAATGAATTGACGCGTGGCGATAGCCGCCTTTGATAAAATGCTCCGGCGCTTCGACTTCGATGTAACCCTCGCGCAATGGAATTTTGTCGCGCGACACCACGCGCATTTTCATCCAATACGGGCTGCTCGAAGCGAGCGTTGGCGTTACGACCGGCTCGCCTCCAGCGCTGTTAATAGTTTGGCGAACGGCGTTATCGCCGGCGCTTGAAAGCGCAGCCGTAACGACGATCTCGCCATACTCAAAACGCAAATTTTCCAACCCGCGCAGATGAAATCGCATCAAAATTTTTTTGGGCAAATCCCGCGAAATAATTTCGAAGCCGGCCCGGCCGATTCCTTTCGGGCTGAAAATCTGAATCACCGCGCTATCTTCATTCGCTTCGACTTTGATCCGCGCATCTTCCTTATCAGAGATAACTTGAATCATCGTTTGGTTTCGATGCGAAGTTTCACACGTTACCAAATTCAGCATTATTGTCACGCAGGACAACGGAAACCATCGAGTGAGATTGAAGCGCATTTCTCGTTTATTTCTTCGTTAAAGCGCAATCGAGCTTGGACTCAATCTCATTTTGCTCGCGATCAAGGAGTTTTATAGCTACGACACGCCGTTATGATTTGCTTATAAAAATCTCCAAGCCTTTATTCGCTGCGCTTCTGATTTTGGCTTGCACCGACGGCATCCAGCCGAACAACAACCCCTTCACTCCCAAAGCCATGCGCGCCCATCTCCACAGATCGAAAGTATCCTGATGCTTGATGATTTTGCCGCTTCGAAATTGAAGAACGGCGTCGATCTTGTTATGAACTTTCCTGCCGGTTTGGGAGAAAGTGTATCTTGCTTCCCAATGCGCCCTGCCGGTTTGATCGTCGGCGTGAATGCCGGTTACGGTGATTTCCAAATCTTTTCCCCGTTCGCACAACATGCGCCACATCGCTTTGGCTTTTGCCCCTTTTAAATCGGCAAAAACAGGATCTGAAAATTCTATCTCGTCATGATAGCATGCCGCCATGCCCTGATGATCGTGTTTCTGAAAACACGCATAAAATTTTTGAACGAGGTTTTCGTTTGGATGCATAATTCATTTTTTATCGTCTTTAAATTTTGACATCGCGCTGCGAAACGCGCCCTTCAACTCCGTCCAGCTTTTTTCCGCGCCCGCTTTGAATTCGTCCCATGCTTCGTCACCGACCTCTTGCAGTTGCTTCAGCTTGACCTGCGCCGCTTCTTTTTTCACGCGCAAATCATCGATCTGTTTGGTCAGCTCGTCTTTCGCGTCGGCCTTTGCCAAATGGGCTTTTACTTTCAGCTCGTCGATTTCGGTGTCCCATTCTTGCAGTTGTTCGGCCAGCTTTTGCAAATACGATTTCTTGTCTTCCATCGCCTTGCGCTCCTTTCGGGGTTGGTTAATAGCCAATCCATTATTGTTTTTCATTCATCTCATCCAACTCTGCAATCTTTGCATTGGCAAAACGCCCGAATTCGCTTTCCGAACCTTGCTCGCGGACGATTTGCTGAAAGAGTTGCCGGGCCCGATCATAATTTTTCAACCGCAGGTAACACAGCGCCGATTCATACAGCGCCGTCACCTCCCACGGTAACTTCGTCGGCTTCGAGAAAAATTTGACGCGCAGCAGTTCGGCGATGGCTTGCTCGAATTTGCCGGCATTCAAATAACTTTTGCCGATATAATATTGAATCTCCGGCTCCGTTTCGGCGTCGGCAAACGGTTTGAGAACGCGAAAATGCGCGATGGCGTCATCGAACTGCATCAGATTCATCAGAAAAATGCCGATCTTGATGCGCAAATTGAACGTCATTTCGTCGTCCGGAAAACGCGCCACGTAGTGGCGGCAAAACCCGATGGCGCGATCATACAAACCGATGCGGTCGTAGACGCTGATCAAATAACGCAGCGCCAAACGATAATTATTGTCGAACGCCGAATCCTGCACGACTTTCGTGAACGCGCCTATCGCATTATCCCACTGCTGCTGCGATTGGTAGAAATCGCCGAGGCCGATGTACGCCGTCGGCAAAAACGGATGTCTCGGATAACGGCGCGGAATGTCGGTAAGGGTTTCGAGCGCTGCGTCAAATTTGTTTTGAATGATCAGCGCTTTGCCGAGGCCGTAATCGCCGTAAATCGCCGAGGGCGTGTTGCGATAATCGCCGCTCAACTTTTTAAAAATTTTTTCGGCTTCGGGGAAATTTTTCTGCGCCACCGCCAGCTCGCCGGCGGCGTATTGCATTTCGGCCAAGCTGGCTTTGTCGTCGGGAAAGCGCGTTTTAAAAATTTTGCTCTCACTTTCGGCGGGCGCGGCTTGACTGGTTTTATAGAGACAAAGTATCGCGCCCTTTCTCGCCCGCGCCTCCCATTTTGTTGGCGGCGCTTTCTCCGCGGTTGGCGCTTCTTGGACGAGTTCTAAATAAAGCGCGCGCGCGCTTTCATAATCTTCACCATCGTAACGCAGCTCGGCCAAATTGATTTTCGCCTCTCGCGCTTCCGGCGTGTCGGGAAAACGCTGGATACATTCTTCGTAGTAACTGCTCGCAAGCTGTTTTGCTCCCACTTGATTGGTTAGATGCGCGGCATTGAGTAAAACCGCCGCGGCTTCCGGCGCCTGCGGATGATTTTGCAGAAAGCGCAAATAAGATCGAATCGCCACCGGATAATCCGCGATTGCCTCTGCTGCGCGCGCACGCGCGAGATCAACGCCGTCATTGGCCGGCGCTTTATTGGAAAATCTTTTGGCATTCGCGGCGAACCATGGCTTGTCCATTTCCAGCAGCGCCTCGCTGTAGCGATTCGCCGCCATCAACAAGCGCACGCGCAGCAATGCCGCCGAATCGGCGATGGCGCTGTAAAAATAGCGCTTCTGAATGGCGGCAAGCTGATCGAGCGCCAGATCATGATTTTTTCTTTGCATCAGCCATTTGGCCAACATGAATTGGCCGATGGCGATATTGGGATCTTTCAACGATGAATTTTGCAACAGCGTCATCGCCCGAACCGCATTCGCCGAATCGCCGCGCCGCCAGTGCCAATCGGCCAATTCCAATTGCGCGAGATTTTTCCACGGGGATTTGTCCGCAGCGGCAATTTTTTGCAATGCCGTGGCGAGGCGCGCATTCTCCAGGGAATCGATTTCGGCGAGCAAAAGTTTTCGCGAAGCCGACGGCGACGCCCAATTCACGGCTTGCAATTTTTTCCGCGTTTGCGCCGCCCACAGGCGCAGATCATCGAGGTCGGACTCCTCGCCGAATAAAGCAAGAATTGAATCGGCGCGTGCCAGCGTCTGCGGCGTGCGCGGAATCACGTCGTTCGCATCGAACACTGGATTAACCGGCGGAAATGTGATCCGCGTCAACAAAATTCCAGCGCGCCTCGCCAAATCTTTGTTTTCAACCGCATCGAGATTTTTGGCAAGAGGGCGCAAGCTAATCGTCGCGCTGTCAAACCAAACGGATTGCCATTTGCCGCTGGCATGCAGGCATTCTTGTTCGCCCAATTTAAAATAGCAAGCGCCCAAAAGCATCAATGCTTCTTGCCAGATTTTGCTCTCATCACGCTGCTGCAAAGTCTGCTTGCAATAATTGAGGGCTTGTTGAAATTCGCGCCGCTCGAAATGCAGTCGCGCTAATTGCACGGCTAAATCATTCTCGGTCGCGTTGTTGGCGTTACGGCTCTGCGCCAAGATCAGTTGCGTCAATTGCGCCATGCTTTCCGGCGTGTTGCTCGGCGCAAATTCTTCCAAAAGCCGACGCCGAGATTGGGCGCCGGCAAAATGTTCGCTCGCCGGGTAGAATTTCAATAAACGCTGCCATTCTAAAATCGCAAGACGCTTCTCCCCTATTTTTTCGTAGGTATCGGCAACTGCCCATTGCGCGTCATCCACCAACGGACTGTGCGGAAATTTTTCGAGCAGTTCCTGATCAAGTCGCAGCGCCGTTGGATAATCATTCAATCCGTCGCGCTGAATATCCGCTTCGAGCAATAAAACGGCGTCGCAAAATTCGCCGGCGGAATACTCGCGGCGATACGCGCGGCAAAGCGCCAAAGCTTCATCATATTTTTGCAACCGTGACAACGCCGCCGCGCCGCGCCCAAAACTGCGCTGGCGACGATTTTGCCCCGATTTTCCTTCGCTTTGCGTTTCAACTGCAAGCGGCAAACGAGTCACTTGGCGATACGCTTCCGCTGCCGCAGCGTCATTCTGCAAATTTTCCTGCACGCAACCAATGGTGTAAAGATAAATCAATTTGTGTGTTGAATCAGAATTGGCACGATCAAATTTTGCCAGCGATTCCAGGGCGCGATTATAATCACCCGTCTCCGCAATTATTTCAGCGCGGCGCAGAACAATGGCGTTTTTTGCCGCTGCATTGGGCGCTTGCGCCTCGGCTTTATCCAAAAAAGAAATGGCGCCGGCAAGATCGCCGCGGGCATTCGCCAATTCGGCGAGGCGGACGAAAGCTTGGCTCGTCCACTCATTCTGGTCGGGTGGCGCTGTTGCGCGTGATTTGCTCGCCGTCGTTTTATTGCTTTCTTCTACCGGAGCAAAACGCGACACCAAATCCTGATAGCTCGTTTCTGCCAGTTGGAATTGCCCAATCTCTTCTTGCAAACGCGCGCGAATGAAATAGGTTTGCGCCGTCAAATCATTTTTGGGAAAACTGTGCAGAAGGCGTTCGGCTTCCTCCAGCGCGCGTTTCGTGTCGCCGGCGTTCGCGAATGATTGCACGAGCAGAAGATGGCCGGGCAAACGATAGTCGCTGCCGGAATAATCTTCCAGCAAAAGATACAAAGATTCGCGGGCTTTTTCTGAAGCGCTTGCGCGCAACCACAATTCGGCACAGCGATATTGCGCCTCTGCCGCGCGGTTGCTTTTGGGATGCAATAAAACAAATCGTTGATACGTGAGTGCGGCGCCTTTGAGATCGCCTTGTTGGGAAAAACATTCCGCCAGGCGCAATTGCGCCGATTCAATGGCTGGATGCGTTGGGTAACGAATTTCAAAAGTCTCAAAGGCTTCGCGGCTGGCGGCAAATTTTTTGAGCGCAAAGTTGGCTTCGCCGGCCAGTCGCCACGCTTCCGCAACTTGCTGCGCATCGGGATAGCGCTGCATGAACAAACGTAGCTGCGAAATGCTGAGATCGTAATAGCCTTCGTTGAAAAGTTTTTGCGCGTAGAGAAAATCGTCGGTGGCGGGGGTGTTGGACGGAAGTGTTTGAGCGATACTCGCCAGCGGCAAAAATAAAAAAGAAAAAAACAAATAGCAAACACTCACAGAAATGCAAATTTCACAGAAAGGATTATTTAATTTGTTTCTGCGGGAATTTTTCCTCAATGGTTGAGAAATTTGATCGGCGGCTTCATTGGCAGGCCGGCGGCCTGCCCGATTACAAGATTTGCAAATGCCCATATTTCACCAGTATTTTTTTGGCACCGGCTTTTTCAAAATTGATCGTGAGTTTCAAATTTTCGCCGCTGCCTTCGAGGGCGATAATTTCGCCCAGACCGAATTGCGGATGCTTGACGATTTGGCCGGCGCGCAGCTCGCCCTTTTCCTGCGATTCATTTTCGTAGTTCGGCATGGCATGCTCGAACCGGCGGTGCGGCGCGTCATCCGAATCATGCGGGTCAAAACTGCGATGCCGGCGCACGCTTTCCTGTTGCGCGAATTGCGCGTCAAGCTCTTTTAGAAAACGCGACGGAATGTTGCTTTGCGCGTTATCGCCGAAACGGCGGCGCCATCCGGCATACGAGAGAAAAAGTTTTTCTTTGGCGCGCGTCGTGCCGACGTAAAACAGGCGCCGCTCTTCTTCGAGATCGGCGCCAACGTCGCCGCTTCGAATGAGCGGGAAAAGCCCTTCTTCGAGTCCGGTTATGAAGACGACGGGAAACTCCAGACCTTTGGCGCTGTGCAACGTCATCAGCGTCACCGCGTTGCTTTTTTCGTCCCACGTGTCGATGTCGGTGATCAACGAAACGCGCTCGAGATAACCGTCGATGGTGGCATTCGGCGTTTGTTTAACGTACTCGTTGATGGAATTCAATAATTCAAAAATATTGTCGATGCGCTCTTGTGCGTTTTCGCTTTTGAGCAGACGGATGATGCCGGTGGCGCTCACCAGCGCGTTGGTCCATTCCAACAGCGACAGCTCATTCTTGAGGCTCAGATAGCGATGGATGAACTCATAAAACTCGAGCACTTTGTTGCGCAAGCCGCTTTTAATCGTCGGGATTTTTTCCACGCCGCTGAGCGCCTGCAGCAAGCTGAGGTTGTTGGCGCGCGCGAACTCTTCCAATTTTTGAATCGTGTTTTCGCCGATGCCGCGCAACGGATAATTGATGATGCGCCGCAAGCTGACGCTATCCGCCGGATTGGAGGCCAGCCGCATGTACGCAAGCACGTCTTTAACTTCTTTGCGTTCATAAAAGCGCAAGCCGCCGACGATGACATACGGAATGCCGGCGCGCCGCAGCGTGTCTTCGATCACGCGCGACTGCGCGTTGGTGCGATAGAGAATGGCGAAATCGCGAAAGCTGTGGCTGTACGCTGCGCCGCTATGATAGCTGATAGCTTCAGTGATTTTGTCGAGAATGATTTGCGCTTCATGCGTTTCGGTTTCGGCTTCGAGCAACGCCACCGGCTCGCCGGCCTCGCGCTCCGTCCAGAGTTTTTTCGGCAAGCGGTCTTTATTTTTGACGATCACCGAATGCGCCGCTTCGAGAATGTTGCGGGTGGAGCGATAATTTTGTTCGAGGCGAAAAACTTTGCACTCGGGAAAATCCTGCTCGAAGTCGAGAATGTTGCGCACCTCCGCGCCGCGCCAGCGATAGATGGATTGATCGTCGTCGCCGACCGCGAAAACGTTGCGTTCGCGGCTGGCGAGCGCCTGCAAAAATAAATATTGAATGCGATTCGTATCTTGAAACTCATCGACTAAAACGTAGCGAAAACGCTGCGTGTAGTGGGCGAGAATCTCCGGATGTTGGCGAAACAATTCGAGCGGATAAACCAGCAGATCGTCAAAATCCATCGCATTGTTTTCGCGCAGGCGCTGCTGATATTTGGCAAAAACTTTCGCCGCCAGCGCCTCGCGAAAATCGTCGCCATCATTGTTGAAGGAGTGGCCGTTCATCAAACTATTTTTGGCGCGCGAGATGCGAAAATGAATGTAGCCGGGCGTGAGATTGGGAGAAGAAATGTCGAGCTCGGAAATAATTTGCCGGATGAGGCCGAGTTGATCTTCGCTGTCGTAAATCGAAAACTGGCGGGTGAAGCCGAGGCGTTCGGCGTTTTGTCGCAACAGACGGGCGCAAATGGAATGAAAAGTCCCCACCCATAGGCCGTCGTGATGGTTGTAACGCGACAGCCCAACGGAGATCAGGCGTGAGAGGCGCTCGTGCATTTCCTGCGCGGCCTTGTTGGTGAAAGTCGCCGCGAGAATATTTTCCGCGCGCGCGCCGCCGCGCTCGATCAAATACGCGATGCGATGCGTGAGCACGCGCGTTTTGCCGCTGCCGGCGCCGGCTAAAACGAGAGCCGGACCATCGCTGCACGCAACGGCTTGGCGTTGTTCGGTATTGAGCGCCTCCAAGAGGTGATCGTATCGTTTCCCGCTCAGAGTTTTATCCTCCCGATCCTTGTCGCTGGTTTCTGGTTGCTAACTGGGCTGATTACTGAATACTGATTATTGCGTCTACGGATGCGGCGCATTCGCCGCGGCTCGTTCCCGCCGAACCCGCGCGCGAACTTTGTCAAATTCCTGTTTGGCGCGCAGATGTTGTTGCAAGGTATAGCTGAACGTGTGCGAGCCATCGCCGCGCGCGACAAAATAAATATAGTCCACCTTCGCCGGATACAACGCGGCGCGAATCGAAGCGATGCCGGGATTGTTCACCGGGCCGGGCGGCAGGCCGGCGTAGCGATAAGTGTTGTACGGCGAATCGATTTCGAGATGGCGATTCAACAAACGGCGCGGCGGGCCGGGCACGATGTACTGAATCGTCGGATCGGCCTGCAACAAAATGCCCTCGCGCAAGCGATTGTGATAAACCGCAGCGATGATCGTGCGCTCGCTATCGACCACCGCCTCGCCTTCAATGATCGAAGCCAGCGTCACCACCTGATGCAGTGTCATGTTGATCTCCGTCGCGCGACGCCGCAGCGAGTCGTTCACTTGATGATGAAATTCCTGCACGATGCTGCGAATGATTTCCGGCGCGGAAACGCCCCACGAAAAACTATACGTATTCGGATAAAGATAGCCTTCCAAATTTTTTGCCGGCACATTGAGTTGTCGAACGAAAGTCGAGTCTTCCGCTAATCGCACAAACGCGGCAGAATCGCTCTGCATGGCGCGCTGCAAAATGCCGGCATAATCTTCGAGAGTTTTCCCTTCCGGCAACGTGAGGCGCTGCTGCACGGCTTTACCGGAGCGAAACAGCTTGTAAAGCGCAAGATTCGAGGCGCCCGGCGCGAGAATATATTTGCCGGCTTTCAGCGTGTTGCCCCATTTTAAAATTTTGTCGGCCCAAATAAAACGGCCACGGCTTTCAATCAAACCCTGACGCTGCAAACTATCGGCAATTTGCGGCACGGACATGCCGCGATGAATAACGAATTCTCTTTTCACGGCATCATCCGGCACGACGGGCGCCCAAAACAGCAAATAAGCGGCAGCGCCGGCTGCGCTTACCGCGATAAAAAAAACAATCGCAAAAATTTCAAAAAACTTTTTCACCGAAAAAGCAGCATTAAATTATAAATCGCGTGCGTGTACGAAGCGACGCCGATGCCGCGCACGACGAACAGGGTTCCCAGTATCACGCCGGCATAAAAGCGATAAACGAAAGAATCGAATGCGAAGGCCTCGCGCCAGCCGATATAATGAAATCCGGAAAAGAACAGGGCGGAAATCGCCACCGCGAGAACGGTGTAAACAAGTTTTTTGCCGCCGGCGAGTTTTTCAAAAATCAGCAGGATCAGCGAAACCAAAATAAATCGAAACAGCAATTCTTCGTAAATACCGGCGCCGACCGCGCTGGTCAATTTAGCGCCCATCTCGGCTTCGCCTTGGCCTTGCAGCGCCATCATCATCACGTTGGTGCGCTCGGTCAATTGCCCGGCGATCATCCCCAACAGCAGCGCGTACAGCGTGCTCTCGAAAATGCTGTACGGAAAATAAACGAATTTGAAATCGAGCAGTTGCTGCTTCTTCGCGAGCCAAAACGCCCACACCAGCGCCAGCAAGTAAACCGCCCACAAAAAAAGATTGTTGCGCACGCCCATGAACCACAACATGCGCTCGATCATCACCTCGGCGCTGTTGCGGATCTGGACTTGCTGGTCGGCGTAGATTTTGGCGCTGCTGCCTTCGTAGATCAGCAGCAAAAATAAAATCGACAACAGGCCGAAGAAGTGCGAGCGCGTTTTTTTAAAATACGCATCCAACGCTCCCGGCAGTAATTTTTCCAAAGCCTTGCCTGCCATGCAACCGCATCTATAGAAATTCATGGCCCGGCCGCTCGCAGCGACCGGGCATTTTTCTCATGGCTTGTTTAACGGCGATCGCTCGATTCCAATTGAATCTGCAAGCGCTGCTTGACGCTGGCGAGAATCAGCACCAACTGATGAATCGGATCGGCGCCGGCGCCGGCCATGACGCCGGTGAGCAAATGATTGAAGAGATTCAAACTGAGATGCCGGCCCGGGAAAATTTCATCGAGAATGCCGAATTGAAACAGAAGGCACGTAAAAATGCCGAGGCCCATGCCGATGAGCATCGTGGCGCGCGAGATCTTCAGTTGCAACGCCGCCAGCTCATCCGGGCTTTTTTTCAGAGAAAGTTTTTTTTCTTCGAGTCCGGGAAAAAACGTGACGCCGATTTCCAACAAACGCTCGATGACCAGTGCCAGCGCCAACATATTTAGGAAGGGATTGACATCGAGAGGCTCGGATGCCGTCGTCTCCTGCGCGAAGGCGGGCCACGCACAGAACAAAACGCCGATCAGAATCAATAGGGCAGAAAAAAATTTTCGTTTCGAAGAACGCGCACCATACGTGGCTTGCAGCATTTTCTTCCCTCCTCGGTTAGGGTTTTGTCGCGCCGATTTTGTTTTGATGGAATAGAGACGGTCGTCAAAATTTTATTTCCGCTGATCGCGCCGCAATCGATACCATATGCCGTCGGCGCAACCATCAAATATAGAGAAGTCGTCAAGAAATGTCAACAAGATTTTCGGAAAAAATTTTCTACGAAAATTTTTATGAAACGGTTTTGATATTGCTTGCAACAGGCACAAAAATATTTATATTGATAATCGTCTGAAACTTGTTGGAACGAAGCGCAAAAAGCATAGTCAATGGCTGCGTATTTAAAAAATCCCTACGCCCAAAAACTCTTCGTTGGCACAACCGGTTGGTCCTATCCGGATTGGAGCAATCTGATTTATCCTTCCCGCCGTCCGAAAGATTTTTCCGAATTGGCTTTCATCAGCCGATTATTCAATGTCGTGGAAATCAACACGACGTATTATCATCCGCAAAGCAGCGGCGCTGCCAAAGAATGGTTGAAGCAGGTCGCGCCCAATCCGCGCTTTCGTTTTACGGCGAAGCTTTGGCAAAAATTCATGCTCGAGAAGGGGCGCGATGGCGGCGACGGTTACTTGCAGTCGGATATTGCAATCGCCAAACGCGGGATGCGGCCGCTGCTGGAAGCCGGCCGGCTCGGCGCGCTGCTCGTGCAATTTCCGCAGTCCTTTCATTTTAATGAGAGCAATCGCGATCGCGTGTCCCGGCTGCTCGAGGCGTTTCAGGAATATCCGCTGGTGGTGGAAATTCGGCATGATTCGTGGAATTGTCCGGCGGCGCTGCAATTGCTCGATCAACGCCACGCCGGCTTCGCGAATATCGATCAGCCGCAGATCGGCCACGCGTTGGGTTCCACGGAAATCGTCAGCGGGCGTGTCGCGTACTTTCGTTTTCATGGCAGAAACGAAGCGCAGTGGTTGAACAAAGACGCCGGCGTCGATCAGCGTTATGATTATCTCTATTCCGCCGCCGAGTTAAATGAGTTTGCTGCGGCGATAAAAAAAGCGCTGCGACAGACGGAAAGCGCGTACGTCATTTTCAACAATCATCCGCGCGGCCAGGCCGTGGCGAATGCGTTGCAATTGCAATACGATCTGACTGGCACAAAAGCGAACGTGCCGGAGAAACTCCTGCACACTTACACCGACCTGGCGCGCGTGCGATTGGGAATCAATCCACAGCAAGCAGATTTATTTTGATTTTGCTAAAATTTTGTTGTATATTCCGATTTATAAATTCGACGTTTAATTTTAAGGAAGACGACAGTGAGCACAAACGGATCTCGAAACGGCGACATGGCGCCCAACGGCCATGCCTCCGTGAATGATTTCAATATCCATGTGGCGACGGCCAACGGTTCCGGCAGCCAAACCTCGAATATGGTTTTGTTGCGGGCGATTTTTCAGATGGGCATTCCGGTTTGCGGCAAAAATTTATTTCCTTCCAACATTCAAGGCCTGCCGACGTGGTTCACGATTCGCGTGAATAAAGACGGCTATATCGCGCGCCGCGAAAAAAATGATATTCTGGTGGCGATGAATCCGGAGACGGCGCAAGACGACGTTCGCAAGCAGGAGGCCGGAACGATTGCGATTTATGACGAGCCGCTGAATCTGAATCAACTGCGCGATGATTTGCTTTTCTACCCGGTGCCGTTCGACAAATTGGTGAAGCCGGTTTGTCCGGAAGCGAAATTGCGGAAGTTGGTGCGCAATATGATTTATGACGGCGTGCTGGCGCGATTGCTCGGCATTGAGATGGCGGAAGTCGAGAAGGCCCTGAAACAGCAATTTAAAAAGAAAGCCAAAGCCGTGCAGCTCAATTTTGACGCGGCCAAAGCCGGATACGAGTTCGCCGGCGAGAATTTGCCCAAGCAAGATTTCTTTCGCGTCGAGCGCATGAACAAGACCGCGGGCAAAATCATTATTGACGGCAACGCCGCCGCGGCGATGGGAAGCATGTTTGCCGGCGTCACGGTTTTCACTTGGTATCCGATCACGCCGTCTTCCTCGTTGGGCGAGGCGCTGACGGAATACATGAAACGTTATCGCATCGATGCCGAAACGAAAAAAGCGACCTTTGCCATTGTGCAAGCCGAAGACGAACTGGCCGCGATTGGCATGGCGATTGGCGCGGCTTGGGCGGGCGCGCGTTCGATGACCGCGACCTCCGGCCCCGGCATTTCGTTAATGGCCGAATTTGTCGGACTCGCCTACTATGCTGAAATTCCTGTGGTGATTTTCGATATTCAACGCGTCGGGCCTTCGACCGGCTTGCCGACGCGCACGATGCAGGGCGATATTCTTTTTGCCGCCACGCTCTCGCACGGCGATACCAAGCATCCTTTGCTCCTTCCCTGCTCGGTTGAAGAATGTTTTTCGATGGCCGGAACCGCCTTCGATCTCGCCGAAGAATTTCAAACGCCGGTGTTCGTGATGAGTGATTTGGATTTGGGCATGAATTACTGGATGTCCGATCCGTTCAAATATCCGCAGCAGCCGTTCAATCGCGGCAAAGTGCTTTCTGCCAAAGATTTGGAACGCGTCGGCAAATTCGCGCGCTACAAAGATGTCGACGGCGACGGCATTCCATATCGCACGCTGCCCGGCACCAAGCATGCGCTGGCGCCGTATTTCACGCGCGGCAGTGGCCATAACGAGCGCGCCGGTTACAGCGAGCGTCCGGAAGATTATAAAAACAACGTTGATCGTTTGACGCGCAAATTCGAAACAGCACGGCAGCGTTTTCCCGCGCCGGTCATCGAGGAGAATGCGCCAGCCGAAGTTGGCATTATCGGCTACGGCACGAGTCACTGGGCGATTCAGGAAACGCGCGATTTGTTGCGCGATCAGCACGGTTTGCCCACCAGTTACCTGCGGCTGCGCGCGTATCCTTTTAATGACAACGTGCACGATTTCATTCGCAGACATCGCCGCGTTTACGTCGTCGATCAAAATCGCGACGCGCAAATGTTCAGCTTGCTCAAGCTCGATTTGAGCGCTGAGGAAATTACGAAATTGCATAGCGTGCGGCATTACGACGGCTTGCCGATCACGCCGAACAGCATTATGCGCGGCATTCTCGCTGATGAAAAAAAAGAGCCGAATGTTCGTCCCGTCGAGTCAATGGAAAAAGTTTCATTTGCATAATCTCGCCGCTGGTCGCTTTAAAAATCAGCAACGCGCCCCGGCAACCATACCTGAGGAAAAGATAAATGAGTACAGAGGTCGCAGCGCCAGCTATAAAAGCAGCCAAAGTCAATCGTCTCGGTTTGGATATGGCGTTGTATCGCGGCGGCAAAACCACGCTCTGCGCCGGTTGCGGACACAATGCGATTACCGAGCGCATTATTGATGCCTTTTATGAAATGGGCGTTGATCCGTACAACGTCGCCAAATTTTCCGGCATCG
>Ga0247727_10004863_pt1 | contig 27955 bp, 18 predicted proteins | sample WisWelCaveWW1625_FD_202498 | JGI IMG/M metagenome (GOLD analysis project Ga0247727, IMG submission 202498) | Biofilm microbial communities from Wishing Well Cave, Virginia, United States - WW16-25 | ecosystem: Environmental > Aquatic > Deep subsurface > Groundwater > Cave microbial mat | place...
TGCCTGCGCTTCGGGCCGGGGCAGGCGGCCGTCGAGGCCGGCCGCGCCGCGGTGCGCGGCGGGCTCAAGGTCCTCGAGATCACCCTGACGACGCCCGGCGCCCTCGAGATCATCGCCACGCTCTCGCGCGACCCGGGGGTCATCGCCGGCGCCGGCACCGTGCTGACCGCCGAAGGGGCGCGCGATGTCGCCAGGGCCGGCGGCCGCTTCGCGCTGTCGCCCGTCTTCGATCCGGCGATGCTCGACGAGGCGGCGCGCCACGACCTGCTCGCCATCCCGGGCGCCGCGACACCCGGCGAGATCCTGGCGGCGCACCGGCACGGCGCGCCGGTCGTCAAGGTCTTCCCGTCCGGGACGCTCGGCGGTCCCCCCTATCTGTGCTTCGTGCGCGGCCCGCTGCCGCACATCCGCCTCCTCCCGACCAGCGGCCCGACTTCCGAGAATCTCGCCGACTACATGGACGCGGGGGCGGTGGCGGTCGGCATCGGCGGCGAGGTCTTCCCGCCCGGGTTCACGCTCGAGAGCGTCGAGGCGGCGGCCCGCAAGGTGCGGCGGGCGATGGACGCCTGGCACGCCGCCCACCCGGCGCGATGAGGGCCGGACACGCCGCGCTCGCGTTCGCGGCGCTGGCGCTCGCGGCGCCGGTTGTCACGGCCGCCGCCGCGCCCGACGCGGCCCCGCGCCGGCGCCTGCGCGACCTCGGCATCGTCATCGGCACCATCCCGCCGGGCTCCCTGAATGCCATCACGGACGTCAAAGGCGTGCGCGTCGGGCAGGTGACCCTGCGCCGCGGCGACGGTCCGCTGCGTCCGGGCGAGGGACCGGTGCGCACCGGCGTCACGGCGATCCTGCCGCACGGCGGCGACCTGTGGCGCGAGAAGGTCCCGGCGGCGACCTGGGTCCTCAACGGCACCGGCGAGATGACCGGCAGCATCTGGATCAACACGCAGGGGGCGCTCGAGGTGCCGATCGTCCTGACCAACACGATGAATGTCGGGCGGGTGATGGACGGCGTCGTCGCTTACATGCTGAAGCGCTACCCCGACATCGGCATCGGCGACGACGTGGTCGCGCCGACCGTCGCCGAGTGCGACGATTCGACCCTCAACGACGCGCGCGGCCTGCACGTCTCGCCGGCCGACACGGTGCGCGCCATCGAGGAGGCAAGCGAGGGGCCGGTGGCCGAGGGCGCGGTCGGCGCCGGCACCGGCATGATCGCCTACCGGTTCAAGGGCGGCATCGGCACGGCCTCGCGGGCGCTGCCGCCGGAGGCGGGCGGCTACACGGTCGGCGTGTTGGTCAACGCCAACATGGGGCGGCGGCGCGATCTTCTCGTGGCCGGCGTCCCGGTCGGCCGCGAGATCGCCGACCTGATGCCTGAGGAGGCCACCGACGGCTCGATCATCATCGTGGTCGCGACCGACGCCCCGCTCGATCACCTCAAAGTGCAACGTCTGGCCGCCCGAGCCGCGATCGGCCTGGCGCGCACCGGCACCTTCGCGAACCACGGCAGCGGCGACATCGTCATCGCCTTCTCGACCGGCAACCGCGTGCCGCACTATCCGAAAGAGCGCACGTACACGATGACCGTGGTCGCCGACGCCCGCCTCGACCCGCTCTTCAGCGCCACGGCCGAAGCCACCGAGGAGGCGATCCTCAACGCCCTGACGATGGCCGTGACGACGGTCGGGCGCGACGGCATCACGGCGCACGCCCTGCCGCTCGATCGACTCACGGCGATCATGAAGAAGTACGGGCGGCTTCCGGCGCCGGCCACCCGCACTACCTTAGCGATACCCTCACCTTGAGGATCTTGCCGGTGAACTTCGACTGGTGGCCATGCCCGACGCTTTCGACGACGGGTGTCGCGTCATCGATGCCGACATCGGCGGTTTCGTCCGCAGAGAATGCAATCGGCTGCGTGTTCGGAATCCGGCCGTCGGCCACCTTCTTGTCGTTGACAAAGAGTGTGCCCGTGCCGCCCTTCCCCATTCCACCGCCGTCGTAGGCAAACTCGAACCGGACCGTGGCCTTCCCCGGCGCCAGCGCCTGCGGCGCCGTGACCGAAAAGCTCCTCAACCCCAGGAGGTTGTACGTATAGGCCGGTTTGCCGTCCTTCATGTAAAGACTCCAGCCGCCGAAACGGCCCCCCTGGGCCAGAATCACGCCGTTGGCGCCGCCCCGCGGAATCTCGACATCGGCGGTGATCGTGAGCGACTTGTTCTTGACGTTGATGAACACGTTCTCGGACATGCCCTTCATGCCCTCATAGAGCGTCAGCGACGTGCGCCCGCCCATGAGATCGGGCCGTCCGGCGAGCTGCGGATTGAGCCGCTCGACGAAGCGATCGTCAATCGGCAGCACCCGGTACTTCGCCGCCTCGGCGAGGAAGAGCGTCTGCAGCTCCTTCAGCTTCGCCGGCTCTTTCGCCGCCAGATCGTCGGCCAGGCTGAAATCCTCCCGGATGTCGTACAGCTCCCAGCGGTCCTCGGCGAGCGGCCCGAGCGGCTGGCCCCACGGATACTTGTGGACGGTCGCCGCGAACCACCCGTCGGAGTAGACCGCGCGGTTCCCCATCATCTCGAAGTACTGCGTCTTGCGCCGGCCTTCGGCCCGGGCGTCGTCGAACGAGTACAGCATGCTGACGCCTTCGATCGGCGCCTGCGGCGTGCCGTTGACACTGTTCGGCTCGGGCAGGCCGGCGGCTTCGAGCATCGTCGGCGCGATGTCGATGACGTGATGGAACTGCGAGCGGATCTCGCCCTTCGCCTTGATGCGGCCGGGCCAGTGCACGACCATGCCGTTCCGCGTGCCGCCGAAGTTGGACGCGACCTGCTTGGCCCACATGAACGGCGTGTCGCCCGCGATCGCCCAGCCGGCGGCCATGTGCGGGTAGGTGTTGGGAGCGCCCCAGTCGTCCAGGTGCTTGAGCTTGTCCTCGACCGTCTCCGGCACGCCATTGAAAACCGTCAGTTCGTTGAACAGCCCGTCCATGCCGCCCTCGGCGCTCGTGCCGTTGTCGCCGGCGATGTAGAAGATGAGCGTGTTGTCGAGCTGCCCGATTTCGGTGATCGCATCCACGAGCCGCCCGATCTCGGCGTCGGTGTGCTCGGCGAAACCCGCATAGACCTCCATCTGGCGGGCGAAGAGACGCTTCTCGTCGGCCGGGAGCGCGTCCCAGTCCTTGATGTCGGCCGGCTTCTTCGCGAGCCTGGTGCCGGCAGGCACGATGCCGAGTCCGATCTGCCGGGCCAGCGTCTCCTCGCGCAGCCTGTCCCAGCCCTGATCGAACTTGCCTCTGTACCTGTCGGCCCACGCCCTGGGCACGTGGTGCGGCGCGTGCGTGGCGCCCGGCGCGAAGTACATGAAGAACGGCTTGTCGGGCGTGAGCGACTTCTGGAAGCGCACCCAGGCGACCGCCTGGTTGGTCATGTCGGTCGTGAAATGGTAGTTCGGTTCCTCCGGCGTCTCGATGGGCGTCAGGCCGTCGTAGATCATCGGCGCCCACTGGTTCGTCTCGCCGCCGATGAAGCCGTAGAACTTGTCGAACCCGGAGCGCGTTGGCCAGCGATCGGTCGGCCCCGAGGGGCTCACTTCCCAGGCCGCGGTCTCGTGGTTCTTGCCGAAGAACGATGTGCTGTACCCGTTCAGCCGCATCATCTCGGCGACGGGCGCGACGTTGTTCGGCCGCTGGCCCGTGTTGCCGGGGAACGCGGTCGCCATCTCGGTGACCGCCCCCATGTTGTTCATATGGTGGTTGCGGCCGCTCAGAAGGGCGGTGCGCGTGGGCGAGCAGAGCGACGTCGTGTGGAACTGGTTGTAGCGCAGCCCCTGACTGGCCAGCCGCTCGAGCGTCGGCATGTTGACCGGCCCGCCGAACGAACCGGAGACGCCGAAGCCCATGTCGTCGATCAGGACGATGAGTACGTTGGGGGCGCCCTCGGGCGCCTTCACCTGGAAGCGGGGCGGTGGCGTCGCCTTGCGGGCGTCAATCTCGGTCACCACCGGATAATCCGGCTCCCGGATCGGCAGCACGGTCCGGTCCATCCCGCCCGATGAGGCCGGTACGGCCGGCGCTGGCGAGCCACAGGCGATCAGGACGGCGCCGAGAACACCCATGACCGTCATCCGCAGGTACTGGAGTCTTTTCATCTGTGCCTCATCGAGGTCTGGGTTTGATCGCACGATCCCGGCCGCCCGGGCGCTTCAGGAGGAGGTCTTGCGGTAGCCGCTGTTGCTGATCGCGACCGAGAGATCCTGCTCCTTCACGTCGAGGGCGATGTTTGCGGGGTACGTCGACCCGTCGCCGAGCGCTCCGAACGAGACCTTGAGCCCCACCGCGTTCTTTTCCTTGTCCGTGTACGAGGAGACCGTCAGGCCGGCGAGGCGGTTCGCGGCGGCGTCCAGTTCGACCGTGAGCGCATCCCCGGCCTTGAGGTAATCATTGATGACGATCCGCACTTTGCCCTGCGCGTCGGGCGGGTTCACGGCCACCTTGCCAGCGTCCTTGGCCGCCTGGATGCGGGCGGGGTCGGGCGGAACGTACTCCTTCACGAGGCCGATCGCCTCCTTCATCGAGTCGCTGATATCCTCTTTCTTGTTCTCGACGACCCTGCCACGCAGGCCCCTCGGCTTCTTGCCGCCCCCCTCGGGCGCGCTCGCGATCGGCACCTTCTGGACCTTGCCGTCGGCGCCGTAGTAGCAGCGGTTCTCCTTCCGGGACTTCTCGTCTCCCTTCATCGAAACGGCCGTGGTTTCAATCCACTCGTAGTGGCGCAGGGCGACCAGGCTCGACTGGAGCGACTGCTTGAGGGCCGCCACCCGGTCCTGCCCCGCGGCCGGTTGCGCCGCCGGCTGCGCCGGCGGTTGCGCCGGCGGCTGTTGGGCGGTGGCGGCGGGCGCCATGAGGATCGATGTGGCAAGGGCGACGAACGACGCGCGAGCGAGCATGTGTTCTCCTCTTCGATGTCAGGATCGATGACGGCGATGGGGCGAATCCTATCACGACCGCGTCAGGCGCCCTCCGCCCGGGCGGCGCCGCTCCCTCCGGCACGGATCCGCTTCCAGATCCAGAACGCCGGCAAACCCGAAAGCAGCAACGACAGCCCAATCAACGCGCGCCGCGGATCGTGGCGCATCAGCCCCGTGGTCATCAGCACTGCCGTCAGCAGGACGACTGCGGGCGCGACGAGCCCCCCCGGAGCGCGCCACGCCTCGGGGCCGCCGGTACCGCGGCGTCGCAGGATGACGAGCGCCACGGCCGTGAGGGCGTAGAAGATCCAGACGCTGAAGGTGAACAGCGACAGGAGGTTGCGGAACCCGGCGGCGATGACGTAGACGAGCGTGGCCGCCGCCAGCGCGCCGATCGACCGGGCCGGCGTCCCGAGCCGCGGCGCGACCGCGCCGAACCACTCGAAGAAGGCGTCGTCGCGCGCCATGGCGTAGCCGATGCGTGACGCCCCCAGGATGATGCTGTGCACGGAGCCGAAAGCGCACACCGCGACGAGAAGCGCCACCAGCCGCCCGGCCCCGGGACCGAGCCCCGCGACCACCGCTTCGGCGACCACCCGCTCGGAGAGCGCCGCCTGCCCCTGTGGCAGGAGCGCCAGCACCGACCACTGCACGGTGGCATAGACCAGCACGATTGCCGCGGTCGCCGCCAGCACCGCCGGCCCGAGGACGCGCGTGGCGTCGCGCACCTCGCCGGCGATGAGCCCGATGTCCGACCAGCCGTCGTAGGTGAACAGCATCACCATGAGCGCGGCGATCATGGCGGGGCCGAGCAGGCCACCCGCCAACGGGGCGGCCGTGGCGGGCCCGGGCACCGTGGTTGCGGCGTCGGATGCGGGAGTCCCTGCAACCGGCGCGCCGCTCGCGGCGCCCCTGTCGCCCGCCACTCCGGTGACGCCGGTGGCCAGCACCGCCCCGCCCGCCGCCACCGCGGCGAGGCAGAGCAGCGCCAGCGCCAGCAGCTTCGTGCCGCTCAGGGCACGCTGCACGCCTGCCGCCAGACCCACACCGACGATGTTGACGGCCGCGCTCGCGATCACCGCTGCGGCCGCGCAGGCGGCGGCGTGCCCCTCGAGCGCCGGCACGACCTCCCCCAGGTAGGCGCCGAAGACCAGGGCGATTGCCGCCGTCGAGGCGGGATAGGTGACCAGCAACGCCACCCATCCGCCGACGAACGCCAGCGCCGGGCCGTAGACGGCGCGGTAATAGACGTAGAAACCGCCGGCGCGCGGGAGGCGCGCGCCGCACTCGGCGTAGCACGACGCGCCGCAGGCGGCGATCAGCCCGCCGAGAAGCCAGAAGGCGGCGGCAGAAACCGGCCCGGTGACGGCCGCCGCCACCGCCGCCGGGGCGACGAAGATGCCCGAGCCGAGGATCGTCCCGACGTGCAGCGCCGCGGCGTCGAAGAAGCCGAGCGTGCGGCGCAACTCACCGGCGCCCCGGCCGGGCGCTGCAACCACCGCCGCGCTGCCGCCCGCGGCGTCTATGGCAGGAACCTCTCCGTGTTCTTCAGCTTGTCGGGGAGGTACCGGTCGATGACGTAGTTCAGGCCCCACTTGGCGAGCGCCTGCTGCTCGGCGCGGACGCCCATCCTCAAGAGGTGCTCCATCGCCGCGACCCACGCCTTGTGGTGCTGGAAGAACGGGTCGTTCTTGATCGCGTCGCGGGCGCGCTTGACGTCGACATCCTTGAGCGGGTGCGTCGGCAGCTTGTAGTCGACGATATCCTGGGGCGTGATGCCGAGGTAGCGCGCCTGCGGCACGCAGAAGAACTCGTTGAGGTGGGCGGCGTTGCCGGAGCCGACCTTGAGCGTCCGGTAGATGTTCGAGATGCCGTAGGGGTCGCCGTCGACGAAGACATACACGGGTATCTTCTTGAAGTCGGCGAGACGGCGGATGAACCGGCGGCAGGCGCGCGTCGGCACGCCCCCCATCGACACCAGGACGCAGTTCGCGGTCTTCCAGTACTTGTGCTTCACGAGTCGCTGGAACATCCCGGCGGTCTCGATGACCAGGATGAAGTCGGCGTCGGTCTCGAACTTCAGGTGCTCGACCGAGATCGGGATCGAGTAGGCGCCGCTGCCGAATTTCGTGCAGTCGATGCGGAGCGGCTTGCCGGTCTCGCTGTCGCGGTCGACGATGACGAGTTTGCCGGAGATCTCGCCGCCCTTCTCCTCCGGCACGAAGCCGATCTGCTCGCGGTTGACCTCGAACAGCGCCTCGACGTCGTCCATGACGGCGTCCGACTCGGGCTGCTCGAGGAAACGGGCGTCGTCCCAGTTCTTGGAGACGTAGTACGCCTCCCTCTTGGTGGCGATGTCGTCGGTGTCGACCAGCTGCTTCGACAGCGCCATCATGCGCAGCGTCTGGGCGAAGGTCTTGACCGTCGAGACCGTGAGCGTGCGCTCCTTCGTGCGGCCGCGCATCTCGAAGTGGCCGGCCTTCGGGTCGTACTTGACGTTGCTCAGGCTGCGGAGGGGGAACTTGAGGCTCGGCTTGCGGCGCTTGAGGATGTCGCGGTGCACCCCCTCCGCCGTCCCTTTGATCTTCTTCGTGACCGTCGGCTGCGACATGGCCCCTCCGCTACAACGTGCGCGAGCGCTCGAGCGTCTCGGTCAGGACCTCCACCACCTTCTGCTCGTCCTGTTTCGAGAGCCCGAGGATCTCCCGGAGCGCGATGCCGATGTGCGGGATGTACGACTTGATGTACGACTTCTTCTTGTCCTCCTCGGCCAGGCGCCGGCGGTGCCGCAGGAAGCCGCCGAGCCGGCGGCCGGCTTCCTGCAGCCCGAGCCGCAGCTCGCGGATGATCTCCGGGTAGGCGGCGACCGCCTCCTTGCTCTCGGAGGTGAACGGCACCCAGACCGACACCATGTGGACGAACAGCACCATCGGCGCCGCCGGCAGCGCCCCCTTCGACTGCTGCAGCCCGTAGTGGCGCCAGTCGGTGGTGAGGGCCGCGCGCGCGATGGCGCAGGCCGACTGCTGGTACTGCAGCGGCACGCGGTTGGCGAAGCGCCACAGGTCGACCAGCTCCTCCGCCGGCAGGTCGCCGCCGTAGGCCAGCCCGACCTCGATCTGGAACGGGTTGCCGCGGTAGACCGCCGGCGGCCGGGCGACCGCGGTATAGAAGTCGGCCTTCACCGTCTGCTTCAACCCCTCGAGCACCAGATCCTCGCCGATCGGGACGATGCTGTTCGTCGGCGGGGCCATGATCTTCACTCTGGGGATGGCGCGGAAGAGCGCCTCGATCTCCTGCACCCCGAGCGAGCGCGGCCTCGCCTCCGGTCTGAGCCCGGCCGCCTTGCAGATCTCGAGCGCCACCCGGTCGCTGACGCGCGCGAAGTCGGACCGCAGCGCGGTCGCGAGCGTCCGCCCCTTGGTCTCGCGCAGCAAGGAGATGAGGACGCCCAGTTCCACGCCGTACGGGTGCGGCTTGATCACCAGCGGCTCGCGCGGCAGATCGGACGCGATGCGCTCGCGCCGGTACTCGTCCCCTTTCGGCGGCCGGTAGCGCACCTCGGCGTGCGGGTTGGCGAGCGCCGTCTGCACGACGTAGTCGTCGACCGAGCGGCGCCCTTTCTTGTACAGACCCGCCAGCTCCATCTCGACGCGCGTACCGTGCTCGTGGTCCCACTCGACCTCGCGATCGACCAGGACCTTCGGCTCGTTGCGCGTCGTGTCGATCTGGATCTCGAAATAGTGCGCCGGCTTCTTCGCCCCGGTGCGCGAGGTGATCTTCACCGGCTGGCCGGTGGTGAGCTGCGAGTACATCCCGGCCGCCGAGATGCCGATCCCCTGCTGGCCCCGGCTCTGACGCATGGTGTGGAACTTCGAGCCGTACAGGAGTTTCCCGAACACCCTGGGAATCTGGTTGCGCACGATCCCCGGCCCGTTGTCGGTGATCGCCACGCGGAAGCGGTCCTCGGCCCGCTCCTCGATGACGATGTCGAGGGCGGGCAGGATGCCGGCCTCCTCGCAGGCGTCGAGCGAGTTGTCGACCGCCTCCTTGGTGGCGGTCAGAAGCGCCTTCGCCGGGTTGTCGAACCCGAGCAGGTGCCGGTTCTTCTGGAAGAACTCGGCGACCGAGATGTCGCGCTGCCGCCTGCCGATCGACTCGGCGGTCTCGCGACGGCGCGACCCGGCGGCCGGCGCGGGCCCGGGAACGCCGGGAGGAGCCGGCGCGGCCGGCTCCGCCTTCGCATCCTGCGCCGGCTTGGCGGCCGGCGCAGCCTTCAGGGCCCGGCCCTGGTCCGCCGGACCTTCAAAGAGGCCCATCTGGCCGGCGCGCGACCGGGCGGGCGCGACCGGACGTGGCCGCCCGGGCGGGGGCGCGACCGCGGCCGGACCGACCGACCGGGTCGTCCCGCCCTTTGCGGCCGCCACGCCAGCCGCCTTGCGCGCGCGCTTGCCCGAGCCTGCCATGGTCGCTTCGCGCACCTCGATGTCGTCCATCACTCGCTCTGAGACATGCAGGTCAGGCCGGGAGAGCGGGCCGCGTCGGACTTCCCTCGACCTACAGCTTGATGACGAAGCCGATGATCGGCCCGGACAGGGCGAGATCGGTTTCGAGGTCGATCCCGCGGTCGCTCTCCGCCTCGATCTCGGCCTCCATCTCGCGCCAGCCGAATCGCAGGTTGTACCTGTCCGTCTCGCCGAACCTGACCCCGACCGTCCCGACGGCGTTCCAGGTCAGCTCGGTGTCGCCGGCGCCGGCGTCCGCGCGCACGACGAAATCCCAGCGCTTCCCCATCGAGTGGCCGTAACGGACACCGACGAACCCGTCGAGCAGGCTGTCCGACTGCTCGATCGTGGTCGTAACCGTCGACGGAGACGGCAGGGCGATGTCGAACCCCTGCTCGAAGTCGAGGAGCCTGGCGCCGAAGAGCAGGTCGAGCGCGCGGCCGGCGCCGGGGAGGCGATAGAACCCGCCGGCCTCGTAAATGCCGGTCGTGAGCGCGGCATCCACCGTCGTCCCGCCGGGAAGCGGCGGCCCGGGCGATGTCGTCTCCTCGTCGCTCAGGTCCAGGTAGAGGAGGTCGACGAAGAAGCCGGCCTTCTCCGCCCTGCCTTCGAAGTGGATCATGAATGCCATTTCGGTCTTGTCGAGCAGGCCGAGAAGCTGGCGTCGGCTCCCAGTACCGGTTCGTCGTTCGCCGTCATGTCGAGGCTGATGCCGCTGCCCCAGATGTACGGCGCGATGGTCCACTCCCAGTCCGCCGCCGCGACCTCAGTCGCCGGAAACGAACAGAACGCTGCCAGCGTAACCGCGCCGGCGGCGCCCGACAACCACGTCCTTCGCATCGATCCCTCCCGCCACGCCGTCCCGGGCACTCCGTCCGCCAGGGAGCCGATTCCCGTCGACCCTTGAACGCCCGTGGCTTGCCGGGAGTCTAGTCGCCTGTCCAGATCGCGTCAATCACGCGCGCCCCGCCCTCGACCCCGGCCGGGGGCGTCACCTTCGAGATCCTCGACGCTGCGCGGCCAGTCGTCGTGCAGGAGGCGCGACAGAGCGCGGTCCGCGAGCAGGCGCCCGCCGGTCTGGCAGCGCGGGCAGTAGTTGCACTCGTTCTCCGCGTACACGATGCGCTGCACCGCCGTGCCGCACTCGGGGCAGGGCTTGCCGAAGCGGCCGTGCACCGCCATCCCCTCGCGGAAGGCGGTCACCTTCGCGGGAAAGCCGTCGCCGCACTCCCGCCGAAGCCGGTCGGTCCATTCCTTGAGCACGCCGACACAGGCGGCATGCAGGCGCGCGATCGCCGCGTCGTCGAGATGATCGCTGCGCTGCATGGGCGACAGGCGGGCGCGGTGCAGGATCTCGTCCGAGTAGGCGTTGCCGATGCCGCTGAACAGGCGCGGGTCGGTCAGCGCGCGCTTCAACGTGTGCCGTTCGCGCAGGAGGGCCGCGCGGAACGCCCGTTCGTCCGACTCCAGGACCTCGAGGCCGCCGCGACGGAAGGGCGCGAGCCCCTCCTCGCCGCGCGCCAGGTGCAGCGCCGCCCGCTTCTTCGATCCGGCCTCGGTCAGGACCAGCGTCCCGCCCTCGAAATCGAACGCCGCGAGCCCGATCCGGCCGGGCGGCTTCGCGTTGCGCGCCTCCCAGCGCAGCCGCCCGGCGATCATCAGGTGCAGCACGAGGAAGAGACCGCCCTCGAGCGCGAAGACGATCCGCTTGCCGAGACGCAGCAGTCCGGTGACGACGCGACCTCCGGCCTCGGCGAGCGGCGGGTCGACGCTGCGGAGGAGAAACGGGCTCGCGAGCCGCACCCTCTCCAACCGGCGGCCGGTGACGCGCCGATCGAGCGCCTCGATGTAGACCACGATGTCCGGAAGCTCGGGCAGGGTGCCCTCTACGGCTTGAGATGGCGCGTGAACCAGTCCAGCACCCGGCGGCAGGCGTCGATCTGGTGCTCGCGCTCGTCGAATCCGTGCTTCTCGCGCGGGAAGACGACGTACTCGACCGGCACGCCCCGCCACTTGAGGGCGGCGTGCATCTCGTCGCTCTGCGCCTTCGGCACGCGCAGGTCGTCCTCGCCCTGCATGATGAGTGTCGGGGTGGCGGCCGCCCCGACGTGCGTCACCGGGCTTGCGCGGCGGCAGGTCTCCTGGTGCTCGTAACACCACAGCGCCCAGTGCACCTCGCTGTTCTCGCCGGGGATGTCGCTCTGCCCCAGGAACGACATCCAGTTCGCGATGCCGTAGAACGACACCGCGGCGGCGAAGCGACCGCTCCAGCGCGTCGCCGCCAGGTTGGTGAAGTAGCCGCCGTAGGAGCCGCCCGCCATGCCGACGCGCGCCGGATCGATGCGCAGGCGCGGCCCCAGCGCATCGAGGCCGTCGAGCACGTCCTGGAACTCGCGCCCGCCGAGATCGCCGTGATCGGCCCCGGCGAACGCGACCCCCCGCCCTGCCGAGCCGCGGTAGTTCGGGCGCAGGACGAAGAAGCCGCGCTCGGCGAGGGCCTGCGCCGGCTCGCTGTACGTGGTATCCCAGCCGTCGTGGTCTTCGTACTCCGGACCGCCGTGGACGATGACCACGAGCGGGTAGGACTCGCGCCGGGCGTCGCCCGACGGCCGCACCAGCACGCCTTCGATCTCGAGACCGTCGGACGCGCGCCAGCGCACCACCTCCTGGCGGCCGCGCGGCAGGCCCGCGAGCCCGGGGTTGAGATCGGTCAGGCGGCGCGCGCCCCTGCGATCGACGACGTGGACCTCGGCCGGCCCGGCCGGCGTCGACCCCGTGAGCGCGAACCGCGTCCCGTCGGCCGATGCCGACGCGGTGGTGAAGACGAGCGTCCCCTCGGGGAGCAGGTCGCGGCGGGCCCCGCCGGCCGCTGCCGCCGCTGCCGCTGCCGCTGCCGGCCCCGGCGGACCGGGAACCGGCGCACCGGAAGCACCGGGCGTCGCCGGCACCCGATAGTCGATCGCGACCAGCGCCGTCCGCGTCCCGCGCACCGCCACCGCGGCCAGCGTGCCCGAGGCGACATGGACGATGTCGCGCACGGTCTCGGCGCGCGCGCCCGTGAGGTTGACGGGCGCGCCGCCGTCCGCCGGCGCGACGAAGATCGATCCGCCGGTCGGATCGGAGCGATCGACGCCGCCGCGCCAGGCGATCGCCGCGCCGTCGCGCGACCAGACCACCTCGTCCACCTTGCCGACGACGGGCGCGATCTCGCGCTCGCGCGCCCCTTCGGCGAGCGGCAGCACGACGATCCGCTTCTTCAAGTATGAGTCGTCGGTGCGCGGCGTGTCGGTCACCGTCGCCACGAGAGCCCCGCCGTCAGGCGCCCAGGCAAACTGCCACGCCGAGCGCTCGCCCAGCGCCGCCACCGGCCGGGCGGCGCGTGTCGCGACATCGGCGATCCACAGGCGCCGCGGGCGCTCGTCCTTCCCCGCGACCTTGGCGTCGCGGCCGGCCTTCTCGTCCGCCTCGCGCTGCGCGCTCTTCGGGTCGATGGCCAGGCAGGCGATGCTCCGGCCGTCGAACGACCAGGCGAACGCCTCGATCTCGTCCTTCTCGCCGGTGAGGGCCGACGGCTCGCCGCCGTCCGCCGGCATCACCCACAGGCGCACCTTCGCCTTGTCGCCGCCGCGCGCCGACAGGAACGCGATCGCGGCGCCATCGGGCGACCAGGCCGGGTCCTCGTCGCGGGCGTCGGCCGAGGTCAGCCGCCGCGGCGCTCCGCCCTCCGCCGCGACCAGCCAGAGATTGGCGTACGCCTCCCCGGGCTCGGCCGTCGCCGGGCGCGGCCGCGTCGCCGCGTAGACGATCCGCCTGCCGTCGGGGGAGATCGCGACCCCCGCGGTGCGCACGGTGTCGACGATCGCCTCGGGCGTCCAGCGCCACCCGGAGCCCTCCGGAGCCGGCACCGCCGCGCCGACGACGCTCCCGGCGGCCGGGGCGGTCGCCGTCGGCCCGGCGGCGCCCGCGGCGGCGCCCGCGGCGGCACCAGTTGCGGCGATCGACGTTGCGACCGACGCGGCGACCGCGAGAAGCGTGGCCGCGACCGCCGGAAGGGATGGACGTGCGCTTTCGGGATGCGGCATGCGAACCTCCGGTCCTGCGATCGCGGCGCCGTTTGCGGCGTTCGGGGCGGTCATTCTATCATCCGCGCCGATGCCGACCTCGCGCGCCAAAGCCGCCGCCTCCACGATCATCGCGACCACCGCGATCGTCGCGCTCGTCACGCTCGTTGCGCCGGGCGCGCGTGGCGCGGGCCCGGTCGCCGCCCGGCGGAGCGAAGGCGCCGCATCGCCCGCCGCGGCCCCCGCCGCCCCGCCGGCGCTCGCCGAGGCGGCCGCCCGCATCCGCGCCGGGGCGATCGCGACCAACGGCGCCTGGACGAAACTGGCGTGGCTGACCGATCGCATCGGGCCGCGCCTGTCGGGGTCACCGGGGGCCGAGGCCGCGGTCGCCTGGGCCCTCGACACGCTGCGCCGCGACGGGATGGCGAACGTCCACGGCGAGCCCCTCATGGTGCCGCGCTGGGTGCGCGGCGAGGAGAGCGTGGCCATCGTGGCGCCGGTGGCGCGGCCGGTCGTCGCCACGGCGCTCGGGATGAGCGTCCCCACCCCGCCCGATGGGATCACGGCCGAGGTCGTCGAGACCGACTCGTTCGAGGCCCTGGCCGCGCTGGGCGATCGCGTCAGGGGGACGATCGTCCTGTTCAACAAGGCGACGCCGGCGCACATCGACGGCGCCGGCTACGGGGCGAACGGCGCGCTGCGCGCGCGCGGCCCGTCGGAGGCGGCGCGCCTCGGCGCGGTGGCGGTGCTGGTGCGCTCGCTCGGGACGCTGCGGGCGCGCCTGCCGCACACTGGGGCGCTGCACTATCTCGACGGCGTGCCGGCGATTCCGGCGGCGGCGATTGCCGAGGAGGACGCCGAGCGGATCCACCGCCTCCTCGCCGCCGGCGACACCGTGCGGGTGCGCCTCGTCCTGGGCTGCAGGACGCTTCCCGACGTCCAGTCGGCGAACGTGGTCGCCGACCTGCCGGGGCGCGAGCGGCCGGACGAGATCGTGGTGGTCGGCGGGCATCTCGATTCGTGGGACCTCGGCGACGGGGCGGTGGACGACGGCGCCGGGGTCGTGGCGGCGATGGAGACGCTGCGCCTCCTGAAACTCCTCGGGCTGACGCCGCGGCGGACGATCCGCGCCGTCCTCTACATGAACGAGGAGAACGGCTCGCGCGGCGGCCGGGCCTACGCGGAGGCGCACAGGGACGATCTCGACCGTCACATCGCCGCCATCGAGTCGGACAGCGGCGCCGGCCGACCGCTCGGGTTCCGGGTGCTCGCAGGGCCTGGCGGCGCCGACGCGGTGCGCGCGCTGGCGGCGCACCTCGCCGCCGCCGGTTCGACCGCCGCCGAGGCCATCGCCTCCGAATCCGCCGGTGTCGACATCGACCCGCTGCGCGCCGGCGGCGTGCCGCTCCTCGGCCTGCGCCAGGACCAGACGCACTACTTCGACTGGCACCACAGCATGGCCGACACGCTCGACAAGATCGATCCGCGCGATCTGGCGGAGAACGTCGCGGCGCTGGCGTTCATGACCTACGCCCTCGCCGAAAGCCCGGAGCCGCTGCCGCGCCCGGCCGCCGGCGACAAGGCCAGGACGCCGTGAGGCCGGCCGTCCCGGCGCGCCGGCGCGCCGCGGCGGCCGGCCGGCCATGAAGGACCGTCTCCCGATCGACGATCACATCGACGCGATCGTCGGCACGGTGCGCGGGCGCCGGGCGCTGGTGCTGGTGGCGCCGCCCGGGGCCGGCAAGACGACCCGCGTGCCCCCGGCGCTCGCGGCGGACGGCCCGGTCATCGTCCTGCAGCCGCGCCGCGTCGCCGCCCGCGCCATCGCCCGCCGCATTGCCCGCGAGCAGGGGTACACGGTCGGCCGGGAGGTCGGCTGGCAGGTCCGCTTCGAGCGCCAGTTCGGACCGGAGACGCGCCTCCTGATCGCGACCGAGGGGATCCTGACCGCCCGCATGCAGTCCGATCCGCTCCTGAGCGGGTTCCGGACCGTCGTGCTCGACGAGTTCCACGAGCGCTCGATCCATGCCGACCTCGCCATCGCCCTCGTCCGGCAGGCGCTCCGGGCGCGCGACGACCTGCGCGTCGTCGTGATGTCGGCGACCCTCGACGCCTGCCGCGTGGCGGACTACCTCGGCGGCTGCGCCGTCATGGAGGTGCCCGGCCGGCCGTACCCGGTGACGATCGATCACGCGCCCGGGATGCCGCTAGCCGAGGCGGTGCGGCGCGTCCTCGCCCGCGACGCGGCCGGCGCACCGGGCACCGCCGGCGACCCGGCGCGCCCGGGCCACGTCCTGTGCTTCCTGCCCGGGGCGCCGGAGATCCGCCGCGCCGAGGCCGACCTGCGCCGCATGTCGGGCGCAGGCTCCGCGCGCGGGCCGGACGACGTCCTCGTCCTGCCGCTGCACGGCTCGCTCGACGCCGAGGCGCAGGAAGCCGCCCTCGCGCCCTCGACCACCTGCAAGGTCATCCTGGCGACCAACCTCGCCGAGACCTCGCTCACCGTCGAGGGCGTCACCGACGTCATCGACACCGGCCTGCACAAGCTGCTGCGCCACGACCCGGCGCTCGGCATCGATCGCCTCGAGACCGAGCGCATCCCGCGCGACGCCGCCGACCAGCGCGCCGGCCGGGCCGGCCGCACGGCGCCCGGGCGGGCGCTGCGGCTCTGGGACGGGCGCGAGATGCTCCGCCCGCACCGGGAGCCGGAGATCGCCCGCGCCGATCTCGCCGGGCCCATCCTCGACCTGCTCGCCTGGGGCGGCGACCCGCGCACGTTCGAATGGTTCGACCCGCCGCCCGCCGAACGGCTGGAGCACGCGCTGGCGCTTCTCGAAATGCTGGGCGCGGCGCGCGGCGGCCGGATCACGGACCTCGGCCGCGCCCTGCGCCGGTTCCCGCTGCACCCGCGCCTGGCGCGGCTGCTGCTGGAGGCCGGCGGGTCGGAGGAGGCGGCCGCTGCATGCGCCATCCTCTCCGAGGGGTGGGCTCCGCGCCCCGATGGCGCCGCCACACCGACCACCGAATCGGATCTGCTGGCGCGCGCCGATCGCCTGCGCGATGCGCCGCCGCACGCGCGCCGCGCCGCGGCCGCGCTGCACGCGCTCGCCCAACGCGTCCTCCGCGAACCCGCCGGGGCCGCGGCCGGCGCGGAGCACGCGGCGGCCGCGGCGCGTCAGACGGCCGCGGCCCGCACGCCGGCCGCGCACGACCGCGCCGGCGACGACATGCTCTTGCGCGCGGCCCTCGCCGCCTATCCCGATCGGGTGGCGCGGCGGCGCGAGCCCGGGTCGCCACGCTTCATCCTGGCCTCGGGGCACGGCGCCGTCCTCGGACGCGAGAGCGGCGTGCGTCAACCCGAGTACGTCGTCGCCCTCGACGTGGTCGCCGGGGCGCGCGGCCCCGGCTCGGAGGCGCTCATCCGGATGGCCAGCCGGATCGAGCGCGACTGGATCGTGCCGACCCGCCGCGACGTGGCGCACCGCTTCGATGCGGACGCGGGCGCCGTGCGCGCCGTCGCGCGCGCCTTCTATCTCGACCTGCTGCTGTGGGAGACCCCCGTCGCACCCGACCCCGAAACCGCCGGCGCCTTCCTGGCGGCGGCGCTCCTCGAGCGCGGGCTCGACGACAACGCGACCGCGCTCCTGCGCCGCCTGCGTTTCGCCGGGATCGACGCCGACACCGCGAGCCTCGTGCGCCAGGTCTGTGCCGGACGCGCCACCCTGCCGTCGCGCCCCGATCTCGGCACGCACCTGCCGCAACAGGTGCGGCGCGATCTCGAGCGCCGGGCGCCGGAGACGATTCCCCTCCCGAGCGGCCGCAGCGCCCGTCTCGAGTACCGCGACGACGGCAGCGTAGTCGCGGCGGTCAAGCTCCAGGAGCTGTTCGGTCTCGCCGAGACGCCGCGCCTCGGGCCGCGCCGCGAGCCGGTGGTCTTCGAGCTGCTCGCTCCGAACGGCCGTCCCGTGCAGACGACGCGCGATCTGCGATCGTTCTGGGAGAAGATCTATCCGGACGTCCGCCGCGAACTCCGCGGCCGCTACCCGAAGCACCCGTGGCCCGAGGATCCCTGGACCGCGACCCCGACCCACCGCACGACGCGCCGCCCGAAGCGCTGACGCCGGGCGACTCGAATGGCGCCCCGAGCCGCCGGCGCATCCCGGAGCGGTCCCCGGCGGCCGGCGCTTCGATGGGGGTTCAACTCCCACCCCGGCCTGCCATAGAATGCACGCCTCTCAAGGGGTCACCCGATGCCCCTGGCACCCGGCCAGTCCCTGCTCCACTACCGCCTCGCCGAGAAGATCGGCGAAGGCGGGATGGGGATCGTGTGGAAGGCGCGGGATGCGCGCCTGAACCGGGACGTCGCGATCAAGTTCCTCCCGGAGGAGGTCTCGGGCGACGCCGGACGGCTCGTCCGCTTCGAGCGGGAGGCGCGCACGCTCGCCTCCCTGCTGCACCCGAATGTCGCCTCCATCTTCGGCCTGGAGGAGGCCGAGAGCCACCGTTTCCTCGTGATGGAACTGGTCGAGGGCGAGGATCTCGCCCAGCGCCTGGGGCGCGGTCCCCTGCCGTTCCAGGAGGCCCTCGTCATCGCGCACCAGATCGCCGAGGGTCTCGAGGCCGCCCACGACAAGGGGATCGTGCATCGCGACCTGAAGCCGGCGAACATCAAGGTGACTCCGGACGGGCAGGTCAAGGTCCTCGACTTCGGCCTGGCGAAGGCGTTCGCGGACGAAGCCGCGGAGGCGTCGGGGGCGGCGTCGCGGTCGCCGACGCTGACGGCGGCGGCGACACGCGCGGGAGTCATTCTCGGCACCGCCGCCTACATGTCGCCCGAGCAGGCCCGCGGCAAGGCGGTGGACCGGCGGGCCGACATCTGGGCGTTCGGCTGCATCCTCTATGAGATGCTGACCGGCAAGCGCCTGTTCGCCGGAGAGACCGTCTCGGACACGCTCGCGGCGGTGCTGAAGAGCGAGCCCGATTGGTCCCTCCTGCCGACGGAGACGACGGTCCGCGTGACGGCGCTGCTCAAGCGCTGCCTTCGCAAGGATCCGAAGGAGCGGCTGCGTGACATCGGCGACGCGCGCCTGGAGCTGGCCGAGGCGCTTTCGGGCGTCCCCGATCTGACCGTGGCTCCCGGCGCAATTCCCCGCCGTCCTGCAGCGTGGATTTGGGCGGCCGCCGGCCTCCTGGCGGGGGCGCTTATGGCCGCCGCAGGGATGCGCCTCCTGGCACCGGCGCCACGGGCGCCGGAGCTGCGGAAGCTCATGATCCCGATCTCCCAGCTCTGGGTCGGATGGGGCCACGCCGCCCGCATCTCGCCTGACGGAAATCAGATCGCCTACTTCAGCGGCGGCCGGCTCTGGCTGCGGGACCTGCGCCGCTTCGAGGCGACCGAGGTGCCCGACACCAGAAACGCCGACAGCCCGTTCTGGTCCCCTGACAGCGCCCGGATCGCCTTCGCGAAGGAGGGGAAGATCTGGACCTGGACCCTCGCAGGAGGGCAGAGCGTCGCCATCTGCGCCATACCGGCAGGCGGAGGCTCCAACCATGGCGCCTGGGGAACGGACGGGAAGATCTATTTCGCCGTGTTCCGCGGCGGGCTGTACGAAGTCGCCGCGGCCGGAGGCGAGCCGCGCCTCATTCTCTCTCCCGATCCGAGCGAAGTCGACTTTCATCTCCCCTACCTTCTGCCCGATGGCAACCACCTGGTCATGGTCACCCATCGCAAGGAAGGCCCGCAGCCGGTGATCGTGGTCTCGCTGCCCGATGGGAAGCGGAAGGACCTGGCGGGCTTCGACGGTCTCGGGAGCGCTGCCTACTCGCCGACCGGGCACCTGCTGCTGAATTTCACCACGGGCCGGCAGAGGATCCTCGCCGTGCCGTTCTCGGAGCCGAAGCGGGATATCGAGGGCGAGCCGTTTCTGGTGGCCGCCGGCGGGGAATTCCCGTCGGTCTCCGCGAACGGACTCCTGGTCTATTCCCTGCGTTCCACGCACGTCCAGCGCGAGCTGGTCTGGGTGGACCGGGAAGGCCGCGCCGGCCAGATCGCTGGGCGACCACGGCTCGGGCTCGACAGCCCGGCCATCTCCCCGGATGGCCGCAGGGTGGCCGTCACCGCGTACGAGAACGAGAACGCCGATACCTGGATCCAGGACCTCGCGCGCGGCACATGGAGCCGGCTGGTCACGGGGCCGCAGGACGAGACATCTCCGGCATGGTCACCGTCAGGCGATCGCCTGTTCTACCTCCGCGATGAGGGAATGCACTTCCCGAGCCTCATGGAAGTCCCGGCCGACGGATCGGGCGCTCCACGTGATCTGGCGGAGCGCGTGGAGTTGCCTCCCATCTCGGTCTCGCCGGATGGGCGCACCCTCGTGTTCCAGCAGGAACGCGAGGGACGCTGGGGCCTCTGGAGGTTGGACCTCGGATCGGGCACGGAGCCGACACGAATCACGTCCGCGACCTCGGTCTCGGAGTGGCAGCCGGCGATTTCACCGGACGGCCGGTGGCTGGCGTATGTTTCGGACGAGTCGGGGTCGGCCGAGGTCTGCATCAGGCCCTTCCCCGGGGTAGGGCAGAAGCAGCAGATCTCACTCAATGGCGGTTGGTCGCCGTTCTGGGACCGGAAGGGCCACGCCCTCTACTACTGGGAGGGCGGGACGCTGATGGAAGCGCCCGTGCAGGCGGGACCTGCTCTCACCCTCGGGACGACTCGCACGCTCTTCTCCGCCGCCGATGTCGGTCTGGATCTGGGGGATGTCTATTCAAGACCGGCACTTGACATCGCGGCCGACGGACGCTTCCTGATCGTGCGCCGATCCAGCGAGGACCCGCGCCGCGGGCTCCTCCTCGTGGAGAACTGGATCGAGGAGTTCCGGCGGCGATAGTCCCGCCGCCCGGCGGGCATGCCGCGCCGTCTCCGATCGCGACGCCGACAGGTCACTTCTTCGTGTAGGTGATCTCCATCATCTTCATTTCCTTGCCGTCCTTGCCCGGCCCGTACATCTCGAAGATCTCGGTGGTCGGGCCCGTCCTGCGGGTCACCATGCGCGCCTTCACCGGGCCCTTCTTGATCGGGTCGTTCCAGCCGCCGATGTAGGTGCAGACCATGTTCGCGTCGCAGGAACCATCGCTCACCATGATGCCGGTGGACATGCTGTCGGTCCACGTGGCCCAGTACCTGCCGCTCACGTTGTCGTAGCCCGACATGCCGTGACCTTTGAACGGGGTGCCCATCATCGCGCTGCTCAGGTCCTCGATGAGAACCCGGCCATCCAGCATCATCCTGCGCGTCGACGTGCCGCTCTCTTCCGTCGCCGGTCCGCCCGGCTCGGACCAGCTCCTGATCTTGAGATCGTAGGTGCCGACCCTCGACGCCAGCCACTGGTGCGGCGCGCCCGGCGCGCCGGCCTTCATGTAGGCGTCCATCTCGGCCTTCTGCTCGGGCGTCATCTGGGGAGGTTCCTGCCCCCCCTGCGCGATTGCGACCGTGGCGATCAGCGCGGCCACCGCGGCCATCGACACTCCTCGTGCACGATTGCGGCTCATGATTCCTCCGTATCGGAAGTCGTGTATCGGTTCGACATGCGGCTTGGCGGCGACTATAGCACGGGCCCGCACGGATCCCGGCGCCGCGGCGAGGGCTATTTGTTGATGTCCTCGCCCTTCTCGAGCCTGGCGATGAGGCGCCGGACGTTCTCGCGGTTCGGGTCGTCGGGCGCGACGGCCAGCGCCGCCTTCGCGTGCTTCAGCGCGGCCGGGAAGTCTCCGAGCGCCGACTGCGCGCGCGCGATCCCGAGGTCGATGGGCCACTGCCCCGGGTAGCGCTTCGCCGCGGACCGGAACACGCGCAGCGCCTCCTGCGCCCGGCCGGCGCGGATCATCGGGCGGGCGTACTGGTAGATGTCGATCGGCCCCGCGGTCGGGTGCGCGAGGGCCTTCTCCATTGTCGCGCCCGCCTCCGCCTCGCGGCCCAGCGCCTCCTGCGCCGCGGCCAGCGCGCGCAGGGTGGTCCAGTTCTCCTTGCCGACGAACGGCAGGCTCACCGCGTTGCGCGCCCAGCGCTCGGCCTCCTCGAGGTGGACCTTCTGCTGGATCAGGTACTCGGCGGCCTGCTGCCAGGCCTGCCAGTTGATGCCGCGCAGGTCGCGCAGCTCGTCGCGCAGGTTGCGGACATAGATCTCGACCGCGTCGGGCACGACGATGCCGATCGGGACACGCAGCTCCTCCCATTCGAGCGCGAGCACCGCGCGGTCGGGACGGCGATCGATGAAGTCGTAGGCCAGCCACTCGCGATAGGGCGCGGCCACCGGATTCACGGTCACCCGGAGGGCGTCCTCGGCTTCGTCATAGGTGAAACTGCCCCACGAGGTCGAGTTCTTCGAGAAGATCACGACCCACTCGGTCTCGCCTGGCAGGAAATGCAGGCCGTAGGCGCCGGCCGCGAGCGGCTGCCCCTCGACCGTGACGTCGTGCGAGAAGCGCACGACGGTGTTCTCGTTGGCGCCGCCGCGCCACGGACACTTCTTCCCGCACGTGCCGAAACTCTCCTCGCCCCATCCGTACGGCACGAGCCCTCCCCAGATCTTGCCGCGTCGGTCGCTGCCGTCCGGGGCATGCACGTCGGGGCTCGAATACTCGACGGTCACCGTGGCCAGCCCGATGTGCTGGGTGATCGACGCCTTCTGGTTGTCGCCGCTCGGCGGCAGGGTGACGACCTGGGCGGCCACGGGGAGGGCGGAGGCCACGGCGGCGAGGGTCAGGGCGACGAGGGCGATCGTCAACGGAGTGGTCGCGCGGGGCATGCGCATTCCAGTGCCGGCGGGCCGGGGCGGCCGGTGACCCTTCATTCCCCGGCCTTCGTTGTCCGTTCCTGCATGAACGCCCCCGCCTTCTTCCCGAGCGCCTCGAGAATCCGTTCGTACCCCGCGAAATCCGCCGAGACGATCCCCGCCTCGCTCAGGGAGTCGCTGCGGAAATCGCCGGGGCTCATGGGAGACGTGGTGTAGGTCGTGGACTTCTTCTCCGCCTTGCCGAACTCCACCATGGGGATGTCGAGCCCGTCGAGCCGGAGTCCCGCGTACAGGTGGCCCGGCCAGTAGGTGAACGCCTCCATGTCGCCGGGGATGCCGTTCGGGCCGAAGAGGTAGAAGTAGACCCCCTCCAGGTTGCCCGCCTTCTTCGTCGCCTTGCAGTAATTGCACACGACCAGCGTGGCGTCGACGCCCAGGCCCTTGGCGAGGTCGTACCCGAGACTCTTCGAGATCTTCTTGTCGCCCTGCCGCATCGGGCGCAGGTTCTCGCCGTAGACGAGCCTGAACAGCCGGTAGCCGGGGGCGACGACCGACAGGCGCTGGGCCTTGCTCAGCTTGTTCTCCTTCCCGGAACCCTCCGTCGCCTTCCCGAACTTCGTGCCCCACCCGAGCTGCAGCACGAAGCCGTCGTAGAACTCCCGCCTGGCGTCGGTGTCGAGGAACTCGTCGGGGGTGAGCAGCTCCATGCCGTACGCCTTGAGGGCCGCCTTCAGTGCGGCGATACCCTGGTCGTGCATCATCGTCGCCACGAGGCCGGCGCCGTCCGGCGTGAGCTGGCGTGTCGATTCGCTGCGCCCGCCGAAGTAGGGACTCCCGAATCCGTGCGTGTTGCCGGGGTCGTAGGCGTAGAACGAAACCAGCGCCACGCGCTTCGGCGGGTGGCCGAGCGCCGGAAGGTACGGAATCTGGCCGGCGCCGCTTGCCATGCCCTGCACCTTCCCCCACCCGGACATGTCGAAATCGACCTTCGTGACCAGCGCGTCCACGTCGGTCCCGATTTCCTTGTCGAACGCGTTGTCGGCGAAGCCGGGCGTCGACGCCAGGAAGAGCGCCGCGGCCGCGAACACCACCACCCCGAGTCTCATGGTCCTGCACACCCGTCAGTCGGTCGCAACTGTGTACGGGATCGCCCCGATTGGGATTCCGTGGGCTGGAAATTAGCGCACCGCGCCGGCGGGGTCAACAACGGACCGTGGGCCGTGGCCCTTCCGCCCCCTCGAGCGGGATCATCGGTTCCATCGACCAGAGGGTCCGGAAGGCGGGCATGACGTCCGTGCCGCGTGGCATGGAACGGTGCGGCGTGGACATGGATGCCATCCCTCCCTATGATTGGCGCCGCCTGGAGGTGTCGCATGACGAGTCCCCAACCGCTCCTCGAAGTGACCCGGATCGCGGAAGGCCTGTGGCGCTGGACGGCGCCCCATCCCGAGTGGACGCCCGCGAAGGACCGGCCCGGCGGCTGGGGCCGGATGGTCGGCTCGGTCTACAGCGAGCCGTCCGCGGAGTCGTCCTCGGAGTCGTCCGCGGCCGTGGCCATCGTTGATCCGCTCGCGCCGCCGGCCGGCTCGGCCGAGGCGGGCACGTTCTGGGCCGCCCTCGACCGCGACCTCGATCGGGCCGGCCTTCCCGTCGTCATCTTCCTGGGCAACGGCTATCATGCGCGCTCGGCGCTCGAAGTCCAGCGGCGCTATGCCGGGAAGCACGGTGTCGAGATTCACGCGCACGCCGATTCGGTCCGGCGTCTCGGGTTCGAGCCGTCCCGCCGCTTCGGCCAGCAGCCCGCGCTCGCGGCCGGCGTGGACGCGCTCCCGATCGAGGGGCTGGACGCCGGCGAGACCGCGTTCTTCATCCGGCGTCACCGCGCCCTGGTGTTCTCCGATGCCGTGATCGGCGCGGGTGGCGGGCGGCTCGCGGTCGCGCCGCCCTCGTGGGCCGCCGAGGGCGAGGCGGCCGCCGCGCGCTACCGTGAGCGCTTTCGCGCCTCGCTCGGGCGCCTTGTCGATCTCGACCCGGCGATGGTCCTGCCTTCGCACGGGGACCCCACGCTGGCCAACGGCCGCGGAGCCCTCGTCGCCGCGCTCGCCGGCCCCGCGTGGGGTGAGTAGCGCGGGACCGCTTGCGCTCAGGGGCAGGCCGCGACGGCCGCCGCGAGTTCGGCGTCGCGCGATCCGGCCTGGCCGCTGCCGCCCGAATCGTAGGTGCCGTTCCCGCAGGCGTTGACCGGGCGCACCAGGAACCAGAAGCCGTCCCCGGACGGAGGCGTCCCGGCGACGGTCAGGCTGGCGGTGCCGGTGTCGTCCGCCAGGCAGGCCAGCGTCGCGGCCGTGAAGTCCCCGCCGCCGCTGCGCAGAACACCGATGGCCCCGACGACGACGTCGTAGGCGGAGGCGTCGGGCAAAGTCGTCCACGACAGCGTCGTCCCGACGAAGAAATCGTCGGCGAGAGTCATCTCGGGCCGGCCTGCGGGCTCGGCGCCTTCGTCGGCGGCGCCGCTGCAGTTGTTGTCCACACCATCGCAGATCTCGACGGCGCCGGGCCGGATGGCGGCGCTGGCGTCGTTGCAGTCGGCGATCGCCCCGGCCGCGCAGGACGAGTCGGGCGGCGACCCGTAGCCGTCGCCGTCGGTGTCCCAGCAACCAGCGGTCGAGACGTCGGTCTCGTTCCAGCCGTTGTACGGCATGGTGCGCCAGGGAGAGCGCGGGAAGAGGCGCGAGTCGGTCACGACGCGGGCGCGCCAGTGATAGAAGCGCGCCGGAGCGAGCGCAGCGATCGTCTCCGCGAAGGCGACCACGCTTCCGTCCGGCCCGGGGACACCGCTGTCCGTGAACGGCGTGAGCACGTGGCCGGAGCCGTCGAACGGCTGCCCGAGCGGCTTCGCCTCCCATTCCAGGCGCAGGCGGTCGCGGCCGGCGGCGCTGCGGCCGAGGAGGTTCGCGCCGAACGCGTCGGGCGCGTCCGAGCGACCATGCATCGCTATCGGCTCCGCCGAGGCGGTCCGCGTCATGCGCGGGGCGACCGCGAGGCCGTCGCCGCCGTTGCCGAGGTAGAGCAGGATGCGTCCCTCCTGGGCCTGACCGTTCGAATACCAGGTGTCGCCGAGCACGACGTCGCCGAACCCGTCGCCGTTCACGTCGCCGGCGGAGGCCACCATGGCGCCGAGCGGAGACGCTCCGGCGACCGACCAGGCATACGCCGCGCCCAGCCCCGACGCGGAGCCGAGGTAGATGCGCGCCGCGTTGAACTGCTCGCCCCCGATGATGACGTCGGAGTACCCGTCACCGTTGACATCGCCCGCCAAATCGAGCGACGAGCCGAAGCGGGCGTTGGCGTCGTTCGATTCGGCGATCCAGGAGGGACTCGCCGGCAGGCCCGCCGCCGACCCGAGATACAGGTAGGCGCGCCCTTCGCTGGTTTCGCCGTTCGTGTAGTACTTGGCGCCGACGAGCACGTCGGCGTAACCGTCGCGGTTGACGTCGCCGGCGCGGGTCGCACGCTCACCGTAACGCGTTCCGGACACGGGTGCGTTCTGATTGCTCTCGGCCGTCCACGCCGCCGTCGGCGCCGGGCCGGCCGGCGAACCGAGATAGACGAACACCCGCCCCTCGTTGGTCTCACCATTGTCGTAGTCGGGGGCGCTGACGATGACGTCATCGTAGCCGTCGCCATTCACGTCCCCGGCGGCCCCGGGTGAGAACCCGAATCCGCTGTCCGCCTGGTCCCCGATCACGCTCCAGGCCGGTGTCGCGGCGGGACCGGCGGACCCGCCGAGGTAGATGCCGGCCCAGCCGCGGGTGGCGCCGCCGACCTGGTAGTTGATGTCCGTCCCGATCAGGTCCCCGTACCCGTCGCCATTGACGTCTCCCGCCCCTGCGACGTAGAAGCCCGAGAATCCCACCCCCGGCTGCGGATCCGACAGCTCGGCGATCGGTGCCGCGGAAAGCCCGCCGAGGCCGCCGGCGAACACCTTGCTGCAGTTGTACGAGCAGTTGGTCGAGTTCAGGACGATGTCGCTGTAGCCGTCCCCGTTGATGTCGCCGACCTCGTCGAGCGGCGCGCTCAGATACTGGTATTGATAGGTCCCCTCGCGCGACCACGACGGCGTCGTCTGCATGCCCGCGGGCGACCCGAGGAAGAGATCGACCCGGCCCTGAGCCGGGAACGCGCCGCTGTAACTGCGCGAGCTCTCGATCACGTCGCTGAAGCCATCGCCGTTCACGTCCCCGGCGGTGCCGACGATAGTGCCGAAATAGCGGTTGGCCTGGTTCGACTCGATCGTCTGCGACGCGGTCGTCGACGGGACAGCCGCCGACCCGAGGAAGACCTGGACCCGCCCTTCGTCGGCCTGGCCGCCGTCGTAGCCGAGCGCGCCGACGATGAGGTCGCCGTAGCCGTCGCCGTTGACATCGCCGGCGGTCGAGGCGGCGACGCCGAAGAGCTCCCCGGCCTGGGACCCCAGGAGCGTGATGGGCGCCGCGGCCGGCGGTCCCGAGGCCGATCCGGGGAAGACCTGGACCCGGCCGCGATCGACGACGGACGTGGCGTCGAACTGGTGCGCCCCGACGACGACGTCCGCGAAACCGTCGCCGTTCAGATCGCCGGCGGTGCCGACGGCGTACCCCAGGAGCGCCGAGGTCTGGTCGGCCTCCACCGTCCAGACCGGGGCCGCGGACAGGCCGGCCATCGACCCCGTGAACAGGAAGGCCGCCCCTTCGTCGACGTGGCCGTTGTCGTAGCCCCACGCCCCGACGATCACGTCGGCGTACCCGTCTCCGTTCGTGTCGCCCGCGGGCGCGACCGAGATCCCGAACTGGGCCCCCGATTGGCCGCCGAAACGCGCCCACGACGGGGTGAGCGACGGCCCCGCCGCCCCGCCGAGGTAGAGCCACGCACCTCCTTCATCGGCGTAGGCGGAATCGTTGAGATAGGCTCCGACGACGACATCGTCGTAGCCGTCGGCGTTGACGTCGCCCGCGCCCGCGACCGACACGCCCAGCTCGGCGCCGGACTGCGTGTTGTCGATCGTCCAGACCGGCGTCGTCGCGAGGCCGCCCGCCGATCCCAGGAAGACCTGGGCGCGGCCGGCATTCGCCCACGGGCCGTTGTCCCAGGAGCGCGTCCCGACGACGACGTCGTCGTAGCCGTCACCGTTGACGTCGCCGGCCGTGCCCGCCGAGTAGCCCATGTTGGCCCCGGTCTGGTAGCTGGAGACAGTCCAGGCCGGCGTGGCGGAAAGCCCCGCGGGCGATCCGTGCCAGACCCAGACCCGCCCCGCGTCGGGCGCCGAGTCGAAGGGGCAGCAGACGACGTCATCCCAGCCCCAGGCCGCGACCAGGACATCGTCGTAGCCGTCCCCGTTCACGTCCCCCGCCGCGGCGACGTAGATCCCGAACTGGGCGTAGTCCTGGTCGCCTTCGGCCGTCCAGGCGGGCGTCGTCGCGGGCGCCGTGCCGTTGCTCAGAAAGAGGAATGCCCGCCCCTCGTCGGGCGAGCCGTTGTCGAACAGGTGCGCGCCCACGATCACGTCCGAATAGCCGTCCCCGTTCACGTCCCCGGCCGTGGCGGCCGAGAGCCCGATCTGCGCCCCCGCCTGGTTCGTCTCGTACGA